>Ga0098067_1000009_pt1 | contig 181108 bp, 167 predicted proteins | sample 26_taG_FD_92578 | JGI IMG/M metagenome (GOLD analysis project Ga0098067, IMG submission 92578) | Marine viral communities from Cariaco Basin, Caribbean Sea - 26_WHOI_OMZ | ecosystem: Environmental > Aquatic > Marine > Oceanic | place: Caribbean Sea: Cariaco Basin | collected 2014-11-09
CATTCCTTTCGGAAAAGGAGTGCAAAGATAAGCTACTCATTCCTTCTTTACCAAATGTTTTTTTACCTTTTTTGGAGAATGTAGAAAAGTATTTTGCACTCGATTTAAATTCAAGTTATTAGCGATTTGAAATAATTCAAGTTTTTTATTGTCTACCAGGTTCTTAATTTTAGTTCATTATTATAAGAGATAATGAATTAGCGTTTTATACTTATTGCATCTACTTATTTAAGTAAGGAAAGATTTCTTTTCTTCAAAATACGCTTCGAAACGTTTATTTGAATGGAAGAATGCGTCATTCGATCTTTTAAAATTACTTTTTTATGAATTTTAAGGTAGTCTCGCGGTTGTTTGTATTGATGTAGTAAATTCCAGAAGGCAATGAATCGGTACTGATGACCACCTTGTTTTGATTGTTTATCTCAGCCATCTGTATCAATTGGCCAATAGAATTGTATACATATAGGTATTTGCCATGAGAAATATTCATCTTTTCAAGATTAATGCCAACGATTACTTCTTTTTTACTAACATTGGAAGATTCAAACCATATCTCAGGTTTAAAATCAAGATTATTCGTTGATAAAAAGGTGTCATTCACCTGAAATTGCATAACCACCGGTAAATGGTCACTCATATAGTATAGATTTTCTCGAAGGGTTTGAGAGAATTCTCCTGTGCAAGACGGGTCATTAACATCTTTATCTAGACAATCTCCATTATTTCCTAAAGCCTTGTAGGTTTCGTTTGCATATGAGAATAGTGAGCTGGCTTCAAAATTCTCGCTCATCATTATAAAATCAAATCGATCATCCAAGCCGCCAGAAGCACCTGCGTTAGGGCCACCTCCAAAGCCTGTATTTGAGACGCGGGTGCTTTGCGTATGCAAATAACTAAATTCAGGATTGTCATGCCAATTACCCTGTGCATTTAACGGGTCTAGTAGGACGATAGCATTTGTGGGGTCGAGAATCTTTTGGTAGCCTGGTTCTGATGATTTATAAAAATTAAAATCACCTGAAAAAAGCACATACGTATTGGGTTGAGTCAGGTTTTCCAAAGCAGAAGTAACTACTTCAACCATTTGCAATCTAATTTGTTGGTTAGCAGTTCCCGTACTTGACTTCAAATGCGCAACAAAAACCTCCAAGTAAATGGGTTCACTTTCTTCGACATTCAATTGAAAGGAATATTGGTTGATATCTCGATAAACCGTTGGTAAATTTTGTTGACTCAATAAGGTTAATTTACGCGTGTTGTAAAAAACCATGGTTTGTATGGGGTCCGATGGTTTTGTGATATCAGGGACAAATTCAGCGCGAGCAAATGGATCTGCCTGATTTTGCAAGGAAGTATTCAAAATTAAATCGGCTGCATCTTCGGTGACTAGTTCACAAACCATAAAGAGATCGGGTTGATATTCATCTAAAATATCCCTCAAAATTAACTCGCGATTTTGTGGGAGTGAATTTGGGAATTTAAATAAATTATAGAACATGGCGTTGAGCGTTTCTTGCGAAATAGCAAAAACAGAAAGCCCTAATAGTAAGAGAGTAAGTAGTTTTTTCATAGTTTTTTATATATATGGTTATGGTAATTGTTTGCTATTTAGTAGATTAATAAGTAAAATACTTCTTTCAAATATACAAAAATAACGTTGCATTTGCTAGTGCCAACGTCAATCTTAATAGCTCCTTAATGCTTGCTTAATAATATTGGATTGGGGAGTTGGTTGAGATGCTTCTTTTATGGGTTTTACTATTCATTTGCGCTATAAGCACTGAATAGTTTATTTTGACCCCATGATAAAGAATGAATTTCTAAATGTGAAAAATCCCAAGTAAGGATTTTTGTGATATATATATGTAAGGGAATAAGGTTATTCTATTCTATCGACTTTGGAAGTTTTTGGAAAATGGGTGGAAAGTTAAAATGCCCCCAAATCTACTTTAAGTGAAATGATGTTTGAATACATGGCAATGCTTTGATCGCCGACATCAGTTAATGCATAGTCGACCGATATTCCTTTGTATTTAAAACCAACACCAATATTCGGCTGAAAGGTCATTTTCTTTTTATCCTCAAAAGTAGTTTCGTATTGGAAGTTATTTACACCACCCCGCAGAAAGACCATATCGTCGTAACCTACTTCAAATCCTGCAGAAGGGGAGAGGCTTAAGAATCCGGTGGAGACTAAATCATTGGTTTCAGCGAATTGAAAATTCAAATCCACTTCACCTAGCACATTGAACTTGTCACTGACTTGAAAGTTCTTAGCGACCCCAAACTGTAATTTGGGCAAAGTGAGTTCAATGGTTTCTTCAGGAAGTTCATTTACGGTTTGTTGATTTCCTGTTCCGGGTTCTGTGACTGTAATGGAATTTAATTCTTTTTCGTTGATTGACCACGCGTTAAAAGTAGTGGTTATATCTCGTGCCATTAATCCAAAATAAAACTCGTCTTGGGTACGGTATTGAAATCCTAAATCAATTCCAAAACCAAAAGACTTAGCGAATTTACCGATGTGTCGATACACCAATTTGGCATTGGCTCCAACCGTAAGGTCCGAATTTCCTAAGAAACTCCCTGCATAACTCAAACTCATTGCGTAATCAGCGGTTGAGAATTTGCTGATTCGGTCATAGTCAATATTTCCTTGCGCATCAATTAATTGAGTAGTGTTTAAAATGTCATCTACTCCAAAACGATAGAGTGCTAATGCAACAACTGCATTGTTTTCCAACGGCATGGCACCTGCAACATAATCGTACTTTGCAATTCCTTGGAAATATTCGGCGTGCATGGCAGAAATCTGAGGACCAAAATAAACATCGGTTAATCCAGCGGGATTCCAGTAGGCGGCATTCACGTCATTCACATTTGCAACCACGGCATTACCCATTGCAAACGCACGTGCATCCACACCAATGCTCAAAAACTCATTGGAGTATTTACGGGTTACTTGACTAAAACAGTTGGAAACTGCTAGTATTATAATTAGACTAAATTTTATTTTCAACATACTAGGTATCAAAATTCGATTCAGCAAAAATCGAACCTTTTGTTTAAAACACAAAATCTAGTTTTTTATTGCATTTGATTTCTTGTTATCTTCGCAGTCAGAAGTTCCAAAAGTCGAAATTTGAAAACCCATTTATTCTAACTGAAGTGAAATCTTCGGTTAGAATCTTAAATTTAACGAATGAAATTATTTACTATACCCAATTTCCTAACGCTTGGTAATCTCTTTTGTGGAGGTTTATCGGTTTTATTTCTCAGTGGAAAGTTCGGAAATGATCCAAATACCATTCTTATAGCTGTATTTGTTTTACTTCTTTTAAGTTTGTTTTTTGACTTATTGGACGGAATGGTTGCGCGAGCGATGAAAATTGATTCTGAGATTGGCATTCAATTGGATTCTTTGGCGGATATGGTGAGTTTTGGCTTGGCTCCTGGAATTATGATGTTTTTAATGCTTCAAAATGCGGTGGGTGATTCCAATTCTTGGATTCCTTATATAGGATTAGGAATTACACTTTTCTCAGCTTTGCGTTTGGCTAAATTCAATGTGGATACCGAACAATCGACTTATTTCAAAGGATTGGCGACACCAGCCAATACGATATGGATCTTTTCATTGCTTTGGATTCAGAATGAAAAGGGAAGTTTATTGGGTCTAACTGGAAATTTAGAATGGGTAGCCTTGCTTTTAATAACTATGGCATCATGTTATTTATTGGTTTCTAATCATCCTTTTTTCTCTTTTAAACTCAAAGGATTCAGTTGGAAAGAGAATCATTTCAAATATATTTTTGTCCTTCTAAGTTTGATTTTATTGGTGTTTTATCACTTAAGTGCAGTTCCTTTTATTATATTCGTCTATATTATACTCTCATTTATTTACCGTAAAAAAATTAAGAATGCTTAAACTTCATAAACCGATCTGCTTTTTCGACTTGGAAACCACTGGGCTTAATGTGGGAAAAGACCGTATTGTTGAAATTTCCGTTTTAAAGATTTTCCCGAATGGAAACAAAGAAAGTAAGACCCTACGTGTAAATCCTGAAATTCCAATTTCTGCAGAAGCTTCTGCCGTTCATGGAATATCGAATGAGGATGTTGCGAATGAGCCGACTTTTAAGGAAATTGCGCCTCAGATTTGGGATATGATGAAGGATTCGGATTTGGGTGGATACAATTCAAACCGTTTTGATGTGCCTCTTTTGGCTGAAGAATTCTTACGAAATGGAGTTGAATTTGATGTCGATAAACATAAATTGGTCGATGTTCAAGTAATCTTCTTTAAAAAAGAACCGCGGGATTTGAGTTCAGCATTTAAATTTTATTGTGATCGATCTTTGGAAAATGCCCATTCGGCTGAGGCAGATGTGGATGCGACCTATGAGATTTTGAAAGCACAGATTGAAAAATACAGTGATTTAAAAAATGATGTAAACTTTTTAAGTGAGTTTACGTCTCAACGGAAAACAGCAGATTTAGCTGGATTTATAGGATATGATGATGATGAAGATGAGATTTTTAGTTTTGGGAAACACAAAGGTAAGAAGGTAGTTGAGGTTTTTGAAAAGGATCAAGGCTATTACGGTTGGATTCAAAATGCAGATTTCCCCATGTACACCAAAAAAGTACTGACGAAAATTAAATTAAGATCCGCTAATTTTTAAAATCCATTCCTTTTTAACCCATAAATCGTTAAAATTATGACTTCAACTATTATTTACAAAGGACATTTACGAACTGAAATGACTCATTTGCAATCGGGATCAATCGTAGAAACAGATGCACCTACCGACAACAATGGAAATGGAGAACGTTTTTCACCAACCGATTTGGTTGCAACAGCAATGGGAAGTTGTATGTTGACGATTATGGGAATAGCTTGCAATACCCATTCTATAAATATAGATGGAACTTTGATTGAGATTTCTAAAATTATGCAATCCAATCCTCGACGAATTGCTGAAATTGTAGCTAAAATCACTATAAAAGGTCAAAGTTCTTATTCAGAAAAAGAACAGAAGATCTTAGAAAACGCAGCTCTTACTTGTCCTGTTTATTTAAGTCTTCATCCTGAATTGAAAAAAACAGTTGACTTTATGTGGCCAAAATAAGCAATGCTTTATTGCTAAGAATTCTAAAATTCCTAATCCAGCACATTCCATTCATTCCAGTCTTTATTTTGCGGGCGAGATGATGAATATTTTGAAATCTCTTTTTCTTAACTTTGCAAAATGAAAACAGTAGTAGTAGGTCTATCGGGTGGAGTCGATTCCAGTGTGGCCGCATATATATTGAAAGAACAAGGTTACAATGTAATCGGATTGTTTATGCGGAATTGGAATGATGCTTCTGTGACTTTGGAAGATGAATGTCCATGGATTGAAGACAGTGCGGACGCATTGATGGTGGCAGAAAAGTTAGGGATTCCTTTTCAAGTAATCGATTTGAGCGATATTTATAAAGAACGAATTGTAGATTATATGTTCGAGGAATACAAAAAAGGGCGCACTCCCAATCCCGATGTTTTATGTAATCGAGAAATAAAGTTTGATGTTTTTTTGGAAACAGCTTTGGAATTAGGTGCGGATTATGTGGCAACCGGTCATTATGCCCGACGCGAAGAGGTGGAAATCGACGGAAAGAAAACCTATCGTTTGTTGGCAGGAAAAGATAAAAACAAAGATCAGTCTTATTTTTTATGTCAGCTCAGTCAAGATCAATTAGCCAAAGCTCTGTTTCCGATAGGTGAATTGGAAAAACCGGAAGTTCGAAGAATTGCAAAAGAACAGGAATTGGTCACGGCAGAAAAGAAAGATTCACAAGGTTTGTGTTTTATAGGAAAAGTAAGTTTACCGGAATTTCTTCAACAACAATTGAATCCCAAAAAAGGAGAAATTGTAGAAATAACCCAAGACCATTCCATGTACAATCTGGAAAAGCCCGAATTTCTTTCGAAATGGGAAGAATTGGCTTTTGAATCCGAAGGCTATCATTATTCCAAATCTCAAGGGAAGGTAGTGGGTGAACACGACGGTGCCCATTATTTCACCAAGGGACAACGAAAAGGGTTGCGGGTAGGAGGTAAGCCTGAGCCTTTGTTTGTGTTGGACACAGATGTAGACGAAAATATAATTTATACAGGACAAGGAGAAAGTCATCCCGGACTTTTGAAAAAAGCTTTGTTTATTCGCGAAGAGGATATTCATTGGATACGCGAATATTTACAGTTGAAGTCGGATGAAACTTTGGAAGCGATGGTGCGTATTCGATACAGACAGCCTTTGCAAAAAGCAACACTTTACAAAGCAGAATCAGGACTTTATATTGAATTTGAAGTTCCTCAAAAAGCGATTACCGAAGGCCAATTTGCTGCTTGGTATATAGACGATGAATTAATCGGTTCGGGTGTGATTGACTAATTGGAGTTCAAAAAACGATTTCAGAACAGCAAATTAATACGCATAAAAAAATCCGAGCTTTTCAGTTCGGATTTTTATTTTCTTATTTTTTAGCAGGCGGTGGAAATTTCGCAAGAATTTCTTCGATTGCTTTGGGAATGTCATCTGCTTTTGTATTCAGATTGGATACATTCAGTCCGCTACCGGCACCTTGCCAGATTAAAATATTTTTTTGGTTGTCGATGATATCGATGATAATTGTTCCAGATGTATATTGATATACGCGAGAAGGGCCACCCCAATATCCACCGTAGTATCCCCCATAATAACCGTTGTCAATATTCACTTTGTCTTTTGAACTCGCCAATACGTTGATAAATAATTCCGGTGTTTCTGACTTTGTAAAACCTTTCATTGCTAAATTCGCTTCAATAGCGGAAAGGATTCGTCTTTTATCCAAGTCATTCAATTCCAGTTTATCAATTCCATTTTGATGGAAATTATAGGTTTTGTAGGTGTTGAAATCGGTTGTTTTGTCGAAATCATAGGTTACTTGAACTGTATTGCAAGAAGTGACAAAGAATGCAAGTACCCAAACTGTGAGAATAGAATAAAGTTTCATTTTCCGTTAATTTTAAGTTTAAATATAGTTCAAAAACTGTTCCTATCCTAGAATTCTAATCAATCAATCAGAAATTTAACACGAATTCTGAAAAGGATCCATTGAATTTAGTGCTTAGTTTAAAAGAAATAAGCAACTCCTAAATTAAGGATGGACGTATTATTTGATTTGTTGGCTGCGTCATTTTCGACTTGGTCTACAAGTCCGTAAGAATAACGTAGGGAGAAATCAACTTCTCTGTTCAAACTGTATCCGATACCTAAGGTTACCCCAAAATCAAAGGATGCGTATTCATTGTCATCCGCCTCCGTAGCAAAATCAAATTTATCTGTTTTATCACCAATTTTAAATCCTAAGTAGGGTCCGGCCAAAGCGAAGAATTCACTTTCGGCATCTGTAAAAAATATTTTCGCATTCAATGGAACATTGATATAGGTAAGAAATACTTTTTGTCTTTCCGAAGTACCATCGTTTCTACGAGGCTGGTCGTATTCTCCCTGTGCCGAATAATTCACTTCCGGTTGAAAAAAGAAAATATCGTTCTCAGATATGGGAATCAATGCCAAAGCTGCTACTTGAAAACCACCTCTTGCTTTCGAATAAGAATGGACTGTTGTAATGTTCGACATGCTACCGCTAAGTCTACCTCCAAATTTTATTTGTGCTGATCCGAATTCCATGAACAGAAAGCAAAAGAGGGCTGAAATTATTAGTTTATTTTTCATTGGTTGTGATTTTAGGGTTTCTTTGTTGATTAATTCTTACAAATTTAAACTATTATTTAAAAATACAAATAGTCCAAATTTGTATTTGGACTATTTGTGAGAATATTTTATTTGAAAGAGCGAATTATCCAAGCACTTTAGCCACGGTCACTCCAATTTCAGCTGGAGAATCAACCACATGGATTCCGCACTCTCTCATAATCTCCATTTTCGCTTGTGCTGTATCGTCTTTTCCACCAACGATTGCTCCTGCGTGTCCCATGGTACGACCTGCAGGTGCAGTTTGCCCAGCAATGAATCCAACGACAGGTTTTTTAGAGCCATTTTGTTGGTACCATTTAGCAGCTTCTGCTTCCAATTGCCCCCCAATTTCACCAATCATAACAATTGCTTCGGTGTCAGGGTCATTGATAAATAATTCCAAAGCTTCTTTGGTTGTGGTTCCAATAATGGGGTCACCACCGATACCGATTGCAGTAGAGATACCATAACCTGCTTTAACAACTTGATCTGCTGCTTCATAAGTCAAGGTTCCGGATTTGGAAACAATTCCAACTTTTCCTTTTTTGAAAACAAAACCGGGCATAATTCCCACTTTGGCTTCATCCGCTGTAATTACACCTGGACAGTTCGGTCCAACAAGTGTTACATTTCTTTCATCGACATAAGCTTGTGCTTTGATCATGTCTGAAACCGGTATACCTTCTGTAATACAGATGATAACTTTGATTCCTGCTTCGGCAGCTTCCATAATCGCATCTGCTGCAAATGCAGGCGGAACAAATATGATACTTACATCAGCTCCTGCTTTTTGCACAGCATCTTGAACTGTATTGAAAACCGGTTTTCCCAAATGTTCTGTTCCTCCTTTTCCGGGAGTAACTCCACCTACTACTTGTGTACCGTAGTCTATCATTTGTTCAGCGTGAAAAGTTCCCTCTTTACCTGTAAAACCTTGTACGATTATTCTTGAATCTTTATTTACTAAAACTGCCATTTAATTATTTTTTTGTTGTGCAAATTTATTGAATTTTCACTTCTTAAAAAAATGGATTGGTATCTTTCTAAAAAAGCATACAATGCGAAGCTTGAGAGCCAAAGTTCGCCTTCCTAATTTCAGTCTGTAAGGGAAGGGAGTGAATAGGCTAAGCGTTGGTCTGTTTCTGGTTTTAGATGTTTATTTTCAGTTCTTTATTTTTAGACGAAATCCTATAATTAACATCCATTCAAAGCTTGGACTGTATGGACTCGGGAATTTTTTTAGTTTAATTCGAGTGCTTTTAAATCACCGTTGGGTGTAACTAAAAAATATTTGTTGTTTTTCTGAATGGTATTGGATGGTAATAAATCTTCTTTTAAACGAATTGTCACAGTTAATTCATATATATATTGCATTGTTGGTTCGGTAATGTCTGCGTTAATGACAAATGCATGAGGTTTGGGTAAAACTGCATTATAATATTGTGTAGTGTTTTTTGTCACGCTATTAACCATTTCGCCTTTGCCTAAATTTAAACTTGCTTGTGAATACGCTTGGTAATTTCTGTAACTCTCCATCGGATAAACGATGTTGTATCCTTCTTGTATAATTTTTTCTTTTTTGGTTAAATCTACATTCATTATAGTTGAATAATTATTCAAAAGAACCTTAAATTCTTCCGTTGCTTTTGCTTGAATTTCGTCTCGAATTTTTTCATGATGGATCGATACATAATCCACTTTTGCTAAATCATAGATTTCTTGTTGTGCACAGATTTTCAAGATTTGATTCAAATCATTTGTGTCTTTGTATTTAATGATTAAATTTTTTCTCAATTCAAATCCTGAAGGTTTTTCATTGTATGTTTTTGGATTGAAAATTCGCTTTTCTTCTTCGAACTCATATACGGGGACAAATGAAATCATATCGGTTACAATATCTATTTCTTGCTTAAATTCTTTTAATTGATTTTTAACGAATAAAATTCTTTCATCTATCAGGTCGGTAGCTTCTTCTGCTGATTTTCCTAATTGTAACACACTAAAAACAGCCAATTTAGAAGTCGCTTTTTCATTGTAAATTCCTTTGATAGTAATCACCATTTCATTCTGATTCCCATACGTGGTTTGGTGAGTTGAAGCTTGGTTCACAGAATATGAATTTCCTTGATAATTCGCATTTCCAGATTCTTGGGCGAAATTGATAAGACTGATTAAAATCAAAATAAGGGTCAAATTTGTTTTCATTTTTTTTATTTTTAAAATTATGAAGCAAGATTAACCCGAAATAGAATTCTAATTGCTGTAAAGTTACTTTCTACTTACTGCAAACAAGCTATCACAGTTCTACAGTAATTTTTCAGTGAGGATTATCCTGATGGATTTCAAGACAAAAGAGCTAATGGAACATTAGCTCTTCTTTATATTTCTCGGTTTATTTATTTTTTAATCAGTTTGAAAATTGTTTTCTTATTTTTTATTTTGAGTTCAATTATGTAATTGCCCGCAATTAAGTTTGATAAATTTACGTTTGATGAAGGCGCACTTTCTATCTTTTTATTGATCATTAATCTTCCATTCCTATCATAGATAAACAATTCAAAGGGAAGATTTTTTGATTGAGTAATGTGTAAAATATCTTTTACAGGATTTGGATAAATTGAAAATTCAGAATTATCTAAATCAGCTACAGCTAAGTTAATTTGAAAATTAGCGACCAAAGATCTATGGTCCGTTACTTCAAATTCAAATACATTATTATCAGAAACAACCACGTTATTTTCCGTCCAATTGAGGAAAGTAAAGCCTTCGTTGGCCGTAGCTGTAAGACTTACTAAACTTCCGCTTTCATAACTACCATTCCCGGTAATTGTTCCGCCTTCCGTTGGATTGGCTACGGCTTCGACATCGAACATTTCAATGCTGTCCCCAATGAAAAAGCGTTTAACCAAAGTACAATTGTATCCATTGGGAGCAGGTTCTTTGAAATCACCCGTAACATAAAGATAGCCATTATAAATATCCATCGCTAAAGCTGGGCCATTTGCGTTAATTTGTCCTAATTCTGACCAACTTTCACCATCCCATTTTGCGACTTTGAATTTATTAGTTTGAGCATCTCTAAGTTTACTACCCACAATATAAATTTCGTTTTCACTAACATATTTCATTGTAAGCCAACCATTATAGGAGGAATTATGTGTATTTAAATCTTGTTCAATGTTTCCTAAAATTTCCCAATATTCACCGTTCCATCTCGTTATGCAAGATTCTCCAGAGCTTACTTTATACCCAAAAGCATACACGCTACCATTCGCCCCCGGAACAGCACGGCTCAATCTTTCGGCTTCATCTAATTGATAATGATAATAGACATGCCAATTTTCGCCATTCCATTTTTTTATTCGAATCACTCCTGCATCACTATATCCGCTGGTAGTATAAATCTCATTACTATTTTTGACGAACAAATTACTATAAGTGTCGTAACTTCCAGCTTGAGAATCCCCTTCTCCTACAGCAGACCAAGCTCCGTCTGAATATTTCGCTACAACCTTCCATCCAGAACCAGGCAAAACAAATTCACCCACTGCATAAATTTCATTGTCATTGATTACATGAATTTTTCCTATTGGTTTTGCCACATTTAGGCTGTGCGCATTGCTCCACTCCGTTCCATTCCAGTGTGCAATGTAATTGTATTTATCGGTTGTATTTCCGTTTAGATAATCATTTTTGGTTGCATAAATATTGTCATCTGCGATGTATTGAAAATAAGGAATCCCAAAATTATTGGTAAAACCACCAATATCGCTCCATTCCTCGCCATTCCATTTTAGTAAACTATAAAACTCAGAAGCAGCAACCATCTTGTTTTCATTGACTACTTTGAGTTGATTTACTTCAAAGTTAAAAGGCATATAAGCTACAATTTCCCATTCTTGGGCTTTTGTATTGATGAACAATAAATGGACTAATAAGATTAGTAAAATCTTTTTCATGTTCTTTAATTTTAATTCAGCCGAAAAGTACAATAAAATTTTAAATCTCTGCTATAGAAGCGCTTTCTATTAACTGCAAAGGATTTCTCAAAGTTTTACAGTAATTTTACAGTGAAGAATATAAATTCGCACACTATTTTTATCCCAAGAATGAATGAACAGCAAATTTTCCAAGAACTAAAGAAACAGATTTTGATTTCCTATCAAAAGTCTTATCCGTATTTTCAAGGTGATTGGAAAAATTTTAGTTCTAAAGATATTCGGCAATTGATTGAGTTAGTTGAAGTCGAGCTCAAAGAAAAAGTAAGTGAAAAATGGATATATACCCATTTGAAACCAGAAACTAATGAGAAATTACCTCGAAGAGATATGTTGGATATTTTTTCGCGTTTTGTAGGTTCTGGAAGTTGGGACGAATTTGTTTTTAATCACTATTCATCAGAAACAAATCTCACAAAAAGAACAGAATCTAAATTCCTTGAAAATAGGTCAAAACCAAAGTTCAAAAAGGAATATTTACTTCTTTTATTCATTCCGATTTTAGGATTTGCTTTCTATGAATATGGATTCAAATCCGTAAAAAAATCCATTGTAATCAAAAATGAATTCACGCAAGAGCCCATTCAAGACAAAGAAATTCAGGTTTACCAGGTCGATGATAATCAGAAAAAGAAATTAGAAATCGTTGATTCAAAAATAGAAATTGAACCCAATCAAACAAAAATAGTAATTAAAAGTCCTTATTTTGAACAAAAGGAAATCGATGTTACTAAAATTGAAGCGGAGATTTTTGTGAAACCCGAGGATTATGCCTTAGTCTTAAAATCATTTATGGAATCTGATTTGAAGAATTGGGAATCGAGAAAGGAAAAATTAGAAAAAATATTGTCAGACGATTTAGAAGTAATCATTTTCTTGAAAGAAAATTTGGGTGCTGAACATTTAAATAAAAAAGAATTTTCCGAAAAATTAATTATTCCAACTTCAGGAACGAAAAACTTGAAAATTGTGGAATTAGAAACCAATGCCAACAAAGAAATCACATTCATCAGAATTCAAAAATTATGAAAACAAGATTCTTAATCCTAGCGAACTTTATTCTTTTGAGCTTTTCCTGGGCTCAAAGTGCAAATCATTCGCAAAGTATTCAAGGGAATTTTTCCAGTCAAAACATTCTTGCTTACCAAGAAAATTCGGTTAGTTTGGTGCAAAATTTTTATGATTATTTGACTTTGTACTCCAACGAAACAGATTCTGAATTGAAATTACAAATTCAAGAAAACATTCGTTCGATTGTTTATTCATCCCAATTTGAAATTCCAGATTTCACCCGAAATGTTCAAAGTACAATTTCATTGAATGAATTTTTACGAAAAATTGAAAATCAGAAATACCAATTTCAAGTTGAAAACATGAAAACTCCTCAATCCATTGAATTTGACTATTGGGTCAATCAATATGATTTAAAAATCCAAAGAGGAAACGAAGTTTCTATCCAAAACTTAGAACAAGTCATTCAATTCCGACCTATTGAAAAGCAATTCGGATCGAGATCAAAAACGGTTTGGGAACTAAAATTAAGTTCTATTAAAAACTGAAACTATGCGTTTAATGATTGATTCGTTTTTAACCTCAGATTCAGTGAGAAAAAGCTATTCTACAATCGCGTTTTAGAATTCTGTTAAAAATTAGTAGAAAAATTAAGGAAGAAAACCCTTAATTTCTTTCTGACAAAGCGTACAAAGCGAAGCTTGCCAGCCAATGTTCACCCTCATAACTTCCATCTATTATCGAGGGTAGGGAGTAGGCCAGGTGTTTATCTGCTTCCTGTTTCAAATGGCCATATTCATTGGGATTGTCTTTGGCTAAATGGTATAGAACCCATGCCCTCGAAAAGTTCAATCCATCCAAATGAACCAAATGTCCATCTTTTCGGTCTGAAACTTCCGCTACTTTCATTGAGAATTTAGTGCTTTTTAATTCCGGCATGAATTCGGCAATCCAATAGGTGAATTCATCGCGCGGTAAAATCCTAAGCATTAAATCTACTTCCTCTAAACACGGCGAAAAGAAGTCAAAACCATTGGGCTCCCATCCAATGGGACATGCTTTGTCTTTTAGGTAAAGTTTTCGGGCCGTTGTTTCTAGTATGGATTTTAATTCTTCATTTTTGGTTTGCTTTGCATATTCGTAGGCGAAGGACATTCCAAATGCAGAGTTGGAATGTGTTCCAACGCGGATAGGGTAATTTAATTTGGGTAAAAAATTGATATAATTCTGGATGATTACGTCGGACAAAGGTTGAAGATTTGCAGCTAATTTTTTTCCATCTTCCGAATCCCAGGTATTCAATTCTCCTTGTAATTTTAATAACCAAGCCCAACCATACATTCGTTCAAATGCATATTCTTGCTCTCGTTTGAAGTAGGCGATTTCTTTTTTAATATTTTCTTTAGAGATATTTTGTTTTAATTGTTCTAGGATACTATCTCGGTATTCAAGTTCGGGAAAATCTTTGAGTAATTTCGTCAAAGTCCAATGTCCATGAACGGAGGAGTGCCAATCGAAACAACCATAAAATGCGGGATGTAATTCTCTGGGCGTGCCTAAATCAGCAGAATCACTGAGAACTTGTCCTGTTTTATTGGGATATTCGGTTTGCAAACATTTAAATGGAAGACTTGCCAAACGATTGGCTTGAAACAAGTTTAATTGAACTTTATCTTCGGGAACTGTGGAATCCATAACTTTTACCGTAGGTTCAGATGGAGCTGATTTCCTAGGAGAATTTTTCTCTTTGCACGAAAGGAGGAGTGCTGAAAGGATTCCAAGCAGCAGTATTTTGTATCTCATTGGGCTAAAAAATTTGCTCTAATATAAGGCTTTCGTATTTTCAAGTCAAGTGTTTCATGGAAATACTTTCAAATAAAAAAAGGGAACTCTTTTGAGAATTCCCTTTTTGATTTTAAAGAAACGAATAATTAAAACGGATATTCGTATATTTTTGATTCATGGAAGTATGGATGTCCAGAAGGAACCAAGTTCAATTTACTAATCGCTTGGAATACAACAAATGTAAACATTCCCGCTACCACGAGTAGAGCACCCAATTCAAGGAATCCGAAATTATGGAAAGCACCTACTGCACCAGGCATAATCTGATTGTAGAAATCCCAATAGTGTCCAATTATAATTAATACTCCCATACCAATTATAAGTTGAGGAACTCGTTTAATACTTGAACTCATCATAATCACAAGTGGAGCCAAAAGGTTTACTGCCAACATCCAATAGTAACCCGGATATTGTGCATTTCGCTGTTGGAAGTACTGCACTTCTTCCGGAATGTTTGCATACCATTGAAGCATAAACTGTGCATACCACAAGTACGCCCAAAGTAAACTAAATCCAAACATGAATTTTCCTAAATCGTGTTGGTGGTTATCATTGAACAAAGGCAAAGCCCCTTTTCGTTTTAAATAAATCGAAGAAATAGCGATGATAGAAACAGCAGCTACTAAATAACTAACCATTCCGTACCACATAAATAGGGTAGAATACCAGTGGGGGTCTAAGGACATAATCCAGTCCCAAGACATTGGAGCGGTGGTTAATGCAAACACTACAATAAACCATACGTTACGTGTAAATACTTTTTCAAAGAAACCTCGATCTCCTTTTCGTTCATCCATTTGTTTGGTTGATTTCTTTATCCAGAATAAAAATCCAGTCCAAAGTCCTACATATAGAACACTACGTATTAACCATCCAGGAGTATTCAACCATATTTTCGATTTGGATGCTATATAGACATCGTAATTCTCATGGTTGACATCAATAAGTGTGGGATCCATCCAGTGGAATAAATGATTCATTCCCAAAGCTGCTGCAAACATGATAATTAGAATCAAAATACCACCGTAGGGGATGAAGGAGGCTACTCCTTCCATCACACGTGATATAACGATTGGCCATCCTGAATTGGCAGCGAATTGAATAGCCAAAAAGAACAAGGCCGCGCCTGCAATACCAAAGGCGTAATAGGCGGGAACTAAAAAGGCAGCCCAAGGGCGATTTGCCAATTGGTTTTCCCACATATGCATTTGATCTGCTTTGGCTTTCTCTGAGCTATTTAACTCCTGATATTCCGCGGTTTGATATTCACCGAAAAACATTTCAGGGTTGTCTTTTACCATATTGGTTATATAATCCGGATTCGATTGATCCTGAATATTTAAAAATACGCCAATTCCAAAGAATATTACTCCTACTATAATTGCTATAAGTGAGGCCATTTTCAATCTGGGTGAAAAAGTATATTGCATAATCTAAAATTCCTTTATTGTTGATTTGTATCTTCTGTTTCTGTCTTTGCTTCTGCTTGAGCGGTTACTTTTGTATCGGCTGAAGTATCAACTCCTTTTAATTTCATCACATATTCAGCTACTCTCCATCGGTCAACCGGACTCAATTGAGGAGCATATGAACCCATAGCATTTCTACCATACATGATTACATGGTAAACCGATCCAATGGTTATGTCTCTTTCGTCGTAAGTAGGTACACCTGAATACGCTTTGGATTGTACGATGGGTCCTTGCCCATCTCCTTTTGCACCATGACAGGTTGCACAGGTTTGTCCGTATAATTTTTCGCCTTGTATCAAGTCCTTTTCTCTATTTGCCGGATCCAATGGTGATTTTGTAATTGCCAATGCTTGGTTGTAACCTTCCATCGTGTTTTCAAAATCCCACGGAAGAATCATTTGTTCATCTGTTCTAGCTACAGAACCTATGGCAGGCCAAAGTGAAGTCATGTTGTCGTAATCCGCAAACAATGGGATTTCAGACTTTCCTTTGGTGCGCTCTGGCCAATAGCCAAAGTCAGCTTCCATGTAAGGATCGTATGCTACCGGATAATACATATCAGGCATAAATACGATGCTTGGTTTTTTCTTTTTCCCTGAGCATGAACTTAGTGAAATTGCGATTCCAACTAGCAATAAATAGGTTATTCCTCTTTTCATTTTCTAATTCTTATTTAACCGGTGTTAAATCTCTAACTGTTACTTCTTCTGCACCTGTTTTAATAAATGCATCCTTAATCATTTCCACATCAGCCGATTCAATTTCTACTAAAAATTTATCATCTGTTGTTCTCGGGTCTGGATTTTGAGCTTTTGCTCCGGGATACATTTTACTTACCGCCAAAAATGTAAGTGACATTAAGTGCGCCGCACAAAATATAGTCAACTCAAACATAATGGGAATAAAGGCAGGTAAATTTTCAAACCATGTAAACGATGGTTTTCCTCCAATATCCTGTGGCCAGTCATGGTTCATCATGTACCAAGTCATCAAAGATGCCAAGGTCAATCCGTAGATACCATAGAAAAATGCGGCGTCTGATATTCTCGTCTTCTTTAGTCCGAGGGCTGTGTCCAATCCGTGGAGTGGAAAAGGAGTATAAACTTCTTTTATTGCAATACCCTCCTTATTGAAAGTATGAATGGCTTCCAATAGTTCGTCATCGTCAGCGTATAGGCCGTATATAGTTTTAGTGCTCATTTTGATGCTCTTCTTCTGTATGATGTTTTTTATAACTTTCTCCTGATGATTTCAAAATAGATTTCAAGGAGGCTTGTGAGATTACAGGGAATGTACGTGCGTACAATAAGAATAACACAAAGAAAAATCCATTTGTTCCGATAAAGATACCTACGTCAATCACGGTAGGCATAAACATAGTCCATCCTCCTGGCAAGTAATCACGTGAAAGGTTTACAACGATAATGTCGAATCGTTCAAACCACATACCCACGTTTACAACAATAGATATGATGAATGTCCAGAAGAAACTTCTTCTAATTTTTCGAATCCAAAGTAATCCTGGAATCAAGACGTTACAAAGAATCAATGCCCAGAAGGCCCACCAATACGGACCGACTGCAGCTCCAGGTGAGAAATACGTAAAGTCTTCGTATCTACTTCCAGAGTACCATCCTACCCAGAATTCAGTAGCATAAGCAACCGCTACCATTCCTCCCGTTACAATAATTACTTTGTTCATTACTTCAATATGGTCTCGGGTGATGTAGTCCTCCATGTGCATTACTTTACGCATTACACTTAATAGAGTTTGTACCATGGCGAATCCAGAGAAAATTGCTCCCGCAACGAAGTAAGGGGGATATACTGTAGAGTGCCATCCTTTAACAATGGACGTAGCAAAGTCAAAAGATACAATGGTGTGTACCGAGAATACAAGTGGTGTTGCCAATCCAGCAAGAACCAATTCCAATTCTTCGTGTCTTTGCCAGTGTTTGGCTTTTCCACCCCATCCCATACTAAGGAAACTGTATATTTTCTTTGAAAACGGCTTTTTAGCTCGGTCACGAATCATGGCAAAGTCAGGAAGTAATCCCATGTACCAGAAAACTACGGATACAGAGAAATACGTTGAAATTGCAAATACGTCCCACAAGAGAGGAGAGTTAAAGTTAATCCAAAACGATCCAAATTGGTTAGGAATAGGGAATACCCAATATCCAACCCAAGGACGTCCCATGTGGATTACGGGGAAAATTGCAGCTTGAACTACTGCGAAAATAGTCATCGCCTCAGCAGAACGGTTTACAGCCATTCTCCATTTTTGACGGAATAACAATAATACGGCAGAAATTAAGGTTCCGGCGTGCCCGATACCTACCCACCAAACAAAGTTGGTGATATCCCAAGCCCAACCGATGGATCTGTTTAGACCCCAAGTTCCAATACCTGTACCAATTGTATAGGCAATACAACCCACTCCATAAAGGAAAGTAGCCATGGCTAGACTAAAAGCCAACCACCATAATTTACCCGATGGATGTTCTATCGGATAGGCAATGTCTACCGTTATATCGTGGTAAGTCTTATGGCCTCTAACTAAAGGCTGTCTAGTCGGTGATTCGTAATGTGACATATCTCTTCTTAACTATTTCTTATATTAAACTTAAGCCTGATCTCCTTTGTTTTTTATCTTCACATGATAAAATACGTTTGGTTTGGTTCCTACTTCTTCCAGCGCTCGATAAACTCGTTTGTCTTTGCTTAGTTCCTTGACTTCACTGTTTTTATCATTGATATCTCCAAATGTTATTGCTCCTGTTGGACAAGCCGTGGCACAAGCCGTACTGTCTTGGAATTCCTCATCGGAAACACGTCTTCCTTCTTTCTTCGCTTTCAGAATTGCTGCTTGTGTATTCTGGATACAGAATGAACATTTCTCCATAACTCCACGTGAACGAACTACAACGTCCGGATTCAATACCATACGACCTAAGTCGTCATTCATATTGTAGTCGAATTTATCATTCAACGCATAGTCGAACCAGTTGAAACGTCTTACTTTGTACGGACAGTTGTTTGCACAGTAGCGCGTTCCTACACAACGGTTGTAGGCCATCATGTTTTGACCTTGACGACCGTGTGAAGTTGCCGCAACGGGACACACTGTTTCACAAGGTGCATGGTTACAATGCTGACATAACATCGGTTGGAAAATCACTTCTGGATTTACAGCTTCAGGCTTAATCAATACGCGGTATTGAGCTGCTTCTGTTTTAAGTTCCGTATCTTCTAAGGCGTATTTCTGTGTTCTTGTATTTCCAGTCTCATCGGAATAGTAACGGTCAATTCTCAACCAATACATATCACGAGACATTCTCATTTCTTTTTTACCTACAACAGCCACATTGTTTTCTGCTTGACAGGCAACGATACATGCGCCACATCCGGTACAAGCATTCATGTCCACTGACATATTGAAGTGGGGTCCTATCGAACGGTCATGCGCTCTCCAAAGATCTACTTCGGTTTCTGGAGAAGTACCTCTCCAAGTCGGCATGGTTGAAGGTTTATTCCACTCATCAACGGCTGTATTTAGGAAATCATTCAAAGTAGCTTGACGTGCGATTTCATATCGTCCCATCAAGGTGTTTTGCATCTGCATTGTTGCAAACTCATGCTTTTCACCTTTGTGGCTTCTTTCAATTTTCACATTGGTCACACCCATACTTCCATCTTTGTAGAATGGATATGCGTTTTGACCTAATTCATTGCAAACTTTTCCTCCTTTGGTTCGTCCATAACCCAATGCCATACCGATGGTACCAATTGCTTGACCCGGTTGGATGAATACAGGAACTCTTTCAAGTTTAACTCCGTTTGCAGTAAGGGTTACAAAATCACCATCGAATTGCATACGTCCGTTTTTAACGTTCGCGTTTTCGGATGTTTTGATATCGAACAAAGAAGCATCATTTGGATTTAACGTAATGAAGTTATCCCAAGATGTTCGTGTAATTGGATCGGGTAATTCTTGCAACCATGGATTATTCGCTTGTGTACCATCTCCAATAGCGGTAGAGGTGTACAATTGAAGTTCCCATTCCGAAGCTTTTGCTGAAGCCAATTTATCTGCATGTTGAGAAACAGCGGTGGAAGCAGATACGCTTGCGGTTTCCGATGTTTCGTTGTAACCGTTATATAAAGCTTGGTTGAAGCTAAATCCTAATTGAGGCAAAATACTTGCTTCCCAATTTGATTTTAAATATTTGTAATATTCAGTTGCGGGTTGTTGATAGGTAGTCTTTGGCATGACCAATTCCACTTTGTTTGGATCTTGGTTTAATGCTTCTACTTCTCCTGCACCTTCTTCTACGTCATCCTTCATCCAAGCCAATAAAGAATCTTGGAACTGACGGGTATAGAAAATGCGCTGAATCGTCGGTTGTTGTAATGTATAAACACCTGTAATGGGATTCAAATCATTCCAAGCTTCCAACGCGTGTGGAACCGGAGCCACTAAATCCATCAAACGCGCAGTTTCATCCAACTTCTCAGACATGGCTACTTTTAATCCAATGCGTGAAAAGGCGTTGGCCAAATCTTTGGACTTAGAGTGGTTGTAAATAGGATTGGCTTGGAAGGTAAATAAAGCCCCTACATTTCCTGCACTCGCATCGTTTAAGAATTGATTGAAAGCGTTATCGTTTGATTCTTTCAATAAATTTCGTTTTGTTTTTGACACTGCATTTGAATCAATAATCTGATTGATTGCATAACACAATGCGAAAGCTTCTTTGTTTCCATCAGCCAAAACAACTGCTTTGTTTCCTTTTGCTTTTATTTCTTTGACAATTTCTGAAGCTACTTTGTCTGCCGTACCTGATGTCATTCCTTTGTAAACTTCGGCCAGTGTTTTCAACACATCGGTTTGTTTGAGAGGATAACGGGTATCAGCATTGGATCCAGTTAACGAAAGGTTACTTTCCAATTGAATATGGCGAAGCATCGTTTTGCCCGGCTTTTTCGCCTTTGCATAACTTGCTTCAAATCCTCCTCCGTTATAGTCGCCCAAGAAATCTGCGTTGAATGACACCACCAATTCAGAATTGGAAAGATCATACAAAGGAAGGGTACGTTCACCATACACTTCTTCAGCTGCATCCAAAGCAGGCGAATAATTCACAGCGTCATAAACTACATGTTCTGCTGTTGGATATTTTGCTTTAAATTCCGCAACTAATTTCTTGGTTGTTGGACTGGGAATGGAAGAAGTCAATAAAACTACTTTCTTATTACCAACTGCCTTCAACTGAGCCAAAACTTTTGCATCTAATGCAGACCAAGAAAGAGGTTTAAAACCTTCTGCTCCTTTTTCCAAAGGACCTCTTACTTTATCAGAATCGTATAATGATAAAACAGAAGCTTGAACTCTTGCATTGGTTGAACCAAAGAATTTCGCTGTTTTGTTTGGATTGATTCGAATGGGTCGTCCTTCCCTTGTTTTTACCAATACATTGGCATAATCGTATCCATCAAAATAACTTGACGCATACCAAGTTGGAACACCTGGGGTGATCGAATCCGGTTTTACAACGTAAGGGATAGACTTGATAATCGGTTGTTCACACGCGGCCAATGTAACGGCAGCGGTACTGAATCCTAATAGTTTCAAGAAATCCCGACGTGATGTCTGCGAACCTTCGATTGCTTTTGTATTCCCTAGTAGATCCTCTACAGGGATTTCGTCTGCAAATTCTTTAGACGCTAATTGTTGAGTTAATTCCGGATTTGTTAACTCTTCAAAACTTCTCCAATATTTCTTTTTGGTAGCCATTTGTACCTATATTATAATTGTTGATTTATTAATAGTGACATTTTGCACACTCCATACCACCGATAGCATCTACTGTTATCTTCGTACCCTCACCGTGCTCTCTTTTGAGTTTTTCGTGAAGTTCTGCATAGTATTGATTGTTGTACTCATTAGACATATCCACTTCTGTAGTTCGGTGACATTCTATACACCATCCCATCGTAAAGTTATTAGCCATTTGTACTTCATCCATTTTACTTACATCGCCGTGACAAGCAAAACATACTTGACTATCGTTAGGTAAATTCATTTCTGCTGCGTTTGGAACGGTTCCGTCGGCAATTGCCTTAAGGATTGCTTTTTCTCCTGCTACAACGTGTTGTTGGTGGCTGAAGTAAACAAAGTCAGGCATGTTGTGAATTCGCACCCATTCAATCGGTTTTTGTTCACCTGTAAATTTGTTTGCTGCTGGATCCCATCCAATTGCGCTATACATTTTTTGAATTTGCTCAGTATAGAAGGCTTTTACTTCATCGCCATTTGCGAATTTTCCACTCTCAACCAAAGCTTCTTCGTAATAATCTCCTTTGTATTCTTTGATTGTTTTGTGGCAATTCATACACAAGTTAGGGGAAGGGATTCCTGATACCTTTCCATATTTGGCACTACTGTGACACATTTGACAATCAATTCCTTGAACACCTGCGTGAACTTGGTGAGAGAAATAGATCGGTTGATCGGGCTGATAGCCTTTGTCTACCCCAATATTCCACATGAATGTGAATAGTCCATACAAAGCAAGCAAGGTCAAAATTCCCAAGGATGCTTTGAACGCTTTGTCATATTTTTGGATGAGTTCAGCAAAACTGAATGCTTCTTTTTCATAATCTTCACCGAGTTCATGTTCTTTGGTTAGTTTAACTAAACTATTTAGACGGAATAAAATCCATACCAACAGCATAGCTAAAATAAAGAATCCAACGACAATTATTCCTGTAGTTGCACCATCTCCTCCACCTGAACTCGTAGCTTTTGCAGCCGCTGCTTCTTCCGCTTTCTTTTTCTTTGCGTCTTCAAAGGCAGCTTGTCCCGCTTCAGGATCTGAAGTGTACACCAAGATATCATCAATATCCTGATCGCTCAAAGTAGGGAAGGCGGTCATCGGCATCTTATTGTTTGCTTCAAACACCTTGATGGCATAAGCATCCCCAGACTCACGCAAAGCCTTATTATCTTTAATCCATGCGTGAAGCCAGTCTCTGCCTACACCTCCTTCTTCTTTTACTCGGGTTACTACATTCCTCATTTCAGGGCCGACCAACTTTCCGTCGATCATGTGACATGCTGTACAGTTGGCTTCGAATAAATCATATCCGTGACCCCCATCACCCTGTATCTCATCCTGCGCATAAGAAAATGAAAAGATGGCTAAGAACATAGCCAAATTCAATAATTTCGATTTGTAAAGTATTCGTGACTTCATTTATTAAACATTGAGTTCTATGACAATTGTTAAATTTCTTATTTAACTGCACAAAAATAGGCTCAAACCTTAATTAAATCACAAAAAGTACACGATGAACTTTGTCATTTTCATTAATTTAAAATGTTTCTAAATAACTAAAAGATGAAAGTCCCACATAATCAAGGCTCCATATTTATATTGGATGTGTCTCTGAAAACGGAGAACTTCTTTTTTAAATTTAATATTTGAGAAGCAGAATCTAATGTATATTTGTCAAAAAATTACCAACTTTGTTGATATGTATAAATTGTTTGTATTTACTATCGTGTTAATTTGTGGAATTTCATTCGCACAAATCAATCAAGATTCTCAAAACGTGTGGGAAGTTCGTGACAGTATTAGTGGCGGAACGCTTACCATTAATCTGGATAGCAGTCTTGAACAATTGATAAAGAGCAAAGAACAGCGTGTGTGTGAGAAAAATGTATACGTACCACCCCGTGTACTTACGCCCGCTGAAAAATGTGCAAGTCAGCAAAAGATTATGGGTTATAAAATTCAAATCTACTATACACGGGATCGAGCGGCTGCTGATAAAGTTAAAAATGATTTTGCAAAAGAGCATCCCTCCATGACACCCGAATTGATTTACGCCAGTCCCGATTATCGAATTTTGGTGGGCGATTATTTTACCCGTAAGTCTGCCAGTTCCGATTTACGTAAGATTCAAAGAGCTTATCCAGGTGCGTTTGCCGTTCAATGGAGAGTTTGGTGTAGAAAAGCGCAATAATTTAGTCTCTAACCATTCTATCACTTAAAATCCCGATTCACTCAAAACAATTTGAATGTTTTCATAGGTTTTACGCATGATTTCTTGGGTCTCTTCCTTTTTCTTCCATTCTGCCAAACCAATTCCCTCTTCGGCTTGCGGGGTAGGAATACCATCTCCCCAATATTCCATCGCATACCAATAGGTGGCCTTTAACTTTAAACTTCCTTGATAATACATATGATAAGTCGTGGTAATGAGGTCTTTTAAAATGAGATCATGAATTCCACATTCTTCCTCAACTTCTCGAACAGCAGCAATTTCCGTTGTTTCGCCTTTTTCGACTTTCCCTTTGGGCAAATCCCATATCCCCAATCGATGGATGAATAAGATTTCATCGTTTTTATTTCGAACCACGCCTCCCGCAGCTTCTAGATAGTCAAAATGAAGTTTGAATTCCTTCCAGAGCTTTTCCAAATTATGATAATAAAAGTTTATTTCTAGAAGAGATGTATTTTTAAGAAGATCAAGGGCTTCATCAAATATGCTCTCATTGCTGAATTTTAATGACTTTTTATTTTCTAAAGGTTTGTCTGAAAATAGAAGTGCTTTTTCATTGTAAAAAACTTTGTACATTTGGAACCATTTAACACAAATATAGTAATTTTCAGCTGAGATGAATGTAAATATTAACAAAACTCGTTTTTCAAAAAATCAACAAGAAGCCTTTGATTTCTTATCCGATATGGAAAATTATCGTGAGCTTATGCCCGAAGATACTAAATCCTTTGACGTGCACGATTCGGGAAAAGGATTCGCGGTGCAAATTGGAAGTCTTCCCAAAGTAGGAATGAAATTAAAGGAATCAAATGAACCAAATCGGTTGGTTTTTGAATCGCCTTCACCCAACTTTGAATATTATTTAACCATCCAGATTGACCCTGTGGACGATGAGAGTTCGGATGTTTCTTTGGACTTCGAAGGGAAATTCAACATGATGATTGAAATGATGGCAAAAGGTCCATTGACGAATTTCATCAATACAATAGCTGAAAAGTTAGGAGAAGTTAAATAACACGATTTTCTAGTTTTAATTTCGGATTATTTTAAGTCGGAATAGTTTTTTCTTTTCAGTACAAAATACTGAAAAGGAACAAACTTTTTTTTGTAATAATTTTCCGTACCCGGTCTGCGTTTTTTCAAAAAATAGGAGTATTTCTTAAAGAAAGCAGAATGGGATTGAATAATTGCTTTGCAGTGTGGCCAACCTTCATAAAATAAAAAGATAATTCCTGTTATTCCGTCCAAAACCAAGCGGGTGAAAATAAGGGTTAGCGTAGTTCCTTTGGGTGCATTTTTTTCTAAAGTCCACAGACTGTTTCTGAAGTTTAAATAGGTTTTTTGTGGACTGTTTGACTTTAAAGTTCCACCTCCTAAATGATAAACCATCGATTTCCCACAATAAAAAATTTTTCGATTTGAATTATTCAATCGCCAACACAAATCGATTTCTTCCATGTGTGCAAAGAAATCTTCATCGAATCCTTTTTGATTTAAAAAATCCTGCGTTCGAATAAAAAAGCAAGCACCCGTTCCCCAAAATATTTGAATCGTATCGTCGTACTGACCTTTGTCTTCTTCCAACGTCCAAAAAACACGACCTCTACAATAGGGATAACCTAAATTATCGATGAATCCTCCGGCTGCTCCCGCATATTCAAAATGAGTCGGATTTTTGTAATCCAAAATTTTGGGTTGAATTACAGCGATTTCTGCATCTCTTTCAAATAATTCCAAAATCGGAGACAACCAGTTTTCGGTCACTTTTACATCTGAATTTAGAAAACAAAAAACATCGATATCATGTTTTTGTAAAATGGATTGAATGCCCACGTTGTAACCTTTTGCAAAACCAAAATTTTGGGAGTTTGGAATGATTTTCACAGTCGGGAATTCAGTTTGTAGAAATTCAATGGACTCGTCTGTCGAAGCATTGTCAATCACAAAAATCTCAGCTGAATTTGAGTTTTCAACGACCGAAGGAAGAAATTTTTCCAACAATTTTTGTCCATTCCAATTCAATATGGCAATTCCTGTTTTCAATAGTCAATTCCTTTTTTGTATTTCCATCGTTTGTGACTCCACAACCAATTGTCTGGGTTTTCAATAATTGTTTCTTCCAAAAGATGAAAGAATTTATGGACGATTTCCATGGGTTCGAAATCAACTCCCTCTGGAAGAATGCGTTCAAACGTAGTGTGGTAATAGCCTCTTTTTAGTTTAACCGTTCGGCAATAGATAACGGCCATATCTTTCTTAATCGATATTTTGTCAAACCCTATAAAAACGGGTGTTTCTTGGTTTAGAAATTGCAAAGAATAATGAATGGCTGATTTTTTTGGGCTTTGATCGGCGACAAAAAGATAGGCATGTTCACCGTTGTTGGGCGTGTTCAAAATATATCTCGCTGTACTTTTCATATCCAAAGGAATTGTTCCAAATTTACCGCGGATTTGATTGATTCGTTCATTCCAAAAGTCGTTTTTTACTTTGTGATAAACAGCAACCGTATTCTCAGTACTTAAATTGGGGGCAAGACCCACAAACCATTCCCAATTAAAAATATGACCCGCCATCAAAATAATATCTTTCTGTTCCTTTTTACATTCTTCAAAAAGATGTAAATTGCTGTATGTGTGTCTTTTATTTAATTCTTCATGGGTGATTGAAAAACTCTTCAAGGTTTCGACCAAAGAATCAGCAAAGTTTTTGTAGAATTTTTTTTTGATCGATTTTATTTCATGGTCTGACTTTTCTGGAAACGAGTTTTTTAAATTCTCAACAATCACTTTTTTACGATAGCCAATTACATAATTCAACAAAATGTAAACAATCCATGAAAACCCATATAGTATCGATAAAGGAAGTAGCGAGATCGCGTACAGCAAGAAATAGAAAATTCGGTTCATAAAAACACGGAATTAAACAACAAATTTAAGACAATCATTCCATACATTATCATTCGGTGGAGGGGCGGTGATTTCGATTTCTTCATGGCTTACAGGATGAATGAATTTAATCCTCCGCGCGTGTAGAGAAATACTCCCGTCGGGATTCGAACGTTTGGAACCGTATTTTAAATCTCCTTTGATGGAATGACCTATAAAACTCAGTTGAGAACGGATTTGATGCGAACGACCGGTGAATAAATCGACTTCCAATAGCGTATAATTATCCAAATTACCAACGACTTTGTATTCCAAAATCGCTTTTTTAGCATCGGGCGTAGGACGCGTAAAAACGGTTACTTTGTTATTTTTTTGATTCTTTTTCAGATAATGTTCCAAACGATCGGATTGTTTTTCAGGTTTTCCTTCGACAATTGCCCAATAGGATTTTTCTACTTCTCGGGTTTTGAATAATTCATTCATTCGACTCAAAGCCTTACTTGTTTTCGCGAAAATAAGTAAACCACTCGTCGGTCGATCCAATCTATGCACCAATCCCAAAAACACATTTCCGGGTTTATGGTCTCTTACCTTTATATAATCTTTCAGGGAGTCAATCAGCGGGACGTCTCCCGTAGCATCTCCTTGCGCTAAGTCTCCTGCTTTTTTATTGATGATTAAAAGATGGTTGTCTTCAAATAAAATGCTCGGTTCTAAATTTCCCATACATTAAGAGTACTGTCTTTTAATATTGTTCATTTTCATTCGGGAAATCCACATTTTTCACATCGGCAACATACCGTTGAACTGCATTTGTGATTTCTTCATTGAGATTGAGATACTGACGTAAAAATTTGGGTTTAAATTCATGGGTCATTCCCAACATATCATGAAGGACCAAAACTTGGCCATCACAATTGGGTCCGGCGCCGATTCCAATGGTAGGTATTGAAATACTTTCGGTAACTTTTTTCGCTAAATCCGCAGGGATTTTTTCCATCACCAAAGAAAAAACGCCTAGTTCTTCCATGAGTTTAGCGTCATCCAACAGCTTTTCGGCTTCCGCATCTTCTTTTGCGCGCACTTTATACGTCCCAAATTGATAGATTGATTGAGGGGTTAATCCCAAATGACCCATGACAGGAATTCCGGCATTTACTATTTTCTGAATGGATTTTTGAACTTCTCTTCCCCCTTCCAACTTAATGGCGTGTGCACCCGATTCTTTCATAATTCGAACGGCTGAATCCAAAGCCCTTTGCGGGTCGGATTGATAGGTTCCGAAAGGTAAATCGACCACAACCAAACAGCGCTGTGCTCCGCGAACGACGGATTGTGCGTGGTAAATCATTTGATCCAATGTAATCGGAAGTGTAGTTTCATGACCCGCCATCACATTGGATGCGGAATCACCTACCAAAATCACATCGATCCCACCTGCATCGACCATTTGTGCGAGTGTGTAATCATACGACGTTAACATTGAGATCTTCTCTTTTCCTTTCATACTGCGAACCGTCTCCGTTGTGATTCGCTTGATGTCTTTATTGATGGACATATTTCTTTTTTTTGCTAATGTAGGATAAATTCATCTTAAAGTTTTATTTTTGCGGGTTCAATTTTTACCTGTGAAAGCGAAATAGTTAGAATTCGTTATACTTTCAAATCAATTCAATCCGTGCTTTTTTGGGAAATGTTTAAAATAAAATAAGATGAAAATTACAGTTGTAGGGACAGGTTATGTAGGATTAGTGTCAGGAACTTGTTTTGCAGACGTTGGTATAGAAGTAGTATGCGTCGATATTGATCAAAAGAAAATCGATAATTTAAAAAACGGTATTATTCCTATTTATGAACCGGGACTGGAAGAATTAGTGGTTCGAAACTTCAAAAACGGACGGTTACAGTTTTCTACCAATTTAGGGGAAGCCATTCAAGGAAGTAAAGTTGTATTTATCGCGGTAGGGACTCCGCCAGGTCAAGATGGTTCCGCAGATTTAAGTTATGTTTTAGCCGTAGCAAAACAAGTTGGAGAGACGATGAATGATTATTTGGTCGTGGCTACAAAAAGTACTGTTCCGGTAGGAACGGGCGAAAAAGTAAAAGCAGAAATTGAAAAAGCATTGAAACTAAGAAATTCAAACCTGGAATTTTCAGTTGCTTCCAATCCTGAATTTTTGAAAGAAGGTGCAGCCGTTGAAGATTTCTTGAAACCTGATCGTATTATTGTTGGAACGGAAGGAGATCGAGCGCGGGAAATAATGCATCGTCTTTACAAACCGTTTCAGTTGAGTAGTGATCGTTTGATTTATATGGATATCCCTTCAGCAGAAATGACGAAATATACGGCGAATGCAATGTTGGCAACGAAAATTAGTTTCATGAATGACATGGCCAATCTGTGTGAAAGAGTGGGTGCGGATATAAATATGGTTCGAAAAGGAATTGGATCCGATTCGCGAATTGGAAATAAATTTATTTATCCAGGCGTAGGTTATGGTGGATCTTGCTTTCCAAAAGATGTGAAAGCAATTATACGTACAGCCCGGGAATATGATTATGAATTGCGGGTTTTGCAAGCGGTAGAAGATGTGAATGACAGTCAAAAACAGGTTTTGGTGGAGAAAGTAATCAAACGATTTGGAAACGACTTGTCCGGAATGACTTTCGCACTGTGGGGATTGAGTTTTAAGCCCAATACCGATGATATGCGTGAAGCGCCTTCTTTGGTCATTATTGAAGAATTAATCAAGTTGGGAGCCAAAGTAAAGGCATATGACCCGATTGCGATGGACCATGCCAAAGAATTTTATTTAGGTGATACCATTACCTACACATTAGATGCGTACGAGGCGTGTGACGATGCAGATGCTATTTTATTGGTTACGGAATGGTCTGAATTTAGGATTCCAAATTGGAAGATTTTAGCTAAATTGCTGAAAAATAAAGTGGTTTTTGACGGCCGAAATATTTATGAAGCAGATTACCTCAAAGAATTAGGCTTTGAGTATTATGGAATTGGATTGAAAAATTAAGAATCCTTTTAATTAGAAATGAAATGAAAGTAGGAATTACTTTTAGCACTTTTGATTTACTGCATGCAGGACATATAAAAATGTTGGAAGAAGCAAAAAGGCAATGCGATTTTTTAATTGTAGGATTGCAAGTGGACCCCACGCTCGATAGACCTGAGAAAAACAAACCTACTCAAACGGTAGTTGAACGTTATATCCAATTGAAAGGATGTAAATTCGTGGATGAAATTGTTCCTTATGTTTCTGAACAAGATTTAGAAGATATTTTACGTTCTTTTAAAATTGATGTTCGTATTTTGGGTGAAGAATATAGAGAAAAGAATTTCACAGGTCGTCAATATTGTGAAGAAAAAGGAATTGAACTGTATTACAATCAAAGAGATCATCGGTTTTCAAGTTCAGGTTTACGGAAAACGGTTCATGAGTTAGAGAATAAAAAATTGGAACACACAAAATAATTTATTTTGAAAAAAGAAACTATATTTATCACAGGTGGAGCGGGATTCATCGGTTCACATGTTGTGAGACAATTTGTAAATAAATATCCAAATTATTCCATCATCAATCTCGATGCACTGACGTATGCCGGGAATTTGGAGAATTTAAAAGATATAGAAAAGAAAGAAAACTATCAATTCATCAAAGCGGATATTACCGATGAGAAATTGATGAGGGATATATTTCATCAACATAAACCAACGGGAGTGATTCATTTGGCTGCCGAATCTCATGTAGATCGTTCGATTAGTTCACCTTTGGAGTTTGTGAAAACCAATGTTTTGGGAACGGTGAATTTGTTGAATGCAGCAAAAAGTATTTGGGAGGGGGCGTATGAAGGAAAACGTTTTCTTCATGTTTCTACCGATGAAGTTTATGGCTCCTTGGGCGAAACTGGATTTTTTGTAGAAGAAACTTCGTACGATCCACATTCGCCTTATTCCGCATCCAAAGCGAGTTCTGATCATTTTGTAAGAGCATATTCCGATACCTATGGTTTTCCCACAATTATCACGAATTGTTCAAACAATTATGGACCCAATCACTTTCCCGAAAAATTAATTCCTCTTTGTATTCATAACATTCTTCATCATAAACCTTTACCTATTTATGGTGATGGGAAATACACCCGAGATTGGTTGTATGTAATCGACCATGCCATAGCCATTGATTTGGTTTTTCACGAAGGAAGAAATCGCGAAAGTTACAACGTAGGTGGATTCAATGAATGGAAAAACATTGATTTAGTCAAAGAACTTTGTCGTCAAATGGATGAAAAGTTAGGAAGAGAAAAGGGCGAAAGTGAAAAGTTAATTACCTTCGTAAAAGACCGTCCAGGTCATGATTTACGTTATGCGATTGACGCTTCAAAAATCAATAAAGAATTGGGTTGGAAACCGTCTGTAACTTTTGAAGAAGGATTATCAAAAACCATTGATTGGTATTTGGAAAACAAGGAATGGCTGGAGCATGTAACCAGTGGCGACTATTTGGAGTACTACGACAAACAATACGCTTAGTTATTGCGTGTGTGCAGTGTTGGAAGTTGTGTAGGTGGAAAAACAGTGTAAACAAAAATAATAAATATAACTTTAGTGAAAACTCCTAAAGTAAATTGGTTACCATTTTGCATTCGCTTGCACCATAGAGTTTTAAGTCGCTGGACTTTTTCAGAAAACAGTAAAAAGAATTAAAAAATGAAGGGAATCATACTTGCAGGAGGATCAGGGACACGTTTGTATCCATTAACAATTTCAGTTAGTAAACAATTGATGCCAGTTTACGATAAACCGATGATTTATTATCCACTTTCAACCTTGATGTTGGCTGGAATTCGTGAAATATTAATTATTACCACACCCCAAGATTCAGAAGCATTCGAACGGTTATTGGGTGACGGCTCTCAAATTGGTTGTGACATTCAATATGCGGTTCAGGAAAACCCAGAAGGTTTGGCACAGGCTTTCATCATTGGTGAAGAATTCATTGGTGACGATTCCGTTGCATTGGTTTTGGGTGACAATGTTTTTTACGGAGCAGGATTACCTCAACTTCTATCGAGTAAAACTACCGTAAAAGGAGGATGTGTTTTTGCGTATCAAGTTTCAGATCCTGAACGCTATGGTGTTGTGGAATTCGATGGAAGCCACAAAGCGATTTCAATTGAAGAGAAACCCACGCAACCCAAATCCAATTTCGCCGTTCCGGGATTGTATTTTTACGACAATCGCGTGGTTGAATTTGCGAAAAACTTAAAACCGTCCGTTCGAGGAGAATTAGAAATTACAGATATCAATAAAATCTATTTGGAATTGGGAGAGTTGGAAGTAGGAATCATGGGTCGTGGAACGGCTTGGTTGGATACCGGAACTTTTGATTCTTTGCATGAAGCCACAGAATTCGTCCGAATTATTGAAAAAAGACAAGGTGTGAAAGTAAGTTGTATCGAAGAAATCGCGTATCGATTTGGATTTATTGACAAAGCGCAATTGCTAAAATCTGCAGAAAAGTACGGTAAAAGTGGGTACGGAGATTACTTGAAAAACATTGTTAAGAAATAAAAAAGAATCTATTTAATTCGAAAAGGTACCGAAAGCATTTGCGATTTGAATTCAACACTTAATAGAACAAATGCTTTTTTGTATTCTTTTTCCAACCGGCATCACTTTTCCATTCGGTGAAATAAATAACTATATCCGCATCACTTTTCCATTCGGTGAAATAAATTTTCTTTTTAGCATCCGATTTCCATTCACTAAAAAACCAAACTCCATTATTCTGACCAGCGTCGCTTTTCCATTTGGTTTTATATACTACCAAATCCGCATCGCTCTTCCATTCGGAAACAAATACAACCACATCGGCTTCACTTTTCCAATCGGTAGAAAAAACGACTTGACTATATAGAAATTGAGAACTCAATAAGCAAAAAAGAAGAAAATATAGAACGTTCATTTATCGGGTTATTTTTAATAAATATACGCATAAAGTACAAAGTTATTTTGTCTGATTTTAAATTAGCAATTAATTCCCATCAAAAAGAGGTTTTTTCATTTTTTTTAATAGTTTTGAATTAAAATAACCAAAAAAATAAATACGATGTTTGAAATGTATACAGACAAAGCAGGAGAATTCCGCTTTCGATTAAAAGCAAAAAACGGTCAAATTATTTTGGCGAGTGAGGGCTACACCCAAAAAGTAAATTGTGTAAACGGTATCGAGTCCGTGAAAAAAAATGCACAAGACGAAGCGCGATTTGAATTGAAACAGGGCGCTTCGGGAAAATGGCTATTTAATCTAAAAGCATCCAACGGTCAAGTGATTGGAACCAGTCAAATGTATGCGGACGAATCCGGTGCCAAAAATGGAATTCAATCTGTGATGAAAAATGCTCCTGACGCAGAAGTAGTGGAAGTGGAAAACTAAAAAAAAGAAACGCAAAGGATTTAATTTAGATTGACTGAAGTATTTCTACAATCTATTCTTTTTAGGAATGAAAACAGAACAACGAATAGGTAGGATGTTCTGTTTTTTTTATTTTCTAAATTTTCAATTTCAATTATTTCTTCCATTTCAGTCGCAAACTGTTGCTCACTACACTCACGCTACTGAGAGCCATTGCCGCACCTGCTATCATCGGATTCAATAAAAAACCGGTGAATGGATACAAAATCCCCGCAGCAATGGGAATTCCGATGATGTTGTATATAAACGCCCAGAATAAATTTTGACGAATGGTTGAAACCGTTTGTTGGGATAATTTAATCGCTTCCGGTATTTTCAGTAAATCATTTGATAAAATCGTCATTTTTGCGGATTCAATGGCGATGTCACTTCCTTTTCCCATCGCTATTCCGACATTGGATTGCGCCAAAGCTGCGCTGTCATTGATTCCATCTCCTGCCATGGCAACTATCTTTCCATCCGCTTGTAATTCTTTTATAAAGTTGAGTTTATCTTGGGGTAAAACTTCCGCTTGGTAATTGTCCAATTTAATTTCCCGTGCAACGACCGCTGCAGATGCTGCATTATCTCCCGTCAACATAAATACTTCAATGCCTAAATCGTGTAATTTTTGAACCGCCGCTTTGGACGTTGGTTTTAATTCGTCCGATACGGAAATTCCTGCTAAAACTCGGTTTGAATCACTAAATAAGATGATGGTTTTGCTCATGGTACTTCGGTCAAACATCCAATTCTCGTATTCTAATCCCAATGAAATGCCTTGTTCTTCAATAAATTTCGGATTTCCAATGAAAAATTTTTCACCTTCATAGATTCCCATAATTCCTTTCCCGGATACATTTTCAATCTGTATTCCCTCCAAAAACAAGTGATTGAGTCGTGGCGGAACCAAATGTTTATCTTCCTCTCCTTCTTTTATATTGTCTCTCAACAAAAGCGTTTTCACGGATTGTTCCGAATGATAGGCTTCCAAATAATTCACAATGGCATCTGCCAAAGGATGTTCGGATTGCTTTTCAATCGAGTAGAGGATAGGTGTATATTTCACTGCATCTGCATTGAACCAATTCATTTTGCTTACTTTGGGTTTTCCTTCGGTAAGCGTTCCCGTTTTATCGAAAACAACGGCATCTATGTTTTTTGCAGTTTCTAAACTTTCTGCATCTTTAATTAGAATTCCATGTTCAGCCCCTTTGCCAATGCCAACCATAATTGCAGTGGGCGTTGCCAATCCCAATGCACATGGACAAGCGATAACCAAAACCGTAATCATCGCCAACAATCCATGGGTAAAGCCACTTTCGCCCCCAAAAATAATCCATGTAATCAAAGTTAGTAGTGCTATAACCAATACAATAGGAACAAAAATCGAGGCGATTTTATCGACCAAGTTTTGAACGGGGGCTTTACTTCCTTGTGCATCTTGAACCATTTTTATAATCTGACTCAATAAAGTATCACCTCCCACTTTGGTTGCTCTAAACTGGAAACTTCCTTTCTGATTGATGGTTCCTGCGAATACCTGATCGTTAATTTTCTTTTCTACCGCCATAGGTTCACCTGAAATCATACTTTCATCGACAAAGGAAGTTCCAGAAGTCACTTCCCCATCCACCGCGATTTTCTCGCCCGGTTTCACTAAAATAAGATCACCGATTTGAATAGATGCGATCGAAGTTTCTACTTGAACTCCATTGGGTTGAATCAAAGTAACGGATTTAGGTTGCAATCCAATTAGCTTTTTTAGCGCAGACGATGTATTTCCCTTGGCACCTTCTTCCAATAATTTTCCAATTAAAATAAACGCAATTATTACCCCTGCCGCCTCGAAATACACATGTGCTTCCAAACCGCGACTTTCCCAAAAATCAGGAAATAAAGTATTGTAAACGCTGAATAAATAGGCGATCCCTGTACTCATCGCAACCAAAGTATCCATATTGGAGGAGCCATGTTTTAATTGTTTCCAAGCTCCGATGTAAAACTGCCTACCGAATATAAAAACAATCGGTGTGGACAATGCCCACATGATGTAGTTTGCATACGGAATATTCATGAAAATCATTCCAATGGCCATCAAAGGAACCGAAAGTGCAATTGCCCAAAAAGTTCTTTTTTTGAGGCTGGCGTACTTTTTTTTATGCAATTCCTCCAAACCTTCTTTTGCTTCGTCGGACTCATCTATCATTAAATCAAAACCGATTTCTTGCAATGCAATTTTCAGTTTTTCAGGATTGGTTATACTAGGAATAAATTCAATTTCTGCCGCTGTATTGGCATAATTCACACGCGCATCCACAACGCCGGCTTGCATTTTTAATACATTTTGTGAACTGGAAGCACAGGATGCACAATCCATGTTTAAAACCGGATAGTGTTTTTTCACAGTAGGAACTCCATATCCTAAATCCCGTATTTTTTGAACCGCAAGCGGAAGTGCTTCATCCAGATATTTTGCGGAAATCTTTACTCGGCGGTTGTTTACTTCGACATGCGATTCTGAGATTTCTTTTATTTCATCCAATCCTTTTTTGACAATGAGCGCACAGTGCTCACTTTCTACGTTTTCTAAAGGAATATATAGTGTTTCTTGGTTTGACATTTTCTAAATCTTTGAAAACAAAGTTCGGGATTTATTTGTAGAAATACGGTAAAGAACTCCAGAAAGGTCATTCTGAGAATATGAGGTGGCTGAAGCGTCCAAAGTCTTGATTGGCCTCAAACTTCCAATTACCGAAGTGCTCTTGTTCTTGTCGAAAGCAAACCCAAAATACTTGTTATATTTGTACAAAATAAAATAGATACTTGAATTTCAAACTGACCATATTTTTCTTACTTCTACTCATTTTTGCTGCGTTTTTATTGAATCTCAATAATGGAAACGCAAGTGTTCATTTGATGGATTTTTTTACGGATGAGAAAGCGAACAAGCTGATTGTGGATTATCGATTACCCAAAACTCTGGCTGCAATCTTAGCAGGAATTGCACTTCCTATCAGCGGATTGTTATTGCAAGAATTATTTCGAAATCCATTGGCTGACCCATCGGTTTTGGGAATTACATCTGCTTCGGGATTGGGTGTGGCGATGGTAATATTTTCATCTTCCATTTTTGGGATGAGTTCGTTGGCAAATAATTCTTGGTTGATTTGTTTTGCATCGTTCATCGGTGCTTTTATGGCTTTGTTGGTCATAGTTTATTTTTCATCCAAATTGAATTCCACCGGCGCTTTAATCATCGTGGGAATTATGATTGCCGGTTTTACGGCCGCCATCATAGGGATTTTACAATTCTTCGCTCCTTCCGAAAAAATCAAAACGTTTTTGGTATGGACTTTCGGTTCGATTTCAGGATTGTCTTGGAGTCAGATTTTTGTTTTTTCGGCCATGGTTGTATTTGGAATTGGACTATCTTTATTGACGCTCAAAGGAATTTCTGGACTGCGTTTGGGTGAGAATTATGCCCATACGATGGGAGTGAATATCAAACAAATTCGTTGGTTAATTTTAATTTCTGCTGCTATTTTGACAGCTGCCGCAACTGCTTTTGTTGGGCCAATTGCTTTTATAGGACTTGCAATTCCTCATATTTGTCGAATTGCATTTAAACGAACCGATATTTTTGAATTATATATTTTGGTCGCCTTAACCGGAGTTTTATCGATGTTAATTTTCTCTTATTTAGCTCAAATTTTCCCGAATGGAAGTTTACCCATCAACATCATTACTTCCCTCATCGGCGCACCGATTGTAATGAGCATTATTTTAAATCGAAAACAATATCGGTGGAATGATTAGAATCCAAAATTTAAACAATGAATGACGAAATCTTACATATTGACAATCTTTCCATCGGCTATCAACAGCCGATTTGCTCGGGTATATTTGCACGTGTGAAAAAAGGAGAATTGGTGGGATTGACGGGGAAAAATGGGTCGGGAAAAAGCACGTTGATTAAATCTCTCTTGGGTTTACAACCCCTTCTTTCCGGTTCTGTTTTTATGAATTCTGAAAATATAAATGCGTGGGATGTGCGTAAGCGCTCCAAAGATATTGCGGTGGTTTTTTCGCGATTGAATCAGGTGCCGGTTCTTTCGGTTTTTGATTTGGTGCGTTTAGGAAGATTGCCGTATTCCAACGGGTTTTCAAAAATTAGTGCGGAAGAAAAAGATCAAATTCACTCATCGTTGGAATTAGTGGGAATTACGGATTTAAAAAATAAAATGGCCAATCAGTTGAGTGACGGTCAATTGCAAATGGCGATGATTGCGCGTGCTTTGGTTCAGGATACAGATTTGATTATCATGGACGAACCCACTTCGCATTTGGACATAGAAAATCAGTTTAAGATTTTTGAATTGATTTATAAATTGGCCAAAGAAACCGGTAAAACCTTTGTTGTAGCCACGCATCAAGTTGAATTGGTCCTGCAGAATGCTACCCAATTGTGGTGGATTGATCAGGGTGAATTTCATTCCGGATTTCCTGAACAAGTGGCGTATGAACAGCGTATTTTCGAAAAATTATCCCAAAATCGAATTAAATTCAATTACCAAACCGGTAGTTTTCAGTTTTTATATTCAGAAACAAAATCAATACACTTTGCAGACGATGGTTCGGATTTTTCCTATTGGGTAAGACATGCCTTAAAGCGGAATGGGTATGCATTTAACGAAAATTCTCCAATCAGAATTAAAGTGCAAAATAAACAGATTCAATTAAATTCGACTAATTTTGACTCAATTGAATCCTTGCTGTATTATTTAGAAATAAGATAAAATGAAAAAAAATATCCTCATAACAGGCGCAAGCCGTGGAATTGGAAGAGAATTGACGAAAATTCATTTGCAAAATGGAAACAATGTTTTGGCTATTTCTCGAAATGAAGAAAAGTTGAAAGAATTAAAATTCTTTGAAAATCAATCCGAATTCAAGTATTTGGCATTGGATTTAGCGGAATTCACGCATTTAGATCAAATTCCCGCCTATATTTCGGATTGGAAAAGAATAGATGTTTTCTATAACAATGCTGGATATTTGGTCAACAAACCCTTCGCTGAAATCACAGAATCCGAAGTTGAAAAATCGTTGGCAGTGAACTATAAAGCACCTTTTCGATTGATTCAATTGATGTTGGATAAAATGAATTCAAATTCGCATATTGTGAATATTACGACAATGGGTGCGGTTCAAGGTTCGGTGAAATTCCCCGGATTGGGTGCCTATTCCTCCTCCAAAGCCGGAATTGTAACCTTGACGGAATTGTTGGCACAAGAATTCAACGAAAATCAACCCAAAATAAATTGCATCGCACTGGGAGCCGTTCAAACGGAAATGTTGGAACAAGCTTTCCCTGGCTATCAAGCACCCAATTCAGCCGAGGAAATAGCAGAATATTTGTATGAGTTTGGATTGAAAGGGCATAAATTCCAAAATGGAAAAACCATTCAATTGTCGGTTTCTACACCTTAATACAAATAAAAGAGAAATAAATTGTTACTTTAAAAAATCACATTCTGTAACAATTTCCCGCTCTCACTGACTTATAAGAAAAACAATTTCATGCTAAAACCTTATTTTTTATTTGTGTTTCTTATGAGCTTTTTAAGCATTCCATCATTTGCACAAGAATCTTGTAAACTTCGAGGTGAAATTCGAGACAGTATTGGCTTTCCGGTTTATGATGCTTCTGTTTCTGTTTTTAATTCTAAAAACGAAGGAGTTGCTTTTGGGTTTAGTGATGTCGAAGGTTTTTTCTCTTTGGATATGCCTTGTGGACAAAAATATGATTTGGAAATTGAACATTTTGATTATGAATCGTTTGATCAAAATATTTTAGTCGATAAATCAAAAACCTTGAAATTTACCTTAAAGAAATCCATTGTTTCTCTTCAAGAAGCCGTAGTTCGCGCTAAACAGCCGATTACCGTCAAAGGCGATACCATTGAATTCGATGCCGATTCTTTTCGAACCGCTGCGGATGAGAACCTAGAAGATCTATTGAAAAAATTACCAGGGCTTCAAGTTGAAAATGGAAAAGTTTTTTATGAAGGAAAAGAAATCAAAACCATCAAAGTCGGAAATCGAGAAGTTTTGGGTGGAAATACGAAATTATTAAACAAAAATCTTCCGGCTGATGCCATTGAGAAAATTCAATTGAATAAAAAATTCAAAGCGAATCCTTTTTCAAATGCATTGTCGGACGATGAAGAAGCGATGTTAAACATTGAATTAAAAGAAGATAAGAAGAGTTTGCTTTTTGGTAGTATCACTTTGGGTGGCGACGCAAGTGAGCATACCGATGTGCAATCCAAACTATTTTATTTCAGTCCAAAAACCGATGGAACTTCGATTACCGATTTCAATACGTACGGAAAAGAAGTATTTACAAACGAAGATTATTTCACATTCTTAGGTGGGATTTCAGAGTTGATGGAAGAGGGAAGTAGTTTCTCTTTACGCGAAGATGCGAATCGAATCCGTTTGGGTTCTGCGATGGATGCTGCGGATATGAATGCGTTTTTAACTGCAATTCATTTTGGATATGAACCCAATAAAAAGTTGTTTACCAATGGCTTTCTTTTGGTAAATAACAACAATTTAAGTTTCAAATCAACCCAAGAACGAATGGGAGAAAATATGAATTTTCGCGATGAGAATTTCAACGACCAGCATTTGTTATCGACTTTGGGAAGAGTACGTGTGGATTTCACACCCGACGGTCGTTCCCAATTTAAATACCGAGCGAGTTTTAATTATTTAGAAAACCAAGATCAACAGTTTTCAGATACCTATTTCAATGGGAATTCCTTGGGAAGTCGGAATAATTTATCAGATAAAACCAGTTTTAGTTTAAGACAGAGTTTGTCTTACATCCGAAAAATTGGTCGTGATAATAATGTAGGAATTTACCTACGTCATCAATGGATGAATGACCGTCCGGATGTAGGAATTATTTCTTCGGACACACCTTTGATTATCGATAGTTTAGGGTTTTATAACCTTCAGCAAAACAAAAAATTAGACCGACAGAATTTACAAGTGTATGGAATTTACAATCACTTGTTGAATAATACCAGTAATTTACGATTGAAAATGGGTTCCAATTTCAGTTGGCAGAATTTGAAAAACTCCATTTATGAAGGAAATGCATTGATTTCACAAGCCCATTTCCAAAGTGATTCCGATTTTGATTTTACGGAATTGTATGCGGATTTGACGTATACCAAAAAAATTGGAATTTTAAAATTTGATGTCGGTGTGGGCGTTCATAACTTCGATGAAAGAACGACTTTATTGACCGATCACCGTTCTTTAAATTTCACTAAGCTTCTTCCTCATTTCAAAGCAGAAATCAAACCGAATTCTTCGCAAAATATCAATGTAAGTTATCAGCAAGATTACAAATTACCGAACTTGGTGGATTTGTCAGATGGGTATGATATTCAGAATTATTATTCCGTGTATAGAGGATTTTTGGGATTGAAAGAATCGCTTTATCATACAGCGAATGTAAGTTATGGTTATTTTAATTCTTTCAGTTTTTTGAATTTTTATTTGGGTGGAAATTACAACCGAAGCGTGGATAACATTCAATCTTCCTCGGATATGACCACGATTCCTCAAATTAATTCCTTGATTAATAATCCGGAACAAGATCAAAGTTTAACCTTCTATTTGGGAGGAAGTAAACGTTTTTCTCGCTATTATTCTTTGAATGTAAATGCAAATTTGAGTTATGTAGATTATTATACAACCATTCGCCGTTTTGATTTTGATAATTTACCCTTTATTTTGGAGGATTTAATACACAACACGTCGTTTTCTCAAAATTATACGTTGACCAATAAATTCAAATACCGTAAAAAAGTAGAATTGGATTTGGGATTGAATTACAGTCAAAATGATTTTAAATCCTTGACGGATAATCAGTTTGTCACGTGGCGACCTTTCGCAAAAATGGCGTGGTCAATCAGTGATAAATTCTTAGTTCAAAGTGATTATTCTTACCAAATGCACTACCAAGACAGTGAATTGATCAATGAAAATCAAGCTTTGAATGCATCACTTCGGTATCATGTGACCAAAAATGTATACATGACTTTTATTGCTGGAAATATTTTAGGGAATGATTATTTGGTGAATTCAAGTTTTGACACCACATCCAATCAAACCATCGTCAATACCCGAGAGTTATTGGGTCGGTATTTCTTAGTTCAGTTAAGGTATAAGTTTTAGTATCTGGTATTTAGAATCAAATATTTGGAATAATAAAAGCCGCGAAAGTCAATCATTCGCGGCTTTTATTATTATTTTCTTCTTTGAATTCTTACAAAGTTTCTTCCAACCATTTGTAGAATTCGGTATGCCAAATGATTGAGTTCTGTGGATTCAGCACCCAGTGATTTTCCTCGGGAAAATAGAGCAATCTACTTTTTAATCCGTGAAGTTGTGCGGCTTGATAGGCTTCTAATCCTTGTCCAATCGGAACTCGGAAATCTTTTCCACCTTGTATAATTAAAATCGGTGTATCCCATTTATTCACTTGATTGCTGGGGTCAAATTTCGTGTAAGTTTTCATCGCTGCTTTGTTGTCTTTTTCCCAATATGCACCTCCAGCATCCCAATTCGTAAAGAATAACTCTTCGGTCGTTCCATACATCGATTTCAAGTTGAAAACGCCATCGTGAGAAATGAAAGATTTAAATCGTTTGTTGTGAATTCCTGCTAAATAAAACACGGAGTATCCTCCGTAACTCGCGCCCACAGCGCCCAAGCGATTGGTGTCAACATACGGTTCTTTCGAAATATCATCAATCGCAGAAAGGTAATCGTCCATCACTTGTCCGCCCCAATCTTTACTGATGTCTTCGTTCCACTTCACACCGTGCCCCGGCATTCCCCGACGGTTGGGCGCAATCACAATATATCCATGTGCTGCCATCAATTGGAAATTCCAACGAAAGGAATAGAATTGGGAAAGGGGAGATTGTGGTCCACCTTGACAATATAATAGAGTAGGATATTTCTTGGTTGGATCAAAATTTGGCGGATAAATCACCCACGCTGTCATGTCTTTGTTGTCGGTGGTTTTTACGATTCGTTTTTCGACTTTACTCAAATTTATTTTGCTGTAAATGTCATTGTTCACCTTCGTCAATTGAGTCATTTTACCGGTCTTTAAATCTACCGAATACAATTCCACGGCATGGTTCATATCGGTTCGACTTACGATGAAATCATTTCCAGCTTGTCCGACCAAACCTGCTACATCAAATACACCGTCTGTGATTTGATTGATTTTTGGAGCATTGTTTTTCATCGCATTCAAATCAATAACGACTGAAAACAACTGAACCGTTCCACCAATCGGTGCATTGAAGTAAATTGTTTTTCCGTCGTTGCTCCATTTGAAGCTTGAAACCGTTCCGTCCCAATCTTTGGTCAAATTGGTTTTTACACCGTTGTGAAGAACAATTATATCATTTTTATCTGCTTCATATCCATCGTTTTCCATGCTTAAAAATCCCAAAACCCCGTGTGCGGAAAATGAAGGCTGGGTATCGTATCCCATCATTCCTTCTGTTAAATTGATGGTTTTCCCGGTTTTGAGGTCGTATTCATATATATCGGTATTCGTACTCAGTGCGTATTCCTTTCCCGATCGTTTTTTAGAAACATACAGGATTTTGGTTCCATCGTTGTTCCAAGTATAATCTTCACTTCCACCAAAGGGCATTTGCGGTGAATAGTAAGGTTCATCTTTTAAAAGATCAATTCCTTTGTCGTCGGCGTTTTTCGCATCTTTCAATATCAAATGATTGAAAGTACCGTCGTTCCAAGTATCCCAATGTCTGTAATCCAAATCATTGTAGATATAGACGTTGGATTCCGTTAATTCTGGATACAAATCAACGCCTAGCGTGTTTACTAACTTTACTTTTTCAACTTCGATTTTCTTTGTTTTATCAGGTGAATAGGATTTGCTTGTCAACAATTTAGAATAATCTTCGATCGCTTTGGGCGTTCCTCCTTTAACGGGAAGAACATAATTTTTGGTGATTTTTTCTCCTTTTTCGACTTTGTACTCGGTAACTGAATAGATTAGATTTTTCCCGTCATCGGTAATTCCTACGGGACTGATTCTTTTCAATTTCCATAAAAGTTCGGGTGTCATCATATTTTGTGAATAAGATTGTGTCAAAAAGCCTAACCCAATGATTAATGCCAATTTTAATTTCATGTGCTGTAATTTTGAAAGCCAAATATACTAAAATCATAATTTGAAAGGCCTAAAATACCGTCGGCTTTGAATTTTATGTTTTTAAGTAGGGAACTTTTGAAAAGAACTTAAAATTGAGCTAATTTGCACTATGTATTCAAAGGAAGAAGCTTATCAAATCCGAAAAAAGTTTTGGATTACATTTGGACAGTATATGAAATTGCAATTCGCAGCAAGTGGACTGCCGGTAAATTGGATTAATTATAAAACGGGAATCAAAGAAGTGTTTTTTAAAACGGATGTGGATAATAAGAAAGCACGTATTGCCATTGAAATTCATTCCAAAGATCGAAGTCTGCAAGATTTAATTTATGAACAATTCGTAGAATTTCAACCTTTGTTTGATTCTCAGATGGGCGAGGAGTGGATTTGGTGGGATGAGTTTTACGACGAAAATGGAAAACGAATTTCAAAAATTGAATTAATTCTGGAAAAAGTTTCCGTTTTCCGTGAAGAAGATTGGCCGAAAATAATTCCGTTTTTCAAAGAAAATCTGATGAAGTTGGATGAATTCTGGGAAGATGCCAAAGAAACGTTTGAGATATTTAAGTAACAGCATTAAACAATAGATTCAATTTAACTTTCATACAGTTCGATGGGCAAACCATCAGGATCCTGAAAAAATAGGAATCTTTTTTCTGTAATTTCATCCATTCGAATGGATTCAGTTTGAATGTTTTGTGAATGTAAATCAATTTGAGCTTCTTCTAAATTATCCACTTCAAATGCCAAATGACGTAAACCCATTGCTTCTGGTCGACTGCGTCTTGGCGGAGGATTGGGAAAAGAAAACAACTCCAAAATATAATTTCCATTCAAAGCCAAATCCAATTTGTAGGATTCTCTTTCTTCTCTGTAAACTTCACGAATAATTTCTAAACCCAATACTTCGGTATAAAACTTTTTCGATCGTGAATAATTGGAACAAATGAGGGCGATATGATGAATGCTTTTAAGCTTCAACTTTTCTCTTTTTAAATAACTTCATTCCAAAATGAACAAATGGAAAAGCAGCTACACCAATTAAAAGACCCAAAATCGCATGCTTTAAAAGCGAAGGTATTCCATTAAGAATTGAGTGGAAATAATCGACATTGTGCGAGAAAATATCACCTGAAACCAGTATCAAAGCGATGGTTCCTATTACCGTAAAAGATTTAATAATCCACGGAAGAGCTTGTACCAAAAACTGACCAACTTTAGAAGTAAGACCTTTTCCTTTTGAAAGTTGAATTAATTTATAACCCGCATCATCCATTCGGACAATCAAGGCAACCAATCCATACACACCGACGGTAGCTACAATTGCGATAATGGAAACGGTAGCGATTTGAAGATACAACGTCTCATCGGTCACAGTGCTCAGCGCAATGATGATAATTTCTATAGATAGAATGAAATCCGTAAGAATGGCTGATTTTATTTTCTTTTTTTCAGCTTCTCGGTCATCCACTATTTCTGATATAGATTCCGGTTTATCTTCTTTGTTTTTTGGTTTGGAATGAAAAATAAATTCAATTATTTTTTCCGCACCTTCATACGCCAGATAAATTCCACCGAGAACCAAAATGTATTTTATCGCAGCTGGAAAAAGTGCATTGAGAAAGAGAACAACCGGAATGATGATTAATTTATTCAGAAAAGATCCTTTGGTAATTGCCCATAAAACAGGAATCTCCCGTGAAGAAACAAAACCCGTTGCTTTCTCGGCGTTTACTGCCAAGTCATCTCCCAAAATTCCCGCGGTTTTTTGGCCAGCAATTTTACTTGCTACAGCTACATCGTCCATCAATGCTGCGATGTCGTCCAATACGGTGAAAATTCCTGATGCCATATTTATTTTTCTGACGTAAATGTAAAACTTTGGAATTAATTATTCCTTTCTATTTTGAATTTCTGTAAAAAATAAAACAAGTTGAAACTCTTTTTCAAGGAAGAATATCAACTTGTTTTTATCGAAAAAAGAAACTACTTCTTTTGAATTTATTTTGTAATTCCTTCCAATTTGAATAGGAAAGCATATTCAAAAGCAACTTCTTTGAGCGCTTCAAATCGACCTGAAGCACCACCATGACCGGTTTCCATATCGGTTCTCAACAATAACAAATTAGTGTCCGTTTTCATTTCTCTCAATTTGGCAACCCATTTCGCTGGCTCCCAATATTGAACTTGAGAATCGTGTAAACCTGTAGTTACCAAAAGATTTGGATACGATTTCTTTTCAATGTTATCGTATGGAGAATAGGATTTGATGTAGTTGTAGTATGCCAATTCATTCGGATTTCCCCATTCGTCGTATTCACCGGTTGTAAGTGGAATGGTGTCATCCAACATCGTCGTTACTACGTCTACAAAAGGAACTTGCGCTACAATACCCTTGTATAACTCGGGTGCTTGGTTGATGATTGCACCCATTAACAATCCGCCTGCAGAACCGCCCATTGCATACAAATGCTCAGCCGAGGTATAGTTGTTTTTGATTAAATCAAGGGAAACATCCACAAAATCATTGAAGCTATTTTTCTTGGTCAACATTTTTCCGTTCTCATACCACGAACGACCCAATTCCTGCCCGCCTCGAATGTGTGCAATCGCATACACAAAACCCCGATCTAATAAACTCAAACGACTGGTGCTAAAGTACGGGTCCATACTGTAGCCGTACGAACCATACGCATACTGCAACAAAGGAGTGTTGGAATTAATGGGCGTGTCTTTTCTGTAAACAAGTGAAACGGGAACTTTTACGCCATCGCGTGCGGTTACCCAAATGCGTTTGGAAATGTAATTCTCCTTGTTGAAATCACCCAAAACGGTTTGTTCTTTTTTGACTTCTCCCTTTTTTGTCTCCATATCGAAATCGATAATCGAATGGGGAGTAGTCAATGAAGTGTAACTGTAACGAAGGATTTTGGAATCAAATTCAGGATTTTGGGAGAGGGAAGAGGTATAAACTTCTTCTTCAAAAGGAACAAAGTAATTTACTTTCCCATCCCACGATTGAATATTTATTTGGGTTAAAGCTTTGCTTCGTTCTTCCAAAACCAAATAGTCATTGAAAATTTCAAAACCTTCTAACAAAACCTCTTTTCGATGCGGAATTACATCCACCCAATTTGATTTATCGGTTTTATGAACCGATGTTTTCATCAGTTTAAAATTGGTCGCATTGTCCTTGTTGGTCAAAATGTAAAAGTGATCGCCGTAATGTTCGACGCTGTATTCTAAATTCCGTTCGCGTTTTTGAATAACTTTCCATTCTGCATTGGGTTGATCTGCAGGAATGAAACGGTATTCATCCGAAACCGTGCTGGAACTTCCGATAATGATGTATTTTCTGGATTTCGTTTTGAAAACAAACGCATTAAACGTATCGTCTTTTTCTTCAAAAATCAGAGTGTCCTCACTTGGGTCTGTTCCCAATGTATGCTTCCAGATTTGAGACGCACGAAGAGTTTCATCTTTTCGCGTATAAAAAAGCGTTTTGTTATCCGCAGCCCAAACTGAACCGCCGGTCGTGTTTTCCAAGCGATCCGGTAATAGTTCTCCTGTTTTTAAATCTTTGATTTGAATGGAATAAATCCTACGCGACAATGTATCTTGACCAAAAGCCGCCAATTCATTGTTTTCACTGATGTTCAATCCATTTAAAGCGTAATAACTGTAGGGTTTTGCCATTTCATTGACATCGAAAAGGATTTCATTTTCCGCATCCAAACTTTCTTTCTTGCGGCTATAAATCGGGTACTCACCGTCTTTTACAAAACGAGTGATGTACCAATATCCATTGAACTTAAAAGGCACGGACTCATCGTCTTCTTTGATTCTTGATTTTATTTCGGTAAATAATTCCGCTTGAAAAGCTTCGGTATCTTTCAGCATCGCATCTGTATAAGCATTTTCTGCTTTCAAGTATTCAATGACTTTGGGATTTTCTCGGTCGTTTAACCAATAGTAATTATCGATTCGTACATCCCCGTGTTTTTCTAATTTCTTTTCAATTTTTTTCGCTGTGGGTGCTGACATGGATTGTGCATTTAAGGCGGCAAAGGTACTTAAAATTGAAATGAGAAAACTGATTTTTAAACTTGGATTTGTCATCTGATTTGGAAGGTTTTTTTAGTAATTATTAAAAAGATTCGCTATTTTTTATCAACAAAAGGTCGATTTTCAGCATTTGCTAATTCCCATGCCGTAGCAAAAATAAGTTGGGCTCGTTTTGCTAAAATCTCGTAGTTGATTTTATCAGGCGTATCTCCCGGTTGGTGGTAATCTTCGTGAACGCCATTAAAATAAAATATAACAGGAATATTGTTTTTCGCAAAGTTGTAATGATCGGAACGGTAATAATATTGGTTGGGATCATTGACATCATTGAATTCATAATTCAATTCGAATTGAAAATGCTGGTTGTTTACATTTTCTGAAAGTTCATGCAAATCGGTACTTAATTTATCCGAACCAATTAAATATAAATAGTTTGGATTGTCTACATGTGCATCATCTATTCGTCCAATCATATCGATATTTAAATTTGCAATGGTGTTTTCCAAAGGAAATATGGGTTGTTTGTCCGTATAAAATCGGGAACCTAACAGTCCAAGTTCTTCGCCCGTCACATGTAGAAAGAGAATGGATCTTTTGGGTCGGAATCCATCTTTTTCGGCTTGCTTAAATGCTTTTGCTATTTCTAGAATAGCAACACTTCCAGAGCCATCGTCATCCGCGCCGTTGTAAATTTCTCCATCACTCATTCCGACGTGATCGTAATGTGCGGATATCACAAGGATTTCATTTGGTTTTTCGGATCCTTGAATATAAGCTATCAAATTTTCCGTTTCGTTTTTAATTCGAGGAAACGTTCCACCTGGAATGGTTTGAAAGTAGTGGTTAATGTAGGGACTTTTGGGAAAGTCTATTTTGTTTTTAATGTAGAAATCACGTAAATAATTGGCTGCCTTTTTTTGTCCTGCTTCCCCCGTCATTCTCCCTTCAAATTCATCTGAAGCAAAAATATACAAATGCGTTTTCAGAACTTCGGGTTTGATTTGATTGTAGTATTTGGATAGAGCTTGATCGTAATCCGTTTGAGTGAAAATCTTTTCCGTCGTGCATTGAGCCGCAAAAATACCAAAGAGTGTAAGTAGTAATAACCGTTTCATACGCTTAATTTTATTTTTTGAATTAATGGATTTAAGGGAATTTAATCGATGGCAATTTTAGGTCTGACTTTGTATTTTTAGTAAAACAGGGCACAGAAACTATACCGATAAATGAAAGCAGAACAAAATTAGCCATAACGTTTAAATTTGGGTAAAAATAGAAAAAACCCCGCTGAAAGGAGTGAGGTTTTGAGGGATATTGTTTTTTTAATATTCATTAGAAATAGAGGACCTAAGGCGGGAAGACCATTTTATCCATTTTTGAGCATCTTCTTCCGTCATTTCTTGGGTCCATTTTGAGGCTTTTTTGGACCAATTCAAACCTTCAGCCGTTAATTCTTGTAGCTTTAAACTGTCTCTTTTTTCTGTAGCTTGAACTAATTCTTGAAAATAGGCGGAATAACTTTGCGCGAATTCTTGCAGTTCTCCTGTACTAAATTGAGGAATGTCCGCTGCCGTTTCGGAAGTATTCTCCAAATTTGATTCGACGTCTTGGGTTACTTCCAATTGATTTTGTATATCTTCCATTGTTTGCTTGGTGGTTTCAACAACTTTTTTTTCATTCTCTCTGCAAGACATAAAATTTAGAGATCCCATAAGTGTCACGGCTAATATTAAATTTTTCATGATATTTAATGCTTAAGAGTTTCTTTTCAAAGGTACAAAAAGTAGAAAAAAGAAGAGGAGCATAAATGGCTTAGGCAGGTTAAAATTTTGTTAGAAATTCCAGAAATCGTTTAGCCAATACGAAGAATTAGATTTAAGATTTGGTTTGATTCGTGCCATTAATCACTTAAATCCCCTCTAAAACTTATTTTTTCAAAAAGAAAAACCCCGCTTGTTAATGCGAGGTTTTGAATGTTTTGAAATTGAATTTCAACTATTCTCCCGAAACAGAATCTCTAAGTCTTGCTTCCCATTTTTTCCACTTTTCAGCATCTTCTTCCGTCATTTTTTGGGTCATATCAGCCGCTTTTTTTGACCAGTCCATGCCTTCTCCGGTTAGTTGTTGCAATTTTTCACTATCTCCTTTGTTAGAAGCATCCACTAAACTTTGGAAGTATGCAGCATAATCTTGTGCAAATGCTTGAAGTTCTCCATTACTGAATTGCGGGATATCAGCAGCAATATTGGATGCAGATTCCAAATTTGCATTGGTCTCTTGTCCAACTTCCGCCTCATTATGAAGGTCTTTCAAGGTTTGTTCTGTGCTTTCCTCCACTTTGTCCGCTTCTTTTTTACAAGAACTTAGGCTTACGAAACCAATAATTGTCAATGCTAAAATAAACTTTTTCATAATTCTTATCTTTTATAGATTTAGTTCAAATATACAAAAAATCAAAAAACGTACTAAATTTATTCAGATTCTGTGGATTGAAATTGAACTTCATATAGTTTTTGATAATACCCTCCTTGGTCCAAAAGCTCTTGGTGACTTCCTCTTTCTACAATTTCACCATCTTCCATCACCAAGATTTGATCGGCTTGTTGAATGGTCGCCAATCGGTGTGCAATGACAATTGAAGTTCGCCCTTTGGTTAATTTCAAGGTGGCATTTTGAATCAAGGTTTCCGATTCGTTGTCAATGGAAGAAGTCGCTTCATCCAAAACCAAAATTTGGGGATTGTACACATACGCACGTAAAAATGAAATCAATTGTCGTTGACCGACTGATAGTGTGGTTCCTCGTTCACTCACTTCGCTATGGAAACCATTGGGAAGTGCATTTATAAATTCATCAATCCCAATTTCTTTGGCTGCTTTTTTAACTTGCTCTAGGGTAATAGACTCATCGCCTAAAATGATGTTTTCATAAATCGTGGAGTTGAATAAAAAAACATCTTGTAAAACTACGGCAATGTTTTGTCTGAGATTGGCCAACTCTACAGAATAAATACTTTTTCCATCAATCTTTATATCGCCCGAATCAATGTCATAAAATCGACTCAATAAATTAATAATCGTTGATTTTCCAGCTCCTGTTGCGCCTACAATTGCAATGGTTTTTCCAGGGGGCGTATAAAATGAAATATTCTTCAAAACAGGACTACCTTGGATATACGAGAAACTCACATTTTCAAATTCAATTTCTCCTTTGGTATCGGTTAACAATTCTACTCCGTTGTTCGGTAATGATTGATCTTCATCCAGAATTTTAAATACCCGATCGGCGCCAATTAATCCGCGTTGAATCGAATTGAAACGATCTGCAATCTGTCGCATCGGTTGAGTCAACATGGTGATATACGAAATAAACACAATCACATCACCCACTGAAAGATCACCATGAACCGCCGTTCGCAATCCACCAAACCATAACAAAAGTCCGATAGCAACTGCCGAAACGATGTCAACTACGGGAAAGAGAAGTGCAAAATAGACATTGGTTTTTAAAAAGGCGTTTCTTAATTCTTTATTGATCGATTGGAATCCCGCATATTCTTTTTCCTGTCGATTGAATAATTGAACAATGGTCATTCCTGTCAAGCGTTCTTGCACAAAGGAATTCAATTTTGCGGTAACATTTCGTTCGGCTTGGTATACTTTTTTTAAAACTTTTTGAAATTGATTGGTAATGATAATCATCAACGGTAAAATGATAATAACAATCGATGCGACCATCCAGTTCATGTAATACATAACGCTAATGATAAACACGATTCGTAAAGTGTCCACCATCAAAGTTAAAATCCCGTTGTTGAAAATTTCAGCAATGGTCTCAATATCTGAAACCGAACGAGTGACTAAAATCCCGTTGGGTGTTCGGTCAAAATAAGAAAGTCTAAATTGAATGATGTGATTAAATAGTCGAACTCTCAAAAAGCGAACAACTTTCTGAGCAATCATATTGGCTAAATAAATCAGTGAAAAGCTCAGGAAAACCTCTAAAATCAAAACCCCACAAATGATGAGAATGAAGACCCAAAGTCCTTGCATATCTTTGGTTAAAATATAACCGTCGATTGCATCTTTCATCAAATAGGGTCTATAAGTAGAAACGACCGCACTTAAAATAGCAATAATCACCACCGAAATAAATAACTTTCGGTAGCTCATTCCTATTTTAACGACTCTTTTCAGTCCACTGAAATCAAACTTTGTCGACTCACTCATTCAAAAATATTTCTTTTGGATATTCAACTTCAGCCAAAAATAAACCTTTCGCTGGTGCGGATACACTTGCAAATTTACGTTCTTTTTGCGCAATGATAAATTTGAATTTCGAAATACTGATTCTTTCTTTTCCCACATTCACCAAAGTTCCTACTATTGCGCGTACCATATTCCGAAGAAATCGGTCGGCTATAATCGTGAATTTCAGTACGTCTCCATTTCGTTCCCATTCTGCAAATCGTACCGTGCAAATATGCGTTTTCACATCGGTTTTGGAACGTGCAAAACTGCTAAAATCTTGTTTCCCAAGTAGTAACTTAGCGGCTTCATTCATTTTTTCCACATTCAATTCTTGAATCACTTGCCAGCTTGAATCGAAATTAAAAGGATTTTTTCCAATTTGAACATAGTAATGATAGGTTCGTTCTGTGGCATCAAAACGACTGTGCGCATTTTCAGTTACAGGAATTATTTTGGAAATGGAAACATCATCCGGTAAAAAAGAGTTAAGTTTAAAAACCAGTTGCGGAGGAAGCGGTTCATTGTAATCAAAGTGTGCATACATTTTTTCTGCATGGACTCCGGTGTCAGTTCTACCTGCAGCATAAACCGTAGTCGGCGTGCGCAGAATTTTGGTAAGTGCATCTTCTACCACTTCTTGTACCGTGATTTGTCGGGGTTGTCTTTGCCAGCCAAAATACTTTTCGCCTTTGTAGGCTATTTCCAAAAAATACCGCAATCTTAAAATTTTTGTTTTGCAAAAGTATGAATTAAACAGACGATGAATCCAATCAATGAATTCAATTTAATTCGTCCAACAGGCTTTTCACAATCCATTGATCCATTTCTAAACTCAAATCTTCTACTTTAAGTTCAGCCAAATCAATCCAAATCAATTTTTCAATTCCTTCATCCAAATTCTTTAATTGATTGATATTTTTTGCGTGAACGATGTAATAAATCATCAGAATCTGTTCGTGGGGATTCAAGGCGGATTGTAAAAAATTTTCTTGGGTGTGAAAATGGCGGTCAATTTCAATGTCGAGTTTCAATTCTTCTTTGAATTCTCTTTTTAAACAGTCAACGGTGCCCTCTCCAAATTCCAGTCCACCGCCTGGGAATTTATAGACCAATTTTCCCATGAAGGGTTCTCTTACAACCAAGAGTTGATTGTTTTCAATCAGAAGTCCATAAATCCGTATATTAAAAGGTTTACTCATTTTTTTGCAATTAACATTTCTCTTTTTCCGGGAGGACCTGGATGTTTTTCTACATTGAAACCTACCTTCATTAAAGCCCGTCGAACACTTCCTTTTGAAGAATAAGTCGTGAAAACGGAATCTGTTTTCATGGAATCATATATTTTTTGGAATAATTCTTTCGTCCATAATTCCGGCTGAACACGCGCTCCAAAAGCATCAAAATAAATCAAATCAAACGTTTCCTTCGGATAGTTGAAATCCAAGAAATCCGACTGAATCTTTCGTAAATTGAAGGTAGAAGAAAGGGTTTGAAATTCTTTCCAATCTGAATTGATCAGTTTGGAATACTGATTTTGAATTTCATTTTCGACGAACGGAAGTGTAGGGTAGAAGTCCAAAATTGCCGAAGGGTAATTCAATAAACGATGTTCACCTTCCGCAACTGGATATTTTTCAAGTGCTGTATAGTGTATAATTTGCTTCGAATTATGAGATTCGAGTAAAGTAATCAGTGCATTTAATCCCGTTCCAAACCCGATTTCTAAGATGGATATTTCTTTTTTATTCGACAGTAATTCAAGTCCATTTCGAATGAATACATGGTACGCTTCCTGTACTGCGCCGTGCTTTGAGTGATACGATTCATTCCACTCAGGAATGAAAATTGTGGACGAGCCGTCATCGGTCGATATAATCTTTCGTGTTAACATTGTTCAAAAATATGAATTTATAACAGGGGTTTAGGCCTAAAGTTTTATTAAATTCCTTAAATTTGCACTTCATAAATTAATAACAAAAATTGAGCTTATGATAATTGAGAAAATTAAAGACTCGCGATTTACGCCTGAGGTCTTTAATATAAATACATTTGGAACTGCCTTTGCCGATCACATGTTACTATGTTGGTACAAAGACGGTAAGTGGGGTGAGCCTATAATCAAACCGTATGGTAAGTTAGAGTTTACACCTGCGATTTCAGTGAGCCATTACGGACAAGGAATATTTGAAGGTATGAAAGCCTACAAAGGAAAGGATGATGAAGTTTTCTTGTTCCGTCCCGAAAAAAACTTTGAAAGATTTAACAGATCAGCTGTGCGTTTGGATATGCCTCAGATTCCAGAAGAAATCTTTATGGATGGTTTGAAAGCATTGGTTGATTTAGACAGAGATTGGGTTCCTGCCAAATACGGAATGTCTCTTTATTTACGTCCGGTTATGTTTGCGACGGAAGAAGCGATTACAGCACGTTCATCCAATGAATATTTATTCGCGATTCTCACAGCGGTTGCGCCAAATTACTACGACAAACCCCTTTCTGTGAAAATTGCAGATCGGTACAGTCGTGCTGCAAACGGTGGCGTAGGTTTTGCAAAAGCAGCGGGGAATTATGCGGGTTCTTTTTATCCAACCCACATGGCACGTGAAGAAGGCTACGACCAAGTAGTTTGGACGGACGATGCAACCCATACTTTGATTGAAGAAGCAGGAACAATGAATGTTTTTGTTCGAATTAAGGATAAATTGTTGACCGCACCCACTTCTGAACGGATTCTGAATGGAGTAACCCGTGATAGTGTGCTTAAATTGGCAGAAAAATTAGGAATTGAAGTGGAAGTTCGTCCGATTACGGTGGAGGAAGTTTATCAAGCCCATAAAAAAGGGGATTTAAAAGAAGTTTTCGGAGTAGGAACGGCGGTGGTTGTAAATAACTATATGGCAGTTGGATATGCAAACGAGCGTTTGGAATTGGCGGATTTGCCTGAAGACGAGAGTTACGGAAAAATTTTGAAGAAAAATCTGGTTGATTTGCAAATGGGGATCAAAGAAGATCCTTTTGGATGGAGAGTAAAAGTGGAGCATTTAATCGAAGCTTAATAATACAAGATTATAGAATTCAAACCGTCCTAATTTTATTGGGACGTTTTTTTTTTGTTTTAAAACGATGCGTAAATCAATTTTTTAGGTCTAATTTTGCCCAAGTTATCATTTCATTTATGGCGATTTCAACTACGCAGTTTCGACTTCAGTTTATAGTACTTCTTTGGGGGTTCACCGGTGTTTTGGGGAAGCTTATTCAAACAGAAGCAGTTCCTTTGGTTTGGTATCGTGTGGGTGTTGCGTCGGTTGTGCTTTTTTTGATACTTCGAATTCGTAAGATTGATTTAAAGTTAAATCGAAAAGATTTGATGTTGTTGCTCGGAATAGGTGGAGTCATTGGACTGCACTGGATGGCATTTTTTGGCGCAATAAAAGTTTCCAATGTCGCTGTAGCTTTGAGTACACTTTCTACCGGAGCCTTGTTTTCAGCATTTTTGGAACCTTTGTTTTTTAAACGGAAAATTAACCTATCCGAAGTTATTCTTGCCATTGTGGTTGCGGGATGTATCTTATTAATTTACAATGCAAGTCCGGAATATTGGATGGGAATTGTTTTGGGTATTATTTGTAGTTTCCTTTCGGCATTTTTCTCGGTATCCAATGGTAAAATCCATACCCGATTTCCGGCGCAGAAAATTATGTTTTATGAAATGCTAGGCGGTTGGATGGTGGTTTGTTTATTCCTTCCGTTTTTTGGGGGATTTCCTTCACTGCTTGAAGTTTCTTGGAAAGATTTGGGATTGCTTATTTTATTGGGTAGTTTATTTACGGCCTATCCCATGATTGAGTCGGTGAGTTTGATGAAATTTGTGAGTCCGTTCACTCTTTTGTTGAATGTGAATTTAGAGCCGGTATATGGAATTATTTTGGCTTTTCTAATTTTTGGAGAATCTGAAAAAATGACACCGCTTTTCTATGTCGCAACGGCAATCATGGTTTTAGCAATCATAGTCAATGCACTCTTGAAAATGAGAGCCGCACGGAAGTTGCGCGCTGAAAATCAATCACTCGAAATTTAAATTCGACCTTGTTCTTTTAATTTCCAATAGCGAAGCAATCCTGCAACGGACATCCAACTTGGATTCGCATATTCATACCGTTGTAAGTCTTCCAGCGAAACATCTTCTTTTTTCAACTGATTTTTGGTATATTCCATAAATTTTGGTGTGATTTCTTGGGCAGAAGTTCCTGCATCGTAATAGGGTTTTATCCAATTTGCCCAATCATCCAATATGATTTCCAATGCTGAGAAATGCTTTTCGGGATTATTTACAATGCCAAAATGGGTTAAATACAGCATCTCCGATTTTAAATCTCTTAATTTTTGAATCGATTTTTTCCAAAGTCCCAGATCGATATCTGGTGGTGGACACGGAGGAACAACCGGTCCATGATTGATGGTTACACCTGCGACATCACCCGTGAAAACGATGTTTCCCAACTGATACGCATTGTGATGAATGGCATGCCCCGGCGTGTAATGAACGTGGAATGTATGCTCTCCGATTCCGATGGAATCACCATCATTCGCCGGTTGCAATTGACCCGAGGGAATCGGTTCCATTCTTCCCCAAAGACGTTCCATATCGTCTTGATAAATCATTTTCGCCGAATTCCACAATCTTTCTGGATTTTCTAAATGAGGCAAACCTATGGGATGAACATAAATCTTGGCGTCGTTTGCAGCAAACTTCCAAGCCGCTCCTGCATGATCAAAATGAATGTGTGTCAACAAAACATGTTGGATGTTTTTCCAATCAAACCCTTTTTTCGAAATGGCAGTTTGAAGATGATTAAACGTTGTTTCCGGGCCGGATTCGATGAGAATTAACCCATCTTCAGATTCGATTAAAAACGAAGCGATGGCGGAATCTTCATCCAAAAACTCAAGGTCCAAAATATGAATAGGTGCGGATGTGTTCATTGATTTTATTTTGAAAACAAGGTACTAAAGTTTTTTTAATTTCTTTGCTTGGAAAATTACGTGTGGAGTGCTTGGAGATGTCTCATTGTTCTTAGCGTTTGCTCTCAGCACTCTCAGCGAGAAAGACAGAGAGTGTTTTTCACGCAGAGATTTCTCAGCGTTCTCAGCGTTTGCTCTCAGCGCTCTCAGCGAGAAAGATAGAGAGTGTATCCACGCAGAGTTCGCAGAGATTTTCACGCAGAGTGCGCAGAGGTTTTCTGATAGTGCGGATTTGCAATTCGTACTTTTTTTATTAAATAAAACACCAATCTTTAGCGCTCACTCTTTCAAATAAAATTCAACCATTTCATTCCAAGAAATTTGTTTCAAAATAAAACAATCCGTGTGTAGGTCAAAGTATTTTTATTTTTAATAGTTTTGAATCAGTAATTCAAGTATGTTAAATAAACTTTTATTTCAACGAATTGACAATTCCCAAATCGTCGTTTTCCGAATTTTCTTCGGACTATTGATGGTAGCAGATTGTTGGGGTGCGATTGCCACAGGTTGGGTGAAGGAAACCTTTGTAGATCCTACTTTTACTTTCACATTCATTGGATTTGAATGGACGCAGTTTTTGGTAGGTGATTCCATGTATTACGTATATGGATTCTTAGGATTCCTGGGCGTTTTGATTACGTTGGGTGCTTTTTATCGAATTTCAACTGTGTTATTTGCCTTAGGATGGTCGTTGGTTTATTTTATGCAAAAAGAGCATTACAACAACCATTATTATTTGGTGATGTTGATTGCATGGTTCATGGTTTTCATTCCCGCAAACCGATACAAAGCAGTGGATGTATGGCTTTGGCCAAAGATTCGATCGGATTACACCTATCATTGGACACGGCTTATTTTTATTATCCAATTGTTTATCGTTTATACATTTGCAGCGATTGTAAAGTTGTATCCCGGATGGATGAATGGTGATTTTCTGATGATTCGTTACCGAGGCACGGCGCACTGGGTAGATCAGAACATTGGATGGGAACCGTTGACTGAGTTTATGTATTCGCGTGAGTTTGCGAAGATGATGTCTTACCTCGGTTTTGGATTTGATTTGTTGATTGTTCCTTTGTTGCTATGGAAGCGTACCCGAATTTTTGCAGTGGTTGCTGCTTTGGTTTTCCATTTGATTAATTCTATTACCCTTCATATTGGAATTTTCCCTTATTTTGCTTTGGCGATGGCGGTATTCTTTTTTCCACCGGAAGTCGTTCGAAATGCGTTCTTTAGAAAGAAAACAACCTATTTAGCGAGTTCGTATGAATTTCAACCTCGAAATACAAATCAAGTAGTCGTTACCTGGGTACTTGCTATTTACTTTAGTTGGCAAATTTATTTACCTCTTCGCCATTGGACAATTCCAGGCGATGTGCTTTGGACGGAAGAAGGTCATCGACTTTCATGGCGGATGATGCTTCGCACAAAATCAGCGACTACCCATTTTTATTATGTGGACAAAGAATCGGGTCAAAGAGCCTTGGTGAATCAAAACGAATATCTGACGTCTTTACAGAAAAGTAGGGTGGCTACCCATCCAGATATGATTTGGCAATTTGCGCAGTATCTCAAAAAAGATTTCGAAAAGAAAGGGAAACAAGTAGAAATTTACGTGCAATCTCAACTCTCGGTAAATGGAGGTCCGTATTTTGATTACATTGACAGTGAAGTGGATTTGGCCGATGTGAAATGGAGTTATTTTGGACATCAATCCTGGTTGTTGCCCGAACCTGCTGATTATTCTAAGAAGGAGGAAAGAAGGTAATTTTTACTTTTCGGCAAAATCACAGAAATATGCCAATTTGAAAAATTGAAATACAAATAAGGATGGATTTTTTGAATGAAGATTGGCAAGCATGGGTTTTTCAAAAGATCGATACAAAGCGGCGATGGGTTTTCTTAATTTCCATCGATTGATTTTTTTATATACTTTAATTATTTTTAGATTATCCGCCATTTCGGGTTGATTATTCATCATCCAATACGCATTTCGTAAAGCTGTTTTGAATTTCTCAACAAAGCGCTGGTTGGTTTCCAATCCCAAATGTATGGCAGGATTATCAATGATTTTGACACGGGCTTTGGCTTGTTTTAATTTCAATCCAAAATGGGTGTCAACATATCCATAATTCTCTGGCAAACCACCCAATGGATTTTGTAGAAAGATTTCTTTTCGTATCAGAAAATTATTTCCTCGAATCTCCAGGTAAGGATCTTTATTCTCGATTTGTTGCTCGGTTTTGGTGCCGTGTAGCCATTTCAATTTGTAATCCGATGAAACTTCCGATTCATACAGAATTCCACCACTCATGACATCAAAATCGTCCAATTGAATTTCGTGTAAATAACGTAGAATGAAATCGTCGGCAGCCGGCATCATATCGGCATCCATAAAGAGGAGCCAATCGTTTTTTGCGGTTCGAGCTAGAATATTTCGCGCTTCGGCATTTCCTACATTTTCAGCTAATTCAATCCATCGAAAATGTTCCAGATTGAGTTGGGAATTGGTGTTTTTTATTTCGGTATTCGGAGAACAGTCGTCCACGGCGATGATTTCAAATGCAATGGACTGCGCCACGCATTGCGAATGGATTTCCTTTGCTAATTGGGAAATGTCCCAATTGTAAACGGGAAATAAGACTGAGAGCATTTAGTCTATAAATAAAGATGCCGCTTCTACCTCGCTAACTTTTCCGTCCTCACAACGAACCGTTCGAGCAGGGAATTTCTGAATGATGTTGTAGTCATGGGTCGCCATCAAGACCGCCACATTTTTCTCCTTTGATAAATTCAATATCAAGTTCATAATTTCACTCGACGTCTCGGGATCTAAATTTCCCGTGGGCTCATCGGCTAAAATTAATTGAGGATGGTTCAATAAAGCGCGCGCAATGGAAATACGTTGCTGTTCACCACCGGATAGTCGGAAAGGCATCATCTTCTTTTTCGAAATCATACCTACACTTTCCAAAACTTCATCGATCCGATCGTTGATTAGTTTTTTGTCTGTCCAGCCGGTAGCTTTGAGTACAAACGATAGATTTCTTTCCACATTACGGTCGAGTAGGAGTTGAAAATCCTGAAAAACAATTCCAATATGTCTTCTTAGAATTGGAATTTTCCTGGTTTTCATTCCGTTTAATTCTATGCCGCCCACGATTCCGTAGCCTTCATTCAATGGTAATTCTCCATAGAGAATCTTCAGTAAGCTACTTTTTCCGCTTCCTGTTTTCCCAATCAAATAAGCGAACTCGCCCTCCATTAATTCAAAATCTATATTGCTTAATACCAAATAACTTCTTTGGTAAACAAATGCTCTTTCTAATTTGATTACATTGTCTGACATTCTCTAAGAATTTTTATTTAAGCAAATATATAAAAAAGCCCGAAAGAATTTTCCGGGCTTCGTCTTTTTAATATAATATTAGCGATTAGCGTTTAGCTCGAACTTCGCTAAGCGTCAAATGCTTTCTGCCTCGTCTTCTACGAGCCGATAAAATCTTACGGCCGTCTTTCGTCGCCATTCTCTCACGGAAACCATGTTTGTTTCTTTTTTTCCTGTTACTAGGTTGAAATGTTCTTTTACTCATTGTTCTAACTTTTGGATCATTTTCTCAAATGGTGTGCAAATATAAACCTATTTTTCGATTTGTAAAATCATTTTCAGAAAATCATCTAATAATTTTAATTATTATTGTAAATGAAGGGATTAAAAAACCCGAAAAATCGATTTATTCTATTTTCATTGAATTCTTCAAATGAAAGGCTTCAATTATTTCTGCCAAAGGATAATCAAACCAATCGGTCTGTTTTTTAATTTTGGAATCTTTGTCTAAATCCAACCAAATCACAAAACGGGTTCCTTCTACTTCTTTTCCATTGTATGTATAGGGAAGGGTCTCTCCGGTCGCGACTAAGGTAGAATCATTGCTAACGAGTTTTGTAAGCGTAATGGATTCTTTGGTGTCGTATTTAAAGGCAGGATCTTTCCAGCCATAAATTTGTTCATATAAAAACTTCGGATCGTTTGTTTCGGATCCAAAACCTATGTTTTCATACGTAAAATCAGCAGCATAAAAGGAAATCATTTTGTCGATTTCTTTTCGTTCGGAAAAAGTCTCAAAAAATCGATCGCCTATTTTTTGGGTTTGAATTTCTTTGGAGCACGAAAATAGAAATCCTGTCATAAGAATTAAAATTACTTTTTTCATTTGTCCGAAGTTCTTTTTAAAAACTGTTCAGGTTCTAATAAAGTCAAACTGTCTGAAAGTGCAACCCACGTATTGTTATCTGAAATCGAATAATTCTTCACAGAAACACTTCCGCTTTTTGGCTCCAGACCTATGATGGTTCCATCATCTACTTTGGTCCAATCGCCATTAGCGCGTTTTCCATTTTCTGTGATTTCAAACGTTTCTCCTTTTATCTTTAATTCAACTTCTTTGTTGTTTATTTTTCCTTGAAAAACACCTTCGTAATTAATATTTTCGGGGTCATACAACGAAGTTTCTTCGGCCGTGGTGCTTTGTTCGATCGACATATCTTCTGTATTCTTTTGTTCCTTCTCACCGCATGATAAAAGAAAAGAGGTCAAAAGGATTGTTACTACCAACTTCTTCATAATCTTATGTTTATTTTGATGTTTCAACGATTATTACCGCTGTTTTAGTATAATTTTTTCTTTTAAATCTTTAAGAATTAATTTCAAGAATTATTTTTTCACGAAATTATCGATGTCTGCAGCTGAAACAGGATCTCCACCCAAAATCAACATTCGCTCCACCACATTTCGTAATTCCCGAATATTCCCCGTCCAATTATACGCTTCCAGCTTTTTAATTGCTTCTTTTGAAAAAGTTTTATTCGGTGCGCCCGTTCCTTCTGAAAGTTGTACGGAAAAGTGATTTACTAATTCTTCAATGTCTTCTCTTCGGTCATTTAAACCAGGGACTTCAATGACAATAACGGCTAGACGATGGTATAAATCTTCTCTAAAATTCCCTTCTTTGATTTCTTTCCGAAGGTCTTTGTTGGTTGCAGCAAGTACACGTACATCGACTTTGATTTCTTTTTCAGCACCTACTCTGGAAATTTTTCCTTCTTGAAGTGCACGTAAAACTTTGGCTTGTGCCGCCAAACTCATATCTCCAATTTCATCCAAGAAAATAATTCCGCCATTGGCTAATTCAAATTTTCCTTCTTTGTCTTTGTGTGCTCCTGTAAATGAGCCTTTTACGTGTCCAAACAATTCACTTTCAATCAATTCCGAAGGGATGGCAGCACAGTTCACTTCAATCAAAGGTCTTTTATTTCGCGAGCTTTTTTCATGAATATGATGCGCAACCAATTCTTTTCCTGAACCGTTGGGTCCGGTAATCAAAACGCGTGCATCGGTATCTGCTACTTTATTAATGATATCTCGAATGTCATTCAATGCCGGAGAATTCCCCACCATTTCATACCGCTTATTCACTCTACGTTTCAACGCTTTGTTTTCGGTGGTTAATTCTTGGTTCTTTTTAACAAGTGTCTTTTTATCCAAAGCAATCCGAACGGCACTTAAAAATCGATTTAAATCCGGTGGTTTTGAAATGTAGTCAAATGCTCCTTTCTTAATGCAGTCCACGGCTGTATCAATATCTCCATGTCCAGAAATCATTAAAAACAAAAGGTCCGGATTGAAATCCAAAGCTTCGACCAAAACTTCAACACCGTCTTTTTTCGGCATTTTTATGTCGCAAATGATTAAGTCATAATCAACTTCTTTGATTTTACTTAAACCTTCTTCGCCATCTTCGGCCAAATCGACTTCGTAGGATTTATCCTCGTCTTGTAAGATATTTTGAATTACATTTCGAATTGCGGCTTCATCTTCTATTATTAATATTTTCGACATCTGTTTTTCTTTTTTTTTTTTGAGTCCCAAATATACATTTTAAACCGTAATGAAAGAAAATCTAACTTACTTTCACTTTGTGTGTTTAAAATCTATTGAGTGAATTATTTTTGGAATGAAACGATTTGCCTATTTTCTGTTAGTTGAGATTGAATTGGGTTTTAAATCAATTCACGATCTTCAAAATATTGAATAATTGCACGACGCATCAACAAACTTTGTTCGTTGGCTTTGAGTTCAGGAAGTGTATCCAAAAATTCAAATTCGGGCCATCCGTCTTTGTCTAAACCTTCGAAACGATAGTATCCATATGGCTCCAACAAACGACAAACCGCAATATGCATCAAGTTTAACTTGTCATCTTTTTTGAATTTTTTCTTTCCTTTTCCTAATTCCTGAACGCCAATTAGAAAAAGCATCGTATCAATATCGGGTTTTTCTCCATCCGTAAAATGTTCGATAAAGAAATTCTCCACTTTTTTCCATTGTAGACTTTCGTCTCTCTTTTCTTCCATAGTCTGCAAATGTACAACAAGGAATTTAGGATAAATAATGATTTTTAGTCATTTCGTTTTGTAGAAAATTTCATTGTAAATCTTTTCTAATTCATTCGAATCCGCATAAAAACTGTAATTTTGAATTTTTAAAAGCGAAAATGAACTGGATTATACTTTTTATTGCGGGAATTTTTGAAATGGGTTTTGCCGCTTGTTTGGGAAAAGCTAAGGAAACCACGGGAACCGAATCTCATTTATGGTATGTGGGTTTTTTGGTTTGTTTGGCGATAAGTATGGTTTTATTGGTGAAGGCAACGCAAACCCTTCCGATTGGTACTGCCTACGCGGTATGGACGGGAATTGGCGCAGTAGGTACAGTTTTAATTGGGATTTTCTTTTTCAATGAACCGACTAATTTCTGGCGGTTGTTCTTTATTTTCACTTTAATTGCTTCTTTGGTCGGTCTAAAATTTGTTTCAAATTAAAGGTTTCCAAAATGCGTTGTCGAAATCTTGAATTTGATCGTTGATAACGACAATTCCTTCGTTTTCTAAAAGTTGTTGCATCAATCCCGGCGGTGAAAAATGATGTTTTCCAGTCAACAATCCATTTCTGTTCACCACGCGATGGGCAGGCACATCGGAATGGTTGTGTGCATGATTCATCGCATATCCAACCATACGTGCTGCACCTTTTCTACTTAAAAATTCTGCGATTGCACCGTACGATGTTACTTTTCCTTCCGGAATTTTACGGACGACTTCATAAACTTGGTCATAAAAGGATATTTCTTTTGGATTCATATTGAATATTTATATGTAAATTTAACTAAACCTTTTAATAAATGAAAAACGAGATAGCGATTAAAAGTATTCGTAATCGTCCCCGATTTAAGTTGGATACCCAAATGCAGCCTGAAGTATTTACTTCAAAAATTAAAAAACATTTAGAAAATCACAACAAAGTGTTGAAAGGAACTGTTCATAGAGAAGAAGCCATTATTCGACTTCGAAAAGATGAAGAAAAGTATTGGGCGCCTCAGCTACAAATTCGAATTGAAAAAAGCAACCAAAAAGAAAAAGGGTTTGAAGTTCGTGGCGTTTTTGGCCCAACTCCTTCAGTATGGACTTTCTTTTTATTTCTATATGGCATGGGAGGAGGCATTATTCTTACCGTTGGAATTTACGGTTGGGTAGAATTGGCTTTGGGAATAGGCCACCTTTGGGTGTGGTCAAATTTAGTTGGACTTTTACTCATCCTATCTTCTTTTGTGGCTGCACAAATTGGTCAATCACTCAGTAAGGGGCACATGAAGGTTCTTCGCGCTTTTATAGAAAAAGTGTTGATAGAAGAGAAAATTATCGATTAAAGAATTAATCTCTATTTTAAAGAAATCGAAACTCCTGCATTTACACCTACGGTATAGGGATTGTATTTTTCAATGTTATTTACCGGATTAACCAGATATTTGAAATTAGGTTCTACATTCAATTGTACTTTATCCATGATTTTCATGTCGAATTTTAATCCGGCATTGGCACTGAATGAAGTTTTATTTAAATTGTTTGCCTGTCCCAATTCTTCGGTATAATCTTCGGTGTGAACATAGATTTTATTTCTTGAAAGCAACCAGGTACTTCCACCCCCCGTTGCACTAATTCCAATCGAAGATGTTTGAAGAATAGCTATTTCAGCTTCCAGTGGAATTTCGATATATTCCGATTGTTGTTGAATATTCCCCAAGGTCGGTTTTCCCAATTCATCGCCAGAAAGTCCTTGAAGATTAGAACTGGCAATTCGTACATTGCTTTTGTAGTTGATGTTATTTTGTGCCGCAAGATTAGAGGCAATGGGTCCAGATGGAAAACTCACAGTTAACGGTACATTTTTGGTAACTTGTTCAAATCCAACTTTTGAAATCCCTGTTCGGATCTTCACATTGGGGCTGATTGCATAGGCTCCTTTCATTCCGTAGGCAAGTGTAATGTTGTTTTCAGTTTTGTAATCGCGCATTTCATCCGATAGCATCGAGCTTCCCACAAAAGTGTTGAGCGCCATAGGTGACGCAAAAGCAGAAACATGAAAACGGTCAAAGTCGATCTTTTTATTCACTTTCACATGGGATTTGCTTTCTTTTGGTTTTTCAATCGCTGCGATATGCACCTCTTTTACAGTTGTGTTTTCAAGATTTGGAACGAAAAACGGAGGTTCTGGATTCCATTTCTGAATGTCTAAATCCATACCCTTGTTTTTGTAAACGCTTTGATTCAAAGGATTTTCTTTGTTCTGGTTTAAATCACTTAGAGCAATTCGTGGTGAATTTGAAGGGTCTGAAATTGTCGCATGTGTACCCTTGAAAATTTGATTGTTATTTGAATGATTTGAATTTGCAATGAAAACATGATTCGAATAGGCTGAACTCGATTCCGAAAGAATTTCCGATGAAATTACGTCCATAGAATTCGGGTTTGCAGAAGGAAGGGTTGATTCATCCTGCGTAAATCCGTTTGTTGTGTTGTTTTCTTTTTGTATAGTCGGAATTGTTATAGAATTACTGATTGGAATTGAAGGTGTCGAATTTGCATTGTAGAGCAGATATCCACCGCCACTTACTAAAAGAGCAACCGAGGCGATACCTAACATCATTCCCCAAAACGGAAGAAAACGTTTCTTCTCCTTTTCTGGAAGATGCGCTTGGATGTTTTCCCACGCACCTGCTGGGGGAGATTGGGGTTCATCCAATTTGTTTTTAAAATAGGAATCGATATTGTTTCTCATTTTGATAGAGTTTTAGCCATATTATTTTTATTAATCATATCCATTAATTTTTCTCTTGCACGCGAAAGGTTTGATTTGGATGTGCCTACAGAAATTCCGAGCATGTTCGCAATTTCTTGATGGGAATATTCTTCAATTACATAGAGATTAAATACTTGTTGGTAACGAGAAGGTAGCTTTTGAATGAATTCAAGCAAATCTTTGTACGAATGACTTTCACCCTCATCATCCAAATCAAATTCAAATTCTTCGACGTTTTTATCTAGCGTGATGTCTTCATTTAAAATATAGAGATGATTTTTACTTCTGTGTCGTTCTATACAGCAATTCACCATAATTCTACGCATCCAACCTTCAAAAGAGCCTTGAAAACGGAATTGATTTATTTTCTTGAAAATTAGTATGAAACCATCCTGAAATACATCTTGAGCATCTTCATAGTTATTAGAATAGCGCAGACATACCGAAAAAAGTTTGGCTGAAAATCTATTGTAAATTTCAGCCTGGGCTTTTCTCTGATTGTCCTGACACTGACTAATTAATATTTTTAGATTTTCATCCAAATTTTCACTTTACTAATTTAAAGTATTCCAACTTCTTTGTTTATATAAATAGGTTCCCCATTCTCATCCGTTCCAGCCCAAAAACGAAATAAATACGTTCCCGGTCTTTCCGGTAAGAAATTCAATGTTTTCACTGCAACTACACTCGTGTCCAGACAGGTTGGATCTTGAATAGTGGAAGTAACCAAAACTACATCCCTCTCAAAACCAGCAGCAAAATATTTATAGTCAAAAAATGCTTCACACGTATTGTTGCGGGTAAAGTAGGTTTTAATTTCTGTAACTTCTCTGTGGGGATTGACTTGTTCAATAACAACACTGTCAATCGCTTTGTAATTGTAATTTACGGGAGTTGTTGGCTCGTCATCCAAACAGGAAGCTAAACCAAAACTTAGAACTACTACACTTAAAAATACGTTCAATCCTTTCATAATCTTTTCATTGTTTGTACTATAAATAGACGACAACATTGTGAAAAGGTTGCGTTGATTTTACCAATTCAGAAAGTTACGATTTATTTTTTAGAGGAAAGATGAATTCTTGGATTTTTTATGAAGAATGAAAAATTAGGAGGTATTTAAAAAATCGTAAAAGCGTAAATTTAGCAAGAAGGAAGTGAATAATTGAAAATGATTGGTCAAATACTAGCGATGTTATTCCTTTTTCTTCTAACTTTAACTTAATTTTAAGAACTGTTTGATTTAAAAATGGAGAAATGAGAGCATTGGTTATTTCAGGAGGTGGAAGCAAAGGAGCATTTGCAGGAGGAGTGGCGCAATATCTAATCGATGAGCGAGGCTATAAATACGATATTTTGGTTGGCACGTCTACAGGAAGTTTGATGATTTCACACTTGGCTTTGGATAAAGTAGATAAAATAAAGAAAATCTACACGTCCGTCAATCAAAACAGTATTTTCAACAGTTGTCCTTTTATAGTAAAGGTAAATAAGGAAGGAGAAAAGAAAATTAGTATCAATCACTTAAAGGTCATGAAGAGTTTTTTGAGGGGAAGAAAAACCTTTGGTGAAAGTAAGAATTTGAGAAAAATGATTTTTGAAACCTTTACAGTGGAAGAGTTTGAAGAAATCAAAGCCTCTCAAAAAGACGTGGTCGTAACGGTTTCTAATTTGTCGTTAAATCAAGTAGAATACAAATCCATCAAAGATTTTGAGTACGAAGAATTTTGTGATTGGATATGGATTTCGTGTAATTTCATTCCTTTTATGAGTTTGGCGATTAAGAATGGATGTGAATATGCCGATGGTGGTTTTGCAAGTATGGTTCCAATTGAAGAAGCGATTAGTCGAGGAGCAACCATTGTGGATGTAATCGTTTTAGAAACAGAAGTTTCTTACTACAATCGCACCCATTCCAAAAATGTGTTTGAATTGATGACGAGTTTGCATTCTTTTATGGCAAACCGAATTGAACGACAAAATATTCGGATTGGTAAATTTGCAGCTTCGTACATGGACGCTATTTTGCATTTGTATTATACGCCGACGGTTTTAACAACCAATTCCTTAATTTTCGATGAGAAAATGATGACGGAATGGTGGGAGAGTGGCTATCAGTTTGCAAAACAACAAGGCATGGGAATCAGTGAAGTGAAAGCAAAAACAGATAAATAGATTTTATTTGGAATTAATCTTCCAATAAATCCGGACGAAGTTTTTTTGTGCGTTCCAGCGCGTTATTTTGTCTCCAATCTTCAATTTTCGAAAAATCACCGGACATTAAAATATCAGGAACTTTCATTCCTTTGTATTCTGCAGGTCGGGTATATACTTCGGGAGCCAATAAATTATCTTGAAAAGAATCGGAAAGTGCAGAAGTTTCATCGCCCAAAACGCCGGGCAACAAACGAATTATACTATCGGCCAAAACCGCTGCGGCTAATTCTCCACCGCTTAAAACAAAATCACCTATTGAAATTTCACGGGTTACAAATAAATCTCGAACGCGTTGATCTACTCCTTTGTAATGTCCGCACAGAAAAAGTAAATTTCCCTTTAAGGACAATTCGTTGGCAATTCCTTGGTTTAAAGTTTTACCGTCTGGCGTTAAATAAATGATTTCATCGTAGGTCCTTTCCGCCTGAAGTTCCGAAATGCATTTGTCGATGGGTTCAATCATCATCACCATTCCTGCCCCACCACCGTATTGATAATCATCGACTTGTTTGTAATTTCCCAATGAGTAATCTCTCAAATTGTGCAAATGAATTTCAACCAAACCTTTTTCTTGGGCGCGTTTTAAAATCGAGGCCTCAAAAGGACTTCGAAGTAATTCCGGTAAAACAGTAACAATGTCAATTCTCATCATTCTGCAAAAATAGGAATTATCAACCATACAAAGCGGACGAAATTAAACCACCATTCATCCTGATGTTTTTAAATTAATTTCTTACATTCGGTCGTTTGAAAAATGAAATTGAAGAGTTTAGAAGATATCATAGAAAATGCAAAAAAGGGAAATAGACAATCCCAAAACGCACTCATGGACATTTTTTGGGAAGATGTTTACAATTATGTCTTCAGTAAAATTCGTGTTGAAGAAGATACAGAGGATGTAACGATTGAAACCTTCACCAAAGTTTTTGCGAAATTGAGACTTTACAATTCCGATTTCGATTTTAAAACCTGGGTAATTTCCATTTCGCACAACACCATGATTGATCATATTCGTCGGTCCCCCAAATTGAATGTTTCTTTGGACGATGAAAATTATCCAATCGAAATCGAGGAAAACTTGCCCGGACCCGAAGAAACTTTGATTCGAAAACAAGACAGCGATGAATTGGTTTTACACCTTCAAAAATTAAAACCCGAATACCGAAAAATCTTGGAACTTCGGTTTTTGGAAGAAAAAACCTACAAAGAAATTTCAGAAGAATTGGGACTGACTATGGCCAATGTAAAAGTTCGACTTTTGAGAGCGAGACAATTACTGAAAAAAATTCTGAAAGCGTAGTTCAATTTCAATTTTAAAATTGTTGATAAGTTTGTTAATTACTTGTTAATATCATCTTAACTTCCTACTTTTACAGTTCTTATATTTAATGATAGAATTTGGTTTGGGTATGAAAAAGCTAAAATTTATAGTTTTAATTTTGTTTTTATTAGCAATTGCTTCATGTAGTTCCAGTAGAAGAGTAAGCTATAAATCTTCGGAATACAAAAAGACTGAAAAAAGAGATCGAAGTAGAAAATCCAAAAGAATTAGAGTAGCAAAAACTTCAACTACCCATACGAAAGTAACGAAAAGTAGTTCAGCATCAAAAAGCGTCAACTCTGTTATAAAGGAGGCTCACAAGTATTTAGGAACTCCGTATAAATATGGTGGATCTACCCGAAGTGGATTGGATTGTTCAGGTTTGGTAATCAATGCTTTTGACGCAGCGAATTACAAAATGCCACGTATTTCAAGAGATCAAGCCAACGTTGGAAAAGAAATTCGGTTACGGGATGTGAAGGAAGGTGATTTGGTTTTCTTTAAAACCTCAGGTTCATCCATCAATCATGTTGGAATTGTTGATAAAGTTATCAAGGGTGAAGTCTATTTCATCCATTCTTCCACTTCAAAAGGAGTCATTGTCAGCTCTTTGGAAGAAACATATTGGAACAAACGCTTTGTGAAAGCAACCCGTGTTTTGTAGTTTTTAGAAAAAAAACACTTTAAAATTCAACCTTATATTTTGAAATAATCACGTTGAATTTGTGCATTCTCAATTTCAGACGTATTGATTTCCATTATTTTCGGACGATCTGAGTCGGAATAAAAAGTTTCTAATTGAAGATTTAATTCATCCATAGAAGTTATCAAACTGTATTCAAAGCCAAAGAGTTCCGCCAAAGGTTTTGCGTTTAATTGATGACGTGTTTCAAATACTTCTTCAACCAATCCGGAGTTTTCTGGACCCGGAATAATTTTGAATATATTTCCGCCTCCATTATTGATTAAGATGATTCGAAAATTCTTTGGAATGTACGGATTCCACAATCCATTGCTGTCGTAAAAAAAACTGATGTCACCACTGATTAATATCGTTTGTTTTTCATTGACCATCGCTGCTCCAACTGCTGTGGAAGTGCATCCATCAATCCCACTGGTTCCGCGGTTGCAGAAAATTTCTTGCCGGTTTGAATGGTCAAACAATTGCGCATATCGGATGACCGATGAATTCGAATATTGAACTTGCGTGTTTTCGGGATAGGTTTGAATTAATTTTTCAAAAACCTTGAAATCTGAAAAGAATTGTTTTTGTGAAAATTCTTTCTGAAGAATTTCCTTTTCGAGACGAATCGAATTCCATTCCTTGAAATAGGTGGTAGGTACGGCTTGAATTTGTGGAATAAACTTTTCTAAAAAAGGTTGCGGTTGACTTTTTATTTTTTCAGTCAAACATTGAAACGTATCTGGTTGCCAATTCGCGTCCAAATGCCAGTGTTCCAAAGGTTTATGAGATCGAATGAAATTCTTTACTTTTTTTGAAACTACATTTTGACCTATTGTCAATAGAATTTCAGGCTTTAGACTTTCCAGAATCGATTCGTCCAAAGAAAAAATAACAGAATCTATTTTATTAAAAAATCGTTTGGAATGAAGATTAGATGTCGTTTCTGTAAGTATAACTACGGAATCATCTTCCGCTAGTTTTTGTATCCATTCATTTAATTTTTCATCCGGATTTTGCACACCGACCAACACCATTTTCTTTTGAGCTGAATTCCAGGAATTGACTAATTTGTCGATTTCTATTTTTGGATTTTCAGCTTTCGGAATTTTAAATTCTTCAAAATGAATGTCGATTGTTTCTTGAAATTCATACAAAGGTTCAGAAAAAGGCATATTGATGTGAACCGGTCCTGAATTCTGAATACAACTTTGGATTGCGTTTTTAATTAATCCCAAATTATCCGTTAAGGATTCGGTAGAATCATCTTCCAGTAATTGCGTATTGTGGTAACTGTGTTTTTCCAACAAATTTTCTTGACGGATGGTTTGGCCATCGAAATTATCGATCAAATGTGGCGGGCGATCGGCAGAAAGAATGATTAAAGGAATATTCTGATAAAAAGCTTCAGTCACAGCTGGATAATAATTCGCCAAAGCCGAGCCCGAAGTACAACATAAAACTACCGGTTTTTGGATTTGCTGCGCCATTCCCAATCCCACAAAACCAGCAGAACGTTCATCGACAATGCTGTAGGTCTTGAAATAAGGATGATGGCTAAAATGCGTTGCCAAAGCTCCATTCCGCGAGCCGGGCGATAGAACGATGTGTTCAATTCCAAAGGATTTCAGAACTTCGGCTAAAAGCTGAACATTTAATTTTTTTGAGAATTTCTTCAAATCGCTTTTTGTTTGGAATTAATTTTCTCCAAAGAATTCCTTGTACCAATCCACAAACTGATCAATTCCTTCTTGAATAGTCGTTTCCGGTTTGTAGTCAAGATCACGAATCAAATCATGCACATCGGCATACGTCGATGGAACATCTCCAGGTTGAATGGGAAGCATGTTTTTAACGGCAGTTTTTCCTAATTTCTTTTCCAGAGCCGAAATAAAATCCATCAGTTTCACTGGATTGTTGTTTCCAATGTTGTAAATTTTATACGGAGCCGATGAAACCGAAGCATCGTCTGAATTTGGATTCCAGTCTGGATTTTCTTTGGGTGGATTGTCATTTACTCGAATTACACCTTCGACAATATCGTCGATGTACGTAAAGTCACGTTGCATTTCACCAAAGTTAAAAACATCGATCGGTTTATTTTCAAACATGGCTTTTGTAAATAAAAACAGTGCCATATCTGGGCGACCCCATGGACCGTACACGGTGAAAAATCGTAAACCTGTCGTTGGAACTTTAAACAAATGGCTGTAAGTATGGGCCATCAACTCGTTTGATTTCTTTGTTGCTGCATACAAACTAACGGGATGATCGACATTGTCTTTGGTCGAAAAAGGTTGGTTTTCATTCAAACCATATACACTGGAACTACTTGCATAGGTAAGGTGCTGGATGGAATGATGACGACAACATTCCAAAAGATTTAAAAACCCAACAATGTTTGAATCGATGTATGCGTCTGGATTTGTCAAAGAATAACGAACGCCCGCTTGCGCTGCCAAGTTGATTACTTTGTCAAATTTTTGTTCAGTGAACAGTTTATTTAAATTTTCTTTGTCTTCTAATTTGAGTTGGATGAACTGATAATTTGGATATACCGAACTCTGAATAAGCTTATTGTATTCAATTTTATTTTTCTCGATTCCCGTTCTCTCCAGACGACCGTATTTTACATTTACGTCGTAATAATCATTGATAGAATCGAGTCCTACAATCTGAGTTCCTCTTTTCAGTAGTTTTTCGGTTAAGTGGAATCCGATGAATCCTGCAGTTCCTGTGATTAATATTTTCATTGAAAATTTAAATGATTAGCTGGCAAAGGTACGTAATATGAATAAATTTAAAAGTGAAAAGGATTTAAAACCAAGTGCACTGAGTGAGGGGATTAAGTTGATATTTTATTTAAAGTACACTATATTTGAAAATATGGGCTTAAATTTGCGCGCTTGAGGACCAATCGAATAGCATTACAATGAATCGACTTAAAGAACTTATTAAAAAACACTTTAGCAGTTTTGCATTTTTCTATCATTACTTAGGCAGCAAAGTGTTTATCGCGTTCTTTTTGAGTGTTGCTGTTAGTTTTTTGGATGGATTGGGATTGACCATGTTTTTTCCTTTGCTGCAAGTGGTCGGTGTAGAATCTGTAGGCTCTGAACCTTCGGACTTGGGGAATTTGACGTATTTAATGGATGGTATTGAAAATTTAGGGATTTCTTTGACATTAGGTTCGGTGTTAATCATAATGCTGGTTTTTTTCACTTTTAAAGGAGTCGCATTTTATTTCAGTTATGTCTATCGAATTATACTTCAACAAAGCTTCATTCGTAAACTACGGATTAATTTATTGGATGGTTTAAATCGAATGAGCTTTAAGCGGTTTATTCTTTCCGACGCAGGTCGAATACAAAATACATTAAGTGGAGAAGTAAACAGTGTGGCCACCTCTTTTAATGCTTATTTTGCTTCCTTTGAGCAAGTAATTATGTTGGTTGTTTATATTGGTTTTGCGTTTTTTCTGGATGTGAAATTTGCACTTTTAGTCTGTGTGGGTGGAGGTTTGACTCACTTTTTATATAAAATTATTTATAAAAGGACGACGGTTGCATCCTACAGTTTGACTGAATACAACAATGTTTTTCAAGGTCAGATTATTCAGCATGTAGGAAATTTCAAGTATTTAAAAGCTTCAGGAAGAGTAAATACATATGGAGATCGATTAAAGGAAACCGTTTCGAACATTGAAGAATCCCGAAAAAGAATGGGGATTTTATCGAGTATTGGTGGTGCCGCGCGTGAGCCATTGATGGTTGGAATTATTGTACTCGTTATATTTATTCAAATCAAATTCTTAGAAGGGAATTTGGGGACGATGTTGATTAGTTTAATGTTTTTCTATCGAGGACTTTCCGCTTTGGTATCCCTTCAACAGAGTTGGAATTCGTATTTAGGTGTTTCAGGTTCGATGGCAAATATGCAGTCTTTCCTTCAATTACTGAAAGAAACGCGGGAAGAAGATGGAACTATTAAAGTGGATCAGTTTAAAGAAAAAATATCGCTTGAGAAGGTTGGTTTTTCATATGGTGAAACAAAAATCTTAAAAAACATCCATCTAGATATTTCGAAAAATGAAAGTATCGCATTTGTGGGTGAAAGTGGAAGTGGGAAAACAACCTTGGTTAATTTATTGGCTGCCTTACTTCCCGAAAGTGAGGGAGAAATCAAAGTGGATGGAATTCCAATTAAACAACTTCATAAAGAAAGTTACCAAAAACGAATCGGTTATGTAAGCCAAGATGCAGTGATTTTCAATGATACCATTTTTAATAATGTTACGTTTTGGGCCAAACCTACTCCCGAAAATTGGGAGCGATTTACTCAAAGCATAGAAAAAGCATCCTTGAAAGAATTCTTGAGTGAACTTCCTGAGGGTGCAGAAACTCTTTTGGGAAACAACGGAATTAATTTAAGTGGAGGACAAAAACAACGAATTTCAATCGCTCGAGAACTTTACAAGGACATTGATATTTTGATTTTGGATGAGGCAACTTCTGCTTTAGATTCCGAAACTGAAAAAGTAATTCAAGACAGTATTGAATCACTTCAAGGGAATTTCACACTTTTGATAGTGGCGCACAGACTCTCAACCATCCGAAACGTGGATCGCGTTGTTTTGATGGACAAAGGAGAAATAGTGGATATGGATTCGTTTGATAAACTGATTCAAAAGCAAGATCGATTTCGAAAAATGGTGGAACTACAAGAGCTCTAATGTTTTGGAGGATGGATTTTGTGTATTAAGATTTATTCTAAAAATAGACGTTTAGGCGTAAATTTATAATTCAATCAATTGAAAAATGTATCTTTGCATAGATGAAAAAAATAGTTTCCATATTTTTTATTGCTCTTTTCTTGTTTTCCACAACGCAGTTAGCAGAACTATTTCGAATTCCTGCTTTACTTGTTCATTTTGTAGATCACAAAGAAGAAAGTCCCGATATCACCTTGATTGATTTTCTGGAACTTCATTACAATTCACAATTAGCAGATCATCCGCACGAAAAAGAATCAGGCGATCATAAAAACTTACCTTTCAACGGTCCCCATGTAATAACGACTGTTTTTGTTTCCACCCAATCTTTTGTTTTAAAACCTAAGAATGTGCCCGAAGACAACACCAAGTTGAAAACTCCACCTTCCGACGATCAATTCTTCGAAAACACCTATTTATCTTCTATTTGGGAACCTCCTAAATTTTGTTAATCAATCTTTCAGTTGATATTCCGGTTTTGCTATTTCCTCATTTCTAAAATGAGATTGGAATAATGTACTTCTATTTTTGGTGCCGAAATCCCATACAACTTTAAGAATTTATTCTACGATTTCACCAAAGCTTAACGTTTGATATTCAGCATTGTTCTTACTAATCGATTAACAAAATAAAATCATGTTACAGAAAATAATTGAGTTCTCAATCAAGAATAAACTCATCATTGGGCTGTTTACTGCCGCACTTATTATTCTGGGTGTATATGAAACCACCCATCTTCCGATTGATGCCGTTCCTGATATTACGGACAATCAAGTGCAAGTTATCACTGTGGCTCCTTCATTGGGTGCGACGGACATTGAACGTTTGGTCACTTTTCCCATTGAACAAGCCAACAGTAATATTAGTGGCATTGAAGAAATCCGTAGTTTCTCTCGGTTCGGATTGTCGCTTGTAACCATCGTTTTTGATGAGAAAACGGATCTATATTGGGCAAGACAACAAGTAACGGAGCGGATTCAAATGGTCCAAAAGGAAATTCCGGAAGGAGTAGGAACCCCGGAACTTGGGCCTATTTCCACCGGTTTGGGTGAAATTTATCAGTATGTAGTTCGACCCCAAAAAGGCTACGAAGATCAATTTGACGTCACGGAATTACGTACCATTCAAGATTGGATTGTGCGAAGACAGTTGCTCGGTGTAAAAGGAGTCGCAGAAGTAAGTAGTTTTGGTGGAAAACTAAAACAATACGAAATAGAGGTTAATTCCAATAAACTGCAATCCCATAATTTATCCTTGAATGATATTTTCAGCGCTTTGGAAAATAACAACCAAAATACGGGAGGTGCCTACATAGAAAAAGGACCGACGGTTTTATATATTCGTAGTGAAGGATTGATTGGAAGTCAAGAAGACATTGGGAATATAGCTGTAAAAACCACTTCCGATGGTATTCCTATTTTCTTGAAAGATGTGGCCAACATTAAAATTGGACATGCTACCCGATACGGTGCTTTGACCTACAACGACGAAGGGGAAGTTGCTGGGGCCATAGTGATGATGTTGAAAGGTGCAAATAGTAATGAAGTTATCAAAGATGTTAAAGAAAGAATTGCGAATATCCAGAAAACATTACCCCAAGGTGTGATCATAGAACCTTTTTTGGATCGAACAAAAATGGTCAACAATGCGATTCAAACCATCGAAACCAATCTTGCAGAAGGAGCTTTAATCGTTGTGCTCATCCTGGTATTATTCCTCGGGAATTTTAGAGCGGGACTTTTGGTTGCTTCAGTAATTCCTCTTTCCTTGCTTTTTGCCATTATTATGATGAATTTATTTGGGGTTAGTGGAAATTTAATGAGTTTAGGTGCCTTGGATTTTGGACTGATTGTGGATGGAGCAATCATCGTTGTGGAAGCGGTTTTATTTCAATTGCATCGTGGAAAAGCTTTTGCAAAAGTGAATAAAATCACTCAAGGTCAAATGGATAAGGAAGTGGGACAATCCGCCACCAAAATGATAAACAGTGCAGTTTTTGGGCAAATCATCATTCTAATTGTTTATTTACCGATTTTCACTTTGCAAGGAATTGAAGGGAAAATGTTCAAACCCATGGCTCAAACGGTATCTTTCGCCTTGATTGGTGCCTTTATTCTTTCCCTAACGTATATTCCCATGATGAGTTCGTTGGTTTTGAGTAAGAAGCTAAAACACAAAGCGAATTTCTCAGATCGAATGATTCAAAAATTAGAACGAATTCATCGAAGTGCTCTTATTCGTGTATTAAATTTCCCGAAAACCGTTATTGCGCTAACCTTGTCACTTTTTGCAGTTGCTTTGGTGGTCATGACTCATTTAGGGGGTGAGTTTATTCCTGCATTGGAAGAAGGAGATTTTGCGGTGGACACCCAAGTTTTAGTTGGTAGTAATCTTGAAACGACCATTGAATACACCACCAAAGCTGCACATGTTTTGATTTCTGAATTTCCAGAAGTTGAAAAAGTAGTGACCAAAATCGGTAGTGGAGAAGTTCCTACCGACCCCATGCCGATGGAAGCAAGCGATATGATGGTCATACTAAAAAATAAAAAAGAATGGACTTCTGCCAAAACATTTCCAGAATTAGCCGATAAAATGAGCAAATCACTCGAAGCGGTTCCGGGAATTAGCACCAGTTTTCAGTTTCCTGTTCAAATGCGATTCAATGAGTTGATGACAGGAGCCAAACAAGATGTAGTATGTAAAATTTTCGGGGAAGATTTGGATAGTCTTACCCAATACGCCCATCGTTTTGAAGAAATCATAAAAACGGTAAAGGGAGCGCAAGATATTTATGTAGAAACCGTTACAGGATTGCCTCAGATAGTGGTAAAGCTCAATCGAATCAAAATGGCTCAATACAATTTGAATGTATCGGAAATTAATTCCATTGTGAACACCGCTTTTGCCGGACAAAGTGCAGGAAAAGTGTACGAAGGTGAGAAACAGTTTGAGGTGATTTTACGTCTCGATGAAAACCAAAGAGGAAGTGTAAAAGATATCCAAAATCTATTGATTCCGACTTCGACGGGAATGCAAATTCCGCTTTATGAAGTAGCTGAGGTAAGTATCATAGATGGACCCGCACAAATTCAAAGGGAAGATTCCAAACGAAGAATTGTGGTTGGTTTTAATGTGAAAGACCGCGATGTTCAAAGTATTGTGGAAGAACTTCAAACCAAAGTCGAGAATCAAATGAAGTTTTCGCCCGGATATTATGCAACCTATGGTGGAGCTTTTGAGAATTTAAATCAAGCAAAAAGCCGATTGATGATTGCAGTTCCGATGTCGTTGGCATTGATTTTTGTGCTCTTGTATTTTGCATTCCGTTCCATCAATAAAAGTTTATTGATTTACACCGCAATTCCACTTTCAGCCATCGGCGGAATCTTCTTTCTAGCCCTTCGTGGAATGCCCTTCAGTATCAGTGCTGGTGTAGGTTTCATCGCTTTGTTTGGTGTAGCGGTTTTAAATGGAATTGTTTTGATTGCCGAATACAGTCGACTGAGAGAAGCGGGCGAAACCGACTTAAAAACCATTGTGCTAAATGGAACTCGAACTCGACTAAGACCGGTTTTAATGACTGCACTCGTAGCATCTTTAGGCTTTCTACCGATGGCGATCAGTAAAGGAGCAGGTGCCGAAGTGCAAAGGCCACTTGCTACCGTAGTGATTGGAGGTTTACTTCTTGCGACTTTTTTAACGCTACTTGTACTGCCTGTACTGTATATTTTATTCGAAAAAATTAATTTCAAAAAAATGAAAACATCCAAAAATACCGTAGTAATTCTTTTGTTTTTACTACTTCAAGTTCCTGTTTTTTCTCAAACCATTGCATTGGATGATGCAATAGAAATGGCAGAAAAAAACAACCTTTCACTGAAAAGTAGTGAACTCTTGGAGGAGTATTATTCCCAACGAAAAGCCACTTATTTTAACTTGCCAAATACCTCCTTCGGTTTCGAAGTAGGGCAAATGAATAGCGAAACCACCGACACTAAGTTCGATGTTTCCCAAACTTTCAGTTTACCGACGGTTTATAGCAATCAAAAGAAGTTATTGGAACAGGAATGGAATTCCACCGTTTTACAAAAGAATCTCAAAACTGCAGAATTGAAGAAATCAGTCGTCCAATTGTTTTATCATATTTTGGTTCTGCGCGAAAAAGAAAACCTTTTGAAAGAAACTGATCGTTTGTTTGCTGGGTTTTTAGAAAAAGCAAAACTTCGTTTCGAAAAAGGTGAATCGAATGTAATGGAAATTACCTCTGCCGAAATGCAAAGAGATAACATTGGACTTCAAATTCAGGGTTTAGAAAATGAACTTGAATTGGCTAAAATTCAACTGCAATTGCTCTTGAATTCAGACATTCGTTACGAACCGGAAGCCGATTCATTTATTTTACAAACATCTATTTTAGATAGTTCGTCGGAAAATCATCCTTTTTTGCAATTGGCGTCCCAAGAATTAGAAATAGCACGGCAGCAAATTAAACTAGAAAAATCAAAATTACTTCCCAGTTTTTCGATTGGCTATTCCAATCAAAGTTTTCTTGACATCAACAAAGACCGCTTCAATTCGGTAAATGTGGGCATCGATATTCCTTTGTTTTCAGGACATCAAAAAGCACAGATAAAAGCGGAGGAGCAAAAATTAACCTTTGCTCAAAACGAGTGGGAAGTAAAAAAAGCACAATGGAAATCCGATTTAGAATCTTCAATCCGTACTTATCAAATGCAATTGCAAATCGTTGAAAATTATCAAACCAAACAATTAGCGCGGGCAGATTTAATTCTGAAAATCGCACAACAGCAATTTGTAAGTGGAGAAATCAATTATTTGGATTGGGTTTTACTCAACAATCAAGCCCTTCAGATTCAAAACGATTATTACAATGCTGTGTTGGAACTCAATCAAAATGCAATTCAAATTCAATACCTCATTTCAAAATAAAAAAAGATGAAAAATATCGTATTATTAATCGGCTTATTTTTAATGGCAAGCTGTTCTACGAAAGAAGAAGCACCAGTCGAAAGTTCAGAAACTGCGCAAACTATTTTGGAACTTACAGACAAACAGTTAACGTCTTTTGAACTGAGTACCGTCCAACTTCAAGAGAAAGCAATCGTTCAAACTATTCGTTTAACGGGAGTGATAGATTTGCCGCCGCAAAATGCAGTTTCAATCAGCGCTTCGTTAGGTGGACATTTAAAATCGACGAAATTAATGCCGGGAATGTACTTTAAGAAAGGTGAGGTTTTGGCCGTGTTGGAAGACAGTCAATACATTCAGTTGCAACAAGATTACCTCACATCGAAAGCGCAATTGCAAAATGCGTATGCAGAATATGTTCGACAAAAAGAACTGAATCAAAGCAAGGCGAGTAGCGACAAAGTGTATCAACAAGCCAAAGCAGATTACGAAACGCTTTTGATTTCGAAAGAAGCGTTGGAAGAAAAACTGCGTTTGATCCATATCAATCCTTCCACTTTAACCGTCCACAAAATTGCGAGAACGGTGAATATTTATGCTCCTTTTGAAGGCTATGTTTCAAAGGTAAATGTGAACACCGGTAAATACATTTCTCCATCCGAAGTGATGTTTGAATTGGTGAATTTAAACACCTTGTATCTGAATTTAAAAGTATTTGAAAAAGATTGGGGGAAATGGAAGATTGGCCATCCGATTACCGCTTATTCCAACGATGATCCCACCGAAAAGTACGCTGGAAAAATCAGTTTGATGGGCAAAAATATAACCCATGAACGCACCTTAGAAATGTATGCTACGTTTGATACCTACAATCCCAAATTATTGCCGGGAATGTATATGAATGCTGAAATTGAAATTTCCGATGCTTTAAGTTGGGCATTGCCCGAGGAGTGCGTACTTTCATTTGAAGGAAAAACGTATGCATTTGTTGCGTTGGATAAAAATACCTTTGAAATGATTCATGTACAAAGTGGGAATTCAGGAAATGGATGGATTGCAATTGAAAATTCGGAGAAATTCAAGGATAAGAATATTGTTCAAAAAGGTGCCTATACGTTATTGATGGCGTTGAAAAATATAGGGGAGGAGTAATGGAGGTTTTTGACCTAAAACACTTGGGGTTTACTTCAAGTGTTTTAAATTTATCTGTTGCACTTATTATTTGAACTTATAAAGAAAACAATTCGTCATTTTTTTATTTTTGATAAATCAATCCAATCTCCTAGAATTCGATCCCATTTTTCGGGATGAAACCGTTGAATTCCTCCATGTTGATACATTGTAAATTCCGCGAAATATATGTTTTTATTTGTATAAAAAAAATCAATTCTAATGTGAGGTATATTAACACTTAGAATTTTGGCGAATGAAACCATCGTTTCAAAATCTTCGGTTTTGTTTAGTATTTCACCACTTTGTGTGCCGCCTTGGGTTATGTCTAGATGATTGCAGTTCATATCATAAAAATCAGCTTTTACTTTTTTTCCTATTCTTTCCCGTTCAACAACTACTAATTTAGGTTCACCATCAAAACAAAAAAACTTAAAGTCCATTAAACCTTCTTCACCCGTGGTATCAATAAGCTCGTCGACGATAATTCGAGGTTTCACATAATTGTAAGCCCATTCTCTCACTGGAAGATAAGCATTCTTAATTAAATTTCGCTCCACAATTGCTTTCACTTTTTCATAATTGAATTTACTTTTATCCTTACAGATAATAGCACCGCTGGAGTCATGCGTAGTTTTTATAACAAATTGATTGGGTAATTTGTCGAAAGATATTTCATCAAAGGAATTCCAAACTCCATAATTTTTAACGACAAAATCTTCACCTATTTTATCACTAACAATTTTTTTTACTTCAAATTTATCGACTAACGGTATTAGATCTTTATTTCTATAATTAAGTTTTAACCATTGACACTTTTCATTATAAGTTTTAGGGTTCTTTAAATCCAGGCGATATCCGAATTTTATATAAAATAATATTTTCAAATAAAGCTTATCCTTCAATTTATGACCATGTTTATGAAATTGATGATGAATTAATTTTTTCACTTTTGAATATAGTTTTAAGTCATTTCTCATCTGTATGGATATTCGATATTATTAAAGTATTTACTATATCTACTATTAGAAATTATTTACGATTATACCTCCATCTAAAAAATTGGAAACCAAAAGAAATAGGTAAGTTGTTAAATAAATTCTTCTTTTTTAAATCATTTGAAAAGGAGTTTGAGAAATAATCACGAAAGCTCAGAGAGCTTAATGTCTTGTAATTTCGGTAGCTTTCTTTCCAGAGTTCTTCATTTTTTTGCGCCCGCCAATTCATAATTAAAGTCATGGATTTGTAATTAATTAAATGTTTTTTAATCCATTCTTTTCTTTTTTTATTCGATTCTTTTTTGAGTTCAATGTCGAAATATTTTGCAATGGTAAACCAATTGTCAAAATGCCTTTTACCTCGATTATGAATTACAGATGCACTATGTAAATAATATTCATAGGTAATCTTTCTACTAAAAGCGATTTTTTTCAAATGCAAAGCCATTTGAAAAGTATGCAAAGAATCTTGCGCATACAAGTCAGAAACAAAATAAATTTGATTTTCTTTTAAGAAATTTAATCGGATTAATTTATTCCACGAACATTCTGGAAAACCGCGATTAACGAAGGATATGAGAATTTCATCATTTCCTTCGATCCAATCTGTTTTATGATTAATTGGAAAAATAAGACGCTTTTCGTTTTCGGGCAATTTAACTTGCTCTGTACTACCCACTACTAATTCTGCCTCTGTTTCTTCAGCTATCTTCACTACGGTCTCCATACAATCCAAACTGATCGTATCATCACTATCTAAAAAGAAAAGATATTTCCCGTTCGCAGTATCAATTCCTTTGTTCCGAACCACAGATAAACCGGAATTCTTATCCAAATGAAGAATTCGCCAGTTTTTTAAATTATATTTTTGAATATATTCTTCCGCAATCGCCACACTGTTGTCCGGTGTTTGGTCGTTAATCAAACTAACTTCAATGGCGGAATAAGTTTGATTCCGCACCGAATCAAGGCATTTAACTAGAAATTCCTCGCAGTTATAAAGAGGAATGGAGATCGTGACTAAAGGTTGGGGCATTCGATTTTATAATATAGTACAAAGTAAGGGGTTTTTTATGAACTTCTAAAAAATGAAGCAATAAACGAGATCAAAAAGCGAAGATTATTAATTTCAAGGTTTTGAATTGAACACGAAAGACGTTAAATTTAGCTATTTCGAAGTTATTAATATTGTATTTTTGCTTTAAATTAAACCTATGGTTACCGTCATTCTATCCGCTTACAATGCCGAGGAGTACATTGAAAAGTGCATTGATTCTGTAATAAATCAAACCTATAAAGATTTTGAGTTTTTGATTATAGAGGATATGTCAACCGACGGTACTTTGGCGATAATTGAAAGAAAAGCCTCCGAGGATTCTCGAATTCGATTGATAAAAAAAGAGAAGAATAATGGTTTTAAAGGTTATGTAGAAAACCTTAATCGAATGATTAAAGAAGCAAAGGGAGAATTTATTGCTAAGTTTGATGCCGATGATGTTTGGGTAGAGACTAAGTTGGAAAAACAATTAGCGGATATACAATCTGATTCCGAAATTTTTCTTTTGAGTGCCAATGCTTTTCGGATTGATGAAAACGGTGAAGTTAAGGGTGAAGTGATTCGACCGCATGATCCAGAAGAATCTGCGAAAATGCTTTTACATTCCAATCCTTTTTGTCATCCCTCTATTTTCTTTCGGAATGAAGGGTATTTGTATCGACCCAACATGTATTATACCGAAGAGTATGATTTGTATTTGAGGTTGTTTTCTGATGGTAAAAAGTTAGTTCATAGAAAAGATTTTCTTTTTTATTATCGAATTTTAGAATCGTCCATGTCCAGAGGAAATAATACCTTGGTTCAAGCTTTATTTAAAGAGAAAGCTATTGAGTTTTATCATCAAAGAGTAAGATGGGGAAAGGATGAATACGAATCCTTTGAACCAAATGATTATTTACAGATTTTGAATTTAAATTATTCAAACGCAAAAAATGATTTAGAAAAAGCATTGAAATTAGCTTTTATAGCTGAATTGGAAGATGATTTTAAAATTTTGATTAAAAAAGCAGTTACACAATATGGAATCCTGAGTTTTTTGAAGTTTTGGTTTATTTCTAAAAACTTTAAATTAGCACATACGGTTTATTCCTCAAAAAATGCTTCATAAAAATGATTAACTATTTCCGACTTTCAGAAAATCCTACTTATACTTTAGAAAAAACAAGTCAATTTAACGATGAAAACTTTCCGAATCGAAAGCCGCATCGTTTTTATGACATTTATCGATTCGTTCAGAATCCCTTTGCAACCGTTGAAAAAGATTTTATTTACAATGTTGAAAAAGATGGAAAGTACGTTGCACAAATGTTGACCATGCCTGTGCCTCTTTCGTTGAATGAGAAAGAGATCCCAGCTTTTTGGGGACAGGATTATTTTGTGTTGGAAGAAAATCGAGGAGAGGGAATTGGCAAGAATTTGGCGAATTACTATTTAAAGAAGGATTATTATATTGCAGTTGGATTTTCGGAAAAGTCAGCGGTCATTCACCAAAAAATGGGCGCAAAAAAAATCGGTTATCTCGATTTTTATCGAAAATGGGCTTCGCCATTTATGAAATTTAAATTTCTCGTTCAAAGAGGATTAAAATTAAAACCAAGATCTACCCATTCCTATAATTTCCCGAATGACGTAGATGAATTTGCACGCATTGAAACCCCGTCCGAACTCGTTTTGCCTCATCTCAATTGGAATGAAAATGTGATTGAGTCCATTCGAAATCGAGCCTATTTTGATTGGCGTTTTTTTTATAAATTACAACCGTATGTTGTTTATCAGTCTCAGAAGGATTTTAAGGGAAATCCACCGTATTTTGTAGTGAAGCCGCATTTTTATAAGGGTGTGAATTGGTTGAAAATAGTCGATTATCGGTTTGATATTTCGAAAGTTGAACAATTTCATTCGATTTTAAAAAGTGTGGAAACCATTCGAAAAAAAATGAATTTATTTGGAATTTTAATTCCTTCCACCCAGGAAATTAGTAATTCCGTTTTAAATAAAAATAAATTTGAACGCTATAAACACGAAGTAGTTTTAACTACCTATCCGTTTAAGCATCCGGAAACCGAAGAAGAGCACAATCATTTTATCATCAGCTTTGCAGACAGCGACATGGACATGCACAATTATTTGGGACGATTCAATTATGGAGAAGAATAATTGTTGAAAATTTTTAAAAAATCCAACTATGCCAAAAATTATCAATTTTCACGACATTTACGACAAACAATGGTTTGAAGACACTTTGGATGTGATTCAAGATTTGTATGAAATCGTTCCTTTTGCTGAAATTGAACGATTTTATCAAGGAAAAACCAAAGCCAAAAATCAAGTGCATTTGACAGTGGACGATGGCCATATTTCGACTTATTCATTGATTTATCCAGCTTTGAAAGCGCGAAATCTAACGGCTTCGATTTTTGTTTCGCCTAAAATAATTCAAGAACAAACCAATTTTTGGTATTTTGAAAGTGGAGATTATGACAAAGAAAAATTGCGAATTTGCATTGCCCAAGTTTTAGACATTCCCAATGAGAAATTGCAAAATCTCTATCCGCGATCGGTAATGAAAACTTTGACTTTGGCGCAGAATGGGGAAATCATCGCATTGTACCAAAAGAAATACAACGAACCGACCAAAAAAGGACAATACATCACAGTGGATCAATTGTTGGAATTGGAACAATCCGGTGTTTTTGAGATTGGTGCACATACGATGAACCATCCGATTTTGGCGAATGAAAATGATGAAGTATCCCGATATGAAATTCAACAATCGGTGGAAGATTTAGGGAAATTGCTCCATAGAAAAGTTACTACGTTTGCTTATCCGAATGGAAGTAAAGGCTTGGATTTTGGCCCAAGAGAAATTCAATTTTTGAAAGAATGCGGTGTGAAACATGCTTTTTCATTTGAATTCAAAGACTTGCACCAGAAAGACAATTTATGGTCGATTCCAAGGTATGGTTTGTACCATGGCAACCAAGATTTTATACGAAAAAAGCTGAAGTATGGTCGATTTTGGGAACCTGTGAAAGCGAGATTATTCAACAATGAAGACAAATACAGAAAAAAGATCAGTCAAAGTTTGCATTTGAGCCGAAAGATTTAGTCTGATTAATTCATTAATTTAGCCAACTTAAAACCAATCGATGACCCATATTTTAGTCAAATCATTTAACCGTGCGTATTATTTAGATCGTTGTTTGCAAAGCATTCAGCAATTTGTCGAAGGCGATTACCAAATTGTCGTTTTGGATGATGGCACGCCCAAAAAGTATTTGGACAAAATCAAAAATAAATTTCCTGAAGTTGAAATCAGACTTTCAGATCAATATCCAGAGAAAATTAAAGCGATTCAAGCGAATTTAGATTCTGGAAAAGAGATTGATGGCTTTCAAATACCTATTTCTCTTTGGAAAGAAGCCGTGAAAGAAAGTTCGGATTATTTTATATTGACTGAAGATGATGTGTGGTTGACTGAAAAGATAAATATTGATGAGTTGGTGAACTCAATGAGAAAACATCAAATGGTTTTATTGAAGTTAGGTTGGGTAAGTCAGCGAGAAATTCAATCTAAAAAAATTGAACTCGATGAGTATTTAATAGGAATTCAACCCAAAGTATTCTCAGCTCCCAAATGGTTTCTGAAAAATATTGTTTTTGAAAAAAAATGGAAAATATTCTCCATCATGTATCGATTAGGAATTGTTAATTCTTCTACAATTTCAGAATATTGGGTAATGAATGCTCTGTTGATGGGATTGTACGAAAAAAAATACTGGTTGAAATTATGGCACTCTTTAGAGACTAAAGTTGACGAGCAAGAGCAGTTGTTGAATGCTGTTGACTGGTATAGAAAGAACAAACGAGAAAATTTATATGGAAAATTAAATTTTGAAATGATGAAAACAACTTTTCAGTCTTCGGCAACCAATTCTTATCATCGATACGGCGATAATTTTGATGTCAATAGGTTCAACCATATTATGAATGAAAGCTGGTTACTTAATGAATTTGACTCAATGGAGAATTTTCCTTCAGATTTTTCGATAAATTATATCACCTCGTTTTTGGAAAAGAACGAGCATGAGAAAACTTCTCCAAAAGCTTGGTTAGATTGGACTGAGAAGTTTAAAAATCAATACCGAAAACAACAAGTAGATCTCGATTAATTAATAATCGATAAGTTCTACTTTGTCAAAATCTTTTAGCCAAGCCTCATAAAAATCGGATAGTTTTCCATAGGAATTATCCAACACTTTCATGTCTTTGCCCATTAATACGCCAAGGATTAAACCATGCAAACGAGTCGTGTAAATAGTTTCATACTGATTGAAGAATTCAACTCCTGTTTCTATATATTTTTCTTTTCCCTTTCTTGACTTGATGCCATATCGACTGTCGACAAAAGATTTCAAGATGGGAATATCTTGCATGAACATAGCGATTTTATCCAACTTTCTTTGTCGACCAATTATTTTCCATTTTTCTTCTTTTGGCATATTAAAAGTAGGCCAATCTAAACTGTCATAATCGCCTGTTATTTGAGGTGTCCTTTCATTTAATTCGCTATCTCTGCGTTTCATGAAAAGTGTTTTATTTGCTTTTTCGCTGGATTTGAATATTGATAAATCAAGGCAAAAAGCCATATCAGGGAGAAGCAAAGTTGTAATGTTAAGGAAGTGCTCTTCCGCTATTTTTAATGAAGTATGGTCACGGACGCACAAAGTTAAATTAGGATGTGCATTGATGATTTTTGCATCTTCGATCAGGTTTTTATAATCTTGATAAAAAATGGTTTGTGGAAAAATGATGATTTTTTTATCATGATTTTCAGCAATGATCTTTAAGCGTTCCTGGTTCGTTTTCTTATAGATATCTCCAAAATTACCACCTCCATGAAAAATGATTATTGCATCCTTAGGTATTTTTTTTTGTTCGAAGAAGAAGATACTTGCTTCATATTTGTTCTTAAATGAAATCTCGTTCAAAAAATGCAATTCACCTTCCCAAATTAAATTATCACCAATGTTCTCGTGATCAGGTACGTCTAAAAGCGCATAATCGGAATCTATTAGTGGAGTAAGTGCTTCTTTGATCTTGTTTTTTAAATTTATAATTTTTGATTCATTTATATTTGTCATTTCAGTTTAAATTGAAAACAAAGATATTCATTCTAAAACTAATATTTAAAGTACTTTAGCAAACTATATAATTTTATGCCTACCAAAACCAAAATCCTATTTCGCCTTCGCTCATTAGAAATGGGCGGTGTTGTAAAAGTATTGATCGATATTTTGCAGCATTTGCCCCAAGAGAAATTGGATATTTCGGTGATGGTCAATTTATTTCAAGGTGAATTAAGAAATGAAATTCCAAAAGACATCAAAATCATCAAGATTTGTAATGGCAAAGAAGATTTCAGTCGAAATGCTTTGATTCATAAAATTCAATTGGGGTTACGGGCTTTGAAATTAAAGCTTTTGGATCAATTTCCGTTTTTATTAAAAACGTATTACAAAGAAAAATATGATATAGAAATTGCTTTTGGTAAGTCTGAATTGGAAATGGTACTGAAAAGTTTACAAAAAGAATCCAAAAAAATCGCTTGGGTGCATTGGGAATTTTCGCATGAACCTGAGTTAAATAGAACCGAATTTAATCTGAATCAGTTACAACAATTTGATCATGTGGTTTTTTGTTCGGATAATGTCAGAAAACAAGTCAAAGATTTATTTCAAATCAATTTAAAGTCAACCGCTGTGATTCACAATGTGATTCATCCAGAAGAGATTCACCAAAAAAGTCAAGAAGAAATTAAGGATCAACCGGTTTTTCAAGAAAAGTTATTTACATTTTCTTCAGTAGGAAGAGTGAAAAATGGAAAGGGATATCCGCTTTTGCTCGACATTCATAAAAAACTATTGGACGAAGGGTTAAAACATCGAATCCTCATTGTGGGCGATGGCGATAAGTTGAATGAGCTTAGAGAAAAAGCAAAAGAATTGGGCGTGAATGAAACTTTCATTTTACTGGGCAATAAAAATAATCCCTTTCCTTATATCGTCGATTCGGATTGTTTTATTTTACCAACCCAAAGTGAAGCCTATCCTTTGTCTGTTAAAGAAGCTTTGGTTTTAGGACTTCCTGTTTTGGCGAGTGATGTCGGTGGCGTGAGTGAAATTGTTAGTGCCGAAATTGATGGTTTGTTAATGACTTATGATGAAAATGATATATTTGCCAAAATGAAAAACATTTTGACCGATGAATCTTTGTTTCAAAGCTTAAAATCAGGAGCCGATCAAGCGAAATTGAAATTTGAAACTGAGGTGATTTATCAGAAAATAGAGGAATTACTAACCAACTCCAACGATGAATAGCAAAATCACTATTATTACGCCCTCTTTTAATCGGGCGCATACTTTAGAACGGGTTTTTAAATCGATAGAAAATCAATCTTTTAGGGATTTGAAATGGATTGTGATGGACGATGGTTCTACAGATGAAACCAAAAGTTTAGTAGAAGGTTTTCAAAAGAATGCTGATTTTGAAATCGATTATTATTACAATGAAAATCAGCATAAATTCCACACCGTTTTTGAAGGTGTACGAAAAGTTACTTCCCCCTATTTTGTGATTTGGGATTCAGATGATGCTTATCCGTCAGATTCTTTGCAAATTCTTTATCAAGAAATTACTAATTTACCAGATAATCAGCGATTTATTGCAGTCATGGGATTGTGTGCTTATGAAAATGGAGAATTGGTTGGGGATAAATATCCAGAAGAGGTATATGATGGTTTTATTTTGAACATTCGTTACAAATACAAAGTAAGAGGAGATAAAAATGGAATTTTTATTACATCAGTATATAAAGAAGTTTTAGCGAAATTAGATACAACGGTTTTCAAAAAAGGGGTGTATATTCCGTACAGTGTTTTTTATAATTTGTATGATTCTTTGGGGTATAAAACACGATTTATCAATAAAGTAGTTCGGTATTATTGGTACGATGAAAATGATGATTCTTCGGTATCAAATACCCGTTGGAGTGGGAAGAACAGATATGGTTTGATGGTAGGACATTTGTCATTTGTGAATGATTATGGAGAAAAACTATTGAAATTCCCCAAAGCATTGGTGAGGAATCTAATTGGTTATCAGGTGTATGCTTTGGCGTATGGTAAAGGTTTTTGGGAAATTAACAAAGAATTGAAGCATTATCAATTTTTGGCAGGCTTGCTTTTGCCTTTTTCATGGATGTATTCGAAATGGTATGATGGAGTCTTTTAGATAAACTTAAAATTTTCTCATGAAAAAAACTATCTTATTAATCATTCTTCTTACTATTTTTTATTTAATAGGGTTTGTCTCAGCCTATCCGTATCTTTTAAGCGATATGAAAGCAGGCAAAGCCATAGGTTCTTTGAAGAGTTTTTTGGAATATAGTTTAATGTTTGTTTCATTCATTCTATTTACCGCTTTACTACTGAAAAATAAGTTCTCCTCCATCCTCGCTTTTTTATTGATTTTAGTAGTGACATTAAATTTCGCCTTTTCCATTTCAGCTGCTTTGATTTATAAGTCGGGTGTAAATACAGGTATGATGCTTAGTGTTTTTGATACAAATGTCGACGAAGTGAAAAGTATGTCATACATGTTTGTTTTGCCCACGATTTTGGGTATTTCCTTTTTTGGGTTCGCTATTTTTACGATAATGCAGATAAAGAAGAAAATTGCAGTAAACAAAAAGACGCTATTATTTTCATTTGTTTGGATTTTGTTGCCTTTTGCTTTTTTGATGAAACATAAATATGTGAGCAATAAAGGAGGTGGAAGCATGATTAAGAATGTGTTTTTTCTGTCTAATATCGCCCAAGCTTCTTTTTATTTAAATCAAGAATCGAAAAACATTAAAAATGTCAAAACACATTATGATATTGAAAAAATTGGGCCTGGAGTCCAAAATATTGTTGTTATTATAGGAGAATCTGCACGAAGAGATAAATTGTCACTCTATGGATATAAATACAAAACAACTCCTTTTGCAGAACGTGAAAAAGATAATATGTTGATATTTAAAGATGCAGTTTCTCCTGCTGGGATAACAAATCTTAGTGTCCCATTAATTCTTTCTACCATTCATCCCCAGGAATTTAGGACCCATTACAAAAACATAGCTTTTAACAGTATTGATTTAGCGAATCAAGTTGATTTTAAAACTACATGGATCAGCATGCAAGGAGGAGCCAAGGGAATTACAAGTATTGCGAATTTTTCAAAAAACAAAAAATGGTTGAATGGATTTGACTCTATTTCTATCCCGTATGTGAAAGAAAATTTAAGGCAAGATGGAAAATCATTCATTGTTCTCCATCTTAATGGAAGCCATCCCAATCCATGTGATAGAGTACCCGAAACCGAAAAAAATGAATCACTCGATTGTTATGACAATTCGATTAAATACACTGATAAGTTAATGGGAGAATTGTTTAATTATGCTAAAAACACCAATACAGTTATTATTTATTTTTCGGATCATGGAGTAAAAATAAGCGGTGATAAATTATTGCATACCGATTCAAAAGAATCAACGGAAGTTCCCTTTTTTGTGTGGTATTCGGACGATGTTCCTGAAGAATATAGAAACACAGGCGTTGTTAAAGAGAAAACACAAATAACATTAACCTATCCCTTAATTATGAAGTTTATGGGATTGAAAGAACCTGAACATTATAAAAACGAGAAATTGGAGTATTTAAAACTTGATTTGTCGACCATTCCGTATAATGAACTTGAAGATTAAGCCGATTTTGAAAAAGAAAATACTAATACGAATGGGTTCCCTTCGCCACGGTGGTGCAGAAAAAGTCTTGGTGACCTTTCTCAAGAATTTGCCGAAGGACAAATACGAAATTGACTTGCTACTCAATCTCTATTCAGGAAAATATTTATCCGAAGTTCCCGAGTGGATTAATGTTCTTTATCTGAATAAGGGTGAAATGATTACCACCAACCGAATTCAAGATATTCCTGAAAAAGCATATCGGAAAATCTTTCAAGCCATTCTAAAAAAGTTTCCCAAACTCCTTTATACATTTATTTTAAAAGGGAAAAAATACGACATTGAATTTGCTGCCATTCATGGTTTTCGGGATGAGATTTTAAATTCTCCACTGAGAAACTCAAAAAAAATCGTTTGGATTCACAATGATTTAAGAAAAACGGAATTTCATGATTATACCGATAAGGAAATTAGAAAATTCTTTGGTTTTGATCAAATAATGGTGATTTCTGAACATATTCAACAGGATTTTGAATCCGTTGCTCAAACCCAAGAAGAGAAAAACCGAGTTATTCGAATTTACAATCCGTTGGATACCCAGGAAGTGATTACGAAATCAAATCTCGAGCAGGATTCCTATCGTTTTGATGCTTCCATTCCCACGTTTGTTTCTGTCGGCACTGTATTTCCCCAAAAAGGATACGATCGTTTGTTACGTGTTCATAAAAAAATACTTGACGAAGGTTTCAAGCATAAAATATTGATTTTAGGCGATGGATATGATTTTGAAAACATCAAAAACCTGAAGTCAGAATTGGGTGTGGATGAAACGGTAACTATGTTTGGATTTACAGACAATCCGTATCCGTATTTAAAAATGGCGGATTTCTTTGTACTGAGTTCACGATATGAAGGTTTTCCTACCGTTTTATTTGAAGCCATTGTTTTAAAGAAAAACATCATAGCCACCGATGTTTCAGGCGTTCGTGAAATGCTGTTGAATGGAGAATTGGGAGAAATTGTCGAAAATTCGGAAGAAGGAATTTATCGAGGAATGAAAAAAGCGTTGACAAATCCTTCTGCTTTTAATGGATATAAAAAGGCGTTGGAAGCGTACGAAGCACCGTTTTCTTTGGAGAATTCCGTAGCTGGCATTCAGAAGATTCTGGATGAATGCTAAGTTTGACTTGATTACAATTCCATTTTCTTTCCTTGTTCTGGAAAAATAAAATCCACTTTCATGGGATTGTTTTCTGAAATCTCTTTTTTAATGATTTCAATTCGATTTCCACCCGGTTTCAAATGAGTAACAATGATTTTCAATCCTTTTAAATCTTTTTGACCGACCACTTTTGCTAAATTCTTCAATTCTTCATTTAGTAAGGTGGGCGTTAAATGGCCGAATAATTTATCATCGGGTTGATTGTTGTCAAACGACACTTCAATCAAAATCGCTTTCAACTTTTTATTCGAAATCAAGGGTGCAATTGCCGTCCAAAGTTGATGCAAATGATCGGTTTTCTCTATTCGATCTGCGCCGGTGTCACCTAAATACAACACACTTTCCCCTTGGGAATTCGAAACCAAAATCGCTGAACTTAAATACGGATTTACGTGACTTAATTCGAAAATTTGAGCCGATAAATTCGTTCCTTCGATCGGAAATGAATTCGTTGTTAAAATTGTTTTGTAGGTATATTTTCCAATTTGAGGATGATCGCCTTCATTTGCGAAATTAGCCCAAGCTGCATTTGTGAAATAGTAATCACGAAGAATATCTATTGTAAATGGAGTGCCGTAAATCGGTTTGACACTGTCTTCGGGCGAATTAATGACCATTCCAGCCAAATGATCCAGATGACCGTGTGAAATAAAATAGCCTTTGATATACTTCCGTAGAACGTCTTCATTGGAAATTTCAAAAACACCATTTTCGATCGCTTTGTCAATTCCTGAGCGAAGAGTTCCTGCATCCAAACTCAAGAATTCATTCTTTCCTTTTTCACCGATTAAATACGCGCTCAGATTGTTTTCTTCGCCACCGCCATAAATTCCCAACGGAATCAAATCAAAACTCTGTGCGGAGAGAAAGAAAGGAAAGAGTAGAAATAAATAGATTTTTAAAAGGGTTTTCATACTTTTTTAATTTTCAATCATCTTCAGAAATTCATCTTCGGTCAAAATTTCAACCGTTCCTAATTCGTGTGCCTTTTTTAATTTACTTCCCGCTTTTTCTCCGGCGATTAGATAATTTAAATTTTTACTCACGGCAGAAATATTTCTTCCACCGTTTTGTTCCACCATTTTCTGTGCTTCATCTCGGGTAAATTGAGTCAAAGTGCCGGTAAATAAAAAGGTTTTTCCTTCCAATGCATTGGACAGTGGTTTTTCTTCTTCTCCCACTTCCATTTGAACGCCAGCGTTTTTCAGTCGTTGAATCAATTTCTGATTTTTCTCTTCTGCAAAGAAATTCTGAATGCTAATCGCAATTTTTTCACCAATGTCATCCACCGTTTCCAATTCTTCTTTACTTGCTTTTTCAAGGGCATCCATCGATTTAAAATGACGGGCTAATTTTCGAGCGACGGTTTCTCCCACATGTCTTATTCCAATTCCATACAATACTTTCTCAAAAGGAATGGTCTTGGATTTTTGAATGGCTTCCAGAATATTATGGATGGATTTTTCTGCCATTCGCTCCAAAGGCATCAAATCAATTTTCTTTATATCATAAAAATCCGCGGGATCTTTCACTAAATGGTGATCATACATCATTGCCAAAGTTTCCACGCCTATACTCGCCATATCCATTGATTTTCGGGAAACATAATGTTCCAAACGACCGACAATCTGCGGTTTGCATCCCTCTTCATTGGGACAATAATGGTGCGCTTCACCTTCTTTACGAATTAATTCTGTTCCACATTCCGGACAATGGGTGATGAATTCAATTTTCTGCGCATCGGGTTGACGAACATCGAAATTTACTTCGATTATTTTTGGAATAATTTCTCCTCCTTTTTCTACATACACAGAATCTCCAATGCGAACATCGAGTTTGTTAATGATGTCTTCATTATGCAAAGAAGCGCGTCTTACCACCGTTCCCGCTAAACTCACCGGTTTTAAATTCGCTACGGGTGTAACGGCTCCGGTTCGTCCCACTTGATAAGAAATACTCAACAATTCAGTCTCGGCTTGTTCGGATTTGAATTTGTAGGCCATGGCCCATCGTGGAGATTTTGCTGTGAAACCCAATTCATCTTGTTGCGCAAAGTAATTGACTTTCACTACAATTCCATCGATTTCAAACGGAAGATTCTTTCGCTCTTTGTCCCAATAGTCGATGAAACCTAAAACTTCTTCCAAACTTCTGCATAATTTTGCAGAGTCTGGCACTTTAAAACCATAGGACTGAGCCGATTTCAACATATCCCATTGGGTTTTGAAGGGAAGATTGGGTCCGATTAAGGTATAGAGATAACAGTCCAACTTTCGTTTGGCTACTTCATGGCTATCTTGCAATTTCAGACTTCCACTTGCGGTATTTCTGGGGTTTGCATACAATTCCAAACCTTCTTCTTCGCGTTCTTTATTGATTCGATCGAATTCTTTAAACGGTAAAACAATTTCTCCTCGAATATGAAATCGTTCCGGAAAATCCCCTTTTAATTTTAATGGAACGGATTGAATGGTTCGAATGTTCGGTGTGATTTCATCCCCTTGAAAACCATCGCCACGCGTTACAGCTTGAATTAATTTACCGTTTTCGTATAATATGGAAATCGATGCGCCGTCGTATTTTAATTCACAAACAAATTCTACATCTTCATCCAATGCTTTTTCAATCCGCTTTTCCCAATCCTGTAAATCTTCAATGGAGTAGGAATTATCCAAGGAATACATACGGTTTTCATGCACCACGGTTGGGAAGTTCTTGGTGATTCCTCCACCGACTCTTTGGGTAGGGGAATTTACATCGAAAAATTGAGGGTATTCTTTTTCTAAATCCTGAAGTTCTTTTAGTTTTTGATCAAACTCAAAGTCGCTGATGACGGGCGCATCCAATATATAATAATTGTAATTGTATTGATTGAGTTCTTCACGTAACGCATGAATCTTTTCTTGAATGTTCATAAAGATTGAATTTCAACAAAGATAATTCTTCCCATTGAAAAAGAAAGGATGAAACGGAAATTCAAAGCTTTGAATTTTTAAAGAAATTTAGATGCCGGAAGCTTTTTTTTCCTTTCTCGGATTATCCGCGAGAATGCTAATGATTACGCCTACTAAAATTAAAATTACGCCATAGATTAAATGGGTAGTAAGAATTTCGTGAAATAAAGTTACACTAATTAAAACGGCAACCACCGGTTCCAAAGCGCCTAAAATCGATGTAGGTGTGGAGCCAATTAATTGGATGGCATAGACCAAAGTGGTCATAGATACCACCGTTGTGACCAAAGCAAACAATATGAAATTCCCTAAAAAACTTGGACTTGGAATCAGTAAAGTTTCCTGAGCGACCATCGCTTTGATTAAATAATAAGCCGATGTGAAAACCATGGAATAAAAAGTAATTTTCCACGCGGACGATGTAAGGTTGGCGCGGTTTACGGTAATAATATACAAAGCATAAAAAAGGGCACCACCCAGTGTGACGATCAAGCCTAAAGTTTGTATCGAAAACCCGGAACCTTTCATACTAAGTAAGTAAACGCCCGTTAGTGTGAAGAAAAGAGAGAAAATAGTTAGTTTTTGAATTTTCTCTTTGAAAAATAAAGTCATTATCAACGCGACCAATACTGGATAAACAAAGAGAATGGTCGATGCAATTCCCGGAGTTAAAAGATCATAACCCCAAAATAGAAAGTCGGAAGAAAGACCATACAAAAGCCCTAAAACCATCAATACTCCCAATTCTTTGGGGCTAACTTTTAGACTTTCTTTCTTGTAAAATAGAATTCCAAGAATAAAAATCGCTGCGATAAGAAACCGATAAAATAAGGAAGTGTCAACCGGAAATTTCTGTTGTTTTATGGGTAACATAAACAACGGAATCAGTCCATAGGATACGGCAGAAATAATCGCAAAGGCGTAGCCTTTCATCTTTGCAGAAACCATCAGTAAACTAAGACTCGGTCTTTTTTGCTCCTTTACTTAGCACCCAATATCCTAAAACTCCACCGATAATGGATGCTGTAAAAATTCCAATTTTTGCCTGGGTCATGTATTCTTCGTGGGTAAATGCCAAGGATGTAATGAATAAGGACATGGTGAATCCGATGGCTGCCAATAAGCTGATTCCAAATAGATTACGCACATTCATACCTTCGGGCCAAGGAGCGATTTTTAATTTGATGAACAATAAAGTGAATCCTACAATACCTACAATCTTCCCAACTAATAGGCCCAATGCTACTCCCAAAGCGACATTGGTGCTGAATAATTCTTCGAAGTCAATACTCAACGAAATACCGGCATTGGCTAAGGCGAAAATCGGTAAAACCAAATAGGTTACATACGGATGCATGGTATGCTCCAAACGTTGAAGAGGCGGAACGGCATCATTTATATCTTTGCTTGTTTCACTTAAAATCTCGACTTGATCCCCGGTCAAAGTAGGAGTTTCATCATTGGGATCAATTGCCTCAAATTGATTTAAGTGTTTTCTAATTTTCTTTAAAAACGTACTTTCTTTAATTCGAACATCTGCGGGAATCATAAACGCAGCCAAAACTGCAGCAATCGTCGCGTGAACTCCCGACATTAAAAACGCAAGCCATACACCACCAATTCCTAAAATCGCATAAAATAAAATATTTCGAACGCCGATTCGATTGGCCACAAACATCAGTCCAACAAATAATAAACCGACTAAAAGACTAATAAACGAGATATCCGACGTATAGAAAAATGCAATAACCATCACGGCTCCTAAATCGTCAACAATAGCTAAAGCGGTTAAAAACACTTTCAAAGAAAACGGAATTCTATTTCCTAATAGATAAAGGACACCCAATGCAAAAGCAATATCGGTTGCCATGGGAATTCCCCACCCGCTATGCACTTCACCCGTTGGATTCAGTAACAAATAAACAGTCGCCGGAACAATCATTCCACCCAAAGCGGCGAAAATAGGTAACATGGCTTTTCGCGGATTGGAGAGTTCGCCTCCGACAAATTCTCTTTTTAGTTCGAGACCGATGACAAAAAAGAAAATTGCCATCAAACCATCATTGATCCAATGCAAAATGCTGATGTCGAAGTAGGTTTCCCCATTGAAATAAACGCCCAATTTGTATTTTAAAATCTCAAAATACGGGTCGGCCCACGGAGAATTGGCTAATATCAAAGCAAGGATTACATTGATCCCCAATACGATTCCACCGGTTTGGGCTTGACTCATAAACCGTTGAATCGGCTGAATAACTTTGTCAATTGGGAATTTTTTTGCTTCTGCCATTGTATGCTTATTTTTTTTTAATTCAGGCAAATTTAAGGAATCGGTGACAGATGGTCGAAGAGAAAGCAATGTTTTTCAGAAGAATTTTTAATTTTCAAACAAAAACAAGAAAGAAAATTTAATTAATTTTCCATTTCATCCAAATCTTGGGTAAACGGAAGCAATTTTTCTTGCGGTAATTCTTGAACATCTTTTAACTTTCTTTCAATCGCACGACTTCGTACTCCCGCTTGATCAATTACGTTTGAAGCTTCTTGTAATTTCTTTTTGGTTTTATCCAAAATATCGCCAAATCGACCGAACTCTGTTTTGACTGCACCCAATATTTCCCAAACTTCACTCGATCTTTTTTCAATGGCTAAGGTTCGGAATCCCATTTGCAAACTGCTTAAAAACGCAACTAAATTGGTGGGGCCAACGACCGATATTTTAAAATCTTTTTGCAAAGTTTCAAACAATCCAGGTCGTCTTAAAATCTCGGCATATAAATTTTCAGTCGGTACAAACATAATTGCAAAATCCGTTGTGACTGGAGGATTGATGTATTTATCGCGAATGTCTTTGGCGTTCTTTTTCACGGAATTTTCAAATTGTTTGGATAAATTCTCAATTTCTTTGGGTTGAAAATTTTCCATGTTTTCGTAGGCGTCATTCAAACGTTGGTAATCTTCCATCGGAAATTTTGAGTCAATGGAGAGGAGTAAAGGTTGGTCGTCTTTGTTCTTTCCTGGAAGTTTAACCGCAAATTCAACTCTTTCTTGACTGCCTTTTTTAACGATGGCATTTTTTTCATATTGTTCGGGTGATAAAATCTGTTCCAAAATCGCTTCCAACTGAATTTCACCTAGATTCCCACGTGTTTTCACATTCGTCAAAACTTTCTTTAAGTCACCCACACCCGAAGCCAGGGTTTGCATTTCGCCCAAACCTTTGTGCACTTGTTCTAAACGATCACTGATTAATTTAAAAGATTCGTTGAATCGTTTTTCCACGGTTTCTTGCAGTTTTTCGTCCACGGTTTTACGCATTTCTTCCAACTTTTTGTTGTTGTCGTCTTGCAACGTTTTTAATTTTTGCTCAACGGTTTCTCGGATTTCTTTTAATTTATCTTCGGTCCCTTGTTTTATTTTTTCTTGACGGATTTCTAACTCACTGAATTTCTGACGTTGTAAATCGTTAAATTCCTTAATGTTGACACCGAATTTATCTTCAAATGATTTTAAGGATTCCGCTTGTTCCGAACGATTGTCTTTAAAAATCTTTTGGTTGTCCTCTCGACTTCGATTGAATTCATCTCGTATCAAAGAGTCAATTCTACTCAATTCTTTTTCGAGTTCATTGAATTTAAAGTCAATTTCAAAAGAATGATTCTTGGGCTTTTTGATCAAAAATAGAATGAGATGTATCAATCCGATGACAATCAGAACGATGAGTAAAAGCTGTGAATCCATGATTAGCGTATAATATTAGAAGTTTTAAAAATAGAGAATTCTAATTGGATATCCTATAAATAAAAGCATGACTTATCCTTTCCAAAACGTGATGCACATGTTTTAGAAAGAATAGAAATGGGGATTTCTAGAGAATTATTCTGGTTTTAGTCTTCGTTTTTGACGATCAACATCCAATCATCTTCGAGAAGCTTGTAACCGATATTGTAAAGAAAACGATATTCTGCTCCGTTTTTATAGACTTTTAAATGAGTGAAATAATCAAAATTGAAGCCTTTTTTTGTTAAAAAATCCCGGTTCGCTTTTGTTTTTCCTTCAACGAAATTCAACTCAGAGAGAATCCGATAGTTGTTTCGTAATTTCCGGTTGATTTTACGCATTAAGTTTGTAGAATCCCTGTTGTGCTTGTTGTTATACGAATTCCGACAGGAATCATTGCAGAACTTTTTATCAACGCGTCCAATAATTTTGGTATCACATTCAAGACAATTTGCCATATTATCTAAGGTTTAAATGGTTTGGTTATTTGTAAAGTTACAAAACAAACACATATTAAACACTTAATCAAGGGGAAAAACCCTGTAAAACGCAACAATGTTGTTATTTAGAAGGGAAACAGTATTTATTTTTAGATTTTCATTCCTTTTATACCACTTGCACATCCGTAAAAATAGCTTACGTATTCAACATTGAAGTTTTGATTTTCAAATAGTTGTTTTACATTTTCCGCGTTTTGAAATTCAGTGGTGTATTTTCCCAGCATTTTATAGGCGGTGGCATCTCCTAAAAATAATTTACCAAGAATGGGTATAATGTGTTTCAAATAGAATAAATATAACGCTCTAAGAAGTTGGTTTTTTGGAACAGAAACATCGATTAAAGAGAAATTTCCGTTTACTTTTAACATGCGATTGATTTCTTTAGCTAATTCTGTGAGTTGATTAGTATCAAATGTTTTTAGTCCGAAGCCAGAAATTACGGAATCAATGGAATTGTCAGCGAGGGAATTAGTGAAAACATTCTCTCTTCGAACGTCAATTTCTCTTTTTTTTAATTTGGATGTATTCTTTTCCGCCTTTTTTATCATTTCTTCCGAGAAGTCGATGCCGATAATTTTAGCGTCTTTGTGGGCTTTTCTATCGATAAACTTCCAACATTCTCCCATTCCTGTTAAAAGGTCAACTATCACTTTACTATTCGAAAGGTCAATTTCATTTACACATTGTTTTCGCCATCTTTCGCTGAACCCAAAAGAAGTTATGTAATTCATTCTCGAGTACGAACTTGACATTTTGTCAAATAATTTCTCAACATATTTTGGATCGTAATATTTATTCATCGTTGTGATTGATACAATTTAGGGAGATGAATTTCAGTGTAATTATCTCAGTTTTATTCGAATGTGAAGTGTCCATTTAATACACCCCAATTTCATCCACAAACAACCATGCTTCATGTCCAGCTCCAGGATTTCCAGGAGGAATGATTCCTGCATTGAAAATTTCAACTTTCAAGTATTGTGCATTTTGATTGTCCAAAAGAAGCACGACTTGACCTTTGGTTTTTCGAATTTCGTCGGCTCCAATTTCTTTGATGATTTTATAGTTTTTACCGTCTTCCGAGATTGAAATTTTTGCTCCTTTTGCTATATGAATCCAACTTCCTGTGTTATTCAACGTGTTAAATCGGATTTCTGAGAAACTTATTTTTTCTCCCAAATCGAGGGTTGCAAGCACATCCGTTCCACTGAATCCCAACCAGGATTTTCCCAAAACTTTTGCATCTCCTTTGATTCCATCGACCAAAGTCATCGCGCCTCCATAAGCATACAGTTCACTGGGTTGATGAGCCAATTCAATCTCTTTTCCGGTTGATTTTGTTAGGCTTAAACTTTGATGGGTGATTGCACTTTTGATTCCGCCTTCTTCAAAATAAGCGGATTGAATCGTCATTGATTTATCCACAGGAATCGGTTGTGAATACGCAGGTGACTTCAGAGTTGGAAGTGTTCCATCAATCGTATAATGAATGTTTTTTGGGTCTTTGGATGTATAAAGTTCGTAGGCAATTCCTTTTCCACTTCGAATTACTTTTCCACTCGGATTAAAAATGCTTTTCGCATAATTTACCTTCATTTCATCTAAAAAGGTGAAATGATAAACCGCTTTCTTTTCAAAATCCAAATAGTTTTTAGGTTGATTCGTTCCCCAACCTACTTCGGAAAGTGCCATCAATCGGGGCAACAACATATATTCTATTCCTTTGAAATCAAGAATGTATTCCGTCCATAAATTCGCTTGAACGCCCAAAATGTATTTTCCTTCTTCATGACTTAACTCTTTGGGAATGGGATGATAGGAATAAATTTTCTCTAAAGTTGTATATCCACCAAAAGCCAAAGGTTCATTTTGTGGATCGCCTTGGTAATGGTCAAAATAACAATACATTCCGGGTGTCATTACCGCATAATGACCTGTTTTTGCCGCCTCAATTCCACCTTCTTCACCTGTCCAACTCATCACGGCAGCATTGGGAGCCAATCCCCCTTCCAAAATCTCATTCCATCCGATTATTTTTCTTCCTTTGCTGTTTACGTATTTCTCAATGGTACGAATGAAATAACTCTGTAAACCGTGTTCATCGCCTAAGTTTTCTTTCTTGATTAAATCTTGACAATGTGGACATTCTTTCCATCGCGTTTTCGGACATTCATCGCCACCAATGTGGATATATTCTGATGGGAATAAGGCCATCACTTCATCCAAAACATTTTCCAGAAACTCGAAAGTTTCTTCTTTCGGACAAAACACATCGTCAAAAACGCCCCATTTTGTAGCGACTTCAAATGGACCGCCTGTACAAGAAAGTTCAGGATACGCCGTGAGTGCTGCCAAGGCATGACCGGGCATTTCGATTTCGGGAACAACGGTTATATGCAATTTTTTTGCGTATTCAACCACCTCTCTAATTTCATCTTGGGTATAGAATCCGCCATAGGGTGTTCCATCATAGGTGTCGTCGGAATACGGGCCGATCATTGACTCTTTCCGTTTGGAGCCGATTTCTGTTAGTTTTGGATACTGCTTAATTTCAATTCGCCAGCCTTGATCATCGGTTAAATGCCAATGGAATGTATTGATTTTGTACAATGCCAAATAATCCAAATACTTTTTTACTTCTTCAACGGTAAAGAAATGTCGAACTACATCCAAGTGCATCCCTCTCCAATTGAATTGAGGTTCATCTTGAATGGTTAGATTTGGAATTTTTCGGTCTTCGCGATGTTCATCAAAAAGCTGAGCCAAGGTTTGTAGGGCTCGAAAATAACCTTCATTGGTCGAGAAATTGATTTCTATATTTTTCGAGGAGATATCTACTGAATATCCTTCTTCTGCAAACCCTTTTTTCTGCACACTTCTCCGAATGGTTGCTTTTTTATCGGTCGTTAGCTCGATTTTGAAATGTTTATTTAATCGATGCATGAAGTACAGATTTTCCTCCATCGGTAAATCCGAAGATAAATAAATCGTTTCAGGAATTTTGAAAACTCCTTTGGAATAATCGATTTTTTGAGGTTGAGGAATGAGTATGTTTTGCGCATATACGCCGAGACTTAGTGCAAAGAGTAAAAGTGCAGTAACTATTTTTCGCATGATAATGTGTTCAGTTATTCAATGGAATGTTTGATGGGTTAAAATCAAAGCTTAACAAAGAAAGTAAAATTGAATTAAACTTGATGCATTTCAATTCGAATTCAATAAAAAGAGAAAACGTTACTGAATGATTCCTCCTCTATACTGCAAGTCGAGTATAGTTCTTTGCCAACCTTCCGCATTGATAGGTTTGGTAGCATTTTCTAAAACCGTTGTTTTAAAGCCCAATTCCAAAGCATCTTTTGCTGTAAAATACACGCAAAAATCAGCTGCCAATCCAACCACGGTAACCTCTGTAACTTCTCTGTCTTTTAAATAACCGAACAATCCGGTGTTTTTTCGATTTCCATTATCGAAAAACCCACTGTAACTATCGATTTCAGGATTCATTCCTTTTCTGAAAATGCCTTCAATCTTTCGGATTTCTAAATCTTTGTGAAACTCCGCACCAAATGTTCCTTGTACACAGTGTACAGGCCAAAGAACTTGTTCCAAACCATTTAAATCAATGATTTCAAATTCTTTTTTTCCTTCGTGCTCAACCGCAAAACTTTTATGGTTGTGTGGATGCCAATCTTGCGCTGCTACAATTAAATCATAGTTCTGTTGAATGGAATTAACGATGGGAATAATCTCGTTCCCATTTGGAACCGCCAAACTTCCGCCTTCCAAAAAATCATTCTGAATATCGACAATAATAAGTGCTTTCATAAGAATCAAAATTACGAAAATTCTATGGAATGATTCAAAAATCAGTTTTGAAAAACGTTTTGGGTTCAATTTGCTTCAATATATTTCAATTTGGTATTTGTTCGCATTATCTTTGCGGCATGGCAAGAAGGAAGAACAAGCTTATTTTTTTAGAAAATATAGAAGTGCTGCGCGCAGCTGCAAAAGGAATGTCCGTAGGTAAAACCGAAGACGGAAAAACGGTTTTGATTAAAGGAGCTGTTCCTGGCGATGTGGTCAATGTGACCGTTCACAAAAAGAAATCGAATTATCTGGAAGGGAAAGCAACTGATATTCTGAAGAAATCTCCTGACAGAGTAGATCCTGTTTGTGAGCATTTTGGTACATGTGGTGGATGCAGTTGGCAGGATTTGAGTTACGAAGCTCAACTGAAATTCAAACAAAATGAAGTTGAAAACAACTTAAAACGAATTGGTGGCTTTGAGGATTTAGACACCTCACCAATTTTAGGTTCCAAAGAGCAGTATTTCTATCGCAATAAATTGGAATATACTTTTTCAAATTCTCGATGGTTAACTGCAAAGGAAATTCAAAATTCAGCAGAAAATTACGAGCGTGATGCTTTGGGATTTCATATTCCTGGTCAATGGAGTAAGGTTTTAGACATTCAGAAATGTTATTTGCAGTCTGATCCATCCAATGCCATTCGTTTGGAAGCACGCCGTTTTGCAATCGAGAATAAACTTGATTTTTTTGACTTACGTAATCAAGAAGGATTTTTAAGAACCATCATGATTCGTTCTACCCAAAAAGGAGAATTCATGGTTTTGGTTCAATTTTTCCGCGAAGAAAAAGAAAGTCGAGAAGCATTTTTAGAGAATTTAAAAACAAAATTCCCTGAAATTGTTTCTTTACTGTATGCAATTAATCCAAAGGGAAATGATTCCATTTACGATTTAGATGTTGAACTTTATTCTGGAGAAGATCATTTGATGGAAGAAATGGAAGATTTGAAATTCAAAATCGGACCCAAAAGTTTTTATCAGACCAATCCCGAACAAGCCTATGAATTGTATAAAATCACCCGTGATTTTGCCGATTTAAAAGGCGATGAATTGGTGTATGACCTTTATACCGGAACCGGAACGATTGCCCAATTTGTAGCAAAAAAAGCAAAAAAAGTAGTGGGTGTAGAATCGGTTCAAGAAGCAATCGACGCTGCCAACGAAAATGCGGCTCGGAATGGCGTGGAAAACTGTGTGTTCTATTGTGGTGATATGAAGGACATTTTAGATGACACTTTCATTGAAGCCAATGGAATGCCGGACGTTATTATTACTGATCCGCCAAGAGATGGAATGCATAAAAATGTGGTGGAAACCATTTTACGAATTGCTCCCAAGAGAGTGGTGTATGTAAGCTGTAACTCAGCGACGCAAGCTCGTGATTTGGAGTTGATGAAAGATCAGTATAAAATTTTGAAGATTCAGCCTGTGGATATGTTTCCGCAAACGCATCATGTTGAAAATGTGGTTCTTTTAGAGAAGATCTAAGGAAGGCTGTAAGATTGTTTTTGAGGATTCTTCCTAGATTAAAAAAAATGAGTCAAACATAAATCCCAAATGGAAACCATTCATCAAAATATAGAAACCATCAATCAGCGTATTTCAAAAGCGTGTAAGAAAGCGGGAAGGAGTAGGGAAGAAGTGAAACTCCTTTTAGCAACCAAAACGGTTTCTGCAGAGCGAATTAAACTAGCGATGGATGCTGGTTGTACATTGATTGCTGAAAATAAAGTCCAAGAATTAAAGGAGAAGTTCGATGATTTAAAAGAAATTCCACATACCACCCATTTTATTGGGAATCTTCAGTCCAACAAAGTCAAGGAGATCATTCGGTATGGTGTGGATTGTTTGGAATCGGTGGACAGGATGAGTTTGTCCGAAAAGCTGCATAAACGATTGGTGTTTGAAGGAAAAACAATGGAAGTTTTAATTCAAGTAAATACATCGTACGAAGAAAGTAAATTTGGCGTTCGTCCAGAAAATGCGGTGGAATTGGTACGAAAAGTGGCGCAATTTGAAACCTTGAAAATTAAGGGATTGATGACTATTGGCCTATTTAGTGCAGAAGACGAAAAAGTTCGGATGTGTTTTCAGTTGTTGAAGTCCATTCAGAATCAGATTGTTGCGGAAAATATTCCGAATGTTGAGATGAAAGAATTATCGATGGGAATGAGTGGAGATTTGGAAATTGCGATTGAAGAAGGTGCGACCATCGTTCGTGTGGGAACTGCTATATTTGGGAAAAGAGAATTTCCCGATTCGTATTATTGGAACGAAGGGAAAGAATAAGATTTTTTTAAATTAAAGCCGTTGACTAAGAATTCCCTGAGAATAATTGTATTTTTGAACCGAATTCATACAAATAGATGAAGAAAGGAATTGTTATTTTTAGTTTGCTTTTCAGCTTTTTCTGCACACAGTCATGTGAAGAAGACGATGTTTGTGTAGGAGATGGAACGCCTTACCTGACCGTGGTTTTTCGAGATATTTTGAATGCTCAAAATCAAATGGATTCGTTGACCATCTATTCGGCAGACAATATAAATTTTGACAATCCTACTTTATTATACAGTAAAGTTTTTTCGGATAGTTTAAAATTGCCATTAGGTGGATTGAATTCCAATACAACCTATTTCACCATTCAGCGTAGAAGTAATGCGGTAGCCGATACTTTGACAGTGTACCATCAAACGATTTCAGAGTATGTTTCCAAGGCATGTGGATTTCGTGTGGTATATGAAGGATTGAATTTTCAATCAACTGAAAACCATTTTCAATATATTATTCCTGGAGAATCAAATGAACTAAAAAATGAATCAGAGACCAATCTATATATTGTTTTGGGTAATTAGCCTTATAGGCTTTCAACTACACGCACAAGAAGATTCTGTGCAAATTGAAACTCAAACAATTGGCAACGAATTACAAGACACGATTCAATTTCCAAAAGGTCATCGAAAGGTGGGAAATCTTTTTGTAGGCGTGGATTTATTTACGCCAACTTTGTCTGCGTTTACTGATCGTCAAGGCGGACAAGCCATGATTTCATATCGAGTGTATAAAAAGTGGAATGCGGTAGCAGAAGTCGGTTATGAGAAAAATAAATACGATGAGTTGGATTGGAAAATAGATGTGGATGGATTGTATTTCAAAGTAGGTTTCAATTGGTTTGCATCCCAAGATCATGAAGATGCTTCAAATGGATTTTATACCGGACTTCGCTTTGCGTATGCAGCTTACAAACAGCGTATAAATCAATATCCGATTCGATTGCCCAACAATCAAGTCGATGTATATAGTAGTTTACCCCCAGCCAATGTGAGTGCGTATTGGATGGAATTGGTGGGTGGAGCTCGCATTCGATTGATGGCTAATTTCTATGCCGATGTTTCAATTCGTCCAGAGATTTATTTGGGAAGTAAGAAACAAGAAAACATCGATCCCTTACTTATACCAGGATACGGAAAAGATATAGGGCCTATTAACTTCAGTGTATTTTGGGGATTGACGTATAAATTGTTTTAATAGCAAAAAAAATGAAAATTTCAACTAGTTATAACGTAATGGTAGCCAGTACAAGTACGGTTCATGGAAGTGGGTATTTGTACTATATTTTGGATGTTGCTGTAGATTTTTTAGAAACAGATGAAATTCTGTTTATTCCTTATGCACGACCGTCGGGTGTGACGTACGATGAATATACCGAATCTCCTCGAAAAGCATTTGCAGTGAAAAATATTCAGGTCAAAGGGATTCATGAATTTTCAAATCCAAAAATTGCGATTCAAACCGCAAAAGCAATTTTTATTGGGGGTGGAAATACGTTTTTACTGTTGAAAACCTTGTATGAATTGGACTTGATAGAAAGCCTGAAAAATGCTGTTAAAAAGGGTATACCCTATATGGGTAGCAGTGCCGGAAGTAATCTATGCGGTTTGACTATAGGAACAACCAACGATATGCCCATAGTCTATCCGCCGAGTTTTGATGCTTTGGGACTTCTGCCGTTTAATATCAATCCCCATTATTTAGATCCCGATTTAAATTCAACCCACAAAGGAGAAACCCGTGAAACTCGGATTCAAGAATTTCATAAATTCAATACCCAGCCGGTTTTGGGATTGAGAGAAGGAAGTTGGTTGGAAGTGAAAAAGGGAGAAGTAAAATTGAAAGGAATTCATTCTGCCCGCTTATTTATACAAGGAAAAGATGCCGTTGAACTTCAGCCTGGGATTTTGAACTTTTAATTCTTTTAACTTTAAACTAATTTTTCTTCTTCTTTTTGGGTGAAGATTGTTTCACGCTATCGATTTCTTTATCGAGTTTTTTCAAAGAGTCTTTTCCTGCTTTCGTTCCAGTTACTTTTGAATCTGGAAATTGGATGGGATAATCACCAAATAATCCGACCAATTTAAAACTGGTATAAATATTTCGATTCAATCGATTTCCCAAGGCAATAATGGTGGTTTCACTTTGAGGGTCACGTACGTAAACCGTATTGTTTCCATGCCACTTTCCGTTGTGATAAAGAATCTTTGAATCGTCTGACCATTCCATAAGTCGCATTCCATATCCGTAATTTTTTACGCCTTTGGATTCGTAGCTATATCCTTGCCACGCCTTTTCCTTTAGTTTTTCGGGAAGGAATTTCGAGGAATACATCGCGACATCCATTTTCAATAAATCACGGGGCGTAGAATAGATGTTTTTGTCTCCGTACGTTTTATCGAGATGGTCATATCCCCAATCTTTCCCATTGTTGTAATAGGATCTAGAAACTATATCTTTATCTCTATCAAAGTCCATCACAAAGGTGCTTTTCATTCCCAGTGGGTTAAAAACAATGATTTGCATTGCTTCGGCATAACTTAAACCCGTAACTTTTTCTATGATAAGGGCAAGAATGACATAATTGGTATTGTTATAAAAGAACTTTTTATTGGGTGCGGCTAAAATCGGAGGTTTTTTGGTGACCAGCACATCCAAAACATCTTGATTAGACATCATTTTTGTATTGTCCCAGTATTTTTTATCATCCGAGAAATCGAGGTAATTGGGAATTCCACTTCGGTGATTTAATAAATCTTCGATTGTAACTTTTTCGTAGGGGAAATCGGTTAAATAGGCACTGACTTCTTTGTTTAAATGAATTTTTGTGTTTTCGGCTAATTTCAAAATTGCCATTGCGGTCAATACTTTTGAAATGGATGCGAGGTGAAGGGGCGTGTCAGCAGTCATAGGAGATTCTCGACTGAGGTCAGCAGATCCAGTGTACGCTTCAAAAATGATTTCCCCATGTTGTGCCACCAACAATCCTCCACTCACATTGCTTTTTACCCAAAAATCCTGATGAAATTGGGTGAGAAAACTTTTCTTAATATTTCTATCAACTGAATTTACTTTTTTGAACTTGTATTCTTTTGCCCAATTCAACGAATCGAAACGGGGAATACTGTCGAGTTCTTTCTGCTTTTCTTTTGTTATTTTCTTTTCAGAATTCCCGCAACTCAATAACAAAATAATTACAAAAGAAACTATTGCTCCAATCCCTAATTTCATATCCACTTTTTAACCTTAAACCTTCTTTCGCAAATTACCTTAAAAGTGAATTACAAAACAAAATTTTAACAAAACATTAGATTTTGAAATTTCGAGAAGCGATTTCACCCAAAATAATTCCCGTTGCCATGGCTACATTTAGACTCTCGGTCTGTTGCAATTGCCCCATACGTGGAATGCTGATTTTTTGGGTGACAAAAGAATTGAATTCTTCGGAGATTCCATTGGCTTCATTTCCCATTAACAAAACAGCTTGCTTCGGAAAGTGGGAAGTATAAATGTTCTCTCCTTCCATAAAAGCACCCAAAACAGGATGTTTGTAATTCATAAAAAATGTGTTTAAATCGATGTAATTCATTTGAACTCGTAAAAAAGAACCCATCGAAGATTGAATCACTTTGGAATTGTAGCAATCTACGGTTTCTTGAGAGCAAATTATTTGTTCAATCCCAAACCAATCCGCCAAACGAATAATGGTTCCTAAATTCCCAGGATCTCTAACATTATCCAATGCCAAAAGGATTCCATCGTCTTGGATGGATTTCTGTTTGGGGATTTCACACACAGCCAAAGCGGTATTGGGATGAACTTGTTGACTGATTCTTTTTAATTCTTTTTCAGTAATTAATACTGTTTGACTTCCCAAACCTTTAAAGATATCTTCTGTTGTGTAAATTTTATGAACGATTATTGAACTATTAAGTACTTCTTGAATATTTTTTATGCCTTCAACCGTAAACTTGTTATATTTTTGTCTAAATTTCTTTTTAGCTAAAGAAATAATTAATTTGGCATCATTGTTAGTAAGCATGGAATGAAATATATAAAAACAAAGATAATATTATTCATCGTTTCTTGTACGATTTTATATGGCTGTAGCCTAACAAAGAAAGTACCCAGAGGGGAATATTTACTGACTAAAAATAGTTTTGAAATCGAAGAGAAGGAGTCGCCTTTCAAATCGAACCTACCTGATTATGTGAAGCAAAAACCAAACGGAGCAGGTTTATTGGGAGCTTTGCCTTTTAAACTCATGTTTTACAATAGTGTTCCAGCGAAGTTTGACACTGCTTTTATTGAATATTATGATTTAAGTAAAAAAAGAAGAAATCAACATTCACTCGATAGTTTATTGTCTTCCTATGGACTGGATAAATATGTGGGAAGAAGCCTATGGTTAAAGCGATTTATTTTCAATCAAGGTGAGCGTCCTGTATTGATTGACAGCGCGTTGACTGAATTTTCGACGGAGAATATTGAGAAATATTACTTCGATCGTGGTTATTTTGATGCGGAAGCTAAATTCTCAATGGATTTGGATAGTCTGAAGAAAAAAGGAAAGGTAAAGTACGATGTAAAGACGGGTGAGAAATCAATCATTCAATCTTACAACTATACAATTAAAGATTCTGCTGTTCAAAAACATGTGGAAACTTTGTTGCAAAGAGGAACAAAAATAAAAGTCGATGAACGGTATGATTTAAATAATTTCATGGAAGAAAAAGACCGAATTGTAGACTTTTTAAAAAATAGAGGGTATTGGCGGTTTAATGACGATGCGTTGGCTTTGGAATTCACTGCAGACACCACAAATACCGACAAACTTTTAGATGTAACTTTATTAATTCCAGTTGGAAAGGGAGATTCCACCTTAATTAAACAAAAATTCTATCGATACCGTTATGGAAACATTCATTTGTATCCCGATGGTCCGTATAATGATGAGAAAGTATATTTCGATACGATTTATGAAGGATATAATTTGCATTATGAAAATCCAAAAATGAAATATCGACCTAAATTTTTTACCGATGCAATTGTGGTCAGAGATAGCGCTTTGTATCGTGTGAATTCTGAAACGCAAACCAAACGAAATATTTTAAAAAGAGAAGGGATTAATTTGGTTGGATTCGCTACAGAAGTCGACAAAGAGCGGATGATAGAGAACGACAGTGTTTTGAATTTACACATTTCCTTTCGTCCTAAAAAGAAGTACGATTTATTTTATGGTGCTGAAATTTCTTGGTCGGAATTTATGAATTTTGGTGTGTCACCTCAAGCATCCTTATTGGTTCGGAATTTATTTAGAGGAGGTGAGAATCTTGAAACTTCGGTGAAAGGAACTTTAGGGAATGTAAATAAAAAGTTCGCAACGGGAGGTGGCTTTTTCAATGCTTTTGAAATGGCTTTTCAAAGTAAATTAGGTTTCCCCTATTTATTAATTCCATTTAATACGGATCGAATTCTACCCAAACGCTTTTATAAACAAACGGATTTTAGATTAGGAGCTTCCGTACAAAATAACATCGGATTGGGAAGAGTAACTTATTCAACCGGATTGGATTACACAATTTCTTTTCGAGATACCCATTCGCATTCCATAAGTATATTCAATACAGAATTTGTAAATAATCTTCAAAAAGACAATTACTTTTCGGTTTTTGAAGGAGATAATTTCATTAAAAACAATTTTTTCTCAAATTATTACTTTCCGTATCATCCCCAAACGGGATATGAATATTACAATGAAGAATTGACTGATGTGGAAGTAATCGATATGATCTATCAAGATCAACTGTTTCTGAATTCTTTGGACAGCCAAGGGTTAGAGGATTTATCGATTTTTGAAAACATGAATTTCAGACGACAGACCATTACCCAAGATGTTTTAATCTTATCGTTGGTTTATCAATATACACTGAATCAAAATGAGCGTGCCAACAAAAAGAATCCTTGGTTTTTCAGAGGAAGAGTTGAATTTGCTGGGAATTTATTGAATCTTATGGATAAATCTTTCGGATTTTATCAGACTGAAACCACTCCAGGCACAGAATCAGGAACCGTTTTTAATGTTCCTTATTCTCAATTTATAAAAGTAGATTTAGATGTTCGAAAATATTTTGAATTGGGGTCTAAATCCACTTTGGCAACACGTGCTTATTTAGGTTTGGTTCAACCCTATGGAAATACCGATTTCATTCCCTTTGTTCGAAGTTATACGGCGGGTGGAGCGAATGATAACCGAGCGTGGGCAGCAGCTACATTGGGTCCCGCAGCTTTGCCACGGTATGCAGGTGGTGACGATGTGTTCGCCATTGAGCGATTGAAACTCTTGCTGAGTACTGAATACCGATTCAATGTCTTTGATCGGGTTAATAGTGCTTTGTTCATAGATGCGGGAAATATTTGGGGAACAGATAAGAAGGAAGAATTGACCCTTTTTAAATTCAATAATTTTTATAAAGAGTTGGGCATAGGTGCAGGATTTGGGCTTCGATTGGATTTAACCTATTTCTTACTTCGGTTTGATTTTGCGTATAAAATTCATGATCCCAGTTATCCCATCGGCAGCAGATGGCGTTTCCAAGATTTAAACCTATTCAAACCCCGCCTTGCTTTTGGAATAAATTATCCATTTTAAGTATAAGTTCTCTATATTTGTAACCATTTTAATACTTAATTCAATTAAAAAATGAGTAGAAAATTCCCTGCCGGTGTAGCAACTGGTTCACTAGTAAAAGATATCATCCAAGATGCAAAAGAAAATAAGTACGCATTACCGGCTTGTAACATTATTGGTTCAAGTTCGATAAATGCAGCTATGGAAGCTGCCGTGGAGATGAATTCACCGATTATCATTCAGTTTTCAAATGGCGGTGCAGCCTACAATGCCGGGAAGGGATTAAAAGGTGAAAATCAATTTGCTGCAATCAAAGGTTCCGTAGCAGGTGCCTTGCATATTCACACTTTGGCAGAAGCTTATGGAGCAACGGTAATTTTACATACCGACCACTGTTCCAAAAAATTATTGCCTTGGATTGATGGTGTGATGGATGCGAACGAAGATTATTTCAAAAAAACTGGAAAAGCTTTGTTTAGTTCACACATGTTGGATTTGTCCGAACAATCTTTGGAAGAAAACATGGAGATCTCCAAAAAATATTTGGAAAGAATGTCCAAAGTGGGAATTACACTTGAGATTGAATTGGGAATTACCGGTGGAGAAGAAGATGGAGTGGATAATACGTCGGTCGACAACAGTTTATTATATACACAACCGTCTGAAGTGGCGTATGTGTATGAGCAATTAATGAGCGTAAACGATAACTTCTGGGTAGCAGCTGCTTTTGGAAATGTCCATGGCGTTTACAAACCAGGAAATGTGATTTTAACGCCTAAAATTTTAGATAACTCTCAAAAATACATCGAAGAGAAATTTAAGACGGAAAAAAATCCGGTTGATTTTGTTTTCCATGGAGGATCAGGTTCTTCATTGGAAGAAATTCGCGAAGCGATTGGGTATGGTGTAATTAAAATGAATATTGATACCGATTTGCAGTTTGCCTTTATGGAAGGAACGCGCGATTATTTTGAAGCGAAAAAAGAGTATTTGAAATCTCAGATTGGAAATCCAGAAGGAGAACACAATCCGAATAAAAAATATTACGATCCAAGAGTGTGGTTAAGAGAAGGTGAAGTTTCATTTAAAGAAAGATTAAAAATCGCTTTTGAAGATTTAAACAACGTTGGACGACTTGCTTAACGTATTCAGTAATACTAACGAAGAAAAAGAAAAGATGGCTTGGTTTAGAAGAACAAAAAAGAATATTACAACCGAACATAAAAAGGATGTTCCGGTAGGTTTATGGTACAAATCACCGAGTGGTAAAATCATCGAAACCGATGAGTTGAAAGCCAATATGTACGTGAGCCCAGAAGATGATTTCCATGTTCAAATTGGGAGTGAAGAATATTTTGAAATCCTTTTTGATAAAGGGGAATTCAAAGAGTTGGATTCAAAAGTAGAAAGTAAAGACCCCCTAAATTGGGAGGACACAAAAAAATACAAAGACCGCTTGAAGGAAGTGAAGAAAAGCACCGGTTTAACCGATGCAATTCGTAATGCAACCGGAAAAATGAATGGGCGCGACGTCATCATCAGCTGTATGGATTTTAAATTCATTGGAGGTTCTTTGGGATCTGCGATGGGTGAGAAGATTGCCAGAGCGATTGATTATGCGGCGAAGAATCATCTTCCGTACATTCTTATTTCGCAATCGGGTGGTGCTCGAATGATGGAAGCAGCGATTTCACTGATGCAAATGGCAAAAGTTGAGGCCAAATTAATCAAATTATCAGAGGCAAAAATTCCTTATATCTCTTTATTAACCAATCCTACGTATGGAGGTGTCACGGCTTCTTTTGCATCGGTAGGCGATTTGATTATAGCAGAACCAGGTGCTTTGATTGGTTTTGCAGGTCCTCGTGTAATTAGAGAAACCATCGGTCGCGATTTGCCGGAAGGCTTTCAAACGTCCGAATTTTTATTGGAAAAAGGATTTGTAGACATGATTGTTCATCGAAAATTGTTGAAACAACAGCTTTCTGATTCCATTAACTTATTGATGCCGATTGAAGTAGCAAAAACTAAAATAAAAAAGTAGAAAATACTTGTATATAACAAATAGGAATGATTATATTTGCGCTCCAATTGCGAGAATAGCTCAGCTGGTAGAGCACGACCTTGCCAAGGTCGGGGTCGCGGGTTCGAGTCCCGTTTCTCGCTCAGAAAGAATCACCAGCCCTGGTGGTGGAATTGGTAGACACGCAGGACTTAAAATCCTGTGGACATTAGTCCGTACGGGTTCAATTCCCGTCTGGGGCACATGAAACCTCCTGATTACAGGAGGTTTTTTGTTTTTTAGAAGTTTGGCTTTAATTAATTAAAGTTACTTTACTTACTCACATTTCGCCAATATTTTTTCAGCAAGCTTTGCAGCTAACTTTTGATTATCGTCGGGATTGTCATTTACTTTTATAACGATATAAAACTTTGCTCTTCCTGCCATTACCGCTAATTCTCCACCGTATTGATCGTTCCATTTAAACCAAGCACTCGATCCTAAACCTTCCACAAAATCCCAACTCCTTTTACCGCGTACTTTCATCATTTCTTCACCTGTCTTCCTTATTTCATCGTCCTGCTTGGAGAGATTTTCACTAATTCTCTTCAATTCATCTTCCGATAATTCTTTGTACGCCATATTAAACGTCCCAACAGCTGATTCTAAATCCGAATCTTCAGATACAAACGATAACATTTTCACGCCGATTAAATTTTGATCTGGAATATCCATTTTCATTCCTGAAATTTCCATTACAAAAGACGGACGGTCGCTGTCCCACGCATAGGTGTGATTTCCATAGCTTCCTGTGCTTAAATCCTGTTTTGCATTTTCAAAATCAATCGGATACACCGCATTCATTTCTTCCGTAGTTAGAAGTAAGCTGTAATCATCTTGGAATGGCTCCAAACACGCATACGTATTGCCACTTGACTTCGTAGATTTACCATCCGAAACGGTTTCTGAAGATTTACTACCCGAGTCACAGGATAAAAGCGCCAACGCTATTCCTGTAAGAAACATCATTTTTTTCATCATAACTTAAATTTTAGTTGAGGACGAAAATACGTGTTTTTATTTAAGATGGAAAATAGAGTAGGAAGAACGTGGATAGGTTGAGTGCTTAATTCTTTTAATTAACCTATTTAAATTTAATTATATTTGTTAAAGTTGTAACCGATATTATCGAAAAAAAAATCAAAAAGGATATAGCTGAATATAAAACGAAATTTACTTGTTTTTTGAGTTTCTTAACCCTGATTCGAGCTATTTAAACCTTATTTTTAGAATGAGGTATTTTTTACTCTTTGTTCAACTTTAAAATTTAATCCCAATGGAAAACAACCCATCTTCTAACGAAATCGAATTGCAACAAGCTTTCGAACAAATTCTTTCTGAAAATTCATTTACAAATTATGTTTCTGACATTGCAGCACTAATCTCAAAAGGAAGTTTGAATCCACAAAATCTAAGCGCAATTCTCACTGAAAACGGAATCACCAACATTCGTACAATTCGAGAAGAACTTTTGGACTTAATCTTCAAATACATTCATATTGTATTAAACGATAATATAATTTCCGAAAAGGAAAGAAATAACATCCGACTTTTAAAAACGTATTTTAAAATTCGCGAAGGAGATTTTCTGGAAAAAAGAAAAGCGGACATAGGAAATGTTTTGCAAAGGCAATTCGCAAGGCAATTTCTCGACGATAAAATTGATGTTTCGGAATCCATTCACAATGTATTTCTTCAGGAAATCTTTGATTTAAGTTATGATCAATTCGACAAATTCAAAGAGCAAGAAATTAAAAACGCATTGGAAAGAGGTGCAGACATCACTGACTTGGATACCGCAAAGCGTCCAAAATTGTAAAACAATTATCCTTCTACTCAATACTTGATACCAAGTACCAAGTACCAACGTACTATCTAAAACATATTTTTCATACTTTTGCGGCTTGACAAATTCAAAGTCTTTTCTGTTGTGTAAAGAGCTTTTTGAAATGAAATTTTGATTATGATATTTTATTATTCCAAGCAGAGATTATTTAAACTCTTCCTATTTCGGTTTTTACCCTCAATACCGTTTTTACTCGTTGCCCTTTATTTTGGTGAGGTTTTTTGGGTAGGAGTTATTGTTTTGTGGTTAGAGGCTGTAATCGAAGTATATCTAACGCACAAAAAAGGATACTTTAAGTTGAATAAAGGTCAGATTAAAACTTTGGGATTGTTGTCGTCCAAAAAGCTGGAAATTCAAGAGGTAAATACTACGTATGTATATAACAATGAATGGACTTTTCAATCTTCAGAACAAGAAATAAGGTTAAATAAAAGTTGGGTACGTCAGGATCAACGTGAGGAAGTAGAAAAAAGATTAATTGAACTCAGACAAATCGTAAATCAGTCTTAGATTTTATCATCGATAAATTCTTGAATCTTTTTTGTAATAATGGGAACGGCAAGCATGATGGCTACCGAGAGAATAGTTTTGGTGGTTTTATTTAGTTGGAATTTACTTTCCGCTTTTTCAGAAAGAAAATTCAATGTGTTATGCACTCCCGATCCAATCGTTGAGTTTTGCACAATTGAGGTATCCTCCATTTTATGAAAGAGCTTATTGACCGTAGAGTACAGAAAGCCTTGCTTTGCTTCCTGCTCCTCCATTGCCATTCTGAATTTCAACTCTTTTTTTGCTGCCCGAAGATCAGCCAAGCTATCTATATTTTTTAATTCCATAATTAGTCGTCTGATTTATCCATTGTATCTGCCGCTACTTCAATTGCTTTATCTGTGATTCGTAAAATAATCTTTTTTCGAAATACAAATGCAACTATAAGAAGAACTATATAAAATAGTGTTAGTGCTAAAAAGCCCAATCCCATATTATCAAACCAATCGCCAAGTAAAAAACCAAAGGCTAAACTTGCAATAAAAAGAACCAACATGGAAGCCATAGCCATCAAAATTCCAAATACAGACACGGAAATCATGTTGCTTAGAGAATCTAAGATTTCTAGTTTCGTGTAATTAATTCGATTGTTGATGTATTGCTTTAAGTCCTCAAACATAATATAGAAGTTGATTCAAATATAAAGAAAATGTTGGGATTATAGCCCAACATTTTCCTGAAATTCATCTTTTGACTTTCTCAATTCAGTCTTAGCTTCGTTTTTAAGATCCTTTACATCACTCTTCCAATCATTGGCAGTTTGTTGTAATTTTTCTTTCACTTCAGATAATTTCCCTTCAATATCTGCCTTGGCTTTTTTAGCTTTATCGCTAAAATCATTGGTGTATTTGTCCAATTCTTTCTTTAGCTTTTTCGCTTCTTTTTGCAATTGTTTACGGGTTTCTTCACCTGATTGAGGTGCCAATAATAAACCTGCTGCTGCTCCTGCTGCTGCTCCAATTAATAGTCCTGCTAATAATTTGAATGCTCCACTTTCTTTTGCCATTGTTTTCGTTTTTTTAATTAGTACTGTTTATAAAATTACAACATATAATACAAAAACGATACCAAAAAATGTATATTTACAGACTTTTATAAAAATTTACGTACAAATGCCACAATTATCTATAAAAGGCGAGCAAATGCCTTCGTCACCAATTCGAAAATTGACTCCTTATGCAGATCAAGCAAAAGAAAGAGGAATTAAAGTATATCATTTAAATATAGGACAGCCGGATATTCCATCGCCAACTCCTGCCTTGGAAGCGATTCACAGCCTTCCTTACGACGTTTTAGCATATACCCATTCCGAGGGAACAGCGGAATATCGCGCAGCTTTAGCAAACTATTATAAAATCCGAAATTACGACATAGAACCTAAAAACTTAATCGTAACAAATGGTGGATCCGAAGCCTTGCTTTTTGCTTTTGGAGTAATTGCCAATCCTGGCGATGAAATAATTGTTCCTGAACCGTTTTATGCGAATTATAATAGTTTTGCTTGTCAGAGTGATGTGAAAATTGTTCCCATTCGATCCAATATTGAAGATAACTTTGGTTTACCTCCGATTGAAACTTTCGAAGATAAAATAACCGACAAAACCAAAGCAATTTTAATTTGTCATCCAGGAAATCCAACGGGTTATCTTTATTCGCCCAAAGAATTGGAGAAATTAAAGGATTTGGTGATCAAACACAATCTGTATTTGATTTCAGATGAAGTGTATGCTGAATATGTATATGGCGACGTAAAACATGTTTCGGTTTTGAGTTTTCCCGAATTAAAAGACCATGCAATTATCATCGATTCGGAATCCAAGCGTTTCAGTATGTGTGGTTCTCGATTGGGCGCATTGATTTCTCGAAATGAAAAAGTAATTGCCAACACATTGAAATTCGCACAAGCACGCTTGAGTCCCGTTTTGACTAGTCAATATGCGGCAACGCGCGCCCATCAGAATGTCGGAACCTATTTTAAAGATAGCCGAAAAAGATATGTAGGCCGTAGAGATTTGTTGGTGGCGGGATTGAATGAAATTCCGGGTGTAATCTGTCCGAATCCAAAGGGTGCTTTTTACTGTATGGTTGAATTACCGGTGGATGATGCTGAAAAATTCGCGATTTGGTTATTGAATGATTTCAATTTAAACGGTGAAACAGTGATGGTTGCTCCTGGGAATGGATTTTACAGCAATTCAGAATCTGTCAAAAATCAAGTACGTGTTGCGTACGTTTTGACCAAAAAAGATTTAGAAAAATCGATTGAAATATTAAAAGCTGCTTTGAAAAAATATCCAGGCACAATTTATTAATCAATTTATAGAGTATAATCTTCTTAGTTTTTATAAACACAATGGAAATTAAACAAAACGTTTCTTTAAAATCATACAATACATTTGGCGTCGATGTAAAGGCGCGTTATTTTGCCGAAGTGGAAACTGTAGATGAAATAAAATCAACGGTAGAATGGGCATCTGAAAACAATCAACCTTTGCTTTTGATAAGTGGTGGAAGTAATATGTTGTTCACAAAGGATTGGGATGGATTGGCAATGACCATGCATTTAAAAGGAATTCAAATCGTAAGTGAAGATGAAGATTTTGCGATTGTAAAAGTACAATCCGCTGAAAATTGGCATGAATTTGTTCTTTGGACATTGGAAAATGATTTAGGTGGATTGGAAAATCTTTCCTTAATTCCAGGTAGAGCGGGAACGGCGCCCATTCAAAATATTGGAGCTTATGGCGTAGAAATTAAAGATTCCATGACGGAATTGACTGCTTTTGATTTAAAATCAGAAGAAATCAGAATTTTCACTAACGAAGAATGTTATTTCGGTTACCGCGATTCGGTTTTCAAAAACGTTTATAAGAACCAGTTTTTGATTTTGGATGTAAGTTTTAAACTATCCAAGCGAAATCACCAACTTCATACCTCATACGGTGCAATTCAAACGGAATTGGAACGGATGTCTATTTCGAGACCAACCATCCAAGACGTCAGTCGTGCTGTGATTGAAATTCGTCAAAGTAAATTACCCGATCCCAAGAAAATCGGAAATTCGGGAAGCTTTTTCAAAAACCCAGTGATTTCAAAAGAACAATTTGAAGAAATTCAAAAATTACATCCGACTATTTCTTCCTATCCATCCGGTGATAAAGTAAAAATTGCTGCGGGTTGGTTGATAGAAAATGCAGGATGGAAAGGAAAAAGAGTAGGAGAGGCGGGTGTTCACGAAAAACAAGCTTTGGTTTTGGTGAATTACGGAAATGCGACCGGAAAAGAAATCTATGAATTGTCTCAAAATATCATTGATGATATTTTCGAGAAATTTGGAATTCAATTGGAAAGAGAAGTAAATATAATTTAAGAATTCATCCATTCCACACCAAAAACTGAATTTAAAGCCGCGGTTTCTGTTCGTAAGCGTTGATTTCCAAGCGAAACGCCTTGAAAATTATTTTCATAAGCAAATTGTATTTCTTCTTTTGAAAAATCTCCCTCGGGGCCAATAAGAAGTAAATAATCCGTTTTGGCTTGAATAAGATTTTTGAAATTCATTCGTTCAAAATCTTCATTGCAATGCGCAATTAATTTCGTCTCCGAATGATTTTGTCGAACGAAATCGGTAAACTTAATCATATCGTTTACCAAAGGGATATATGCTTTCACGGATTGTTTCACAGCGGAAAGAATGATTTTCTGACATCGTTCTAAATTGATGTTTTTACGTTCCGAATGAAATGTTTTCAATAGTGTAATTTCGTCAATTCCAATCTCGGTGGCTTTCTCCAAGAAGAATTCCATCCGATCCATGTTTTTTGTTGGGGCGATGGCGACGTGTAATTTATACGAACGTTTGTTGTAATCCTGTTGCAATTCAGTTATGTCAATTTGAACCAATTTGGAATGAATTTCAGATACAATTCCTTTGGCAAATTGACCTTTTCCGTCGGTTACATGAATTTCTTGTCCGACTTTCCCTCTCAATACTTTACTGAAATGCCGACTTTCTTCCTCCGAAAGTTCCGCAAAGTTTTGATGAACGTTCCCTATAAATAAATGCATCAGATTTTATATTTAGCTACCGACCGGGCTTCAAGTCCCGAAAAGTGATTGTATTCAAATTTCAACTGCCCAACCATCGCAATCATCGCTGCATTGTCGGTTGTATATTCAAATTTAGGAATAAAAACTTTCCAACCTTTATCGACCTCCATTTGTTTTAATCGACTTCGAATTTCAGAATTCGCCGAAACACCACCTGCAATAGCTACGCGTTGAATTCCCGATTGCTCCACAGCCGGAATTAATTTATCCATCAAAATATCCACGATGGTTTTTTGAATCGAAGCACACAAATCCGCTACGTTTTCCTGAATGAATTCCGGATTTTCCCTCACTTCTTTTTGAATGAAATATAATATCGCTGTTTTAAAACCACTGAAACTAAAGTTGAGTTCATCTACTTTGGGTTTTGTAAATTTAAATTTATTTGGATTTCCTTCTTTTGCTAATTTATCGATGATTGGTCCGGCTGGATAATCCAATCCGAGAATTTTCCCTGCTTTATCAAAAGCTTCTCCCGCCGCATCATCGATGGTTTCACCTAAAATATCAAATGTGAAATAATCGGAAACTTTCACAATTTGCGTATGTCCACCACTTACGGTTAGACACAGAAACGGGAATTCAGGCGACGAATCGTTGGCGTCATCAATGAAATGAGCTAAAATATGTCCTTGCATGTGATTGACTTCAATCAAAGGAATGCCCAGAGCTTGGCTCAATGATTTCGAAAAACTACTTCCCACCAAAAGCGAACCCATCAAACCCGGGCCGCGCGTATAGGCAACGGCACTAATTTGATTTTTATCGATTCCTGCTTTTTTTATCGCTTCTTCCACAACGGGAACAATGTTCTGCTGATGGGCTCTGGATGCGAGTTCAGGCACAACTCCGCCATAACTTTGGTGTACTTTTTGATTCGCAATGACGTTGGATAAAACTGTATTATTTTGAATTAGCGCTGCCGCTGTATCGTCACAAGATGATTCAATTCCTAAAATGATGGGATTAGCCTTCATTAAAATTTAATATTAGATTATTTACACGTAATTTTACTGCAAATATCGGAAATTTATATTTTGAAAATACTTAGAAGAATTGGACGCATACTATTAATCTCAATAATTGGGATTCTTCTTCTATTGTTAACATTGATGATAGGAATTCAAATTCCTGTCGTTCAAACAAAAGTTGCACATTATGCCATTGAAGAATTAAACAAAACTTTTGATACTCAAATAACTGTTGATCGTTTAAGCATCGAATTTTTTGGTGATATTAATTTATATGGCGTTACCGCAAAAGACGAAAAAAACCATGACTTCATTGAGATTGAAAGGGTTCAAGCGAAATTAAGTTTAACCGGTTTGATTATGGAACCTAATCGAATCAATATTAGAAAACTTTCGCTTTATCGACCTCATTTTGATATTATAACCTATAAAGGTGAAAGTGAGAGTAATTTCATGTCGCTTATAAATCGATTTTCAAGTCAAGAAGAAAAAGAAAAATCTGATTTTAAACTTCGTGGGATTCTAAAAGTTATTGACGGTGAACTTTTACTTCAAAATTTAAATTTAGAAGGGAATAAGCAAAATTGGGTCGAAGCTAAGAAATTGAATTTGGAAGTCGAAAACTTCAAACTGGAGGACAATGATATTTGGGGGGATTTAAAACAAATGCGTTTCGAAGGAAAAAGAAACGGTGAAGAGTATAGTTTGAAAGATTTATCCGCACGTTTTCACCTTTCGGACAAAGAAATGCGATTTGATGAATTGAAAATTCATACTGAAGATTCGGATTTGAATGGAAATTTGGTTTTTTCATTTGATTCAATGGAAGATTTTCAGGATTTTGAGAATTTGGTGAAATGGGATTTGATTTTTGATGAAAATTCACGAATTGGATTTAAAGACATTCGGTATTTTGTAGAGGATTTCAATAGAGACAGTCGTTTTGATGTACAAGGAAAGGTGGATGGAACTTTGAATCATTTGATTTTAAATGATTTTCAAATTTCTTCAGAAGGAATTTTCTTGGCTGCAAATGAATTGACTTTGATCGATGTTACGAGTGGTGATAAAATTCGAATCGAATCAAAAACCATGAAGGCAAAAACTTCATACAGAGATTTGAATGTTTTGCTTCCTTCCTTTATTTCCAATAAGATACCTGATTTCATAGACCGATTTGGAACCATGGATTATTCCGGGAATTTTAATTTGGATCCAAACTTTATCGATGTGAATGGATATGCTGTAACACAGTTGGGAGATGCAGATTTACAAGTGGAATTGAATGAGTACCGAAATCAATTGAAATACAAAGGAACGGTTACCACCAAAAACATGAATTTGCATCAAATTACCGATGTAAAAGAACTTGGTTTTGTATCCGGGAAAATAAATTTCGATGGACAAGGAATGGACCTCAAAACTTTAAAAATTGACGCAAAAGGAGATTTGGCGTATCTGGATTTAATGGACAAACGGTATCACAATGTTTCTGTAAATGGTCGATTGGCCAATGAGCAATTCAAAGGAATACTTTCTGTAAATGATCCGTATTTAAACGCGAATTACGATGGTGTTTTTGATTTCTCCAGAAAGCCATATCGACTGATTTTTAATTCCGTAATTAAACATATTAACTTGGATTATCTTGGTTTAACCAAAGAGAAACAAGCCAAACTATCCGCAAATGTGCATGGTGATTTTACGTTTAGCTCTTTGGATGATTTTTTAGGAAGTATAGAAATGGAAAACGTGAATTTTGAATCCAATATTCGGTCCTTTCATATCGACCATGCGCATATCATTTCGTCTGAAAAAGACAACATCAAAAACTTGGAATTGGATATTCCGGGGTATTTAAAAGGAAATGTCAACGGACAGTATAAATTGAGTCAATTGCCCGATGCGATTATGAATTCGCTCGGTTCGTATACTTTGATCACATACAAACCGACGAAGGTTGACGCAAATCAAAACTTCAACTTCTACTTTGAATTTGGAGAGGATTTATTGAGTATGATTGATGACAAAATTCAAATTTCTTCCGGAACAATCGTAGATGGCCATGTGGATACAACAACGAATTTCTTAATGGCGGAATTGAGTTCAAGTGGAATCGGTTATGATGGATTTAACATCTACAATCCCTTAGTTAATATTGACACTTCCAAAGAACAAGAACAGATTTATGTTCGAAGTGATAGTGCGCTTGCAAAAGGAATTATGCTGTATAATTTGGATTTGCATACGACACCGATTAAAGATTCCCTGTTGGTAAAAAGTCACTTTCAAATTGGAAAGGAATTTCCTATGGATTTTAAATTAAATTTATTTCAAACGGTAAATGAGGATAAGAACTTAGTCTTTGGATTCTCACCCTCAACAATCAAAATTGACGAAAATGAATGGTTTCTGAATCCTAACAATGACCGAAATTCAAACCGAGTCATCCTTAATTTCGATAAAAATTATTACGAATTACAAAATCTATTGTTCGAGTCGGTTGACCAAAGTCTTATGTTGGATGGATATTATGCAAATGCAACAAATTACATATTGAATGCGGATTTGGAGCAATTGGTTTTGTCGAATATTATTCCCAAATATTTACTTGGGAATTTAAAGATCGATGGTATTGCCAACGGAAATGTGAATATCGTTCGAAGCAAAGACAAGCTTGAACCTTTGATGGAATTGAGAGTTGATGAATTGGCATTAAACGATTACGGACTAGGAACTTTAGGAATAAATGGCGTTTACAACGTGGAACAAAATGTGTTTGACCTTGAATTATTTTTAGAACAACAACAAGTTCAAGTTTTGTATGTAAACGGATTTATTGACAACAAACCCGAAAAGCCTGAAATCAATATGGTAGCGAGTTTGGATGATTTAAATTTCAAATTTGTAGAGAGTTTTCTTTCCGCCGCAATGAGTAATATGCGTGGGAAAGTTTCAGGAAATATGCGTTTCACAGGTCCCATAGATTCACCGGAATTCGAAGGAATGTTGGATTTAGCCGATTTAGGATTCAAAGTAGATTATCTAAATGTGGATTACCAATTTGATGGTGTGAATACCGTTCCTGTGTTTAAACAGAGTGGAGGACAGGGTTCTATTTCATTGAACGATATTCCCTTCCGCGATACGAAATACGGTACCAAAGGAGAAGCCACGGGTCAACTTCTTTTCAGAGATTTTGCATCTTGGTTTCTCAACCTTTCATTCAACACAAATAACCTTTTGGTGCTCAATACCAACATAGGTCACAATGATTTATTTTATGGAAAAGTCTTTGCCCAAGGTGCATTTGGACTTTTCGGTCCGCCTGAAAGTTTAGATATTTCCGCTCGAGCAACCGTAAACGAAGGTTCCGAATTCACAATCAATACGGGCGCAACAAAAGTGGAAAGTGATAGTAAATTGGTTCGATTTATTCCTGAAAAACAAAGTGAAGAAGATGACGGAGGACCCAAAGGAATGAATATCGATTTGGATATTTCCGCCAACCCTTCTACAACCGTGAATTTAATTTTTGATCCCATTTCGGGAGATATGGTTACGGCCAATGGGTATACAAACAATTTGAAATTTAAATTGAGTCGAACGGGAGCGATGTCTTTGGATGGAGCGTATACCTTGGAATCCGGGAAATATGAATTCCGCCAAGTTCCTATTTTAAATCGTGATTTTGAAATTCAGCCAGGAAGTTATGTGCGTTGGGATGGTGGAAATGCCTTTGATGCAGATATGAATATTACGGCCACGTATGAAAAAACCGTTTCCAATGTGGGTGAATATTTAGGTGCCGGTTATAGTCAATCGTATGACGTTACTTTGGGAATTATTATTAGTGAATCCTTGGCGGATCCGGAAATGGATTTCACCTTGAATATTCCCAAAGGAGGAACCGACGTTCAATCTTTAATCGATTATAAATTCAATTTGGATCCCGATGAAAAGATGATTCAGTTTGGAGCTATTCTGTTATTCGGACAATTTATGACGAATTCAGATGCAGTTTTGACTGCAGGAGCAACTTCTACCGGAGCAGGAATCGCCTTGAAACAATTGGGTGGAATTATCAACTCGTTGATTGCAGGTGGAGGATTCAGCATTGGTGTAGATTATGTAACCGGATCCAATATGAGTTATACGTCCGATATGTTTAAAACGGATTTGAAAATAGATTTGAGTCCTAGATGGACGTTCAACGGTGCAGTGGGAGTTCCAGTTGGAAGTGGCTATGCGAATGAAACAGCAACAGGAGAAGCTGAAATTGAGTGGGATATTTCCAATCAGATGGATAAAACCATGGTTGTTAATTTCTTTACACGTCCAACTAATTTTGGCGTTCAAAATTTTGGTGGAGCTGGTAATTTTCAGAGTTTTGGTGCGGGAATAACATACAAAACTTCGTTTGATCGTATTTCCGAAATATTTTCTAAAGAAAAACGCGCCGAATCTATTCTGCCAATTGAAAAATCAAGTTCAGATTTTCCGTCTTTTGATGATTTTGATAAATTAAAGGAAGAGGAAAAGGATTCTATTCCCGAAAGTCAAAAGCTAGAAAAAAATCAAAAAATGGATAGTCTTAATATGGATTCGCTTCAGAAAGAAGAAGTTTCAAAAGCGAAAAAAGAGAGAAAGAAATCAAATGGACTTGTTCGGTTTAAATAAATAACATCTTCCACATTGCGCTTCTGATTTCAATTCTGTTTCGTAAATTTGTAACAGTATCGAGTAGAAATTAAATAATCCGTAAAAAACTGAGTGAATGAATATCAATAATGAAATTGATGCGGTTGATAAAACCATTCTTATGTATCTCATAGAGAATACCCGAATGCCATTTACCGAAATTGCAAAACGCATGAATGTTTCGGCTGGGACAATTCATGTGCGTGTTAAAAAGATGGAAGAAGCCGGTCTAATAAAAGGAACGACTTTGCTTACCGATTATGAAATAATGGGGTATCAATTTGTGGCGTATTTGGGACTTTTATTAACGAAAACCAGCAGAATGCAAAAGGTAATCGATGAATTATATAAAATCCCCAATGTAACCGTCGCACATATTGTGGCCGGAAAGTACAATGTTTTTTGTAAAATTAGGGCAAAAGATACCAAACATGCCAAAGAATTGATTTTTCAAATCGATGAAATCGAAGATGTATTGCGTACAGAGTCGATGATATCGTTGGAAGAAAGTTTCAATGATAAAAATCGTTTGATGAAAACTATTTTCAAGTAAATTTGCAGTATGAAACGATCCATATTTTTTAAAAGCATGATTTTAATTATGCTGGTATTAATCGGCGGAGTCCTTTTTAGAGGATTTGAAATTTGGTCGACCAATGATTATCTTTTTAAGGATTACTTTGATTTAAGCGATAGTTTGATGCCTACATGGTATCCAACTGTTACTTTGATTCTCGGTTTTATGAGTTTGATTGGAATAATTCTGGTTTACTTTCATCGAAAGATTGGAGTTTATTTAACCATACTCGGTTTATTTCTTTCCATCGTAATTCAACCTGAATTTATGCCTGACGGAACACTTTACTCGATGTTTGCATTATTTGTCTTTGTAGGCTACGGATTGGCAACCATCATTCCCCATTGGAAAGAGTATAAGTAAACCGTACACAAATAAAAAATCCTGAACTTTCATTCAGGATTTTCTGTTTTATAGCGTATAAGTCGTTTCTGGCTTTATTTTCAACTAGAAATATTCAGCTACATATCTTTCGGCATCCAGTGCTGCCATACAACCAGTTCCGGCTGCAGTAACTGCTTGTCTATATACATTATCCTGCACATCACCTGCTGCAAAAACACCGGGAATATTGGTTTTTGTGGTTTTGGATTGAGTAATTAAATACCCCGTTTCATCCATATCCAAAAGGTCTTTAAACAAATCGGTATTGGGTTTGTGACCGATGGCAATAAATACACCGTCCACATCTAATTCTGATTTCTCTTGGGTTTGGTTGTTGATGATATGTGCTTTTTGAACTACTTTGTCACCGCTAATTCCAATTAATTCATGATGAAATAGAACTTTGATATTCGGAGTTTCAAAAACTCTTTCTTGCATTACTTTGGATGCTCTCAATTCATCTCTACGAATCAACATATAAACTTGTGAACAAAGTTTGGCTAAATAAGTAGCTTCTTCAGCCGCAGTATCACCTCCGCCTACCACTACAACAGGCATATTTTTGTAAAAGAATCCATCACAGGTTGCACATGCAGAAACTCCACTTCCCATGTATTTCCCTTCGTCCTCCAATCCCAAATATTTTGCAGTAGCACCTGTAGAAATAATGATGGATTTTGCAGAAACTTCTTTTCCCAATCCAGTTTTTACGGTGTGAACATCTCCTGCTTTTTTTCCAAACTGAACTTCTGTAACATAATCAATATGAATTTCCGTTCCGAATCGCTCGGCTTGCTTTTTAAATTGCTCCATCATTTCCGGTCCCATCACTCCATCTGGATAACCAGGGAAATTCTCCACGTCGGTTGTGGTCGTCAATTGTCCTCCGGGTTCCATTCCTGTGAACATTACAGGATTCATGTTGGCTCTGGCTGCATAAATTGCTGCAGTGTATCCAGCAGGTCCCGACCCAATGATGATTGTATCTTTTATTGTATCCGTCATAATTCTTCTTTGATTTAATCAGCAAAAATAAATTTCTTTTTCAGGAATTTGAAGTTACTGTTATTTGTTTTATTGATTGAAAAATAGGTTTTAGAAATTACATGTATTGGGTAGGTGGTTTTCTGTTAAATCGAATAATTCCTACTTTATCCATTATCCAAATAACAGGATACATAGGATCAAATTCAAACCATTTCACACTAAAGTTTGGTCGACCACCGTATTTGTGGTGATTGTTGTGTAAACATTCTCCCCACATCAATAAATCAACCGGAAAAAGATTTTTGGACGTATCCTTCACATCAAAATTTCGATAACCGTATTTGTGGGAATACCAGTTTACAATTACGCCATGAACAGGTGACATTAAAATATGAATAGGAATCAATATATACAACCACCAAGGGGACTCAAAATAAATATAAATAGCGATGTAAAACGCTACCCATGCCAATCGTGTCCAATTGGACTCAGCGAATTTGTCGAATTTTCTCCACTTTGGAACTCCTTTTTTGAATTTATCACCTACTACGGCAATTTCTTGATCGATTTCTTTGTAAACAATTCGTGTTCTCCACATCATTGCAAATAAATCTTTATCAATAACAGGGGAATGGGGATCTCCTTCTTTATCTGCAAATGCATGATGCAATCTGTGCATCACTCCGTACGCATAGGGACTCAAATATGATGAGCCTTGAGTTATGAATGCCCCAATGTGAAAGGTTTTTTCCCAAAAAGGGGTCATAGTAAACATTCCATGTGCAGCGTATCGATGGTGAAACATCGATTGGAAAAATAGGGACGCATACCAATGGAAAACAAATATTCCTAAAATGATAAGTACTGTTTGCATTAATTCTTGATTTTTAACAAAGGTAACGGTTAATTTTCTATTTTTTTGATAACTAATATCATAGAATGCGGTTATATTTGAATTTTAATTAGTTAAAATGAACAAAGCATTATTTCGTAAAATATTATTTTTAAAACTTCCCATTGCAAAAATAGCGGGATTAAAACTTCACTCCTTTAATGGTCGAAAATCCGAGGTTTCTGTGAAATTAGGTTGGCTGAATCAAAACCCATTCAAAAGTATGTTCTGGGCGGTTCAAGGTATGGCAGCCGAACTTTCAACAGGAATGTTATGTATTTCAAAAATCCAAAATTCCGGATTGAAGATTTCCATGTTGGTGGTTGGTCTTCAAGCCAATTTCACAAAAAAAGCAGTTGGTAAAATTATTTTCACGTGTGTGCAAGGTGAAGAATTGGACGAAGTTTTAAAACAAGCGATTGAAAGTGGGGAAGGACAAACTTTGGTGATGCGAAGTGTAGGGATTGATGAACAAGGCGATCAAGTTTCAGAATTCCTATTTACATGGAGTTTTAAAGTGAAAAAATAAATTCTCACTTAAATTTATATTAAAAAACCGGACTTTCTATCCGGTTTTTCTATCTATTTAAATTTCAAATTTCTTGGCACCTTTTACTTTCTGTTTGAGCAAAGCTATTTTTAAAACATCCATCATGTCAGTCACATAGTGGAATTTTAACCCTTTGATATAATCCGCTTTGATTTCCAAAATGTCTTTTTCATTTTCTTCGCAAAGAATAATTTCTTTTAGATTGGCACGTTTCGCAGCCAGAATTTTTTCTTTGATTCCACCCACAGGCAAAACTTTTCCACGAAGTGTAATTTCACCTGTCATCGCTAAGTTTGCTTTTACTTTTCGTTGGGTAAATGAAGATACTATCGATGTCAACATCGCAATTCCAGCGGAAGGTCCGTCTTTTGGGGTTGCACCTTCTGGAACGTGAATGTGTAAATTGTACTTGTCAAAAATCTTTTCATCGATATTAAATTCATCCGCGTGTGCTTTGATAAATTCCAATGCGATGCGTGCAGATTCCTTCATCACATTTCCTAAATTCCCTGTAATGGTCAGATTTCCTTTTCCTTTGGATAAAATGGATTCAATAAATAAAATATCACCACCTACACGTGTCCAAGCCAACCCTGTAACTACACCGGGTATTTCGTTGTTTTCGTATTTATCGGTATTTCTTCCAGGCCCTAAAATCTCACGAATCATTTCGGTAGAAATTTTGGATTGATATTCCTCTTCCATGGCTACTCGTTTAGCCACATTTCGAATGATTTTCGCAATTTGTTGTTCCAGTTTTCGTACACCGGATTCTCTTGTATATCCTTCGACCAAAAACTCCAATTCTTTTTTAGCTATTTTCACATGTTTTGTAGTCAAACCATGTTCTTTCAACTGTTTTGGAAGTAAGAATTTAAACGCAATTTCTACTTTTTCTTCAATGGTATATCCTGCAATATTGATCATTTCCATTCGGTCACGAAGTGGTAAAGGAATGTCGGAAATGTTATTGGCAGTTGCTATAAAGAATACTTTGGATAAATCATATCCTTGCTCCAAATAATTGTCATAAAACGAATTATTTTGTTCCGGATCCAATACTTCCAACATAGCAGAAGATGGGTCTCCATGTGCACTCGTCGCCATTTTATCGATCTCATCCAAAATGAAAACGGGATTGGAACTTCCTGCTTTTTTGATGGATTGCAAAACACGTCCCGGCATAGCGCCAATGTAGGTTTTACGGTGACCACGAATCTCAGATTCATCGCGCAATCCACCCAAGGACATACGAATGTATTTTCTACCCAAAGCTTCTGCAACCGATTTTCCCAGAGAAGTTTTTCCAACTCCGGGAGGTCCATATAAACAAATAATCGGTGATTTCATGTCGCCTTTCAATTTTAGAACCGCTAAATATTCAATGATTCTTTCTTTAATATCTTCCAATCCGAAATGGTCGCGATCCATTATTTTTTGCGCTTTCTTTAAGTCGAAATCATCTTTGGTCATTTCATTCCACGGCAGATCGAGCATAAATTCCAAATAGTTTCTTTGGATACTGTGTTCGGGCATTTGTGGATTCAAACGCAATAGACGATTGATTTCTTTGTCAAAATGCTCTTTGGTTTCTTTGTTCCACTTTTTAGTTTTGGAACGTTGACGCATTTCTTCGATTTCAGTTTCAGATGAAACGCCGCCCAATTCTTCTTGGATCGTTTTCATTTGTTGATACAAGAAATATTCTTTCTGTTGCTGGTCCATATCCTGACGGACTTTGGACTGAATCGTATTTTTTAATTCTAATTTTTGAAGTTCAATTCCCATCAATCGAAGGACTTCGGTCGCTCGGTCTTTTAATTGATCAAATTCAAGAAGTTTTTGTTTTTCTTGAATCGTCAAATTTAGATTTGAACTCACAAAATTAATTAGAAAAGCAGGACTTTCAATGTTGTTTATCGCCACACTTGCCTCGGAAGGTAAGGATGGATTAATTTCAATAATCCGGAATGCTAAATCTTTTACCGAATCAATAGTCGCCTTGTATTCTTTGGTTTTCGCACCTGTCTTTTTCTCTTCAATCGTTTGAATAGAAGCTTTAAAATACGGATCGGATTGAACGATTTCATTCCATCGAAAACGTTTTACACCTTGTAGAATTACAGTTGTATTTCCATCGGGCATTTTCAACATTTTCAGAATTTTCGCTACAGTCCCTGTGAAATGTATGTCATTTGCAGTCGGTACATCGACTTTCGGGTTTTTCTGTGCAACTACACCGATGATCGCATTTTCCTTGTAAGCATCTTCCAATAATTTGATGGATTTATTTCGACCCGCCGTTATGGGAACGACTACACCTGGAAATAAAACGGTATTTTTTAGTGAAAGTATAGGAAGCACTTCGGGAACATTCTGTTTATTAAACTTTTTCTCATCTTCTTCATTCATCAAGGGAATCAATTCAATTTCTTCTCCAAGCATTTGGTCTAATGACAAGTTGTCTATATTTATCATAAATTATTATGTAATTCTGTCAGAAAATTCACTGTTTTGTAAGCGTTTGCAACTGACGGATTAATATTATTTCTTTAAAAAGGAAGCAAAGTACTGATAGTCATTGTTTATTGCTGATTTCTAGGCTTTGTATCCGACCTATAAATTCAAAGTATGTGCCAATCCTTTTTTTGTCAAATTGATTTTTTTAGAAATTGGATTTTGAATGAACACGGGTAAGAATCATTCAAAAACTATCGGGTGTATTTCTTATCTTTGACGCAATGGAAGAATTTGTAGTATTAATAGATGAACAAGACACGCCGCTGGGTTTGATGGAAAAACAGCAGGCACATGTTGCTGGATTGCTTCACAGAGCATTTTCAGTTTTTGTGTTTAATTCGAAAAATGAGCTTTTGTTGCAACAGCGTGCAGCTGAAAAGTACCATTCGCCTTCTTTGTGGACGAATTCATGTTGCAGTCACCCAAGAGAGAATGAAACGTATGAAGAAGCGGCTCATCGCAGACTTCAAGAAGAATTGGGATTTGACTGTGAAGTGGAAGAGAAATTTCATTTTATTTACAAAGCAAAATTGGGCGAACAGTTGTATGAGCATGAACTCGACCGTGTTTTTGTTGGGTATTATGAAGGCGAAATGAACATCAATCCGGAAGAAGTGAAAGCTGTAAAGTGGATTTCTATGGTGGATTTGATTGCAGATATGAAAGAACATCCTGAGAATTATACCGCTTGGTTTAAAATTATCTTTGATAAATATTTAGAAAAATTAGAATATGCAGGTAACGATTAATCGAAAAGCACATTTTAACGCAGCACATCGACTGTTCAGAGCAGATTGGAGTGATGAAAAAAACCAAATTGTTTTTGGGAAATGTTCAAATCCGCTGTATCACGGACACAATTATGAACTTATTGTAGGAATAACGGGTGAAATAAATCCAGAAACGGGTTTTGTGATGAATTTAGATTTACTGAAAAAAATCATTCTGGAAGAAGTGGAAGATTATTTAGACCATAAAAACTTAAATTTGGAGGTTGAAGAGTTTAAATCATTGAATCCTACTGTAGAAAATATATCCATTGTGATTTGGAATCGAATTCGTACCAAATTGGAATCCAAACTAAAGCTGAAAGTTACACTCTATGAAACACCCCGGAATTTTGTGGAATATTCAGGAGAATGATAAAATAGATGAAAATAAAAAAACCTGTCAGCTCAAAACTTACAGGTTTTTTTTATTTATTCAGAAAAAATTCAACGGAAATTCTTCTTATTTCTTTTTCTTTGGATACGTTCGGTTGTAGTTTTCAATGGATTCAGAAACAATTTTTCTCGCAACTTCTGCATTTTGAAAATCTTCAACAACGACCAATTTATTTTCTAATTTCTTGTAATCTTCAAAGAAATTCTGAAGCTCAACCGTTAGGTGTGGAGGTAATTCAGAAACTTCGTTAATGTGATTTACACTCATGTCATGTTGAGCAACCGCAATGATTTTATCATCACCTTCTCCGTTGTCAATCATACGTAGAACACCAATTACTTTCGCCTCAACGATACACATGGGATCCACAGCGATTTGTGAAAGTACGATGATATCTAGCGGGTCATTGTCTTCACCCAAAGTTTGTGGAATGAATCCATAGTTGTGTGGATAGGATACCGAAGAAAAAAGAACACGATCCAAGCGCAACATTCCGGATGCTTTGTCCAATTCATACTTCGCTTTACTTCCTTGTGGAATTTCAATGATTGACTGAACGATGTCAGGTTGTTCTTCACCAACTGTTACGTGGTGCCAAGGGTTAAATTTCATTTTTTTTATATTTTAGTTAAAGCCAATCCGCCCCAAACGGCTAACAATCCTAGTAACAGACTCCCTACAGAATAGAGAATGAATCCTAGATAATTTGAATTCTGGAGCATCGACATATTTTCAAATGCAAAGGTAGAAAATGTTGTGAAACCACCACAAAATCCAAGGGTGAGAAATATCCTCCATTCGTCGGTCATCCAATCATACTTTTCAGAAAGACCGAAAATTAGGCCGATGAATAAGCAACCCAAAAGATTGACTGTAAAAGTTCCGTACGGAAAAGTAAGTCGAACAATTTTAGAAAAACCTAAACCAACACCATAACGTGCAACACTACCAATGAAGCCACCTAATCCTACCAATAAAAATGTTTTGACCATTTTAATTATTGAGTTACAATAAGTAGGAGTCATCACTCATTGCGGTTTGTAAAAAGGAAGACCCCATTTTCTGTCGCAAATATACGTGAAATGATAGAACGATGTATTTGTTTGGAATAAATAAATTTTTCAACTTAAAATTCAGAGTTTCAAATAGATTGGAGAGAATATCTATAAATTATAAATCGAGTGAAAATTGTTTTTATTTTATCAAGATATCGTCTACCTTTTTTTTTTGAATTTAATTTAAAATGCGTTATATTAGCCTACCTAATTAAAACTTAACCAATTATGAAAACAATTGCAAACACTACAAACTTGAGTGATTCAAAAGAACCTACCAATTTAATTTCAATAGGAGAAGCCAAAGAACAGCTAGAAAAATTTCAAAAAGCACACCCAGGCTATGAGGGAGATGAATATGCTTTACGCTGTTGGATCTCGCTAGCTGATTTGGAAAATTATTTAAACTATGTCAAAGAAGAATCAAAGAAAAAGAACATTGATGTGAATGGACTTGAGTTCATTTTCACCCAATACAAAGCGGCAGCACCCAACGTACCGAATTTGGGAAACAATGATTATGAATTGACTTTAATGTATGCACCTACTTGTCAAGAAGGAACTAAAAACGTAGGCTTTGATCCTCTTCGTTCAAAAGAAGGAGAACCTGCAAAACTAAGTGATCTATTGGGTACAAATTCCCAAAAATCACCCGAAGAAAGTAGACTTGACGATGATAAGAAAAGTGGTATTGCAAATCGTGTGAACTCTTGCCCGCCTGGGTGCCGTTAGACTAATTTTATTTTCATGGAGTTTTTGATTATAGGTACTTACATTCAAGTACTCACATTTCTTCTTAGTGTTTTGTGCTGGGCTAAATATAAACATACTCATTTAAGGAGTTTACCTCTTTATTTTGGTATTATTGCATTCATTGAATTATTTTGCTTTCATTTTTATAAGCAAGACAATGTTTGGTTGTATAATTTGTTGATTTTTTTTGAAGTCATTTTTTTTTGTTATTTGTTTTATCCATATGTAGGTAGATCATTCCAAAAAATCGTAATTGCCCTCGCACTGGTATTTAATGTAGTGTCAGGTTTAATTTACAGTTTTGGATATTGTGATTTTTGGAATGAGCACTGTGCGTATTCGTATGTTCTCGGAATTTTTATAATATTGATTGTAATATTTAAAGTTCTGGTTAAGATTCTTATTGTGAATAGTTATACAAAATTAGGATCAAGTTTACTCTTATGGATTTGTTTCGGATTTTTAATCTTCTTTGCAACCTCACTCCCTTTATTTTCAATTAGTAATTGGAGTAATCTTGTGGGAGAGTATAATAGAGGTATTTCTTTGTTGTTATTTTTCTCGGTAATCATTTCACATTTAATCTTTATTTTTGGATTCCTATGGAGCAAAAAGAAATATACTTATTAATAATATCAGCCTCAATCACTTTTTTTGTATTAAGTGTTTCCTTGGCAGCCTTATTTATACTGATGCAAAGAAGGAGAGATATTTATCAAAAAGAAATCAATAAAGTACGGGTTGAGATGGTAGAGCAGACGCTTAAAAATATTTCGTGGGAAATTCATGATAACATTGGACAAATTTTATCGACCATGAATCTCTATGGTTATAAAATTCACTCCGAAGTTCCTGAAAAATTTCAGCCTCCCGTTGAAGAACTCCAAGAATTGATTCAAACTGCGATTTCTGAAGTTAGAGGGTTATCTAAATCACTAAATACAGATTACATTAAAAATGTAGGATTAATCAAATCCGTTGAATTGGAATTGGATCGATTTAAAAGATTGAGTTTTATGGAAACGGAATTTGAAGTAATGGGACAACCTTTTACTATTCCCAATGACAGTGAAGTGTTTTTACTTCGGATACTTCAAGAATTTTTCTCAAATACAATGAAGTACGCCCAAGCCAAAAAAATAGACGTAAAATTCATTTTTGAAGAAAAGAAACTTGAAGTTTATGTGAAAGATGATGGAATTGGCTTCGACGGCTCTAATATTCAAGGTACAGGCTTATTAAATATGAAGAATCGTGCAAGATTGATTGGAGCTTTTCTTAAATTAGAGTCAGAATTAGGAAAGGGCACGAATTTAGAAATTATTTACAAACGAAAAGTTACCGAAAATGATGAATAAAATAGTTATTGTGGATGACCATTTGCTATTTACACGAGCATTGGAGGAGATGGTGAATCAATTTAAGGGGTTTGAAGTATTATTTTGTGCTGAAAATGGTGTTGATTTTATTGAAAAATTAGCCAATTCTAAAATAATACCCAATGCAGTACTTTTGGATTTAAATATGCCTAAAATGGATGGATTTGAAACATTGCGTTGGATTCGGAAAAATCATCCGGATTTAAAAGTGATGATTCTATCGATGAATGACGACGAGAGCAGTGTTCTGAAAGCAATTCGTGAAGGTGCAAATGGCTATTTACTTAAAAGTACCTCACCCAAACAATTGGAGAAAGCCTTGGATTACTTGAAAGTGAATGGGTTTTATCACAATGATTTGGTGGATAACGCACTGATGAATAATGCTGGAGTAAAAGAACATCAACCCTATGAAGAACTAAGACCCCAAGAACTCAGGTTTCTGAAATTGGCTTGTACAGAAATGACTTACAAGGAAATAGCCGAAGTAATGAGTTTAAGTCCAAAAACAATCGATGGCTATAGACAATCTTTATTTGATAAATTTAATATTAAGAACAGAGTCGGATTGGTTCTCTTTGCCTTACATCAAAATCTAATCGATTAATTTGGGTCTGAAAATTAGTTTACAATTCTAGTTAAGGTTTGATAACTTTGTCGCATGATTTCCAAACAAGAAATTTTTTCGATTCAAACAGAAGCTGATTTTAAACAAACGGCTTTACGCGTTTTTAACTTTCAAGCTGAAAATAATCTAGTCTATTCCGAATTTCTAAATCACTTGAGAATAGATGCGACTAGCATAAATTCTATCGAGAAAATCCCTTTTCTTCCCATTCGATTTTTTAAAGATTTTGAAATAATTTCTGGAAACGCTTCTACTGAAAAAGTTTTTACAAGTTCAGGAACTACAGGTAGTGAAGTTAGCAAACACTTTGTAACCGATTTAAGTTTCTATATTGAGAGTCTGAAATATAGTTTTCAGCATTTCTATGGGGGTTTTTCTGACTATACCATTTTCGCTCTTTTGCCTTCTTATATGGAACGGGAAGGATCATCCTTAATCGATATGGTTGAATATTGGATAAAACAGTCGGGGAGAGGTGGGTTTTATTTGTACAACCACCACGAATTATATGATGATTTACTTCAAAGTGAAAAGGAAGGGAAAAAAGCAATTCTTATTGGAGTTTCATTTGCTTTACTGGATTTTGTAGAGAAATATCAGATGAATTTAAAGAATACAATCGTCATGGAAACGGGTGGAATGAAAGGTAGAAAGAAAGAAATGACGCGTCACGAATTACATTCGATTTTAAAGCCAAGATTTGGTTTGAATCAAATTCATTCTGAATATGGAATGACAGAATTACTTTCCCAAGCTTATTCCAAAGGAAATGCGCTTTTTCAAACACCCAATTGGATGCGGGTTTTGATTCGCGATACCGAAGATCCACTTTCACTTTTGCCCATCGGCCGGACGGGTGCAATCAATGTGATTGATTTAGCCAATTTAAATTCGTGTAGTTTTATTTCGACCGATGATTTAGGAAAAGTACATGTGGACTCTTCCTTCGAAATCCTCGGACGTTTTGACCATTCAGATGTTAGAGGATGTAATTTGATGGTTTCTGATATTTAATTCTTCTTTGCAATAATCACTTTAGAAGCCGCATTATTCGCCTTGTCGAAAAAGGATTTAATCGCTGCATAATCGTTTTCAAACGTAGATTTTCTCAAATAAAACTCGACATGAAGGAATAATTTATCATCCTTAATAAAGGCTTTTTGGAAATACACCAAAGATTTATCCGTCGTTTCTATATGGGAATTAAAATTATCTGAAACTTCTATTTTATATCCATCCGGAACGGGAATCACTACGTCAACTTTGAAAAGAAATGGAAACTCAAATTCCAACGGTCTTTTTCGGTTAACTTCGTTGAATGTATAATTGGAAAGCAATTCCTTCAAAGGGTTTTGAATATTAATAAATGAAGAATTCCCCGCATAATTAGTTTCAAAGGAAGTACGAATCATTTCATACATACCATCCTCAGAATCTTTTTTTTCCGTATTGACTTCATTCATCAAAACATCTATAGCCTGACCGATTAGCGAGGTTTCTTTTATTCCTTTAGGTAAATTCAAGGGGACATTTTCTCTGAAGTAACCATTGCGCTTGTCGGTCTGTACCAAATTTAATTTATTGTCTCTGATGTTGTAAATTTGCTGACTAGAATATTCAGAAAGCGGAGGTTGAAGGCCTACAAAATTCTCTTTTGACTTATCTACAATCAAACCAAAATAGTTGTAATTATTCAAAGGCATAAACCCGAAATCATGGGATAAATCATGCGCATCCATCATAATAACTGAATTATTCTTCAACATAACCATATTCACCATTTGATCAAATTGCCCTAAATAGGGATAGGTAATAATAAGTTTACCTTGACTTCTACTGCTCAAAACGACCAAATCTGATTTTATTCCTTTGTTTTCCAACACCATATTCAGCAATAAATTTAAATCGGCCGCATTTCCTGTGCGTTTTTTTGCAAGATCTCTATTGGATAGTTGAGGGTAAATTCCCACAAATCCATTCCACGTATACGTATTATGAAAATAATTCTGCACATTTTTCAAAGTTTCCGTTTCATCTTTTCCATTGGGAATGGATGCTGCAATCTCTTTTGCCGTAGAGTTATTTTTGTAAGTACTTAAATTATTTAAAATTTCTGAGTTTAACGTTTTCCAATCCGTAATAACTTTTCGATTGGAATCTCCGTCAAAAAATGCACCATCTGTTGTGGTATATCCTCGTAACTGAAGCAAGATTCGCTCAGACATGTCTTGTTTGTTGTAAATGTAATCAATTGAATTGTAGCTTGGTACATTTGTTAGAATCCAACGATTACTTTCCTTCGATTTTTTATTCACCGAATAATCCAACATTTTTTGTCCAATAGCAACGAAATTGTATTCTAAGCGTGTATGGTTGTTTATATCAAAGGCACTAAATAGCGTCGGATATTCATGTTGAAATCGCCAAGCATCTACATAATAGAGATTTCTATTGGATATAACGTAGTCAAATTCAATGATAGAACCCACTTGAACGTCTGGAAAGGTAAATTTGCGTACACTCCAATAGGCGTTGAGGTTCTGATCAAAAATCGATTTCTTATCGACAGGAATAATTTCTGTTTTTCCATTGTTCGTATTAATGGTCTGTGCTCTAAAAGCGATGATTTCTTGGGATTTGTTGTGGCTGTAGTAGCGAATGGCTTGGTTTGCTGCTTCAATTCCGCTTTCATCTAAAATCTTAATTCGTCTGTAAATTTGGGTTTCAAAAAATGAAACGATCGTCGTTGTTCCTTCTTCGTATAAAATTACAGCTCCCGCTTCTTTTTCAAAAGGTACTTGTTTGTATTCAATTTCTTTCTCAGAAACTTTTCCCCATTTTGTGCTGGATGTTAATTGACCCAAAAGTAGAAATGAGTATAAACTCAATACTAAAGTAAAAAAAATTCTCATTGTAAAAGGTTGTTAATTTTATTTAATAATAGATTTTAATTTTTTCTTTGCTCTTTGTTTTCGATGGTATTTTTCTTGAAATTTTTCGGTGTAATCCCATAACAAAGTAAACAATCGATCGGGGTTTTCTCCTGAGATTTCCGCGTATTCGTCCGCCATCACTTGGACCATTTCTTTCTTAGGTGTAAGTCTCGACAAATTCTTCATTCGCTGTTCAATATCCATGAAGTCATGAAACTTCATTCGATTCAAATCTACTAAATAAAATGAATAAAGACCTTCTTTCCCTTTTTTGATCAAAGTATTGCCCGGTGAATGATCTTTGAACTCAATACCTGATTGATGCATTTTATAGCAAAATTGAGTGAATTGGCGTAAAATATTTTCATGATCTGGATAATCCTTCACTTCGACTAATTCTCTGTAAGTCAGGTCGTAATCTTGATGAATGCTCGCGTAGTAACTTCTTTTTAAACCAAGTCCACCAAATTCCTCAAAGAAAGCAACCGGATTTGGAGTTCCTATTCCTTTTTGCAATAGATGTTGCGCATAATTAAATGAACGCTTGGCTTTGGAAGGTCGGAAGTATCGGTAAATCAGTTGATTTAATTTGTTTGGAATCTTAAATGCTTTGATGTTTATCTTTTGATTGTCTATATCAAAAAGTTTAATTCGATTTCGCTCTCCTAAGATATAATTTTCGCCTGACTGATCAAAATTTTGAAAAGCAGCACGGATTTCTTCTTCGTGTGATTTAAATTCCGGATTAATTTTAAAAATCATGTATGAGATTTGGGCAAAATTAAGGATTCCTTATGAATAAAGTAAGGTTCTTTCCGACAAACTAAGTTCGAAATTAGGGGATGATTTCCAGGTCATTTAAACAGGATATTTTCCTTAAGGTTTCAGATATTTATGGACTCCATTTTCTATGTGAATTATTTTGTTCTTTAGGGTTTCTTGTTGAATTTCATCATTTTTAGTCAAATTTTCTTTTGATTTCAGGCTGTGATGAATATGGTAAAGAATACCTGCATACCGAAGTCGTTTTGCTTTGATTCCCGCATTTCCCATTCGAATAACCAAATCCGAATCTTCTCTTCCCCAACCTTCAAAATCTTCATTATAACCGTTTACATTTAGAAAATCATCCCGCCAAAAAGAGACATTGCATCCTCTAAATTTTGAAGAAATTTCTGAATGAGGTGTATACATTTTTGAGAATAGGGGAATATGAAGTGTTCGCGTTTTATTTTTTATTTCCTTGGAAAATAGATAGAATGAAGTAATCTTTTTAACCAAAACATCCTGTACATATTCAGGAAGAATATTTACACGAGAGCCGTATAGATACAAACCTTCCTTTGCATTTTTAATATGATCCTCCACAAATTTTGGATGGAGGATACAGTCTCCATCAATCTGAATAATGTAATTGGCATCTGTGTCCGCAATACTTTTATTTAAAATTTGAGCTTTGCGAAAGCCTTTGTCTTCCTGCCATGTATGATATACTGGAATAGGAAGTGTCGATGAATATAAATTTATAAGTTTCTTGGTTTCATCTTTTGAACCATCGTCTGCAATTAAAAGCACATCAGGGAGTTGAGTTTGTTCCGAAATGCTTTTCAAAACCAACTCAAGTGCTTCTGGCCAATTGTATGTTGATACTAATAAAGCTGTTTTCATTTGCTAATTTTTTTATAGAGTTGAAGTGTATGTTCTGCGCACTGCTCCGCAGTGAAATTCGTAGTAAAAGTAAGAAAGGCATTTTCTTTGAATGCATTCCTTTTCTTTTCATCTTTCAATAAATCTAAAACTTTCTCTGCTAAAGTTGTAAAATCTCCAATCTCCGCTAAATAACCATTTACATTATCGGTAATAATCTCCGGAATTCCTCCTGCTTTTGTGCTAACTACCGGTGTTTTCTTGTAAAATGATTCATAAATTGTTAGCGGAAAACCTTCGCGCTGCGAGCTCATTACAAAAACATCAAATTGATGGATGTAGGAAGAAGCATTCGTAACAAAACCAGCTAGATGAATGTGATTTTCTAATTGATAGGTCTGAATCATTTCTGTTAAATGATTGGTAATTTCCTCTTTGAATTCTCCAATTTGAATAAGTTTAACTTCTTTTTCACCCAATTGATTTACCAAAACGTCCATCATCTCTACTAAAGTAGGCAGTGATTTGGCAGCGACATGATTTCCAATATGAATTAAATTGTAATTCGCTGATTTGGTGTTAAGTTTATTGAAAATTGAATCTTGAGCGTCTGTAATTCGAGATAAAGATATTCCATCATAAATTATTTCTAATTTCTTTTTTTGAGCGAGGTTTAATAAATCTGAGAATTCATCTTTAACTTTTTTAGAAACACATATAATAGCTGCTATTTTTCTATAATTGTATTTATACCTGCTTAAAATACTACTGCTTCTACCCATTCCTTTTTTGGAGAAAACGCTGGGCGTGGGTATTCCATATAATATATCAGAAAGCACAAAAGTCGTCAAAGAATCACTGGTATGAAGGTGAACTATATCGGGTTCACGTTCAGTAATTTGATTTTTTAAAAAAGCATAGTTCTTAAATTTATTCAATTTCGTAGATAGGGCAGGTAAGAAGTTGATGTTTTTTTGGGAGCAGATTTCATTTAAAGGACTGTTTTTAACGCCCAAAACAATGTTTTCGACCCCTTTTAAATTTAATTCGTAAATTAAATCAATCAATTGCTGTTCATTTCCGCCCCAACTTCGAGCGCCCGATACGTGTAGTATTTTTAGCATTATATTCGATTAATACAACAAAGATAGATTAAATTTGCGGAGAATTTTAACGGATTTAGTTGCTGTAAAAGTAACTTTAAAATCGCAATGTAACTTAAAATGGAATCCTCAGATCTAAAAAACAAAACCTTTCTCTACCCAACCGATACCACTTTTGGATTGGGATGTGATGCGACCAATGTGGAATTGATTCAGAAAATTTACACTATCAAAAATCGGTCGGATTCGAAGTCGTTTGTCATTTTGGTGGAAAGTGTGGGGCGTTTGCAACAATTGGTTGATGTGTCTGATTTGGCGTGGGATATTATGGATTTATCCGAAAAACCCGTTACGCTCATTTACGATAACCCTCGAAATCTTCCGAAAGAATTGATTGCAGAAGATAACACCATAGCGATTCGATTAACCGATGATTTATTTTGTAAAAAGTTAATTTCAAAATTAAATGCACCTTTGGTTTCCACATCCGCCAATCTGTCGGGTGAGCCTTCGCCTCGAAATTTTCAAGAAATCCCTCAAAAAATCAAGGACGAAGTCGATTATATTTTTCCTGAATGTGAACTGTTTGTTCCAAAATATTCGGCTTCATCCATCATAAAACTATCCGCAGATGGAAGAGTAAAAGTGATTCGGGAATAATACGGCAATATTTTTGGGAAAACTAAACTTATATTAATTTGAAATCAGTTTAAATTTCATTTTCTTTGTGGATTAACTTTCAAAGAATATTTGAAATTCTACCTTTGCAAAATGACTTTGGAAAAAGCACTTTCACATAAAATCTTTCAAATGATATCCGACTCTGCCGAGGAGTTAGGTCAAGACGCTTACGTTGTGGGTGGCTTTGTCCGTGATTACCTTTTGGAAAGAGGTCAGAAAAAAGACATTGATTTTGTGACGGTTGGAAGTGGAATTGAACTCGCAGAAAAAGTACATTCCAAATTAAATAATCCTTCCAAATTGTCGGTTTTTAAACGATTTGGAACGGCGATGTTTCGTTGGGACGATGTGGAATTAGAATTTGTCGGCGCACGAAAAGAGAGTTACTCCGAAGATAGTCGTAAACCTTTTGTGGAAGATGGAACGCTCGAAGAGGATCAAAAAAGAAGAGATTTCACCGTAAATGCTTTGGCGATTTCGTTGAATAAAGAAAATTATGGCGCTTTACTCGATCCTTTTGAAGGTGTAAATGATTTGGAAAATAAGATTCTGAGAACTCCTTTGGAGCCGGATGTGACTTATTCCGATGATCCTTTACGAATGATGCGCGCAATTCGGTTTGCTGCACAACTCCATTTTAGAATTGAAGAAAAATCCTTTGCATCCATCATTAAAAACGCACATAGACTTGAAATTGTTTCCAAGGAAAGAGTGATGGATGAATTTCAAAAAATAATGCTGACCGATAAACCATCGATTGGATTGAAACTTTTGGATGATGCCGGTTTAATGCGATTCATTTTACCCGAATTGGTAGCGCTAAAAGGAATTGAAGAAGTAGAAGGACAAACGCACAAAGACAATTTTTACCATACGTTGGAAGTAGTGGATAATATTTCGCCCTATACCCAAAATGTTTGGCTACGTTGGGCGGCGCTTTTGCACGATATAGGAAAAGCACCGACGAAACGATACGATAAATCGGTAGGTTGGACATTTCATGGCCATGAATTTGTGGGTTCAAAAATGGTTTACCGGCTTTTTAAGCGATTGAAAATGCCACTTGGACATCCTATGAAATATGTTCAAAAGATTGTGAAGTTAAGTTCACGACCAATTGCTTTGATTGATGAAAATGTGACAGATGCAGCACTTCGACGTTTGTTATTTGATGCAGGCGATGATTTTGATGATTTAATTACGTTGTGCAAAGCAGACATTACCACCAAGAATGAGAAGAAGCAAAAGCGATTTAAATCCAACTTCATCTTAGTTGAACAGAAAATAAAAGAAGTAGAAGAAAGAGATCGAATACGAAATTTTCAACCCCCAATTTCTGGAGAAGAAATAATGGATATATTTGGGCTAACACCATGCAAAGAAGTGGGAATTATAAAGAACGCAATAAAAGAAGCCATTTTGGATGGTGAAATTGAAAATGAGTATGCTTCTGCCCGAAAGTATATGTTTGAATTAGGAAAAAAATTATATTTGACACCAAAATTAAAGAACAGTGATTTATAAAATTCGTGTAATCCTCGACACAAAAGAAGATGTATTCAGAGACATCGAAATTAGAGATAAACAAACCTTGTTTACGCTTTATAAAGGTATTATGAGCGCATTCAGTTTGAAGGGCGATGAATTGGCCTCATTTTATGAGTCTGATGAAAATTGGGAACAGGGAAGAGAAATTCCTTTGGAAAACATGGACGAAACGAGTGGTGACGATACCATGAGCGACTTCTATATTTATGAAGCTTTCTCGGAAGTGGGTTCTCGTATGATTTTCATTTATGATTATTTAGAAATGTGGACTTTTTCGGTGGAAGTAGTCGCAATCGAAGATAAAAAAGCAGTTTTGAATTATCCTTTGACGGTGTATAGATTTGGTTCTATGCCATTGAAGGCACCTAAAAAGACGATTGAAATATTAAATCTCGATGAAGATGAAATGTTGGATGACGATGATGACCCCGATACAACTTTTGATGAGTTGGATTTAGAAACGGATATAGATGACGATGATTTTTAATTCATTTATAAGAACAAAAAAAAACCGGTTCAGAGAAGAGCCGGTTTTTTTTGTGGTATTTTGTGTCTTTTCTAAAAGTGCCATTTTATTTTGCAAAACTTTTATATAAATTTAAAGAATCTCTGACATCATCTTGCATGATTTTAATGAGGTGCGGTTGTTCTTCGAGCAAAACTTGGTTTGCACGTTGTTTCTTTTCGGATTGAGCTGCTATTTTCGAAATTACAGCAATGTATTTTTGTTTGTCTGTAATTTTCTTTTTATTCATTTCTTGCATTTCCTTTCTGATTTTTCGAACATACAATTCGGAATAATCAAATTTAATCTGTTGCAAATCAAGTACACCTTGTTTTTTAACTTTGATCCAAGAAGAATTTCGATCTACCAAATTTAAAATCGTCATTTGGGGAACTTTTCCATGCTCTTGGCGCGTTTCGTAACTTATAATAGTTGTTAAACTCACGGCTGAACCGCTAATGATTCCTTTGGGAACTGAACCTTTAAAGTCTGCAAAACTTAATTTACGGCTAGTGTCCCATTCGAGGTAATCGGGCTTTATAAATGAAAAAGTAAAAGTTAAGAATAGTAGGAATATGCCTGCTTTTAATACTGTCTTTGTCATGTAACTGTGTGTGTTTCTGCTAAAATAAGCTAATTATTATAAACTAAAAAATATCCATTAATTTTTCCAAAGCCATTCCTCTTGAACCTTTTATCAGTAACCGGTTTTCACGAATCGGATTTTTTTTCAAATAATTCTCCGCTTCTTCACGGTTTTCAAAAAGATGTACATTCGGATTTCTGGGTAATTCAATTTGACTGAAATGACTTCCAATTAAATAAACGGAATCAAATCCCATTTCGTATGCCAATTCTCCGATTTTTAAATGTTCAAAAGCCGAAGATTCACCCAATTCAAACATATCGCCCAATACCACGGCCTTTTCACCTTCTATCAATGAGAAATTTTTTAAGGCTGCTTCCATACTACTCGGATTGGCATTGTATGCATCCAAAATAATATGATGTTTTTCAGTAGTTAAAATTTGGGAACGATTGTCGCCAGAATCATAGGCCTCAATTGCTTTTTTAATTTCTTCAATCGGAACTTTAAAATAAAGCCCCATTGCAACGGCTGCGGCAACATTCGAAATGTTATATTGACCAATTAACTGACTTTGAATGCGATTGGAATTGTAAATTAATCCAGGACATTTTCCATCGACATTTTCAATGTATTGAAAGCGAAAAGCAGCGTTTGGATTGGTGCCAAAACTCAAAACTTCGATAGCATCGGTAAGTTCTATTTGTTTGCTATCGTCCGAATTTACAAACGCCTTTTTTTCATTTTTTCTTAAGTAATGGTAGAGTTCAGATTTTCCTTTAATCACGCCTTCCATTCCACCAAATCCTTCCAAATGGGCTTTCCCGAAATTGGTTATGTATCCGAAATCAGGTTTTGCTAAATGGCAAAGGAATTCAATTTCTTTTTGATGGTTGGCGCCCATTTCCACCACGGCCACTTCGTGGGTATGGTTGATGGATAACAAGGTCAATGGAACACCGATGTGGTTGTTTAAATTTCCAACTGTTGAAATCACTTTGTATTTTTGACTTAATACTCGGGTGATTAATTCTTTGGTTGTCGTTTTTCCATTACTTCCGGTTAAGGCAATAATGGGTGTTCTTAATTCGCGTCGATGGTGTTTGGCTAAATCTTGCAGAGCTTTCAACGAATCTTCTACCAAAAAAATATTGTTTTCTTCGTCTTCAAATTCTTTTTCATCTACAATAGCGTATCGAGCGCCTGTATCAATTGCCTTTTTCGCAAATTCATTTCCATTGAAATTTTCGCCTTTTATTCCAAAAAATAGAGAGCGCGGTGGAATGTTTCGAGTATCTGTGGATAGGTTTTTACACTTTAGAAAAAGTGAATATAGTGACTCCGTATTCATACTGTAAATATAATAAAAATCCCAATCTGAGATTTCAGATTGGGATTGTTTTTTTATAATAGGTGTTGAATTATTTTGTACCTGACTTAGATCTTTTTGATTCAAATGAACCTTGGTAATCTTGGGCTACTCTAAATCCAATCCAGCTGTTAGCTTCTGCTTGGTGTAGGAATCTTCTTTGTCCTGGGTCCAACCAATAGATAGGGTCTTTCCATGAACCTCCTTTTACTACACGTACTTCGTCTGAGATTGGAGAGGTTCTCGTTTCATCTTCTTTTTCAAGAATGATTCTACCTCTTTCATCTACATAGAATTTACGAGTTGGAGCGTTATACATTTCACCCGTTGTACTTGCAGATGCGCCTCCTCCGAAGCCTGGGATTGGATTTCCTAAAGAATCAACAGGAACTTCTCCCATATCCTCTTCAAATCTTGGGTTCAAGCTGGACATTCTGTCTCCATCCCGGAAGTTGATGTTGTCTTGATCTACTTGTTTTTTGTATTTTCCAGGTAAGGATTTATAAACCAAACTACCACTGTTGATGGTGTCAAATTGAATATCATCTTCGAATTTCTCAAATCCTCCAGCACCATTGTCAATCGTACTTTCGTAAACATTTCCTCTGAAATAGTTGAAATCATTTGCTTCATCATCGATAATGGGTCGATAAACATCGGCTGTCCACTCTGCTACGTTACCATACATTCCATATACACCAAACTCATTGGATTGGTATTTTTTAACGTCACTTGTAATGGCAGAACCGTCGTTCCCATATCCTCCAATACCGGAATAATCACCACGCCCTACTTTAAAGTTCGCCATGTACTGACCACGGCTACGACCTTTTTGACCTCTTAATTCATTTTGCATAACGGGCTTACCTTTGTACTCATTATACTCTCTGTCAGCAGGTAAAGCAAGTGCGGCATATTCCCATTCAGCTTCTGTTGGCAAACGGAAAGGTGCTACTTCTAAAGCAGTTGTTGAACGGTTTGCTTTTTGAATTCGCTGATTGGTGGTCTTAATCATGTTTTGTTTCGCCAACCTTGTGGTGTCAATAGCCTCTTTTACGTTGCTATCGCTATTTTTATAAGATTCTGCGTCAAAATATTTTGTACCGTAGTTGTATTCTTCATTTGAATAATAATCTTTACTCAAGATTCCTTTATCTATCAATGCTTTTTCATTGGCTCGATCTGTCAGCCATTCACAATAGTTACTCGCTTGTAACCAGCTAATTCCTACGACTGGATAATAACTGAATTCCGCAGAGAATAAATAGGTTTCATTGTCAAAGTCATTTCTCGAAAGTTTGTTATTGAAAACTTCAGGATCTGGAAGTGAACCTTCGTAAATATGTTTGTATTGTTCTTCTTCTGGAGGAAAAACAACGCGTAACCAAGTTAAATACTCACGGTATTGGTAATTGGTCACCTCCGTTTCACCCAGAAAGAATGATCGAACTTGCATACGAGTCGGCGTATTGTTCCAATCGTGCATTACGTCATCCTTTACTAACCCCATTGTAAAAGAACCGCCTTCGATGAATACCATTCCTGGCCATGCTTTTACTTTCGGTTTTTTCTTACCGTTAAAGAACCATCCCTTTTGGTCATTTGGTTTCCATCCAGTGGTGCTTGTGAACTTTTTGGTTCCACCTCCTTTCTTTCTACCGCCTCGTTGACCTGTACAACTTAATAGCGTTAATGAAAATGCTACCAAAAGAATTGTTAATATTCTACCCTTCTTCATATTGTTAATTAGTAATATGTTTTTTTAATTTTTCGAAAAATGATTTGCAAAGAAAATAAATTCTATTGAATTCTCAAAGCTAACCTTGCCAATCTTTAACGATATTATTCTTTTATTATTGTAAAATAGAATATTTTTGTCAAATAATCGTTCAATTATAATGAAAAAAATATCGTTTTTCTTTCTTGTCCTTTCTTTATGTGTTATAAACGCCCAAACCATTACCATTAATTGGGAAGGAACCAAAGATTTTACAGATGGAATGAACCCTACAGTTAAACTTCCGTTCTTCACAAATGACGGTTACAGCGCATCAAATGAAATGATTTACTTCTCTTATCACGAGGAAACGAAAAGTATCGCAGACATTCAGTTGGTAAATATACAATATTCTAATCTGACCTCTTCCGAAAAAGGAAATTTGGATGTGAGTCAAATTCCAACCCAACTCGAATATCTCGCAAAAGTCAATCAAGGTGCAAATAAATTCTTTGTATCTGTGGGAATGAATCCTTTTGTGAATGAAAACGGGCAAATTAAAAAAGTGACTTCGTTTCAAATTGTACAGCAACAAGGAATGCCCACCGATTTTCAAACGGAAGGGACTTATGATCCTGCCACACAAAGTGTTTTGAAAAGTGGGAATTGGTATAAAATACGCGTTAAAAAATCCGGGATTTTTCGATTGGACAAGGCTTTTTTTCAACAAAATAATATTCCAACCAATGTGGATCCGCGAACGATAAAAATTTATGGAAACGGTGGAAAGATGTTGAATGAAAATCCCGGTGATTTCCGGTATGGAGCATTGCAAGAAAACGCTATTCAGTTTATAGGTGAAGAGGACGGTAGTTTTGATAGTGGGGATTTTATTCTATTTTATGCACAAGGTCCACATGATTGGAACCGGTTGGAAACCTCAACGCTTGAGAATTTGACGCATCGTTTTAACCAGTTTTCGGATTATGCCTATTATTTCATTACCTATGGCGGATCGCAGGGAAAACGAGTGCAAGATGTGATAATTGAAGGAAATCCCGTTCAAACTTTTCAGCAATACGATGAATATCAATTCCATGAAAAAGATTCCATCAATATGAATCTAGTGGGACGACAATGGGTAGGAGAGAACTTCAATGTAAATCCTAGCTTAAGTGTCACCTTGAATGGAAACGGTCCAGTGGCGGGTGATTTCCGAGCGAAATACCGATTGGTAGGGAAAAACGCTGCAGGTGTAAGTTATACTGCATCACTCAATGGGACAAGTTTGTTGGGTGGGAATTTTAGTACTGGTAATTTCATTGCAAGTCAACGCAATGAATCGATTGCAGCCAGTGGAAATAGTTTTACTTTCACAATCAATGTTGCAGATAACTCAAATCCAAGCTCGTTTGTTTTTCTTGATTATTTAGAAGTTGTTTATTCGGCGGGATTGAATTTCAACGGAACCCAAATGAATTTCCGAAGGCTTCAGGATTTGAACGATGGGAATATTTACGGATTTGCGCTATCAGGTCCTCAAAAAGTGTGGAATATTTCAGATATAACCTCTGCACGAAACGTGAATCCTTCCAATGGGGTGTATAAATACCAATCAAACAGTCCGGATTTTAAAAATGAATTTGTTGCATTCAATGAGTCGGCGGCTTTTACAGAAATAGAATATGTTGGAACAGTTGCCAACCAGAATCTAAGAGGGTTGACCAATATTGATTATGCCATTGTCGCACATCCGAATTTTTTAGGAGAAGCAGCGCGAATGGCGAATTTTAGAATTCAAAACGACGGTGTGAAAGTAGTGGTAGTTACAACCGATCAGGTTTACAATGAATTTTCATCAGGGGCACAAGATATTTCAGGAATTCGTGATTTCTTCAAACATTTGAGAGATTCTGGAAGTCCGCTAAAGCATGCTTTGTTATTCGGGGGTGCTTCGTTTGATTACAAGGATCGAACTACCGGAAACACAAATTTCGTCCCTACCTATATCAGTTTTAGTTCAGTGGACTTGGAAAACTCCTTTGTGACCGATGATTATTTCACCATGTTGGATGATTCCGATATTATTTTAAAGGATAATGACAAAAGTAAACCTACCGAATATAGTTTAGTGGGTGCAGCTCAAATGGATATTGCAGTCGGACGAATGCCTGCTCATACTCTGGCTGAAGCAAAAGTTATGGTCGATAAAACTTTGGCGTATTATGAGAAACTTCCTGGACAAGGAACTTCTTTTGGTGACTGGAAAACAAAATTTTTATTGGTGGTAGATGATGATAAAGGAAACGGTCCATTTCATCAAACGATTGAAAATACATCTTCAACATTTATCGATAATAATATAGGTTATGCGACTTTACGTAAGGGATATTTAGACGCTTTTGTTCGTCAAAGTACATCCGCAGGGCCTAGATATCCAGCCGTAAATCAATTAATTTCGAATTCCTTTAATTTAGGAACTTCTTTAATCGTTTATTTTGGTCACGGAGGCGCACGAAGTTGGGCGCAAACACGAGTTATTACGTACGAAGAAATTAGTAACTTCAGTAATTTCTCGGGCTTGTATTCACGTTTACCTGTTGTGATGACGATTACGTGTGAATTTACCGTGTGGGATTTGCCATACTTGCCTTCCGCAGGAGTTTATATGTACAAAGCACCGCTAGGTGGAGCTTCAGCGATGATTACAACAAGTCGTCCTGTTTATGTTAGTTACGGTGAAGCTTTTAATCAGAAAATTGTAGAGCAAGTACTTCAACTTCAAGGAGATAAATTTCAAACTTTAGGTGAAGCGTTGACAAATGCAAAAGTGAGCTATCCGGGACAGGTTAATCACATCAACGTGAATTTATTGGGTGACCCGATGTTGAGTGTTACACGTCCGCCAAGAGAAATCCGGATTACAAAAATCAATGGGGAAGATGCCGATTCTTTTGACGGTGTTTTGAGAGCCATGGATTTTGTAGAAATTGAAGGTGAAGTTTTGGATGAAGGCGGAACTTTGCGCGATAATTCATTCAACGGAAAAGCTACCGCCAACTTTTTTGATAAGCCCGTTACCAAACATACCTTAAATAATCGAGGAGATTTAGGAGTAATGGAATTCCAGGAACAAATAAACTCGGTTTTTAAAGGAGGAACCAATGTAGAATATGGGAAATTTAAATTTCAATTCTATGTTCCCAAAGACATTAATTACGAAGTAGATTATGGGAAGTTCACGGTGTATGCGCATAACAATGTAATCGACGGAGTGACATCCAAAGACATAAAAATAGGCGATCAAAATCCCGATGGGTTGGATGACAACGAAGGTCCTGTAATTGGATTGTATATGAATAATCTGAATTTTGTAGATGGAGGAATTACCGATAGAAACCCATACTTACTCGCATGTTTAGTGGATGATACAGGAATTAACACCAGTGGAATTGCCATTGGTCATGATATTACCGGAGTTTTGGATCAAGATGTAGAAGGAACTTATGTATTAAATGAATATTATGAAGGAGGAGATAACAATCCTTGTACAAATCCGCAATTTCTTGACTATCAGAAAGGACAGGTGATGTATCGACTAAGTAACTTAGATTTAGGGTCGCATCAAATAGTTGTTAAAGCGTGGGATATAAACAATAATTCATCCAGCGAAACGTTAGATTTCGTAGTAATGGAAGAAGGCTCGGAATATATCTATATCGATAAATTATTGAACTGGCCGAATCCATTTACCAACCAAACGTATTTCCACTTTGAACACAATTGCGATTCAGAATTGGATGTGATGGTACAAATTTTTACAATCTCTGGGAAATTGGTGAAGACTGTGCGTCAACCCGTATCAGCAGAGCCTTGGAGAGAAGGTTACCGTACCGGACGATTCGCGATTCCATGGGATGGATTGGATGATTTTGGTGATAAAATAGGAAAAGGTGTGTATATTTACCGCCTCACAGCAAAAGGGGTAAATCCTGAAGAGTGTAAAGGCTCTGCAACGGCTGTTGAAAAATTAGTGATTTTGAAATAATTAATAAAAGATGATAAGAAAGAGAATTTCAATCGGATGTATGTTATTGTTTTCTGTACTCTCTACGGCACAGCAACAACCAAACCCAGTGCTTACCGGAGCACCGTTTCTAAGAGTTTCTCCCGATGCCCGTGCAGGTGCCTTGGGTGATATGGGAGCTGCAACTTCTGCAGATGCCTTTTCTCAATTTTGGAACCCGGCAAAATACAATTTCAGTAAAAGTTATTCAGGTGTAGCAGTTTCTTATACGCCGTACATGAGTAGTATTACTGACGATGTATTCTTATTAAACGCTTCATTTTATACGTTCTTAGGACAGGATGAAAGAAGTACATTATCTGCAAGCTTGTATTACTTTAATATTGGTGAAATTGATTTGACCGAATTGGTAGGTACTCAAATTGTAAATACAGGAATCGCAAAACCCAATGAATTTGCTTTTGATGTAGCGTATGGATTGAGATTAACCGATACGTATAGTATGGCTGTAACCGGTCGTTTCATTCGTTCCGATTTATTTAATAACATCGATGACGGAACCGTTCAGCCCGCAAATACCTTTGCAGTAGACGTTTCTGGTTTCTATCAAAGCCCAAGACATAGCTGGAGTAACTTTGAAGGACGTGCAAGAGCTGGATTTAATATCAGCAACATAGGACCAAAATTGGATTATTCGAATTCCGAAGATAATGCCGCGTATTTACCAACCAACTTACGAGTAGGAGCAGGGTATGACTTTATTTTGGATGAATACAATACCGTAGCTTTTACAATGGAAGCCAATAAGCTGTTGGTTCCTACTCCGCAATATGAGGTGGATGCAGATGGAAATGAAATTGCAGGATCTCGATACATACCCAACAAAGGAGTGGTAGAAGGAATGTTCAGTTCATTTGGTGATGCACCCGGTGGTTTTGCCGAAGAAATGAAAGAATTTACATGGGGAGCTTCTTTGGAATATTCGTACAACGATGTTTTATTTGTACGTAGTGGATATTTCCATGAAAGTGAATTGAAAGGAGATCGTCAGCACTTAACCTTAGGAGCTGGATTGAAATACAACGCTTTTGGATTGGATTTCTCGTATTTGATTCCAACGTCCAAAACAAACAATGCATTGGAAAACACCCTTCGTTTTGCTCTTACCTGGGAATTCGGGGGAGAAACCAATAACAATTGGGATTATTAATTCGTAATCCTTTTTATATTAAAATGCCTGATTATCGAATGGAGTCAGGCATTTTTGTATTGCAGTCAATCAGTGGGAAAAACGTGATAAAAAACAGTTGTGTGATTTTTTGAAGATTAAACCTAATTTAATAAATAGGTTGATTATCTTTGCCCTGAAATATAAATTAAGTTATGTCTATCAATAGATTTTTACAATTTTTAGTTCCAAAAGACAAGAAGTTCTTTCCTCTTTTTCACGAATTCTCTAAATTATTGGTCGGAATGGCCAGCACCCTGCATGAAGCGGTTAACGTTAAGTCGGGTGAAAGAGATGTCTTTTTTGAGAAGTTAGAAAAGTTAGATGAACGATGTGAGAAATTAGCACATAAAATTAATTTGGAACTAAGTAAAAATTTTTTGACACCCTTTGACCGAGAAGACATCTACGCACTTACTAATACAATGAGTGAAGTGTCAGACTACATTGATGCGAGTGGGAAACGAATGCGACTTTATCAAGTGGATAAAGTGAAAAAACCGATCCGAAGAATTACGGCTGCAAATTTAGAAGCATGTGAAAACATTCAAAAAGCAATCGTTGCATTGGAAGGATTTAAAGATTTGCCTACCGTTTTAAAGTGTTGTGAACGAATCAATAAATTGGAAAATAAAGTCGATAATATTTACGACAAGGAAATTTATGAAATCTTTGATGAATATGAAGATGTAAAAGAAATTATCAAATACAAAGAGATTTTTTCTGCGCTTGAAAATGCTTCAGATAGATGCAAATACGTAGCAGATGTTTTGGAGTCTATTTCAGTAAAACATTCATAAATATCCAACTAATTGGACATGGATTCACAACTTCTTCTTTTAATTGCAGTCATTGTTTTAGCCTTTATTTTTGACTATATAAATGGGTTTCATGATGCGGCGAATGCAATTGCCACCATTGTAGCTACCCGAGTTTTAACTCCTTTTCAAGCTGTTTTATGGGCTGCTACTTTTAACTTTGCTGCCTATTTTGTATCCAAATATTGGATTGGTGAATTTAAGATTGGTAATACCATTGCCAAAACTGTGAACGAAAGTTCAATTACGCTCGAAGTTATCTTAGCTGGAATTATTGCGGCTATTGTGTGGAATTTAGTCACATGGTGGTATGGAATTCCATCCTCTTCTTCCCATACCTTAATTGGTGGATTCATCGGTGCGGCCGTTGCCAGTGCAGGTGGATTAACCGAAATGGATGGTGAAGCAGTAATCAATTATGTGAAAGTTGTACCGATTTTCATTTTTATTTTTATGGCTCCTTTAGTTGGGATGATTGTTGCCTATTTCATAACAGTCCTCATTATGCACCTATTTAAGCGATCAAGCCATCGGAAAGCTGAGAAATGGTTCAAACGATTGCAGTTGGTTTCTTCTGCTCTATTTAGTTTGGGACACGGTGGAAATGATGCTCAGAAAGTAATGGGTATTATCGGTGCTGCCGTTATTGTTTATCATATACAACGTGGGGATGCAGAATGGGTGAATTCGCCCGATCAATTTGCGCATTTCGTCGTTGATTATTGGTGGGTACCGCTTTCCAGTTTTATCGTTATAGCTCTTGGTACGATGAGTGGTGGATGGAAGATTGTGAAAACAATGGGTACAAAAATCACGAAAGTAACTCCTTTGGAAGGTGTTGCAGCTGAAACTGCGGGTGCAATTACACTTTATATTTCTGAATTCTTTGGTATCCCAGTTTCTACAACGCATACCATTACGGGATCCATCATTGGAGTTGGAATAACCAAAAGAGTGTCTGCTGTTCGATGGGGAGTGACCATCAACATGTTATGGGCTTGGATTCTTACCATTCCCGTTTCTGCATTGATTGCGGCTTTGGTCTACTATTTCATCATGCTTTTCTAAACAAATAAAAAGCCTACGTTTAATTTGAACTATTGTACTGTAATTTGCTTTGGATTATTTACAATTATTTCCGGCATATCTTTATACAAAATCAACTTACCACTTACACAAATGGTTTTGTCTTTTAAGAATTCCGCAGGTTTGTAATTGAATTTTTTCCAATCGCTTTGGAAAATAGCGACCGTCATTTTTTGATTGGGATACTTTGCGCCTAAATTTAACAGAACCACTTTTTTGGAAGTGTAATTTCCGTACACTTTGTTGCAATAGACGACCTCCTTATTAATGTTTTTCATCACATCCGCATCCGTAATTTTTTGTTGAGCGAATGAAAAACCAGATAGGTATAGAAATATGAGATAGATAGGTTTCATGACGGTATGATTTAAAATGGAAGGTCTAAGTTAATCTTTAAAAATGAATTGATTTACAGGGTTTTTCCTAGATTTTGATCTTCCAAAAAAATCAATATGTTTTTGTCATATCCGAAGGAGTCACCAAATTGAATTCTGTAAGCTTCGCGTCTTTAGGAAGTGAAACCGAATTCTCTTCCGACTCAAAAACGGAGATAACCGCAATCTTTAAGTGGGGATTTTGTTTTTTCAAATACCAATATATTCCACCGAATTCTTTGCTATGGTAATTACCATTGTAATGCAAAAACAATTTTCCTTGTGACCAATAGTCAAGTATGGATTCTGCCATGGTTGCATCTTTTACAGCTTGTGCGGCGACAAAGTTAATTCCACCTTCTTCCACGTGACCAAACATCATTTCCAACATTTCGGTATAACCTGGCGTTTCCATATCCACAATTACCGGTAATTTCATCATCCACTTTTTTTCATTCGCCGGTAAAAAATCCAGACTCTTTAAGCCTTCTTTGTAAACCTGTGATGCATATTTACGGGGAATGTTGGTGGCGATAAATTTTAAATGATGGGTTTTTGCAAAATCGATCAATGGATGGTAATCGGTTGTGTAATTATTCCACAAACGTATTGAATCTTTTAAGTCTTTTTCCTTTAATTCCCCTGCTAAAAACGCATTCAATTGGGATTGATTATCGCGTTCAAACATTTCAGCTCCAAGGATTAAATCTTTTCCTTTTTTTGAATACAGTGCTTTCGTTAGTTGCAATTCCAACCAATGATTGATAGAATTATCGTGATTTTCGCCAAATAAAACTACATCATACTTCAACAATTGATTAACCATTCGTTCAAATTTCACTTTCTTTCCTTTTTTCGTGTAAAACTGATAGGCAGTTGCATTTTGAGAAAAAACAAAAGACAGTGGGAAAGTGAGCAGTAAGAATACGAGTAAGAAATTACGGGATTCGGAATTCATGGTATCAGATTAATAGGTTTTGGAATTGAAATATAGTAAAAAAATGGGAATGACGAACGAAATTTGGAAAGAAGGTGATTTTAGAATTTCTCTTTTTCTTAATCCCTTCAGAAATTTATTTCTCATTCAATTTGTAATTTAATCCAAACAGCGTTGATCATTCGACAAAAACCACTAATTTTGTAGATGCAAGTCGCTTTGTCGCTTCGAGTAATCGGAGAGGAAAGTCCGGACACCATAGAGCAACATAGCGGGTAACGCCCGTCGTTCCGAAGGAATTTGGAAAAGGACCAGTGCAACAGAAAGCAAGTACAGTTCGGCTGTAGTGAAACCAGGTAAACTCTATGTGGTGCAATGCCATGTATATCGGCAGTTAAGGGTTGCTCGCCCGTTGCTGAGGGGTAGGCAGATTGATCTTTTGGGTAACTGAAAGACGAGATAAATGACAAAGATTCCTTTGTTCGCAGAGGAATACAGAATCCGGCTTATAGACTTGCATTTTTTTTATTCGAAAGTTTAGAAACAAAAAAACCACCTCGTTTTGAGGTGGTTTTCTTAATTAAGATAAGTTACTACTTATTTTTTAATCACTTTATATGTACCGGTTTGTCCGTTTACAGTCACTTTCATTACGTATAAACCTGGAGCTAAATTTGAAACGTTGATATCTTTTGAAACTGAATTCACTTTCGAAGAAAGTGTTTTCTGACCCAAAGTGTTATAGAAAACAACGGATTCAATGTTGCTACCCGATTTTAAAGAAATTACATCTTTCACTGGATTCGGATAGAAACTGAAATCTAACAATGGATTTTCAATGGTTTTAAGCATATCTTTTGCAACTGTACTCCATGCCATTTGATTAAAGTCAGCCCCACTTGTGAATGGACCTACTAAAGTGGATGCTCCTGTAGTCACATCTAATCTTCTCCATTCCGATTGGAAAGTATCTCCATTGAATGCGGATAAATAAACATAACCATCATCACCTGGAATAAAGGTTCCTCCTTGTCCATAGTTTGCTCCAAAGCCTAAACCTCCAACAAAAGTTGAATCTCCTGTATTTAAATCGATTTTATAGAAAGCATCGTCAACAATATCATGCGCATACCCATTTCCAGCGCCGTCAATCATGAGCGAAATTGCTCCTGCATTTGGCATAGAACCAACTTCTGTATGGGTTACACCTGCAATGTCGATGATGTGTAATTTTGAAGGGCTTACTAGATCATTAGATACGGCGTACAATGTCCCATCTGGATGGAATTCAGCTCCTACCCAATTATAACCAGAACCTGGATTAATGGATCCCAAATTGGTGTACGTACCTGTGGTTAAGTCTACTTTAAAGAAGAAATTGCTATTGTCTAATACATACGCTGTGTTTGGGTTTGCTGGATCAATTGCACCTGCATTTTCGAAATCAGTCACGGGAGAACTTCCTAGTGGAGTTAAAACCGATGGATCTGCTTTATCAAAACTAACCAAAGTTCCTGAGTCATTTACGATTCCAAAAACGAGAGAATCCGTTTGACCTCCCCCTGGCTCATCATCACCGATTACATTCCAAATAAAAGCATCATTTAACCCCAAAGCTGTAAGTGGAGTAGGGGTATTTGCACCACAGTCTGCAGCTTGGATATAACTTGGTCCCGTTTGAGCTTCTTCATTGGTACCGAAAACTAAATAATTACCATCCGCTTCTCCATCCCAAATAACCAATTCCATTACCATTGCTTCTCCTGCAGGAATCGTTGCAGAAAGTGGTAAGCTAACAATGGAGAATGAATTTGCATTCGTTGCTGTGTAAAACGATGTTCCTTGTAAAGTCAACGTTCCACCTGGAAAAGTTCCTACCGTAGTAGAATAAATGTTGGCCGTAATATCATAACCTACAGGAATGTTTGTGTCTTCAATTGCAAATTCAACTGTATTTACTTCAAATCCATTGGTAATACCAAAGTCTCCCGGTAAATTAAATACTCGGAACATGTTGTTGTCTCTTGAAAAATTGGGGTGTTGCGCACATGCAATACCTCGGGTAATTACTTGTGAAGTACTTTGGGTAATGGTCTGAGGAGCAAAATTTCCAGTAGTTCCCTCATTGAAATACTCTTGAAGCATTACTTGTTCATTTTTTGTGAAATGTGCATTTACACTTCCCGAGTTTACGCCAATCTGATCCTTTCTAATTAATAAGTCTTCGATTGTTACCTGATTCTGCGGTACAGAACTGTTGGTAAACGAATTCTGTGCTAACATGAGTGATGAACTCATTACCACCGTTAACATAAGATAAAGTTTTCTCATAAAATTTTAGTTTTTAGATTATTTTAAACAAACTTAATGCTTTAACTTTTCGATTAGATAAATTTTACATGATATTAACAAAGAATTAACATTGAGAAAACAATAAAAAAAGCCATTCAATCAAGAATGGCTTTTTTAGCAATTATATTTTTCTATCTAAATTATCCTTCTACAAAATATTTATAAAAATAAGGAATAGTTTCAATTCCTTTGTAGAAATTGAATAAACCATAATTCTCATTTGGTGAATGGATTACATCCGAGTTCAATCCGAAGCCCATCAATACCGATTTCGATTCCAATTCTCTCTCAAACAAAGCAACGATGGGAATACTTCCCCCACCGCGCGTTGCCAATGCTTCTTTTCCGAAGGTATGGGTCATCGCTTTTTTCGCAGCTTGAAAACCTTTGTCCGATGTCGGAAGTACATACGCATCCCCACCATGATGGGGCGTAACTTTTACTTCAACGGATGAAGGCGCCAAGGTAGGGAAGTGGTCTGCAAACAATTGGGTGATTTTTTCAGGATCTTGTCCCGGAACCAATCGCATGGAGATTTTTGCGTACGCATGCGATGCAATCACAGTTTTAGCTCCTTTTCCGGTATATCCACCCCATATTCCATTTACATCCAAAGTCGGACGGATGGAGGCTCTCTCCAACGTTGTGTATCCTTTTTCTCCTTGGATATCTTTAATTCCAATCGATTTTTTGTAGGCTTCGATGTCAAATGGGATTCGTCCCATTTCTTCTCTTTCCTCTTCAGTTAACTCCAAAATGCCATCGTAAAATCCAGGAATGGTAATGTGTCCATCTTCGTCATGCAATTTTGCAATCATGTCACACAATACGTTGATCGGATTCGGAACGGCACCTCCGTAAACGCCGGAATGCATGTCCAAATCAGCTCCTTTTACTTCGACTTCAACATAACTCAAACCTCTCAATCCTACGGAAATAGAAGGTTGTTCTTTTGAAATAATGTCGGTATCTGAAATTAAGATGATATCGTTTTTTAATTTTTCTTTATTATTTCGCACAAATTCGCCCAAGCTAATCGAACCTACTTCTTCTTCGCCTTCAATCATGAATTTGATGTTACACGGAAGTTCGTTCTTTCTATTCATCGCTTCAAACGCTTTTACGTGCATAAAGAATTGACCTTTGTCGTCGGCCGAACCGCGTGCAAAAATCGCTCCTTCCGGATGAATTTCTGTCTTTTTGATTACAGGCTCAAAAGGACCAGACTCCCAAAGTTCCAAAGGATCCGCCGGCTGTACATCGTAATGACCATACACCAAAACCGTCGGTAACGATGGGTCAATGAGCTTTTCACCGTACACTACGGGGTATCCACTGGTTTCGCACACTTCCACATTGTCAGCGCCCGCTGCTTTTAAATAGTCAGCAACCAAATCGGCTGTATTTAAAACATCTTGATTGAATGCAGGATCAGCACTAACGGATGGGATTTTTAATAGTTCAATTAATTCGTCTAAAAATCGTTGTTTATTTTCAGAAATAAACTTCTGAGTTTCTTCCATTCTAATTTTAATTTGTTATGATTGGCTAATGTAGCAAATTCACTTTAATTTTTAAATGTTTCGACTCACTTTCTTAAAATCACTTATCTTCGCTTTTCAAATTAAAAAAGATGATTATTTACAGTGTTACGATCTGTGTGGAAGCAGGCATTGAAGAAGAATGGGTGGAATGGATGCGTACCTCGCACATTCCAGAGGTGATGAATACAGGGAAATTCTCATCCTGTCGTTTCTCGAAATTACTTTCGCACAAAGAAGAAGGGGTTCAAAATTATTCTGCGCAATATACCTGCAATTCCGCAGCCGATTTGGAAGATTACCAACAGAACTTCGCCAAAGAATTACAAGGAAAATCAGTGGAGAAGTTTGCCGATAAAATGCTTGCCTTTCGTACCGAATTGGAAGTTATTGAAGAATTCTAACGACTTAATTTCTCCAGCGCATATTGAATCATTTTGTCAATGGTCGCATGGGAATCTTTGCTGAATTCACCCAACGCACGATTGGCAACAATACAATTCATCGATAAAGCTTCGTGCCCTAGCATTTTTGATAATCCATAAATTCCCGAAGTTTCCATTTCAAAATTCGTAATTCGAATGCCATTGTGTGAAAATCCGGCTAAAATGGCATTGATGTCTTTGGGCGAAGGTGCCAATCGCAATTCTCGTCCTTGTGGCCCATAAAAACCCAAAGCGGTTGCCGTAATTCCTGAAATCGTTTCTTCCGAACGTAATTGATCCATCAGAAATTGAGAGCCTTCGACTAAATAAGGTTCTGCCTTTTTGGAATCCCAATTCGCATAGTCTAAAAATGCATTTCCTATTTCTTTTTCAAAAATAGCGTCTGAGCCTTCGTAATAATGCATCAAACCATCAAAACCCAATCCGTGTGAACTCAATACAAAACTATCCACCGGAATGTCTGTATGCAAAGCTCCCGAAGTTCCCAAACGAACGATGTTTAGTTTTTTAAATTCGGAATTGATTTCACCGGTTTGTAAATTTATATTCGCTACCGCATCCAATTCACTCAATACAATGTCGATGTTGTCCGTTCCCATTCCCGTTGAAATCACCGTAAATCGCTTTCCGTTGTACGTTCCCGTATGGGTAACGATTTCTCTTTTTTGGGTTTTGAATTCAATTTCATCAAAGTATTTTGAAACTTCTTTTACTCGGTCAGGATCGCCCACTGTGATGATCCATTCCGATAAATGTTCCGGACGAATATTGCAGTGATAGATACTTCCATCGTCATTCAAAATCAATTCAGAAGATGCTTTGCTCATAATATAGTTTGTATTTGAATTCAAAGTTATAAATTAAAAAGCAATAGACCGTAAGCTTGGGGTAGTAAATGGTAAGCGATAAATTGCGTCTTTACATAATACGTTGTATTTTGTACGCTGTACTTAGTACATAATTAATATATTTGCTCAAAATCTAAATTATGTTAGTCGTAACTGCTATTCAAGAAAACAAAGAAAGAGTCTTGGAAGGACTTAGAAAAAGAAATTTCAAGGATTTGGGATTGGTTGACGAAGTATTAAACGTCGATGAATTACGTAGAAAAACTCAATTTGAGTTGGATACGCTTTTAGCAGAATCGAATAAAATGTCGAAGGAAATCGGTCAATTATTTCAGCAAGGAAAAACCGAAGAAGCGAATGATTTAAAATTAAAAACGGCCGACCAAAAATCACAAATCAAAGAATTGCAAGATTTGTTGGCGAAATACGAAGAAAGCTTGCAATCGATGTTGTATCAACTTCCGAACATTCCACACAGCAGTGTAATTCAAGGAGTAGGAGCGGAGGACAATGAAACGATTTTCGAACACGGTGACGCCAGTCCAAAACCGAATGCAATTCCGCACTGGGAATTAGCAAAAGCAAAGAATTTGATTGATTTTGAATTGGGTGTAAAAATCACAGGCGCAGGATTTCCAGTGTATATTGGAAAAGGAGCCAGATTGCAACGTGCTTTGATTCAATTCTTTTTAGATAGAAATACGGCAGCAGGTTATACCGAAATAAATCCACCTTTGGTTGTGAATGAAGCTTCTGGAATTGGAACCGGACAACTGCCAGACAAAGAAGGACAGATGTATTACATCAACGAAGATAATTTGTATTTAATTCCAACTTCGGAAGTTCCTGTGACCAATATTTACAGAAATGAATTGGTAGAAGGTTCAAGTCTTCCGATTAAAATGACCGCGTATTCTCCCTGTTTCCGTCGAGAAGCTGGAAGTTATGGAAAAGATGTTCGCGGCTTGAATCGTTTGCATCAATTTGAGAAAGTGGAAATTGTGCGAATTGAAAAACCAGAAAATTCCTACGCAGCTTTGGAAGGAATGGTAGCGCATGTAAAAGGACTTTTGGAAGATTTGGAATTGCCGTACCGTGTTTTAAGATTATGTGGTGGCGACACGGGATTTGCATCCGCCTTGACCTACGATTTCGAAGTGTTTTCTGCAGCTCAAGAAAAATGGTTGGAAGTAAGCTCGGTTTCGAACTTTGAAACCTTCCAAGCCAATCGTTTGAAGTTGCGATTCAAATCCGACGGTAAAAATGAATTATGTCACACTTTAAACGGTAGTGCTCTAGCACTTCCACGAATTCTTGCGGCCCTTTTGGAAAATCACCAACAAGAAGATGGAAGCGTTCGAATGCCTGAAAAATTAAGAAGTTATACCGGGTTTGATTTGATTGAGTAATCAAAATCTAATTATATGGAAAAAGGAGTTTTCAATCAATTGAAAACTCCTTTTTTCATTTACTTCGTATAATACCGAAGATGAAGTTGTTTTATTTTTTCCAATAACTCTCCATCAGCCGGTCCTTTGACTATGATGTTTTTTACAATGTGTTGAATGGGTAGAAAGTGAATAGGCGCTTCGGGAATATTTAATTCCTTGAGCCATTCGCCCAATTGTTTTCCGGAACTGATGTAAACGACGGTTCCAATTTCGGACCAAGCGTGCGCTCCTGCACACATAGCGCAATGTTCGCCGCTAGTGTATAAAGTGGAGCTTTTTCGTTGGTCCAAGGTTAGATTGTCCAACGCCCAATTTGACAATTCATATTCCGGGTGAGCGAGTAGATTTTTTTCATTCACTCGATTTCGAGCTTCTGCCAAGACTTCACCGATTTCACTGACCAAAATAGAGCCAAACGGTTTGTCACCTGCATTCAGAGCTTCTTCCGCCAATTCCAAACAACGATTTAGAAAGGAAAGATCTTTTTCGGTTAAATTCGTTGAATTGCTCATAGTTTGAAATTTAATTATTTACGGTTTTTTATTCTCTTTTTCTTCTTCTTCGATCTCGTGCACATTTCTTCTTACTTCTTCCATGATTTCATCGTCTTCTTTTTGTTTGGCATCTTCTTCCATTTCACGGGCTTTGGTCAATGCACTGGCCACCAAACCCGCGGGAATGGTAACGATTCCTACTCCAATCATCAAAATAAAGAAGGTAAACATTTTCCCTCCGGTCGTGATGGGATAAACGTCACCGTATCCAACGGTTGTCAGCGTAACCACTGCCCACCAAGCACTGGCGAAAATGGAAGAAAACACGTCGGGCTGTGCTTCATTTTCAAAATAATATATTCCTGCGGAAGCTAGAAATATAAAGATGGAAGTCACCATTAAGAACAGAATGATTTCTTCTTTCACAATTTGAGCTGCAATCGTAAATCGATTCAAGGCTTTGTTGTAACGCACCAATTTAAATGCCCGGAATATTCGAAATACCCTGAGCGCTCGAAGTGACATTAAATGAGTAGAAGCGGTAATGTAAAAGGGAATGATGGCTATAAAATCTATAAGTCCATAAAAACTAAAAATGTATTTCCATGGTTTTTTGGCCACATAAATTCGAAGAATGTATTCAATGGAGAAAATGGTGATAGCCACATATTCAATCCATTCGAGGATTAATCGAGTTTGTTTTGAATTGTTGGGTAAAGTACTTACCGCATACGCAATTAGGGAAATGAGAATTAAAAGTTGGACTGTATAATCAAATAATCGCCCCCACTTAGTGGTGCGGTCATCGACTATATTTCGAAGTTTTTCGCGCATCATAGTTTTACAAATTTAAAATATTTTGAAAACTACAGACTACTTATGCGAAAAAAAACCTGAGAGATAGGTAGTATGAAATGATTTTTAGTCTATTAACTGAAAGCAGAAAACTAAATTTATTCAACCACTTTCTTTTTTGCTATTTTAGCTTTAAGCACTTCGTAAACAACAGGTAGAACAGAGAGAACTACAATTCCTAAAATGAATTTCTCTAAATGCGCTTCCACAAACGGAATTCGACCTAGGAAATAACCAATTAATCCAATTCCACCCACCCAAATGAAACCACCTAAGATGTCATAGGGTAAAAATACGCGGTAATTCATTTTTCCCACGCCTGAAATAAAAGGAGTGATCGTTCGTACAATGGGAACAAAACGTGCAATGATGATGGTTCTTGGACCATTCTTTTCAAAAAACGCATGGGTTTGATCCAGCCATTCTTTTTTAACCAATTGCTTGCCTCGGAACTTTAAGGACAGAACCCGTTCATTAAAAAATCGACCGACGAAATAATTGAGATTATCGCCGAGAATTGCGGCTACAATCAGTAAAGGGATTAATATTTTAATATCCAGTCCACCATCTATTGCACACAGCATTCCGGCCGTGAATAGAAGGGAATCTCCCGGTAAAAAAGGAAAGATTACAAATCCCGTTTCAACGAAAATGATCAGAAATAAAATAACATAGATTAATGTTCCGTATTCTGCGAACAACCACAATAAAGTGTCTTTGGTATTGGTCAATAAATTGATAAGGAAATCGATGAATTCCATTGTGTATTTTAAGTTTGGTGCGAAGTTAAACTTTATTTATAAAAAAGACTTTTCCAAAGTGTGAAAACTTTGTGAAAACTAGCATAAGTCATGGATTGGGATGAACCCATTATCCCCCCGTTCAGCGTTTTCTCTTTTGGCAAAACCAAGATTAATCTTCCATCTTTTTACTCGCACTTCGTTTGATCAGCGGAGGGAAAAAGAATTTATAAGGATTCCGAAAGAAATCTTTGGTTACGGTCCAAAGCATTGGGAAAATAATGTACAAACGTATGTTGTTCGAACGCATTGCCAACATCAAAGACAATAAAAAACTTACAAAAAAATTGAAAGTTCCAACAGCAAATGTTGCAATAATTGCAGTTATTAGAGTTTTAAAAGCAATACTTGTAAATCCAATTCCGGCAATTCCCAATGCCAAATTCCCAGCAACAAAAGTGATGTGACGAATGTCAAAATTGATATTTAGAAAATCCCCAATCAAAAAGGCAAATCCCATCATGAAACCAAACGCTACATTTCCTACGACTCCTCCATAATTTTTTTCAAACCAAGTGGCAATGGATTTTCTCTTTTTCTCATTGAAAAATTTCTTTAAAAGGGGATGATGATAAATCCGCTGTGGATGATTTTTGTACCGTAAGTCGTTGATAACTAGTCCAGACAATAGTCCAGAGACAAATAAAAAGAATCCTGCGATAGACGCGTACCACAATATTTTTTTATCAAAATAGGCCAATTCGCTCCAAAAACTAAATGACTGACTAAAGGTTAAAATTTGCCAACCAAAAACATGACGAAATAAATAAAACAAAACGATGACCAATGAAAAACTAGCTAAAACATTCCCTTGAAATGCAATAAATTGACTTCGGCTTAGTCGTGCAAATAATTTCGAGAATTCAGAATAATCAATTTTTTTTGTTATCTCATCTCGTTTCAATGTATGTGCAATCAATGAAGCTGTCATTGAGGGTTGTTTGGTAGCCAATGTCATATGGGTTAAATAAATCACAGAGAATCCCAAAGCATAATTAATACTGTACAAAAATGCCCGAGAAAAAGGAGATAGGTTGTCAATATTCCCCAACCATAATTTGATAAACACACAAAGAGCGACAACTAAACCTCCGCCCCAAGCAGTTAAAAACAACTTTGAATACTCTTTGGCTGTTGAGGTTATGTATTTTTCTCCTGTTTTTCCGTTGTGGTAGGTGGCTAAAAAAGTAACCAAATAAACCGACGATGAAATTTGTTTTCTCAACCAATTTTTAGGGGAGTAATATTTAGGCCAAGCCCTGGTACTATTGGTGAAAAAAACAACCAAATCATTGTCGTTTTTTAAATCATTTAAATTTCGAATCAGGCTTTGTAAACGCTCTAATTCTTGCGTTATTCGGTTAATTTTAACCGTAATTTTTAAAGAAATCCCCTTGTTGTCTTTTTGTATCAAAATGTCATTAAGGTAATTTTTGCAGTTGCGAATCAATTGCCTTGTTTCAAGTTGGTCAAAGGGATTATCTGGACTTTCAATGATGTTTCGAATGACAATCGAAAGCTTATAAAATGGGGTTTGAGCATACATTCCCGAGGGACGATAGCGGATCATTTCATTGTCCGAAAATTCACCACCAATGCGGTCCATCAAAATTGTAATGGATTCGACCAATTGATTTTTGAGGTTTTTCCGAAGGGATTTTAAATCAGATTCCTCTGTTTTATTAAATAAGGCTTTATAAAATCTCTCCCAACGATCCTTGGGTATGATTTTGAAATTTTTAAAATAATTTGAGTTGTAAAATAAATCATTTACCACCGAAGTCAAGGTTTGGTCATCTTCAATCTCTGGCAACAAAATATTGCCAATCTTGGAACGCAACATAAAAAACACTGAGTTTTCTTGCATCAAACCCGAGGTAGTCAAAAAATTAGTAAAACGTAAATCTTGAAATACTCCCAAAATTTTAAGGTGAAATTTTTGGTGGAAATCTACATCTTTTTCCAGTTTCAACGTCAAAGCGTCCATGAATGAAATAATGTCTGGATATTGCTTATGAGCCACTTGAAACATTTGAGTTAGAAATGTTTTGTCGTTTGAGCTGGGGTTAAGTACGGAATCTAAACGCATAGAATGATTTCGAAATAATTTCCAAAAGTACAGATTCTTTTTTTAACGCTTTGTGGAAATAAACAAAACAGAACTACGATTCATTGGGAACTTCCGTAGAGTGAAATAAGGGGTGTTTTTAAATGGTGAAATTCATTAAAATAGTAAAATCCGCTCAAAACTTTAAGCGGATTTTTTAGATTTTGCAATTTTTGATTTAAAAATAGAAACAAATATTAACCCACAATCACTCCATTCAACGTTTTTTCTTCGGGCGAAACAAAGGTTAATTTTCCATCTTCTTTATCGGATAGTAACAACATTCCTTGACTTTCGATGCCTCTAATTTTTCGAGGTTCCAGATTGACCAAAACCATTACTTGTTTCCCCACAACTTCTTCCGCCGTGAAACTTTCAGCAATTCCTGAAACAATGGTACGAATGTCAATGCCTGTGTCTACTTTTAATTTCAATAATTTATCGGCTTTTTCCACTTTCTCAGCTTCCAAAATGGTTCCTACCCGTAAATCGATTTTTGTGAAATCGTCGAAAGTAATGGTTTCTTTTTGGGCTAGTGCATTTGGATTTGTCATGTTATTTTGGGTTTTACTATTTTGTAATTTTTGAATTTGATATTCGATGGCTTCATCTTCCACCTTTGCAAAAAGCAATTCCGATGGATTGAATGTGTGACCACTTGGAATTACTTCTTCTATGTTTTCTAATTCCGTCCAACTTTTGACGGATGTATTCAACATTTTAAATACTTTGTCTGAAGTAAATGGCAAGAAAGGTTCGCCCAACTGAGCCAACATTCCTGCAATTTGAATCGCGGCATACATGATTCCTTTTACTTCTTCGGGTTTGTCTTGCTTTTTCCAAGGCTCTTGAATTTGCAAAAATTGATTTCCCAAACGAGCTAAATTCATATATTCAGTCAGTGCATTTCGGAACTCATATTTTTCTAAATAGGCACCAATTCGTTTGGCGAAACCTTTTAATTGATCCAATTCCTCAAAGGCAACGGTTTTTTCTGGAACAACTCCTCCGTAATATTTATCGGTCAAAACCATCACACGGTTGATGAAATTCCCAAAAATACCTACCAATTCGGAATTATTTTTAGTTTGAAAATCTTTCCACGTGAAATTGTTGTCTTTGTGTTCAGGTAAATTTGCAGTTAAAACATACCGCAAAACATCTTGTTGACCTGGAAATTCTTCCAAATATTCATGGCCCCAAACTGCCCAGTTTTTGGAAGTGGAAATTTTATCGTCCTCCAAATTCATAAACTCATTCGCGGGAACATTGTCTGGTAAAATGTACTCTCCGTGCGCTTTCAACATCGATGGGAAAATGATGCAATGGAAAACAATGTTGTCTTTTCCAATGAAATGAATCAATTTGGTATCCGGATTTTGCCAATACTCTTTCCAATCTTTTCCATTTTCTTCTGCCCATTCTATGGTGGAAGTGATGTAACCAATGGGTGCATCAAACCACACATACAACACTTTTCCTTCTGCATCGGGCAAAGGAACTTTCACGCCCCAATTCAAATCACGGGTCATTGCACGTGGTTTCAAACCATCGTCCACCCACGATTTCACTTGGCCGTACACATTGGATTTCCAGTCGTCTTTGTGTCCTTCCAAAATCCATTCTTTCAAGAAACCTTCGTATTGATCCAAAGGCAAATACCAATTCTTGGTTTCCTTTAAAACCGGTTTGTTTCCGCTTAAAGTGGAACGTGGATTAATCAATTCACGGGGACTAAGTGTCGTCCCGCAATTTTCACATTGATCTCCATACGCATTTGGGTTGTGGCATTTTGGACATTCACCTGCAATGTATCGATCGGCTAAAAATTCTTTGGCTTCCTCGTCATAAAATTGTTCGGAAATTTCTTCCACAAATTTTCCATTGTTGTATAAATTCAAAAAGAATTCCGATGCTACTTCATGGTGTTTCTTATTGGACGTTCGCGAATAATGATCAAATGAAATTCCAAATTGAGACAGGGTCTCTTTGATTAATCCATGGTACTTATCTACAATGGCTTGAGGTGTTGTATTTTCTTTTTTTGCACGAATGGTAATCGGAATTCCATGCTCATCCGACCCACCGATAAAAGCAACATCGTGCCCTTTTCTACGAAGATAACGAACATAAATATCAGCCGGAACGTACACTCCTGCCATGTGACCTATGTGGATGGGGCCGTTGGCGTAAGGAAGTGCTGTTGTTACCGTATATCGATTGGAAGTACTCATTTTGAAAAATATTTTGAAATGCAAAGATAATCGAGTGGAAATGAAAAAAGGTAATGTATTGGGAAAAAGTACACAATTTGATGAAACACCCTTTTTTTCAAAACTATTTTCTTTCCGCTTTAAATAATTTTATTTTCTTTCGGTCTGTATTATTTTTTCCGGATTGAGTTTCGTTGTCATCAAATTCTTCTATAAATTGAATAGAATAGCCCATTTCATTCATTTTATTTTGTATGTGTTCTGGGTTTTCGTTGGCCATACTGAAAAAATAAAACGCATGTTCTTGTGGAAGTTTTGAAGGATTGTCAAAATCCATATTCGGAATAATTTCGCCGTATTTAAACCAAATTTCAGGAGAATAGACGTGAAACCCATATAGTTTTAATCCGGAATTTTGAATGCTTTCTTTTTTGAGAAGAATGGAATGATGGTTGGGATTGTTAGTAAAAATATCGTCAATTATGGGAATTCCTAACAAGGTTGCGGATGCTACAAAACAGATCATAGCGAGAAATGCATTCTGTAAATTGAAAACCTTTCCAATTTGACGAAAGAGATACAGACCAATCAAAACAGCACTAACCGAAAAGGTTATGGAATAAATGCTCATCTTTACCTTTAATCCCACAAATAACAGAAGAGGAACCATAATAGACACTACCGCCACCAGGCCAAAGGAAAAGCGTGTTAGCATTCTTTCCCATTTTTTCCAATTTTGATTTTTTAGCAAATAGTACACATAGAATCCCGTTGTTGCAGAAAGTGGAATCATCAATGGAAATAAATACCGTTCCTTTTTGGATGGAACCAAACTCAAAAAGATCAAACACAATAGGGTCCACCCAAAGAAAAAGACATAGGCTTTTGGAAATGGGGTTTTTCTTTTCACATACGGAAATGCAAGAGATACCACCGCAAAAATAGCCCATACGCCCATTTGAAGGGGAAAACTGAAATAACGCGTGAAAGGTTTTACATCCCGATTAGAACGTGCTGTAAATTCCTCTTCCATGATGCTAACAAAATTTTGATGGTCCGTAAAATAAATAAAAATATACCATGAAAACCCAACAAGTAATGCCAGAAAAACCATCCACAACCACCCCATCCATTTTACCTTTGGAAAACCATAAACCATCCAATAACTTAAGAAAAAGGGCGCCGCTATGACATAAATTCCAGTAGGTCCTTTACTTAAAATAGAGAATCCAAGAAAAAGACCCGCCAAAGAAAAAGAAAAGAGGTCCTTTCCTTTGGATAGAAAACTTCGGTAAAAGTAATAGATACCTATAAATCCGAAACTGTAACAATAGATGTCCCATGTAGCTCTCTTTCCAATAAAAATCACCAAAAAGGAGGTGCAAAAAATCAAAGCGGAAACCAAAGCAAGTTGCTTGTCCTGGGTTGTCCTTTTTAAAAAATCGTAAAAATAAAGAATCAAAAACGAACAGGAAAGAGCAGCGGGAAAACGGAGCGCCCAAAGAGTTTCCGTCCCAAATAAATAACCCATGATCGCACTAAACCAAGTAGGAAGGGGAGGTTTTTGATACCGAATTTCTCCATTCATGGTAGTGTAAATCCAATGATTATCCTCAACCATTTCCCGAGCGGATACAAAATTACGTGCTTCCATAATATCTGCAAACAGATAATCCAATTGAAGTAAAAATAAGGTTAAAGCAAGAATCAAAAGTAATTTGTATGAAATTTTCATTCCCAAATAGTTTAATCTAAAGATACCATCATTTTAAAATAAAAATGATTTTTTTTTTCTAAATTTACCTCATGAATGACGAGGTAACCCAAACAATTTTACAAACCATCGATGGTTTTCAATGGATTCTGATTGCGGCTTTGGGCGGATTGATTGTTTATTATATATTTACTTCCCGTAAAAAAAGATGAGTTTTCCAAAAGCTAAAAATTTAGAAAATTAAATCTATTTCCTACTTCTTGAAATTGTATCTTTGCCAAAAAATTGGGCTCCTTTGAGTTACCCATTAATAAATCATTTATTAAACATTTTTTATGGCAAATATAGTAGCAATAGTCGGTCGTCCCAACGTAGGGAAATCCACTTTATTCAATCGTTTGGTTCAAAAACGTCAAGCAATTGTCGACAACATTTCAGGTGTAACGCGTGATAGACATTACGGAAAAAGTTATTGGAACGGAAAAGAATTCTCGGTAATTGATACCGGTGGATACATTGTAGGTTCCGATGATAATTTTGAAGTTGAAATCAGAAAACAAGTTGAATTAGCTATTGAAGAGGCAAATGTCATCCTATTTATGGTGGATAATCAAGTAGGATTGACCGATATGGATAAGGAAGTGGCACAATTGTTACGAAAAAGTCAAAAACCTGTTCTGTTGGTCGTAAATAAGATGGATTCGAATAAAAATTTGCAAGATTCTTATGAATTCTACAATTTAGGATACGAGAAGTTTTATACACTTTCATCGATTTCGGGAAGCGGAACCGGGGAATTGTTGGATGATGTAGTTCCGCTTTTCGACGATACTGAATTTGAAGATCCGTTTGAAGGTTTACCCCGAATAGCCATTGTAGGTCGTCCGAATGCTGGGAAATCGACTTTGATTAATGCACTTTTGGGAGAGGAAAGAAACATTGTTACCAATATTGCAGGAACCACGCGTGATTCCATTGAAACTCTTTACAATAAATTCGGTCATGAATTTGTTTTGATCGACACGGCTGGAATTCGTAAAAAAGGGAAGGTAAGCGAAGATTTGGAATTTTATTCCGTGATGCGTGCCGTTCGTGTCATCGAAGATTGTGATGTGTGTGTAATAGTTATCGACGCCACTCGTGGAATTGAATCTCAGGATTTGAATATTTTATTCTTAGCGGAAAGAAACCGAAAAGGTGTTATTATTTTGGTGAACAAATGGGATTTGGTCGAAAAAGATACACATACCATGAAAGAATACGAAGAGGGAATTAAAAATAAAATTGCCCCGTTCAACGATTTACCGATTTTATTTATTTCTGCCTTGACTTTGCAACGTGTTCATAAAACGGTAGAAACGATTATGGAAGTAAACGAGAATAGAAACCGTCGAATCAAAACCAGTGTGTTGAATGAGTTGATGCTTCCTATTATTGCAGCGATTCCACCACCGGCAAACAAGGGTAAATACATCAAAATCAAATACGTAACTCAGTTGCCAACGCGAACTCCCCAGTTTGCATTCTTTGCGAATTTACCGCAATATGTAAAAGAACCGTACAAGCGATTCATTGAGAATAAATTGCGTGAGAACTTTAATTTCACTGGCGTTCCGATCGATGTGTATTTCAGACAGAAATAAAATAACCTTTGTTTTTTGGAAATAAGAATTTTTCGTTTATTTGGATTTGAATTTCAACAAAGTTTCTTTTGTAAAGTCAGACAATACCAAATGACCGCTCATTTCAGCGCGTTTTGGCATAATATCTAACCAATCTTCTGTACCTTGCCAAAAGATGGATTTCAAATCGCGCATAGCTTCCAAACTGTAAACCGAAAGGTTTTCCGCAAATTTGGTAACGGCTTCTTCACAGCTTTTTGCATCGGGAAGAATTTCGTTAAACATTCCTTTACCCTTCACCCATTCCGGCGATTTCCAAACAGTTGGGTTCATGGTTAATTCTGAAAATGCGGTGATTCCTATTTTTCGCGTAATGGCGGGTTCAATCACAAAAGGACCAATTCCAATCGATAATTCGCTCAAACGAATCGACGCATTGGCATCGGCAAGTGCATAATCACAGGCTGCAGCTAATCCAACGCCACCCCCGACAACTTTTCCGGTTATACAACCGACAATGAATTTGGGACAACGACGCATCGCTAATATCACATTGGCAAAGCCCATAAAGAACTTTTTACCGTCACTGAAATTATCGATGGTCATTAATTCATCAAAAGAAGCACCGGCACTGAAAACTTTTTCGCCTTCACTTTTGAGAATGATGATTTTTACTTCTTCATTTTTTCCCAATTCATCCAAAATACGAATCATCTCTCGAAGTTGCGTGCTCGGAAAAGAATTGCTTTTTGGATGAAAAAATTCAACCGTCGCAATTTGGTCTTTGATGTCGTATTTGATATAATAACTGTCCATGTTTTTTTGTTAAGGGGTAAATAAATGGGAGAAATTGAATTTAATTTTCCGCGTTGTAATACAGTTTGTAGAATTTTTTTCCTTCCTCATCCGTTCCTTGTTCAATCATCTGACGATTTCCATGTACATAAATGTGGAAATTTTTATCTAATTTAATAATACTTTTGAAGAAACGTGCTTGTTTTTTCACCGCATCTTTCGAAATATCGAATTGATTACTCAATTCCACTTCATATACTTCTTCGAATTTATTTTTATAATCTTCAAAACTATTTTTTAATTCTTCTTGTCCCAAAACTTGTTCTGCAAAGTCATTGACTTCAAAAGTTTCATTGTCTTTAAAGAAATTCATCGATTTATTCAATAAATCAGCTTGATCTATTCGGCTAACTTCGAATTCTTCCGGCATTTTGTCCATCACATAACTTTTGCAGAAATTCAAAGTGGTTTCGGTATCGAAATACTTATCTTCTCTCGCTTTTATGTCCAAAAACTCATCGCCCCAAATTCCGTATTCTTCTCCTTTTCCGTTGTCCACCAAAGAAATGACATAACCGTCTTCTTCTTCAATATTAAAAATCAAACACCCTTTGTCGATTTTGGAAAGTAGAATCCCTTCTTCTGTCCACAATTTGTAATTGTTTTCATTGGGTTCCGCTTTAAGAATGCGGTCTTTGTGTTCGGTTTTGAATAATCCGATTACTTTTACATGCTCTTCTTCAATCAAGGCATCTGGAAAAAATACGACAAAAAGTTCGCCTCCTTTCATTTTTGGATTTCCACCTACTTTATAAAGATGTTCGGCTATAGTCAATGAATTTTGTAGAAGTGAAGTCGGTTCTTCAAAAATATTTTTCACCGAATTGTACACCAAATTCTCTTCGACACTTTCTTTTCCTTTGAAATGAAAATACGCTTCGGATTTAAACGGTTTTAAAAAGAAGGTATATAAAGTATCGGTTAATTCTGCCGGATAAAATGTCAAGGTTTTGGAAAGATGCAAATCTTCGTCTTGGGAGCGGTTTCCAATTCGATGAATAACTAAGTCAAAAGATTCTTCTGTATTTATGTAATGCATTTTAATTGAAGTTTAATGTTTTGAAATTCAGATTGTTAATTATAAATTCTCCGTTCTTTTTCATTTTGAAACATGTTTGCGAATTTACTGAGAATGTATAAATAAAAAAATCCTGTCTAAAAAAGACAGGATTTTATGGTGACCTCGGAAGGATTCAAACCTTCAACCTCCTGAGCCGTAATCAGGTGCGCTATTCAGTTGCGCCACGAGGCCTGTTTTTCGGATTGCAAATATAGAAATAGTTTCCATTTTGACCAAATTAGTTAACTTGCAAACATGAAATTTTTAAAAATCTTTTTTATTTTCGTTCTTCTTTCTTCTAGTTGCAAGGATGTCAAGAACTTAGACGAGGTGTCCGAAAGTATCCATGTTTTTGATTACATTGAAAATGTCCAAATTGAAGAGAATGAAGACTTCGTAAAGATATTTTCTGCCGGTGAAATGGTTGAATTTCCGAAGAGTGAACTGCCTTTGAAAACGGCAATGGTCATTCCAACTGTGACGATAACCTATATGGATGAATTGAATGTTTTGGATAAAATCACCGGAATAAGTCAACCGGATTATATATTTAATCCAAAAATTCATCAAAAAATGAAAGAAAATAAAATCGATGTAATCGGTGTTTTCAACGAAGTTTTCATTGAAAAAATTCTTCTAAATAAACCGGATGTATTTATTTCTACGTCAGGACCGACTTTGGCCAAATACCATGAGATTTTAGAAAAGGAAGGAATTCGAATTTTGTACATCGATGAATACGAAGAGTCAAATCCACTGGCGCGTGCAGAATACGTGAAAATTTTTGGAAAGTTATTCGGAAAAGAAACGGAAGCCCATTCACTTTTTACTGAAATTGTAGAAAATTACAATGGAATCAAAGAAAAAGTAAAGAATTCCCATTCCACCAAACCCAAAGTAATGGCCAATCAAATGTATGGTGATATTTGGTATGTTCCCGGTGGAAAAAGTTTTCAATCCACCTTATTTAAGGATGCAGGCGGAGCTTATATATGGGCGGACACTGAAAGTGAGTCGACCTTGAATCTATCGTTTGAATCAGTTTATGAAAAGGCGGTGGATGCAGATGTTTGGCTCAATGCAGGAGATTTCCCGAATCTTCGATCGTTGGTTGCAAGTTATCCCCATTACGAGTGGTTTCAAACGGTAAAAAATAAGAAAGTGTACAATTGGAGCAAACGCTCTTCCGCTTCCGGAGCGAATGATTATTTTGAAAATGGAACAGTTAGACCGGATTGGGTATTGCAAGATTTAGCCGCTATCTTTTACCCAGAGTTATTTCCGAATTATCCTTTACGATTTTATAAGCTATTGGAATAATGAGTGTTAGTATAAAACTACATACAAAGTCAATCCAATAAGAAATACTTTTCGTCAACCTCAATTCCGTGTTTTGGTATCGCTGTACTTATAAGTAAATTCTTACGATTAATCGTACTATTGTCCTACGGACAAAGGCTTAATGAAAATACATTTTTTTATCCAACAATTCTTGGCTCTTTATCAATCTACCCTTTTAAAGCTATTTAAAATTGCAATAGGCTGAATGCCTTTTGTCTATATAAATCAACTGCAACGCCGTGATTTACATATATAAAGCGTCTAAATATGGCCCTGAAAGGTTAATGTACGTTGTGAACTCTACCGATCTTATCGGGTCCCTTTTTCTTTCACCGATGTTTTGCTTTGTCTATGCTATACGTTTTTCATCCGCTCCTTCACAAAACTACTCACCGTCAATCGGTGGACACCTAAAATCCGTCCGATGGCAGAATAGGATACTTTTTTGTCCAATAATTCTTGAATTTTCTTTTCTTGACCGGTGAGTTTGGTTTTAGCGGACTTGCTTCCTTTTGGGCGACCGAGAATAACGCCTTCTGCTCGTTTTCGTGCCAAAGCTTCCTTGGTGCGTTGAGAAATTAAATTTCGCTCTATTTCTGCAGATAAACCGAAGGCAAATGCCAATACTTTGGAATTGATGTCGCTGCCCAAACGGTAATTATCCTTGATCGTCCAAACCTGAATATCTCGATTCATACATTCATTAAGAACGCCCATTATCATTAAAAGATTTCTACCTAAACGAGACAACTCCGAACAAATAAGGATGTCTTCCTTTTTCATTTTTTTGAGGAGTTTTCCCAGTTTTCTTTCCTCTACATTTTTTGCACCTGAAATGGTTTCTTCAATCCATTTGTTGACGACAATTTCTTTGTTTGTACAAAAGTTGTTGATTTCGTAGCGTTGGTTTTCTACTGTTTGTTTGTCTGTGCTTACTCTGATGTATCCGTAAATCATATTTTAGTTGTTTTAATTTACGGACAAAGTAAGTAACTAAAATTGATCTTAATTCCAAAATGGTTCTTCTTCCCAGTTCACTGGGAAATCCATCGCTCTCACATCTACATTATCATATTTAGACAATAGGTTTTTTAATTTTGAGGAAAAAGTGGACTTGGGATTTACGGTTTGCAAAAGATACTGCATCATTGAAAGCATAAAATAACTCTTATTATTTTGTACATTCTCTGTATCTATCCATTGTTTGGTTGTTTTCCGAGGAACTTGTGGACGAATACTCATGCTTCTATTCCACAACCGAGAATGATGCGCACAAATATTCCGTAGATAAACAATGCTGTGCAACCAAGTTTGAAAAACAGAATCTGAAACTCCAAAATAATTAGCAATAATTCTTTTTTCTTTTCCTGGAAGCAAATTGCTATACAACATTGACAAAGTTCCAAAAGAGGTAATTTCTATACTTATCCAAGAGGGAGGTAATGGATTGGAATATTTTTCAGCAAATGCTTTGATAAACTCTTCATCACTACGCTTATATTCTTGTCCTAATTTGGTAATACTATCTGCTTGCTTAATGGGATTTCTGAAAATCGAAGGATCGGAAAACCAAAACGGACCGAATCGATGTGACAAAGTATAAATCATTTTTGCACGAATCGCTATCTCAATTTTCTCTAATTCGGCGAGAACTAATTTGCGAAGTTCTTTGTCAAAACAATACAAACGAAAGGCAGTAGTGAAATTGGCTTGAGGTTTAAATATATGGTTTTTTTTGTCTTGCAACAAAGGATACCAATAGCCACTTAATCGATAATAACTAATTGACTCCAATAGATGAAGTGTTTTTTCTTCATTATCAATTGTTATTCCTCTGTCTTTTAATAGCTCTAATTGTTGGGAATAAGTGAGTGCTGGTTTGTTGAAAGGGATTTTACTCATTAGAATAAAAAAAAGAAAGCTTGTCCTAAGCGCCCTGATCTAACGGGAAGGGGGACAAGCATGTTGGTGCAAATATACGTATTATTTCGACAATTAAAAACTTGGTTTTATTGATTGAGAATCATTAGACAGAAATAGCTCAAATTAAAGCAAAGAATAATTGATTAAAATAATCCAAATTCGATGATATTAAATCTGACTATTATTTTATACAGATATTCAGCGATTATGTTAGACAA
>Ga0098067_1000010_pt1 | contig 178465 bp, 151 predicted proteins | sample 26_taG_FD_92578 | JGI IMG/M metagenome (GOLD analysis project Ga0098067, IMG submission 92578) | Marine viral communities from Cariaco Basin, Caribbean Sea - 26_WHOI_OMZ | ecosystem: Environmental > Aquatic > Marine > Oceanic | place: Caribbean Sea: Cariaco Basin | collected 2014-11-09
CATTATTAGTATAATATATGATGCGTATAATCTTCTTTTTAAAAACTTTAATTGCATTCTAAAGTACTTAAAGGTTTATTTTTTATTAATACATCTTTAATTTCATCATATTTCGGTCTCCATATAACAGGAGTGTTAACCGTAATTACATTTCCATAGCTATTGTTCTGAATATAGTTTTTTATTCCTTGTTGCAAACTTTGCCAGAGATTATCTGCTTTTGAAAACTTAAACTTTTCAACTATTAAAGCGATATCTAATCCATCTGTTACTCTATCTACTCCTCTTGTATAAAAAGTATAAGATCCATTTTGATTTCTTGTCAACCCAAATTTTCTATTTCCACTTACAGGATGTGGTCCGTCTAAACCTTGAGTTAAAAATCCAAAAGGTGTTTTGATGGTTGTGAACATCCAGTTTCCATTTAAGAAGTTATTGAAAGGAGGTGCTGAATAACTTATTTGATAACCTGATGTTATTACAGAGCCATCATCACCGGGAATGTTAATATGTATAATAGCTTCCATAGGGTTATTGGAATACCAGATTCCACCTTCATTGTAACCTGTTTGGTTAGAAGGACTAAAACTACTGTAATTGGTATTTACAAAATTATTTAGGTTGGTTCTGACATAATATAAAAATTCTTCCGGAGTGAACTGTTCGTTTTGGTGTGGAACAGGCTTATAAGGCATAGTGTTAAAGGTGACTGAAAAATAATCATTATTTACCAATGATCCTTTTGCATTCTCAATGTTTTGTAATGCCCAACCATAATAAGGGCTTATTTGTGCATTATCTAAAATTTGTAATTTATTCTTTACAGAAGTTGGCACCTGATGCTGTACCACTTCTTGCCAAAGAGGAATTTGACTACATGGAATATTTGAAATTGCATAGGGATTGTCGTAAAGGTATTGTTCCATAACCTCAATTCTTTGCATTATATTTTGAGGTTCTACTACTTCGTTACGATTCAAATATAAAAACTCGACTACTTGCTGAACAAATTCCGATTTCTCTTTGGTGTTAGGAGTAAGAAATGAATTAAATTGATTGAAAATCTGACTACCTGAAATCGAACTCAAATAAGGTATTTCTCTATAGTCATCTAAATGTACGTTATGCAAATGAAGTCGATCAAGCAAAACTCTTAATTTAGGATGATAAGTTTGATATTCAGGATAATAAGAATACCATGGAGCGTTATTTCCCCCATTGCCTCCACCTCCAGAGCCAGGAGGGTCATTGCCACCAGAGTTTCCTCCGCCCCCTCCTGAACCAGAACCACCACCACCAAAGGTATAGCACTCAGTAGATACACATAAAGAACACAAATCACAAGCACCCTGACATCCTGCACAATGGAAAAAATCTATACATATCATCGCATACTTACCGCTTGATCCACCATTCATTGATTGGTTCTTTATTTCAAAATTGAACTCTTTGTAACCATAACCTTCTTCTGTTTTCCCTTTATTATGATTGTGTCCTAAATGCTCATCAATTCCCACTTCTGGAATGTTTTCAAATAATTCTAAAGGTATATTAGTATATCGCCTTTCTATTCCAAAAATCTGTTGATCAAAGTAAAAAAAAGTCATCAAAACACTTTCTCTTTTATGTAAATCTACTTCTTCATTTTTCACAAATAGGAAAAGTTCATCATTTGTTATCGTATAAATTACTGGATCCTCTGATGTATAGTAATCAATAAACAACAAAGAAGAAAGCCAAGATGCCCCTTCTTCCATCATAGGGATGATGAGAAAATCATTTTGTTCTTCTCCACCTTTGGCCTCACCGATAGAAGATAAGTTTGTATAAGTATAATTCCATTTCGGCAGACCTTTTTGGTCAGATAAATTACAGATAAAATTTGTGCTGTCATTTAATAACTTCAGATTGTGAATGATGTTTACATCAAAGGAAGAAGCTGTTTTGCCTTCATCCCCACTACTTTCGTAAAAGAAAAATCGTTCAGATCTTTCCTGTAATATAATTTGCTCTGGCACGGTAAATTGTAAATCGTCCTCGGTGCAAGAATTAAACGAAATAGCACAGAACAACGTTAAAATAAGTAGATAAAATATTTTTCTCATAGTTAAAATGGCTTTTGATTAAATAAAGATATTAACATTTCTTTTACAAACCAAATGCTTACGTTGAAATGTTCGTGAATTTCTATCAGAAAATTAAACAATTCATATCCATATATTTAAATTTTATACATTATTAAAAATTCCTTTTTGGTATGAACTCAAAAGAGTTATTGAATTTAAAATTATAGTTTTTTTTAAATTATTCTTTACATTTTTCTGTAAAATAAAAGTTCACCTGATTCTATTTTGCAACCCTATTAATTTGTTCGTAATTTTGACTTCACCTAAAAATCCAAAGATTTCAACTGGTTTTGGAAACTTTGATTGAATTAGAAAACAGAAAATTTTAAAAAATGACATTTCAACAACAAATTCAACAGGGAATTCCATCAGAATTACCTCAAATAAAATCAATGGATACAAGTGTAAGCCATGCACCCAAGCGAAAAGAAATTTTATCGGATGAAGAAAAGAAACTGGCTTTGAAAAATGCACTTCGTTATTTCGATCCCAAGCATCACACGGCTTTACTCCCTGAATTCAAAGAAGAATTGGAAAATTACGGTCGAATTTATATGCACCGTTTTCGTCCGGATTATGAAATGTATGCGCGTCCCATCGATGAATATCCAGGAAAATCACTGCAGGCAAAATCGATTCAGTTGATGATTCAAAACAACTTGGACAAAGCTGTGGCGCAACATCCTCATGAATTAATTACCTACGGCGGAAATGGCGCCGTTTTTCAAAATTGGGCACAGTATCTTTTGACCATGAAATATTTGTCTGAAATGACGGACGATCAAACTTTAGTGATGTATTCCGGCCATCCGCTGGGATTATTTCCATCGAGTAAATATGCGCCCAGAGTAGTTGTAACCAACGGAATGATGATTCCAAATTACTCCAAACAAGATGATTGGGAAAAATTCAATGCTTTGGGAGTTACGCAATACGGACAAATGACTGCAGGAAGTTACATGTACATTGGCCCGCAAGGAATTGTGCATGGAACTACTATTACGGTTTTGAATGGAAGCCGGAAAATCGATGACGAAGGAACAGCAGGAAAATTATTTGTTACCGCAGGTTTAGGTGGAATGAGTGGTGCACAGCCCAAAGCCGGAAATATTGCAAGCGTTATTACGGTTTGTGCAGAAGTAAATCGGGAAGCGACTTGGAAACGCCATGAACAAGGATGGGTAGACGAAGTCGTTTCGGACTTGGATGAATTGGTGGCCCGCGTGAAGAAAGCCAAAGAAACCAAGGAAGTCGTATCGATCGCATACGACGGAAATGTGGTAGATGTGTGGGAGAAGTTCGACCAAGAAAGTATATACATCGATTTGGGTTCCGATCAAACTTCTTTGCATAATCCATGGGCAGGAGGCTATTATCCAGCGGGATTGAGTTTTGAGGAATCAAATACAATGATGGCTGAAAATCCGGAATTATTTAAAGAAAAAGTGCAAGAAAGTCTGCGAAGACATGCAGAGGCTGTGAATAAACACACCGCAAAAGGAACCTATTTCTTTGATTATGGAAATGCCTTTCTTTTGGAAGCCAGTAGGGCCGGAGCAGACGTCATGGCAGAAAATGGAATCGATTTCAAATACCCGAGTTACGTACAAGATATCATGGGTCCTATGTGTTTTGATTTTGGTTTCGGTCCTTTCCGTTGGGTTTGTACTTCCGGAAAGCCCGAAGATTTACAGAAAACCGATGAAATTGCGTGTGAAGTTTTGGAAGAAATTAAAAAACATTCGCCCAAAGAAATCCAACAACAAATGCAAGACAACATCACTTGGATCAAAGGTGCACAAGAAAACAAATTGGTCGTGGGTTCGCAAGCGCGAATTTTATATGCCGATGCCGAAGGACGAATGAAAATTGCCCAAGCTTTTAATGATGCCATAGCGCAAGGGATTATTGGCCCCGTAGTTTTGGGCCGTGATCACCACGACGTATCGGGAACGGATTCTCCGTTCCGTGAAACATCCAATATTTACGATGGATCAAAGTTTACAGCCGATATGGCAATTCAAAACGTGATCGGCGATAGTTTCCGCGGTGCGACTTGGGTTTCGATTCACAATGGCGGCGGCGTGGGTTGGGGCGAAGTAATCAACGGAGGTTTCGGATTGCTATTGGATGGAAGTTCCGACGCAGAAGGAAAATTAAAATCCATGTTGCATTGGGATGTGAACAATGGAATTGCACGTAGAAGTTGGGCACGAAATGAGGGCGCCATCTTCGCAATTCAACGCGCAATGGAAGAAGAACCATTATTGAAAATAACTTTGCCGAATCTGGTGGATGAAAACTTAATCTAATAATTCATAAAAACATGTAAAAAAAGCCGAGAAGTTTTCTTGGCTTTTTTGGATGGAAAAGGGAAATTTTCTGATTTGTTTTATTTGTTCAAATACCTTAGATTAGACGTATTCAATTCAAAATCAATCCAAAAAACAGAATGAAAAACCAAGTTACTATTTTCGGAGAGGAAATTATCGAACAAGGAGCCATCGATCAATTATACAACTGCATTGATTCTCCCGAAGATATCGCCGTATTGACTGCCGATGCTCATTATGGATACAATCATCCGATTGGAGGTGCCATTGCGTACAAAGACAAGATATCGTTGTCAGGCGTGGGGTTTGACATTGCCTGTGGAAACAAAGCCGTGCAAACCAATATTCTTGCCGAAGATTTGGATGTAGCCAAGGTGATGGATGAAATTTTTCGTCGGATTTCCTTTGGGGTAGGTCGAATTAACAACGAAGCGGTGGATCATCCTGTTTTGGAAGAAATTGCCCAAACTTCATTTTTACCCCAACAAAACATGGCGAAAATGGCTGCGGAACAACTAGGAACTGTAGGAAGTGGAAATCATTTTGTAGATTTATTTGTGGACGAGGAAGGTTGGGTATGGATTGGTGTTCATTTTGGCTCGCGTGGATTTGGCCATCGAACCACAACTGGATTTATGGCATTAGCAGAAGGTCTAAACTTCACAGACAAACCCAAACAAAGTCCGATGGATGCAAAACCGCTTTTGTTCGATGTGAATTCTGCAATAGGTCAGGATTACATTCAGGCCTTGGACTTGGCAGGAAAGTATGCGTATGCAGGTCGAGATATCGTTGTAAATAAGGTTTTAGAGATTTTAGGTGGATCGAGTACCAAAGAAATTCATAACCACCATAATTTCGCGTGGAAAGAAAATCACTTTGGCGAAGAATATTGGGTTGTTCGAAAAGGATGTACGCCGGCTTTCCCGAATCAAGAAGGATTTATTGGTGCCAATATGCGTGACACCTCGGTTATTGTAGAAGGAATTGATTCACCCACTTCCGAAAAAGCATTGTATTCCACCGTTCACGGCGCGGGAAGGGTAATGTCTCGAACCAAAGCCTTGGGTAAAACCAAATGGAGTCGCAAAGGAGGAAAACACTTCCGAACCATTGTCTCAAAAGGACTTGTCGATTTTGATCAAGTTCAGTCAGAATTAAAAAAACATCAGATTTACCTTCGAGGTGGTGGAGCGGATGAAGCGCCCGAATGTTACAAGAATTTAGAAGAAGTGTTGGCTTACCAAGGAAACACCATTCGCATCAAATATAGATTGCACCCCATTGGCGTAGCTATGGCCGGAGAAGATATTTATGATCCGTACAAGGATTAAGTCTAAAGTTTTCAATTTGGACTGGGATCTTCACACTTAGCGTCCAGACCAAGTTTAAGGATCATCCTCATTTACCCATTTCAATTAAGTGAAAACCGTCTATAAAAAAAAGACTCTCAGTTTCCTGAAAGTCTTTTTAAGTGGTGGGCGATGAGGGATTCGAACCCCCGACCCTCTGGGTGTAAACCAGATGCTCTGAACCAACTGAGCTAATCGCCCTTTTGAATTGGACTGCAAATATAACAGCATTTTTCTTCTCTGCAAATCTTTTCTGCATATTTGGGCAAAAAAAATTTAAGGTTTACATTCGCAGTCTGATTTACAAATAAATATGGCTAAGAATAAAATAAAGAGATTTGCTGAAAACAAGACATTTACCAATGTTTTTCAGCCAACGAGGGAAGAAATGATTGAGAATTTCGAGCTAAAAGGGAAGTGGAACTCTACTTATTTTAAGAATAACCATCCCATTGTCCTCGAATTAGGATGTGGAAAAGGAGAATATTCCGTGGCTTTGGCTGAAAAATTTCCCGATAAAAATTTCATTGGCGTCGATATTAAAGGATCCCGATTCTGGAGAGGTGCAAAAACAGCGATTGAAAATGAAATGCAAAATGTCGCTTTCCTTCGTACCCAAATTGAATTAATCGACTATGCGTTTGCTGAAGGAGAAGTCAGTGAGATTTGGATTACTTTTCCCGATCCGCAAATTAAATTCAAACGTACCAAACACCGATTAACACATCCTGAGTTTCTGAAAAGATACCATACCGTTTTAAACAAGGAGGGAATCATTCACCTAAAAACCGATAGTGAGTTTTTACATGGATATACACACGGAATTATTCAAATGGAAGGACATGATGTACTTTTGACGAATCACAATGTGTACAATCCGGACAACTTTGATATACCTGAGGAAATTACTTCGATTCAAACTTTTTATGAAATGAAATTTCTGGAGGAGAAAAAAAATATTACGTACATTCGTTTTAAACTAAATTATTAATACCCAATGAAAAAGCGAACAATAACTTTCTTTACTCTTCTCCTTGCAAGCGGTTTGTTTGCTCAAAATTCAGAATGGATTCATGCAACGATTGATGTTCAAAATGCACAAATTCTAAAAAATAATCATCCCGATAAAATTCAAATTCTAGAGAGTTCTCCGTTTGTTTCTGCTGTTTATATGAGCACAGAAGCTGCGATGGAATTAAAAGAATACGGAAATCTTCATGGACCGGGTTATATTTTCAGAGCCAATAAGCAAGCTGCACTAAACGCGTTGCAATTTACGCCCCAAGCAACAAACAATGTTCTTGATTTTACAATTACAGAAGATGACTATGTGAATCAATGCATCGCTTTGGTAAATGCAGAAAACATAGGAAATACCCTTGTTGAATTAGAAAATTACGGAACTCGTTTTCACACCAAACCAAGTGGTGTACAGGCTTCTTTGGATATCAAGTCGAATTGGGAGACAATGGTGAATAATGCGGGAAGAACCGATATCAGTGTAAACTTTTTCGACCATGATTTTACCAATCAGAAATCGGTAATTGTGAGTATTCCCGGTTCTGAATTCCCAGATGAAATCGTGGTTTTAGGAGGCCATTTGGACAGTGGTGATTATTGGATTCAAAACTTTGCACCCGGTGCGGACGACAATGCTTCGGGAATTGCGACCTTAACGGAAACGCTGCGAATTCTATTGGAAATGAATTTCCACCCAAAACGGACGGTTCAAATTATGGGATACGCTGCCGAAGAAGTGGGACTATACGGATCGGCGGACATTGCAGAAAATTACAGCTTAAACGATAAAAATGTTTTGGCAGTAATGCAACTCGATATGACGAATTACAAAGGTTCTACTTTCGACATTGGATTAAACAACGATACCCAATATATTTCTACAGAATTGAATCTTTTCATTATTGACTTGATTGAACATTACAATTCAACCGGAGAGCATGCCATTACTTATGGAATGACTCAATGTGGATATGCGTGTTCAGATCATGTAAGTTGGACGGAGAATGGATATCTCGCTTCTTTCCCTATGGAAGCGGCTTTTGAAGATTCCAATCCCTTCATCCACACCACTGGGGATACGTATGCAAATATGGGAAGTACCGCGGTTCATTCAACCAAATTCGTGAAGTTAGCTTTGGAATTTGCGATTGAAATTGCTAAAATAGAAAGTTTGGCAAGTACCCATGATGTGGAAGTTTCTGATTTATTTAGTGCTGTAAATGACCGTAATTTGATTTATCAATGGAATTCTCCCTCTACAAAATTAGAATCTATAACCGTTTTTGATACGGGCGCACGAAAATTAATCCATCAAAAAATCAGGAATTCCCAAGGAAATATTTCTTTGCAAGGGTTGCCCAATGGTTTTTATATCGCAATTTTTAAAGATGCAAATGGAAAAGCCTATTCCAAGAAGTTTTTAATTAAATAAGAAGCAATTCTTTCCGCTACACCTAGCTTTATTTGCAAAAAAAAGTTTTCTTAGGTTATAAGAATCAATGAGAAAGAAGTTGAAAATTGAAAAAAATATCAATATAGAAAAAAAAATAGTCTAAATTCGTTGCCACTTAATTTAATTAACACACATGAGAAAATTACCACTTTTCGTATTTATATCTTTATTTACGACCGGATTATTCGCTCAAAATTCAGAATGGGTTTATGCAACCATTGATGTGCAAAATGCCCAAAATCTGAAAGCAAATCATCCCAATCAAATTCAAATTTTAGAAAGTACTTCCTTGGTTTCTGCCGTTTATATGAGCCCAGAAGCTGCAATGGAATTAAAAGACTACGGAAATCTTCACGGTCCAGGTTATATTTTCAGAAAAAATCAAGAAGCTGCTTTGAACGCTCTAGATTTCGCTCCCCAAGGAAATACCAATGTACTTGATTTCACAATAACAGAAGATGCGTATGTGAATCAATGCCTAGCGATGGTGAATGAAACTCACATTGAAAATACTATTCTAAATTTACAAAACTATGGTACGCGTTTTCATACCAAACCAAGTGGAGTTCAAGCTTCGTTGGACATCAAGGCGAATTGGGAAAATATGGTGAATACAGCTGGAAGAAGTGACATCAGCGTTGAATTCTTCAATCATGATTTCACCAATCAAAAATCGGTGATCGTTAGTATTCCAGGTACTGAATTTCCAGATGAAATCGTAGTAATTGGAGGTCACCTAGACAGCGGTGATTATTGGATTCAAAACAATGCGCCCGGTGCTGACGATAATGCTTCCGGAATTGGAACTTTAACTGAAACTTTACGAATCCTATTGGAAACAAATTTCCAACCCAAAAGAACCGTTCAAATTATGGGATATGCTGCTGAAGAGGTTGGATTATACGGTTCAGCGGATATTGCAGAAAATTACAGCTTAAACGATAAAAATGTTTTAGCGGTAATGCAACTCGATATGACGAATTACAATGGATCTGATTTTGACATTGCGATTATCAGTGACGCTGCATATACTTCGGGAGAATTGAATCTTTTCTTAATCGATCTTATGGAACATTACAATTCATCCGGGGATCATCCGATTACATACGGTATTTCTTATTGTGGATATGGTTGTTCAGACCACGTAAGTTGGACAGAAAACGGATATCCCGCTTCGTTTCCTTTTGAAGCGGCAATGGGTGAAGACAACCCAAATATTCATACCACCAACGATACGTATGCAGCTATGGGAAGTACGTCAATTCATTCCACCAAATTCGTAAAATTGGCTTTGGAATTTGTGATTGAAGTGGCGAAAGTTGAAAATATGAGCACAAACGAAGTGCAAGCATCGGATTTATTAATCGCTGTAAAAGATAGAAATTTGATTTATCAACTGAATTCTTCTTCTGTAAAAATGGAATCGGTAACGGTTTTCGATACAGGCGCAAGAAAGATAATTGAAAATAAAAATTTGAATGCAAATGGAAGTATTTCTTTGCAAGGAATTCCGAATGGTTTTTACATCGCTATCTTTAAAGATGCAAATGGAAAAGCGTATTCCAAGAAGTTTTTGATTAAATAAATTTCGTTTAAAAACACAGAAAAAGGAGCGATTTGAAATCGCTCCTTTTTTATTTTAATTCTATCATTATTAATAGATTACGAATTAAAAGTCATGCGATTTACACATCGACACTTTCGCCAATAGATAGAAGAATCAATTCTTTTCCTTTATCAGCAAATGTTTTCTTCGCTTCATCATGATTGATTACAAGCGCTGGAAAGGTATCATAATGAATGCCTAAAGTTTTATCACATTCCACAAAGTCCGCGGCAACAACAGCTTCTTCCACATCCATTGTATAGTTTCCACCAATGGGTAAAATCGCTAAATCGAGTGTGAAGAACATAGGAGTCAGTTTCATATCCATTGTCAAGGCCGTATCACCCGCGATATAAATCGTTTTATCTTCGGTTTTCAAAACAAATCCCATTGGATTTCCACCATAGGAACCATCGGGAAAAGAGGAAGAATGGATGGCCTGGACCGCTTTCAAACGACCAAAATCAAAATCCCAACTTCCACCGTGATTCATTCCATGCCCTTTGAATCCCATCTGTTCATACCGACTCACTATTTCATGATTTGAAATGAGTAGAGCCTTGGTTCGCGTTAAAATCGCCTCCACATCCAACGTATGATCTTGATGGGCATGGGTCAACAAAACAAAATCTACTTTCAAACTGTTCACACTGATTGCAGAAGCGTTGGGATTCCCACTGATAAAAGGATCAACGAGTATAAATTGGTCGTTAATTTCTATGTAAAGGGTTGAATGACCTAAATATTGTATTTTCATAATGAACGCGTTTTTAAAGAATTTGTATCGATTAATTTTTAAATAGTGAAGTGTAAAAGTAAGAAATTAAACCGAAAAGAGAGGGGAGTGATTCGAACTGAATGAAATTTGGAAACTCGATTTAACACCGAAATCCACAAGAAAGCGTGAAGTGCATTTCTTGGAAATAGAATCTTTTTCAAATTTTTATAATTTCAAGTTTCGATTTGTACCTTTGTAGGCTATGATTTCAACAAGTGATAGTATAAAGTTGCTACCCGATCACGTGGCCAATCAGATTGCTGCGGGAGAAGTGGTGCAACGACCGTCTTCGGTGGTGAAGGAGTTGATGGAAAACGCGGTAGATGCGGGTGCAACTGAAATTGATTTGATTGTAAAAGAAGCCGGTCGAACGCTGATTCAAGTGGTCGACAACGGTTCGGGTATGAGTATAACTGATTTGCGGATGGCTTTTGAACGGCATGCCACATCCAAAATCCGTTCAACGGAGGATATTTTTCATATCGAAACCAAAGGGTTTAGAGGAGAAGCCCTACCTTCCATTGCGGCAGTTGCTCAGGTAGATGCACTGTCCAAAGTCGAGGATGAAGAAATTGGAAATCGATTGATTATTGAAGGTGGAAATGTGCGCGATCAATCTCCAGCTGCAGCGCCAACGGGAACTTCTTTTTCGGTGAAGAATTTGTTTTACAATGTTCCAGCACGACGTAATTTCCTAAAGTCCAACCAAGTAGAACTTCGACATATTCAAGATGAATTCTTGCGAATTGTTTTAGCGCACGAAGATATAAGTTTTCGATTTTTCCATAATGATGCCGAGGTGTATATTCTTAAAGGTGGAAATTTGAAACAACGAATCGTTCAGATATTTGGTCGTAAAATTGAAACCCAATTGGTTCCGATTTCGGAAGATACTGAGATTGTAAAAGTCAGTGGATTTGTTGGAAAACCAGAAAGTGCGAAAAAACAAAGAGGCGAACAGTTTTTCTTTGTAAATCACCGTTTCATACGAAGTAATTATTTACACAAAGCGATTGTGGATGCATTTGAAAGTTTATTGCCCAATCAATATGTACCTTCGTATTTTTTGTATTTAGAAATTGATCCTTCAAAAATTGATATCAACATTCATCCAACCAAAACGGAAATTAAATTCGAAGATGACTACGCGATTTATGCTGTAATGCGTTCCGCGGTTAAACATGCCTTGGGGCAGTTTCATATTACACCGCCCATGGATTTTGATCAAAATCCAGACATTGCATTTTTGCCTCCACCTTCGAAACATAAAAGTATTAGAACACCAGAGATTCGGGTAGATCGAAATTATAATCCATTTGAAACCCGACCTAGTCAACGGGAAATTCAGCCGATGAATGAACTGTATCAATCTTTTTCAGGTTTTGAAACCGACGATCATTCATCCGAAAGATTAATCGATAAAGAAGAATTTGAAACCCAGTCCAACCAAGTCTTTCAATGGATGAATAAATATTTGGTCGTTCAACATCAAGGTGAATTGTTGATTATTGATCAAAACCGTGCACATCAGTTGGTTTTATTCAATAAAATGATAGAATTAGGTAAAAAAAACACCTTGAGTCAACGTTTGTTGTTTCCAATAGAAATTCCATCCAATGTTTCTGAAATTCAAGTATGGAAAGAATTAGAAATGGAATTGGTTAATTTTGGTTTCGATGTGGAGTTCGAAACAGAAAGCATTCATATCAATGCCATTCCGACCGAAATTAAAACCGACAATGTGGAATTGATTTTCGAAGGTTTACTTTCGAGTTTTGAGTCATTTTCTGAAATTGATTTCTCGACCGAAATTGCCAAAATTATCTCAAAAAATACAGCGATAAAAAAAGGGGAGCCACTCCTCGATGAACAAGCCAAGCATTTGGCACAGCAATTGTTAGCATTGGACGAGCCTAATTTCTCGCCCTTTGGGAAACCGGTTTTTGTTCAACTTTCGGATACTGAAATTCATAAAAAACTAAATTAAAACGACTTATGTTCAATCAACCCATACCGGCAGTCACAAAGAACTTATTGATTATCAACGGATTATTTTTCTTGGCTGCCATTGTTTTTGGTGAAAGAGGAATCGATTTGGGTCATATTTTGGGTGCTTTTTATCCGGAATCCGTCAACTTTAAACTGTGGCAAATCATCACACATATGTTTATGCATGCACCTTATCCAAACCTATCGCATATTTTATTCAATATGTTTGCGTTGTGGATGTTTGGATCTTCTGTGGAAACAACTTTAGGTGCAAAAAAGTTCTTAACACTCTATTTCGCAGCAGGATTGGGTTCATTTATATTGTTTAATTTCACGAATTACATTCAAGTTGAACAACTAAAACCGATCGTAGAAGCAACAGGAGTGGATGTAAATAGTTTTGTTCAGTCCTTGAGATTAACCAGTTCCTTTCAGTATAGCTTTCCTGTTCCCAACAATTCAGAAGCCGTCAAGGAGTTAGCGAGTTATTACATCACGCCTATGGTCGGTGCTTCAGGTGCGATTTATGGAGTTTTAGTTGCCTTTGGAGTATTGTATCCGAATGCGAAATTGGCGTTGATATTTCTTCCCATTCCCGTCAAAGCGAAGTACTTTATTCCAGCCATCATTGCAATTGAGTTCTTTATGGGACTTCAGAATTTCGCTTGGAATCCCATTGCGCATTTCGCGCACATTGGTGGTGCGATTATTGGATTCATCCTGGTTCGCGCTTGGAAAAAGAAACTAAGCCAAAATTGGTAAAATAAAACGCAACGAAAGTTGAAATAAATTAAAAATGAACGACTTAATTCAACAATTAAAAGACAAATACAAAAACGGCGAAATCAATGTCAAACTGATATTTATTTGTGTCGGAATTTTTGTATTGGCTTTCTTAATAAATTCTTTAATCCTCAAAAATAGTACGCTCAAAGTAGATGATTACTTTGCAGCAAAAGCAACTTTGGACCAATTCTTCAGTCAACCTTGGGGAATTATTAGTTATACTTTTTTTCACGGCAGTTTCATGCACTTGGCGTTGAATATGCTGATGATTTATTTTATAGGTCAACTATTTTTACGGTATTTTCGGAAAGAAAATTTCCTCACTTTCTTCCTATTTGGTGGAATTTCAGGCGCCTTGTTATTTATGGCTTTTTCGCCGGTTTTAAATTATGGAAATAGTTTAGTGGGCGCATCTGCGGCTGTTTATTCCTTGTTTTTTGCGTTGGTGGCTTACATTCCCAAAACCAAAATTCAACTGATGTTTATTAACATCAACATTCCGCTGGACTATGTCGGATACGGTTTGTTGGCGTTTGATTTGGTTATGATTTTATCTGGAGATAATGTGGGTGGACATATTTCGCACATCGGTGGTGCTGCTTTTGGGTTCTTGTATATGAAGCAGTTCGAGAAAGGAAATGATTTCTTGGGATCGTTGATTTTATCTCTGTTCTTTCGTAAAAAAGTACAACGACAAAAGAAAGTAAAAACACCTCCAAAAGATGACTACGAATTCAATTCCCAAAAGGTAGAAAAGCAAAATAAAATCGATAAGATTTTGGATAAAATATCGCATTCGGGTTATGAGAGTTTAACCAAAGAGGAGAAAGACTTCTTGTTTAAAGCCGGAAGATAAGATGAAAGGATTTCGCTTAAAGGGCTTGGACCCTGTGTTTTTTATGTCCCATTTGCTGTTTTTGATTTTTTCATACAGCATTTATTTGGCACCGGACATTGCGCCTTCAACTTTTCCGTATTTTGGATTTATTCCCATTTTCTATCCACTCATTATTTTAACAAACATTCTACTTCTCATCGTACTATTTTGGAGAAGAACACTATATGGAGTTATTTTTACATTGGCTTCCATAGGCCTACTGTTTCCATTGACAAAAACCTATCAATATTTTGGCAAAACAGTAGAAGCCAAAGCAGACTTTAAAGTGCTTAGTTTCAATGCACAATATTTGAGAGAGAAGGGGTATATTGATTTTTTCAACAAAGAAAAAGCGGATTTGGTTTTACTTCAAGAAGTGTATTGGAAGGATGAATCTTTTATGAATTTGAAAGACTCCGCATTTGCCGATTATTACCATGAATCCAATTCAATCATTCAATTCTTCAGCAAATATCCAATAATAGAATTCAAGAAAATTTTCTCGGGTGAAAATGGCACTTCCGGCTATGCCGCCTATGCAGATTTGGACATTGGACATGACACAATCCGAGTGATTAATGTGTATTTGGAATCGATGTTAATCGACAAGGAATTGGTGAAAGAAACGATTGGAGATCATCAAAAAACCAAAAAGAATTCTCAGATTCTAAAAAATAAATTGACCAAAGGATTTCTTCGGCACGAAAAGCAAATCAAGGAATTATTGCCCTATATAAATAGTTCACCTCATCCCGTAATTTTGGCGGGAGATTTAAATGCTGTACCCAATTCATATGAATATCAACAACTTGCTTATTTAATTAACGACACCTATTACGTAGTGGGTAAATCTGCAGGAACGAGTTTTCATGACTTCAAATATCCATTGCGTTTGGATTATATTTTTTATTCGGACGAATTTCTTCCCGTAAAGTATGAAGTGCTCAAGAAAATAAAACTTTCGGATCACTATCCGGTTGTTGGTTATTTTAAAATACCATAAAATTGTATCTTTGATTAAATCACAAAAAATCTATGTCTGTTAAAGAAAATTTCATTCGGGAAATTCAACAGAATTATCAGTATAAAGGAGATAAAATAATCTTAGGCAAAGCAAAGCTCGAAGGCGAAGTTCTATCCGAAACTGAAATTTCAGTTGCTTTAAAAACTCTCAATCGACATGGTTTAATTGCAGGCGCAACCGGAACCGGAAAAACCAAATCACTTCAAATTTTAGCCGAACAACTTTCACTGAAAGGCGTTCCTACTTTGGTCATGGACATCAAAGGAGATTTGAGTGGAGTAGCTGCTGCAGGCGATGGCGACAACAAGGGAGTCAAAGAGCGACAAGACGTTCTGGGATTGGATTACGAGCCGATGGGTTCACCTGTAGAATTTTTGTCATTAAGTGAAGAGCCCGGCATAAAATTACGCGCAACGGTTACCGAATTTGGACCGATTTTATTCAGTAAGATTTTGGAATTGAGTGAAGCGCAGTCGGGAATTATTTCGATAGTTTTTAAATACTGTGATGACAAAGGATTTCTTTTATTGGATTTAAAAGATGTTCGAAAAGTGTTGCAGTATTTGAGTGATACGGACGAAGGAAAACAAGAGTTAACATCTACGTATGGAAGTATTTCCAAAGCATCTTTGGGCGCAATCCTTCGAAAAATTGTAACCTTGGAACAACAAGGAGCCGACCAATTCTTTGGGGAACCTTCATTTGAAGTAGCGGATTTATTGAAGTTCAAGAATGGAAAAGGAGTTATTAACATCTTAAGAGTCGTCGACATACAAAGTAGACCGGCATTATTTTCAACTTTCATGTTGAGTCTTTTGACCGAAGTGTATGAAACTTTTCCCGAAGTGGGTGATTTGGAAAAACCTAAGTTGGTAATTTTCATCGACGAAGCCCATCTTTTATTCAATGAAGCGAGTAAAACCCTGCTTCAGCAAATGGCAATTATCATTAAATTAATCCGTTCAAAAGGAGTGGGAATCGTTTTCTGCACACAACTTCCAGGCGATATACCCGATGAGGTTTTGAGTCAATTGGGATTGAAAATTCAACATGCTTTGCGTGGATTTACAGCAAGAAATCGAAAAGAAATTCAAAAAGCAGTTGAGAATTATCCGATTACAACCTATTACAAAGCAGATGAAGTCATTACCCAATTGGGAATCGGTGAGGCGTTTGTTACGGCATTGAATGAAAAAGGAATTCCTACACCGTTAGTTCACACGTATCTACGTGCGCCCTTGTCACGAATGGATTTGTTGACGAATGAGGAAATAAATTCCATCATTGGAAAATCAGAAATGATGGATAAATACAATTCAGAAATTGACCGAGAGTCTGCGTATGAAATCCTTACACAAAAAATGAATGAGTTTTCGGGGAATTCAAATCCATCCCAAACCGAAACAAAGAAGCCTGTGGGAAGGCAAAAAAAACAAAAAACAATCACAGAAACCATACTCTCTGATTCCACGATAAAAAGCTTTATGCGAACCATTGGGAATCAAATTATACGAGAGTTTTTTGGAAAAATTAAAAAACGTTAAATGTACACAGTACTCGATATAGAAGCCACAGGAGGAAAGAAAGGAGAAGAAGACATCATTGAGGTGGCCATCTACCAATACGACGGTAGAAAGATTGTCGATCAGTTTATTTCGTTGGTTCAACCTGGCCGGGACATAGATTTCTATGTCCAAAAATTAACGGGAATTACACCGAAAATGGTTCGAACCGCACCCAAGTTTCACGAAGTGGCCAAACGAATTATTGAAATTACCGAAGGAACTATTTTGGTTGGTCACAACGTTGATTTTGACTACCGAATGTTGAAACAAGAATTCAAGAAATTAGGGTATGCGTTTTACCGTGAAACCATCGATACCGTTCCGCTGAGCGAGCGATTATTGCCCGACGCCACGTCATACTCCTTAGGAAAATTAACCAAGGAGTTAGGAATTCCAGTCACAGACCGACATCGCGCTTCTGGCGATGCACGAGCGACTTTGGAACTTTTTAAATTGCTTCTCGATAAAGATGCCCAAAAAGAGATATCAAAATCACAACCCACAATTCCATCTTCGCGAAGTAAATTTTCATCGTATTACAAAGATCTACCTAATACAATCGGTGTTTTCTATTTTTTGAATGAAGGAAAAGAAGTGATTTATTTGGCGCGATCTACCAACATCGCGCAAAGTGTTCGAAAAGCGTTGACTTCCAAGTCCGCTGTCAGCAACCAGTTACGAATGAGTTTTGATTCAGTTCATTATGAAGAAACAGGAAATGAATTGATTTCTTGGGTCAAAGAATTCAGTGAAACGAAACATTTAAAACCTTTTTTAAGTTCACAAAGAATGCAAATTCGGAATGCATTTTATTTGGAGGAAAAAGACGGTTATAAAACCTTGCGACTTCATAAATTCAAAAAAGAAGGACCGCCTCCTTTACTAAAAATATTGAATCTTAAATTGGGTTTAAAATTATTTGCACTCATCAACGAAGAATTTGATTTATGTCCCAAATTAAATGGCCTAATTCCTCCCGATCAAAAGTGTTTGAGTTATGAAGTAGGCGAATGCAGAGGTGCGTGCGAAGGACAAGAATCTCCGGAAGAGTACAACCAAAGAGTCGATCAATTCTTACAAAAAATTAATCTTGAAAATCGGGATTTTTTATTGATTGGAAAAGGAAGAAAAATGGGTGAAAAATCATTTATTCTTATGGTAGACGGTTATTGTAAAGGCTTTGGATATTTTGAATTGCATCATCAAATCAAATCTTTGGAACGAATTAAAGAAAGAATGACCCTTGTTGAACCCATGAATGAAATAAGCCATGTGATTCAATGGTTTTTATTCTCAGAAAAATACACTGAGTTTATTTCCTTACATTCGTTAGAAAAATAATTCCCACCCAAAAAAATCAATAGAATGACAAATAAAGAAGAAAACGATCGAATCCGAGAAAAATTTGTGGCTAAAAACTGGAACGAAGTGAAGTCGAACGACTCTTGGGCTTTGTTCAAAATTATGGCTGAATTCGTCAAAGGATACGAAACCATGGCGAAAATAGGGCCGTGTGTTTCCGTTTTCGGATCAGCGCGTACCCATCCGGATTCTGAGTATTACAAAATGGCAGAAGAAATTGGGTATCAACTTACCCAACTCGGTTTTGGCGTGATTACAGGTGGAGGTCCTGGCATTATGGAAGCGGCGAATAAAGGCGCTCAAAGAGGAAAAGGAAAATCAGTCGGTTTGGGAATTTCATTGCCTTTTGAAACAGGACTTAATCCGTATGTAGATTACGATTACAGTATAAATTTTGATTATTTCTTTGCCCGAAAAGTAATGTTTGTAAAGTATGCCCAAGGATTCATTGCCCTTCCAGGCGGTATGGGAACACTCGACGAATTGTTTGAATCTTTAACCTTAGTTCAAACCCAAAAAACCGGACGATTCCCGATTGTTTTAGTCGGAATCGACTATTGGTCTGGATTGTTTGAGTGGCTGAAAGAAAAAGTTCTTGAAGCAGGTAACATTAACGATACCGATTTTGAACTCTATCGATTGGTCGACACGCCCGAAGAAGCCGTGGGTCATATCAAGGCGTTTTATGACAAATACAGAGTCAAACAAAACTTCTAATTCCATTCATACTAAAGTTATTTGTAAATCGTTATTTTCACTATGTCTTTACAACTAAAAATACATCCGAAAAGAATTTTAAGTGGGTTGGTTTTACTCCTTCCTTCACTGTTTCTTTTAGGACAAACCAATACAAGCCGATGGGAGGATTACTTTTCGTATGCCCATATTCGACATATTCATGAAGTAAATGGAATTATCTATTGTAGCGCAGAAAATGGTTTGTTCTCCTACAATCCAAACAGTGGGGAAATCGATAAAATTTCAAAAGTAAATGAGCTCAATGATGTGGATATCACTGCGTTCAATTACAATCCGGATTTAGGGATTTTAATGGTGGGTTACAGAAGTGGAGAATTGGATATGCTGGGCGGAGAAGAAAATTACAATTTATTGGAAATTCCTTTGCATCAAGCCTATTCGGGAAGTAAACAAGTAAATCATATTTCTTCGCATGAATCTACGGCAATTATTTCGGGAGAATTCGGACTGGCTTCGTTTAGTTTGGAGAATTTTGAATTCATGGAAACCACGTATTTTACCCAAATGGGTGTGTACTTTGGCGTGAAAGAATCTGCTATTTTGGATGGAATAATTTATGCCGCAAGTACCCAAGGGATTTTTACGCATACTTTGGATGAGTTTATTGCCAACTTTGTGACTTGGCAACAACCCGTAGGCGTCCCAACGACAGCTTTTCAACATATTATAAACTTTCAAGGAAATATCATCGCTTCAACAGGCGATGCTATTTATCGGTACGATGGAAGCAATTGGATGTTCATGGGGAATTTCCCGAATTTAAGAGACTTAAATGTAAATGGAGATATTTTGAGTATTATTCAAAAAAACACCGTTAGTAATTACAATTCTGACTTTAATTTACAAGAAACCACTTCATTTACCCAAAACTTAAATACAGGAATAAAAGTTGGAAACACAACCTACGGCGGTTCTATTTTGTTTGGATTAATTAATGGAAACAATGAGATTTTGCCCGACGGCCCGTATAACAACAAATCGTGGTCAGTCACTGCGCACAAAGACCGTATATGGATTGCACCGGGTGGAATGAATAGCTACAATAGCCCGCAACAAAATGCTGATGGGTTTTATTACTTCGACGGAACGAGTTGGATTCAGATTACGTCCGAAGAAATGTTGGGAGCCAAAGATATATTGGATATAGAAGTTAATCCCAACGATCCTTCAGAATATTATGTTTCTCCATGGTTTGAACACGTTTCTTGGGATTTACCCGACACTCATATTGGAATTCTTCAATTCAAAGATACCCAAATGGTTGCCAATTTCAATTCAGAAAACAGTGGTATAAAGTTTCGAGAAAGAATCGGCGGGAGCGTTTTTGATGATCAAGGTAATTTATGGATCGGCCAATCCTATACTTCTCCAGGTGAACGAACATTTATGGTTCGTAAAAAAGCAGCAGGCGGCTGGGATGCCATCGATTTGGATGCTACCATCGCCAATGCCGGAGCAAAAAAACCGATTTTCTACAATGGTTATGCTTTTATGGCACTACCAAGAGGTGGAGGTGTTCGTGCTACGAATATGCAATCGATATTGTCCGTTTCGGCTTCCCCTTCCAAGGGAAATCTTCCATCGAATGCGATTTATGCCATTGCTATTGACAAAAATGGAGTTTTATGGATTGGATCCGAATTAGGTTTGCGGGTTTTATACAATCCCATCCAAACCATGCAATTGGATGAATTTGAAGCTCAACCGATTATCATTGAACAAAGCGGTATTCCCGAAGCTCTGCTAAATGATACGCAAATCAATGCGATTCAGGTCGATGGAACCAATCAAAAATGGGTCGCTACTCAAAGTTCAGGTGTATATTATTTTTCAGAAGATGGAACGGAAACGGTTTTACACTTTACATCCGGGAATTCTCCTTTGCCATCCAACAGTGTAAACTCAATCTTCGTTGAGAATTCCACAGGGGTAGTTTATTTTGCCACAGAAAAAGGAGTCGTTTCTTACCGAAGTGATGCGGTGGAAGGCGGCGATTCTTTTGGGGATGTGTATTCCTATCCCAATCCAGTTCGACCTGGTTTTACAGGAGACGTGACCATCAAAGGATTACCCATTGATGCCGATGTGCGAATTGTAGATATTACGGGAAATTTGATTTATAAAACAAAAGCGAGGGGAGGAGTTGCAAAATGGGACACAAAAAATATGAAAGGAAAACTGGTAGCATCGGGAATCTATTTGGTTTTAATGACGAACCAAGATGCATCTGAAAGCAAACAAACCAAAATTGCAATAGTTAGGTAATGATTACCCAAACCAAAGCACTTGTTCTTTCTTCCTTAAAATATGGTGACACGAGTAAAGTCGTGAAGTTGTATACCCAAAGTCACGGTCTGAAATCTTTTATTGCCAAAGGCGTTTATACCAAAAAAAATAAAACCAATGCCTTACTGAATCCACTCAATTCTGTGGAATTGATTTTTGATAATCGATCTTCGTCCAACTTACTTTTTTTTAAAGAAATCAGACAGTTTGAACATTACCAAAGTTTGTATCAATCGCAACAGAAAATGGCAATTGTCCTTTTTTTAGCCGAAGTTCTTCATACCGTTTTGCAAGAAGAAGAAACCAACGAAGCTTTGTTCCAATTTATTTCATCCACTCTTTTAACTTTCGATGAAAAACAATCCGACTTTGCTGATTTCCATTTGTGGTTCCTTTTTCAACTTACCCACTATTTAGGATTTTATCCGCACTTGGATTCCAATTCAAATTATTTTGATTTGAAGGAAGGAGTTTCGACTGACCAAAAACCAGCAGAAGTTTTTATCAGCAAACTGGATCTCGAATTTTTCCTGAAATTGAGCCAAATTGAATTTTCGATACAAAGTCAAAATGAATTTAGCCAAAAACAAAGAAAATCGATTTTAACGACGCTTTTGAGGTACTACGAGCTTCATATATCGAATTTCCGACAACCAAAATCATTGGAGGTGTTAAGTGTCATTTTCGGTTAGTTCTTTTGATAAATCGCATTTGTGAAGGTCATTTTTCAGTCAAAAACGATCCGAATTCATGAAATCTTCTCTTTTAATTCTGAAAAGAAAAATCGCTCGATTTTCTTCTTAGTCCAATTAACCGAATTTTGCATATTAAAATTTCCACGAAGTACCCAATTATTTCCGAACTTCCATTTTTTGCCGAACTGCTTCATAAATACAAATGGCCGCTGCGTTACTGACATTTAACGAATCTACTTTTCCTTTCATGGGAATTTTAATGAGCACATCGGAATTTTCTTCCCAAAAATCTGTCAAACCTGTAGCTTCAGTTCCAAAAACAAGGGCTGAACTCTTTCGAAAATCCGCATCGTACAAACTCTTTGTGTTTTCTCTTAAAAAAGTTGAAACGATTTGAATTTTATTTTCCTTTAACCATTTTACCACTTCTTCTTTTGGAGCAGAAACCAATTGATTCGTAAAAACAGTTCCAACGCTGCTTCGAATAACATTGGGATTGTAAAAATCGGTCAACGGATCACAAACAATTAATAAATCCGCACCTGCGCCATCACAACTTCGTAAAACTGCTCCGAGATTTCCGGGTTTTTCCACGGCTTCTAAAATAACAATTAAAACATTTTCTTTGTGATGAATTTGATTTAATTCGGTTGATTTTGCTTGATAAATTCCAATAATTCCGCCGGTTGTTCCGCGGTAAGCAATTTTTTCAAAGAGAGAAGGCGAGACGTTAAAAATCTTGAATGACGAAAGTTCAAAAGCCGATTGAAACAATTCTTCAGCCACATAAAATTCAACGGCTTCAAATCCAGATTGCAACGCCAATTCATTTTCTTGAATTCCTTCGACCACAAACAATTTCTGTTTTCTTCGTTCCCGCGACTTTTGCTGAAGTTTCAGTAAATTTTTAATTCTTGGATTTTGAAGACTATCAATTTGCATGTTGGATTTTTGAGTGTTAGAATTGATACCGAATTAAGCTTCGGCACCTACAAATTTGCGTTTCACCAAATATTCCGCAATTTGAATCGCATTGGTTGCAGCTCCTTTACGTAGGTTATCTGCCACAATCCATAAATTCATGGAATTGGCTTGCGACAAATCCCGACGAATTCTTCCCACAAAAACTTCATCTCGACCTTCGGAAAATAAAGGCATAGGATAGGTATTGGTATCGGGATTATCTTGAAGAATAACCCCTTCGGAACCACGCAAAATTCGACGAACATCTGATTCCTCAAAAGGCAAACGAAACTCGATATTCACCGATTCGGAATGTCCACCCTGAACGGGAACACGCACAGCGGTTGCAGTCAAAGCAATGGTTCGGTCATCCAGAATTTTCTGGGTTTCATTCACCAATTTCATTTCTTCTTTGGTATTCCCCAATTCATCAAAAACATCGCAATGAGGCAAAGCATTTTTGAATATAGGATACGGATAAACCATTTTTGGATTGGTTCCAGCAATTTCACCATCCAATTGATCTACAGCGTCTTTTCCCGTTCCAGTAACCGATTGATAGGTAGAAATCACCACTCTTTTTAAACCGTATTTTTTATACAAAGGATACAAAACCATCACCAATTGAGTGGTTGAACAATTTGGGTTTGCAATGATTTTATCTTCTTCTTTTAGAATTCTTTTGTTAATTTCTGGAACAATCAAAGGAACGTTTGGATCCATTCGAAATTCGGAGGAATTGTCAATAACCGTTGTTCCAACCTTCACAAATTCCGGTGCCCATTGTTTGGAAATTTGACCGCCAGCGGAAAAAAAAGCGATGTCGGGTTTGGAATCAATCGCGGTTTCCATCGATACAATCGCGTGTTTCATTCCTTTGAAATCAACTTCAATTCCCACAGAACGTTCAGAAGCTACGGGGATTAATTCACTTACTGGAAAATTTCTTTCTTCCAATATTTTTAAAATTATCTGCCCCACCATTCCTGTAACGCCAACAACCGCAACTTTCATACTTTCATATTTTAGTCAAAATTACTACATTTCACTCAAATTAAAGAACTTGTTAACAGAATAAATTCGCACCTAGTTTCTATCTAAAAACTTTTAAGATTGCAAGGCTAGCCGTCAATTAGTTAAGATTTTACGAGAAAGACTTACTTTAACAAATAGAAATATTTGTATTCGCTTATCTTTGTAATCCCATGAAGAAAATTTCAACTTATATAGCCTTACTTTTTATTTTCTTTTGTAGCCTTCCAGCATTGGCACAAAATGACCGTCCCAAAGTTGGATTGGTTCTGAGTGGAGGCGGCGCCAAAGGATATGCACATATTGGTGCGCTTAAAGTGATTGAAGAAGCCGGTATAAAAATCGATTATATTGGTGGAACCAGTATTGGAGCCATTGTGGGCGCATTGTATGCGTCGGGATATACTGCAGATGAGTTGGAGAAAATCATGTATAATCTCGATTTAAGTAATATAATTCTAAAAGATAAATCCCGAAAAGAACTTCCGTTTTTCGATAAATCGTATCGCGAAAAGTATTTATTGGAATTGCCTTTTGATAATTTCAAATTGGGTTTCCCGAATGCGATTTCAAGTGGACAAGGAACATCAGATGAGTTGATTTATCTCTTTCGACATGTGCATAACATCAGCGATTTCAACGAGTTGCCTATTCCTTTTGTTTGTATTGCTACCCGATTGAGTGATGGAGAAGCTGTCGTTTTTCATGAAGGATTTCTTCCGCAAGTAGTGATGGCAAGTGGAGCTTATCCCACGTTGTTTGAACCTGTTCGAATTAACAATCAATTGTACATTGATGGAGGTGTACGGAATAATTATCCCGTACAAGAAGTAATCGACATGGGAGCAGATTATATCATTGGTATCGACTTACAGGAAGGGTTAATCGATGAAGAAGGATTAAATTCGGCCACCAAAGTTATTGAACAAATTATATCCTATAATATCGCTGCAAAATCAGAAGAACAGAGTAAAAAGGTTGATTTAGCTATTTTCCCATATTTAAAAGGCTTTTCTGTAACGAGTTTCGATAGTAAAAGTGAAATTATTAATGCAGGCACTTTGGCTGCTGAAAGCGTAATGCCTCAATTGATCGAAATCGCTAAACTACAAGGCAACCCAAACATTTCTAAACCTCCGATTGAAAACAATGAATATGTTTTAGTTACTGATTTGGAAATCAACGAATTAAGATCATACAATCAAGCATATATCAAAGGGAAATTAGGAATAAAACCACCTCAATTGACGACGTATGAAAATCTTCGTCAAGGTGTAAAAACATTGTATTCATCTGGGAACTTTAACAAGGTGTATTACCGTGTAAAAGACAATGAAGACGGTCATAAAACCCTGTCGATCTTTGCTCAAGAAAAAACGAATCGGCAGTATTTGAAGCTAGGATTACATTATGACGATCTTTTTAAAACAGGCTTACTCTTAAACTTCACAAGTAAACATTTAATTTTTGACAATTCCATTTTTTCAGCAGATTTAATTTTTGGCGATTTCCCTCGGTATGAGTTGAATTATTATATAGACAATGGGATTTTCCCAAGTTTGGGATTTTATTTTGGTTTCAAGCAGTTTAATTCACCTACACGAGCCTCGAATTTCACTTCGGATTATAGCGATGTCTTATTTAATTATAATTTCGATGAGTTTATTAATCAAGCATATATTCAATCTACTTTGTTTGAAAAATATGCAATGGGAGTAGGTATAGAACACCAATATCTCAGCATAAAAACCAAAAATTTACCATTAGAAGACCCGAATAGAGTGATAGAAAAAGGATATTATTTGAAGTTATTCGGATTTTTAAAAGCGGATAATTTAGACAATCCGAACTTTCCAACCAATGGATTAAAGTTCAATGGTACTTTCAAATATCTTTTTCATTCGAATTCCCCGAACTCTTCAGAAACATCAATGATAAACGCGAAATTAGAAGGAAATAAACCCTTGAATTCTTGGTTATCGTTACAAGGTTTTGGTGAATTTGGAACATATTTTAGTTACTATCCACCTACCTCACAAAAATTTGTATTGGGTGGTTTTGTCGAACAGAATTTCATGAATTATTCTCGATTTTACGGCCTTCCTTTTATTCATGCAGGTGGAGACAATCTAGCCTTGGCAGGCGGGAAAATTCAAGCGCGTGTATTGCGTAATCACTATTTATCAGGCTTTATGAACGTCGCGAATCTGACAGACGACTTCGATCAATTAAAGCTTTTAAAATACAACTACACAGGATATGGATTAGGTTATGGTTACGACAGTCCATTAGGTCCTGTAATTGGCCTGTGGACCTATTCTCCCAACACAAAAACAAGCATTTTCAATGTGTCACTTGGATTCTGGTTTTAATAATTTCGAACTGAAGAATTTCTCTAATTTCAAAAGAAAAAAACTCTAAAAGATTCGTTCTAAATTCAATGCAATAAAATTTGTAGCAGAAGAAATACAAATCATTAACTTTGCAAAATGATTTCACTATTCTACGAGACAGATTTTATACTTGAAATGGAATCAATTCTAAAAAACTGGATTGAAACCTCCATCAAAGAAGAAGGATATGCATCCAAGGAATTAAATTACATTTTCTGCACAGATGAATATTTATTGGACATCAACATTCGGCATTTGCAACATGATTATTATACAGATGTAATCGGTTTTCAATACACATATGGAAAACAATTATCGGGCGATATCTACATTAGTATTGATCGCATAAAGGAGAATGCAATCATCCACAAAGTATCTTTTGAAAAGGAATTAGCTCGGGTTATGATTCATGGCGTTTTGCACTTCATGGAGTACAAAGATAAAACCGAAGAAGACGCAAAAAAAATGCGAAAGGCCGAAGACAAATATTTAAACAAGTTAACAGAAATAAACTGATTGTTCCACGTGGAACAATTGCAAAAGACAAACAAAAATGTTTACAAGTGAATACGATATAATAGTAGTAGGAGGGGGGCACGCAGGCGCAGAAGCGGCATCAGCGGCAGCAAAAATGGGTTCAAAAGTTTTATTGGTTACCATGAACTTACAGAACATAGCACAAATGTCATGCAACCCCGCAATGGGCGGAATTGCCAAAGGACAAATCGTACGAGAAATCGATGCGTTAGGCGGAATGTCAGCAATTATTACCGACAAAACCATGATTCAATTCAAAATGTTAAATCTATCCAAAGGTCCAGCCATGTGGAGTCCAAGAGCACAATCCGATCGGATGCGTTTTGCAGAAGAATGGCGTTTAGCATTGGAAGCAAATCCAAACATTGACTTTTTTCAAGACATGGTCAATGGATTGGTAATTGAAGGAAATAAAGTTGTCGGAGTTAAGACAGGTATGGGTTTAACAATTCGTTCAAAATCTGTAATTCTCACCAATGGAACTTTCCTAAACGGTCTAATCCACATTGGAGAAAAACAATTTGGCGGAGGAAGAATGGGTGAAAGAGAAGCTACAGGAATCACCGAGCAATTGGTAGATTTGGGCTTTGATTCTGGGCGAATGAAAACAGGAACCCCACCGAGAGTGGACGGTAGATCCATTGATTTTTCAAAAATGGAAGAACAAGGCGGAGATGAAAACCCACAAAAATTCTCTTTTGAAGACACACCCAAATTAACAAAACAAAGAAGTTGCTGGATTACATACACCAATCAAGAAGTGCATGACTTACTTCGCGAAGGGTTTGATCGTTCACCCATGTTTAATGGATCCATCAAAAGTACAGGACCAAGATACTGTCCATCGATTGAAGATAAGATCAATCGTTTTGCGGAACGAGATCGCCACCAAATATTCGCAGAACCCGAAGGTTGGAATACGGTTGAATATTACATCAACGGATTTTCAACTTCTCTTCCAGACGATGTTCAAATTAAAGCCATGCGATCTATTCCAGGATTTGAAAATGCAAAGATGTTTCGTCCAGGTTACGCGATTGAATACGACTATTTTCCGCCAACCCAATTAAAGCGTACTTTGGAAACAAAACTCGTTGATAATTTATATTTCGCAGGACAAATAAACGGAACAACCGGTTATGAAGAAGCAGCGAGTCAAGGTCTGATGGCAGGAATAAATGCTCATTTAAAAATCAATGAAAAAGAACCTTTCGTCCTCAAAAGGAATGAAGCGTATATAGGTGTTTTAATCGATGACTTAATTACAAAAGGAACCGAAGAACCGTATCGAATGTTTACGTCAAGAGCGGAATATAGAATTCTTTTACGTCAGGACAATGCAGATGAAAGACTAACTCCTTTATCCAATAAATTGGGATTGGCATCGGATGAAAGATTACATCGGATGGAATTGAAACAACAAAAAGCATCGGAGTTAATTCGCTATTTCGAGAACGAATCCATTCGTCCCGAAGAAATCAACTCCACAATTGAAAGTCGAGGAGGAAATCCACTTTTCCAAAGCATGAAAATGACCAATGTATTAACTCGTCCAGAAGTTAAATTAAATGATTTCATGGCTATAGAAAGAGTAAAGACTTTGGTAACGGAAAACAATTATACTCCCGAAGAATTGGAGCAAACCGAAATTCAAATCAAATACAAAGGATACATTCACAAGGAAAATGAGAATGCGAATAAATTAAAACGTTTGGAAAACCTGAAAATCCCAGCTGATTTTGATTACGGAAAATTAAAATCCATATCGACGGAAGCGCGTTTGAAATTGACAAGTTTAAAACCAGAAACGATTGCACAAGCTTCACGAATTAGTGGAGTTTCACCGACTGATATAAGCATCTTGTTGGTGTTTATGGGCAGATAATCCAATTGTTCCACGTGAAACAAATCTAAAAATGACTAATAAAGAAAGAGTTAGGGATATAAACAGCTTTAGCGTGAAAGATTATTTCCTAACTCAAGAAGAGTTTGACTTAATTGAAAACAAAGAATTTGGATTTTTAGAAACCCATCCTAAACCGATCAATAATCTTGCATCTTACTATCTGAGTGAGGATTACATTTCGCATAACGACGGAAATAAGAGTTTTTTTGAGAAATTGTATCAGTTTACAAAGAAATACAATCTTCGCTATAAATTTTCCTTAATTAAAAACAAGAAAGTTGGATTTTCACTTTTGGATTACGGTTGTGGAACCGGAGATTTTTTGGCATATGCAAAAAAAAAGAATACCAAGGTTTTTGGAATAGAGCCAAATGAAAAGGCCTTGAAAATAGCGCAAGAAAAAGCAGGAAAGGACACTATTTCCAACCACACTATTTTTGAATTGGAAGAGAAGTTTGATGTGATTACGCTTTGGCATGTTTTGGAACACATACCTGATTTGTATGCATTCCTTGACGAAGTAGGAGACAAATTAAATTCAAAAGGAGAATTGCTAATTGCCGTTCCCAACTACAAATCATTCGATGCGAATTTTTATAAAAACTATTGGGCGGCTTATGATGTTCCACGCCATCTTTGGCATTTCTCGCCTGAGAGTTTAGAAAAGCTATTTTTAAACTTTGGAATGAAACTTGTAAAAAGATACCCATTGTGGTTCGATAGCTATTATGTTTCCTTATTGTCTGAGAAATACAAGAAATCGAAAGTAGGTTTTATTCGTGCAATTGCAATTGCAAGTTTTTCCAATTTTCTAGCAATTTTTACCGGAAATTATTCTTCGGTGGTATTTCAGTTCAAAAAAGTTGAAAATAAAAGCAAATAATTAACTACATTTACCTTGAATAAGCCTTGACTCTATTTTTTGCAAATACAGCCTTAAATCGCTTGTAAAGAGGTCAAATTTTAATAGAATTTTAATTAAACTTAATAGATATGAAAAAAATTATTCTTTTTAGTCTCCTTTCGTTCATACTGTTTGTTTCCTGTGCGGAATCAAAAGCAGTGGTGCAGAGTGAAAAATTAATGCGCGGGAATTGGACCATCACCCAAGTAACGGTTGATGGAATTAATCAATCGTATATAAATGCGAAAGTTTTTGATCAAGCAGACTACAATTGTTACATTGGAAGTCAGTGGCATTTGGTACAAAACAACAACAGTGGGAATTATACCTTGAATGGAAGTGGCGACTGTCCTGCTGAAACAACCAACATCAAATGGTTTGTAACAGAGAAAAACGGTGTAACTGAATTCATGTTTAAAAAGGTTTATGAAGGCGAAAAACCAAAAAATGTGGCAGACGGATATAGTATGCGTGTAATTAGTAATACGGGTAACAGTATTATAATGAAGCAAGACTTGATGTTTGAAGGTAAACCCATTGGAATCAATTATACATTTGTAAAAAACTAATAGAAAAATAAACAGTTATGAAATTAATGAATTTTAAAATTACAGCCATCGTTCTATCCTTCGGACTTTTTTTTGCCGGATGTGAAGCGATTCAAAACACCAACAAAACCCAGAGAGGAGCAGCGATTGGAGCTGGATCTGGAGCTGTTATAGGAGGTGTTATAGGAAACAATGTAGGAAGTAAAGACAATGCTGTATTAGGAGCATTATTAGGCGCCGTAGTCGGAGGTGTTGCGGGCGGAGTGATTGGTAACAAAATGGATAAGCAAGCTCAGAAAATTGAAAATACACTTCCGGGTGCAGAAGTAGTTCGTTCAAATGAAGGAATTCAAGTAATTTTGGATGAGAAATCTGACGTTCGTTTTGAGTACAACAAGTCAAGTTTAACGCCTCAAGCAAAAACAAATTTGGATAAATTAATTCCTATTTTCAATGAATATCCCGATACGGATATTCTCATCGTTGGATACACGGATGGAGTGGGTTCTCAGGAATATAATCTCCCACTGTCCGAAAAAAGAGCGGCTTCGGTATTAGATTATTTAAAATCCAAAGGGATTTCTTCTTCCCGACTAAAATCAATGGGTCAAGGTAAAGAAAACCCAAGAGGTGACAATGAAACCGATGCTGGTAGAGCACAAAACCGAAGAGTGGAGTTTGCAATTACAGCCAATGAGAAAATGAAACAAGAAGCTCAACAAGAAGCGGGTTACTAAATGTCTACGCAACAGACCTTAGCTTTATAAATTATAAAAAAATCATCACTTTTTTGAGTGGTGATTTTTTTTTACGCTTTAGTAAACAGAAAAACACAACCGTAATCTATACGATTGTGCTTTTTCTGTGGAGAAGATGGGGCTCGAACCCACGACCTTTAGACTGCCAGTCTAACGCTCTAGCCAACTGAGCTACATCCCCAATATAATTCAAAAAGATGATTTAAATTTCCTTTCAGAATGTGTCTGCAATATTATGAATTTTTTTCCAATTTACAATTTTGTCAACGATTACTTGAGCCAATCTTTCTTTGCTTTGATGCGTCCATCCTGCAATATGAGGTGCCAAGATCACATTGTCAGCCTTTAGTAAATACTGAAAGTCTTCGGGCAATTCTTGGAAATCCAAATTCTCAAAAGATGCTTTCTCGTATTCATGTACATCCAAACAAGCACCTTTTACTTTACCTTCTTTTAACCCTTCAACTAAATCTTTGGTTACTACTGACTTACCACGTGCGGTATTAATTAAATAAAACGGCTTTTCAAAAGCAAAAATGAATTTCTCGTCCACCATTTGCATGGTTTCAGACGTTTGGGGTGTATGCAAGCTCAAAACATCCGTTGTTTTGAATAATTCTTGCATTGGAACTTGACGTGCATTGGTATCTCCAACCTTCTCCTTTATATCGTAACAAATAACATTCACACCAAATCCTTGCAAACGTTGGGCAAATGCTTTTCCCATATTCCCATAACCAATAATTCCTACTGTTTTTCCCAACAATTCATCGCCTCGATTTTCTTCTCTTCGCCAAATCCCTTTTCGAATCTCTAAATCGGCTAAATTTAATCGATGAAGCAACATCAACAACATTCCTAATGCATGTTCACCTACAGAATCACGGTTACCTTCTGGCGCATTAAAAACAGCAATTCCACGTTCAACGGCATAATCTTCATCGATATTTTCTAAACCCGCACCCACACGCCCGATGAATTTTAGTTTTTTAGCTTGTTTCAAGAATTCTTTATCGATAGGCGTTCGACTTCGAATGATAATTCCGTCGTAATTTTCAATCTTTTTCAGAAGATCTTGTCGAGAAGAATTCAAGTCTTCATCCACAGAAAAACCTGCATGTATCAATCCCTGATTCAATAAAGGATGGTTTTTATCGAGTGATAGTATATTCATTTTGAGTAAACGCGTTTAAAATTCGAAATCCTCTTCGAATCTCACAAATTTAAGCACAATTCTTGAATCCATTTATTTTTCAAATTCTCTATCTTTGTAAAATGACTATTCAAGAAATACAAAACGAAATAATAGACGAATTTTCCTTTTTTGAAGATTGGGAACAACGCTATGAATATTTAATCGAATTAGGAAAAGACGTAAAACCTCTGTCGGAAGACAAGAAGACTGAGGATAAAGTAATCAAAGGCTGTCAGTCCACTGTTTGGTTGGATGGACGAATGGAAGACGATAAAATAATTTTTGATGCAGACAGCGATGCGATTTTACCCAAAGGTTTAGCGGCTTTACTCGTTCGAATTTACAGCGGACAAACGCCAACGGCAATATTGAATTCAGATACCGATTTCATTCATGCCATTGGCCTGCAAGAGTTTTTATCACCGACTCGTGCCAATGGTTTATTGGCAATGATTAAACAATTTAAATTTTATGCCATCGCTTTTCAATCCAAATTAAATAATTAAAAATGGCTGAAATATCCATGTTACAAGCCTTTATCTACCTTTTAGCTGCGGTCATTTGCGTACCGATTGCGAAAAGATTGGGATTGGGTTCTGTTTTGGGATATTTATTAGCGGGAGTTTTAATCGGTCCTTTTGTTTTGGGGCGAATGTTAGGCACTTCATCGGGTGACGAAGTAGAAGATATCATGCATGCTGCTGAATTCGGGGTGGTTATGATGTTATTCTTAGTGGGTTTGGAATTGGACCCCAAAGAGTTTTGGAAAATGCGACGAAAAATAGTCGGTATTGGAAGTATTCAGTTATTTGGAACTATTTTAATTGTTTTTCCACTTTCACTTCATTTTGTTGGACCTAGTTATGGAACCGCGATAGCGATTGGATCGGCCCTAGCCATGTCATCGACTGCGATTATTTTACAAACGCTGTCTGAAAAAGGTTTAACCAAAACACCAGTCGGTAAATCGGGATTTTCGGTTTTACTATTTCAGGACATTATGGTGATTCCTATATTGGCAATCCTTCCTCTTTTAGCTCTGAAAACAATGGTTGTTTCTCAAGGAAGTGAATTAACGTTATTGAATGGTGCACCTGCGTGGATGAAGACTTTAGCGATTGTTTCTGCCATTGGAATTATCTTTTTTGTTGGAAATTATATTGTAAATCCTTTCTTTAAATACATCGCTCGATTGCAAGTAAGAGAATTGTTTACTTCGTTCGCTTTGATGTTGGTTATCGGTGTTTCCATTTTAATGTCTTATGTAGGATTAAGTCCTGCACTGGGTGCTTTTATGGCCGGACTAACGTTGGCAAATAGTGAATACAGACATCAGCTCGAAAGTGATATTGAGCCTTTTAAAGCGCTGTTATTAGGACTTTTCTTTTTGGCTGTAGGTTCAACTATAAACTTCTATTTACTTATAAACCAACCCTTAACTGTTTTAGCGTTGGTTTTTGGAATTATTCTGATTAAAGGAGTTGTATTATTAATCGCTGGATTTATTTTTCGATTAAAGCTGAATGAAAATATACTTTTCGCCTTATTATTATCTCAAGTTGGTGAATTCGCGTTCGTTATTTTGAATTTGAGCGGTGATTTGCAGTTAATTCCCAAACAATGGATCAGTCTTTTATTTGCTGCAACTGCTTTAACCATGGCAATCACTCCTTTGTTGTTACTTATTAACGAGAAATGGATTGTTCCTATGATGGGAATGGTCAAAGTAAAAGCAGGCGGTTTCGAGGATGATTTGGATTATAATTTTGGAGATATAACCGACAAAAAAGTAATCATCGCAGGCTATGGGGATTTTGGAAATACAGTGGGTCGAATTATTAAATACAGCGGATTTAGTGCAACGGTTTTGGATAAAAATAGTGAGCGTGTGGAGCTTTTGCGAAAGTTAGGATTCAATGTCCATTTTGGAGATGCGACTAATCTTAATACCTTGAAAGCAGCCAAAGCTGATGAAGCTGATATATTGATAGCCGCGATGGATTCACCGGATTCAAATTTAATTTTAGCTGAACTTGCTCAAAAGAATTTTCCGAATTTAAAGATTTTCATTCGTGCCCAAAATCGGTTTGATGCGTATAATTTTTTAAATAAAGGGCATACCCGAATCTATCGAGAAACGTTCTATACTGCATTACAAGTGGGCATAGATGCGTTGGAAGAGTTAGGTTTAAGTCACGAAGATGCCGTTCGTCAAGGTGAGATATTTGCGTATGCCGATCGAACTTCGTTGAAAAAACTGTCCAAGCACAGTACAAATTTAGAAGATTATATCGCTGCATCGCGGGCAGAAATTGACAGTGTTCGCCAAAAATTAAAAGAAGGAATGGAATTGGAATCCTTGGGAAAACAAAATGAAAATGGAGAATAAAAATTCGCGAACTCTTTTAGTCTTTCGCTTTAGTGCCTTTGGGGATGTCGCTATGACGGTTCCTGTAATCAATGAATTTTTACAACAAAATTCAGACGTCAAGATTATTTATGTTTCCAGAGAAAAATTCAGTGATTTATTCAATTCTCATCCAAATTTTCAATTTTATGCTGCTGATTTGGATGGAAAACACAAAGGAATTTTTGGACTTTATACATTGGCCAAAGAATTAAAAGCATTCAATCCTTCTGAAATTGCGGATATCCACAATGTTTTACGGACAAAGATTTTACGATTCTTCTTATTTGGAATTAAATCTAGGGTTTTGAACAAAGCAAGAGAGGAACGAAAAGCCTTAATTCGCACAGAAAACAAAGTAAAAAAACAACTTAAACCAATGGCCGAACGTTATGCAGATGTTTTTAGATTCTTAGGCTATGATTTGAAACTGAGTCATCAACTTCCTATAAAAGAAATTCAGACTAAAAACGCAATTGGGATAGCTCCTTACGCACTTCATGACGGTAAAATGTATCCGTTAGATAAAATGCGTACGGTTGCTTTAAAAATAGCCGAAACAGGTATAAAAGTCTATTTATTCGGGGGAGGTTCAAAAGAGAAATACGAATTGGAAAGTTGGGAAAAAGACCATGAAAACATCGAATCCGTCGTTGGAAAATTGAATTTAAACCAAGAATTAGATTTAATTAAAAAACTAAAACTCATGGTTTCAATGGATTCTGCGAACATGCATTTGGCTTCTTTGGTCGGAACACCAGTTGTTTCCATTTGGGGTACGACGCATCCGTTCATGGGTTTCTTGGGCTATGGTCAATCCATGAATAACGTGCTACAAGACGAAAGTTTGGAAATTAGACCTACTTCAGTGTTTGGAAAAGAGCCAAAAGGATTGGAAAAAATCGATTATTTTCAGAATATTCCGATTGAAATGGTCGTAAATAAAATTAAGGAAACTCTGTAAATTAAATGAATTTAGGATTTTTTAAGGATCAATTTGTTTTTCATAACTCACTCCTCTTTGAATTTTATTTTCAATTTGTTGGTCGATTTTCGCGAAAACACCAAATCCTTTTAAAATAACAACCACTCCAAAAATCATCAATATAAATCCAATTGATTTTTTGAAAAAGAATACCCTACGAATCGTAAAACTTTCTTTTACTCTTTGCGCTAAAAATATCTTAATCAAGTCAATACAGAAAAAAGTTATCAAAACTATCACCATATATAAAAATGTATCTTCTTCTTTTGGGTATTGAATGATGACGGTGCTTACAATAAAAAACCAGAATACAATAACACCAATATTCAACAGATTTAGAAAAAATCCATTGATAAAGGTTTTAAAATAGTTTTTGTTGACGATGTTAACATTTCGCATTTTAAAATTGGGCTTGGATATATACATCATCAAACCATAAATTAAAATAAAAAATCCGCCGAAAATAAAGATCGATGGATTGTTTTGAATGGCTAAGGCTAAATCTTTACTTCCGTAATACGCAATTAGAATACAAAAAATATCAGCACAAATAACACCTAAATCCAAAGTAATAGCCGCTTTCCATCCTCTCGAAATACTGGTTTCCAATAGCATAAAGAAGACAGGTCCAATGAGAATAAGACTTAAAAGAACCCCAATTAATATGGCTGACGTTACCAATTCCATAGCGTTTGCAAGGTAAGATTTTTAATTAGAATATGAATTTTAAGGTCGATTTATCAACCTATCAATTCAAAATCCAATTGTTTATTTTGCAAATCGGCTTTCGCAACTTTTACCAATACTTTGTCTCCCAATTGATAAGTAGTTCCCGAACGTCTTCCTACAATCGCATAATTTTTTTCATCGAAATAGAAACTATCTTCTGTAATATTACGTAATCGAATCATCCCTTCACAACGGGTTTCCGGAATTTCAACAAAAATTCCATAATCTTGAACTCCTGTTATGAATGCATAGAACTCTTCACCGATGAATTGTTCCATGTATTTCACTTGCATATATTTGATAGAATCTCTTTCCGCATCCGTCGCTAATTTCTCACGAGCGGAACTATGCGCACATTTCTCTTCCAAAGGAGCAGCAGCAGGTGATTTTCCACCTTCTAAATAATGTTGCAACAAACGGTGCGCCATCATGTCGGGATAGCGACGAATTGGTGAAGTAAAGTGTGAATAATATTTAAATGCCAAACCATAATGTCCAATGTCGTTTTCTGTCGAATATTTGGCTTTACTCATCGTTCGCACTGCCAATGTTTCAATTAAATTTTCTTCGGGTTTTCCTTTAACATCCATCAACAATTGATTCAAAGATTTGGTAATCGTATCGTGATTTCGAAGATCCAATTCATACCCAAATTGCTTGATAAACAAGCGTAAATCCTGCAATTTATCCATATCTGGATCGTCATGAACACGATATACAAAGGTATTTCCACTTGGTTTTCCACCTTGTTTGGTCGAAACAAATTCGGATACTTTTCGATTACAAAGCAACATAAATTCTTCAATCAAATGATTGGATTCTTTACTGATTTTAAAATAGGTTCCAATGGGATTGTCGTTTTCATCCAATTCAAACTTCACCTCTATTTTATCAAATGTAATCGCACCGTCATCCATTCGTTTTTTACGTAAAATCAATGCCAATTTATTCAAAGTCAGAATTTCGTGTTTGAAATCTCCTTCTGCACCTTCAATAATCTCTTGCGCATCCTCGTAACTAAAACGACGGTCGGAACGAGTTACAGTTTTCCCATACCATTCCTTCAGAATCTTTGCATTTTCATCCATTTCAAAAACAGCTGAAAACGTATATTTATCTTCATCTGGCCGAAGGGAACATGCCATATTACTCAATCTTTCTGGCAACATAGGAACCACACGGTCCACTAAATATACAGAAGTTGCTCGTAAATAAGCTTCTTTTTCCAAATACGTTCCTGGTTGAACATAATGGGTAACATCCGCAATATGAATTCCAATTTCTAAATTTCCATTTTCTAATGTCCGAATCGATAAAGCATCATCAAAATCCTTGGCATCTTTGGGATCAATGGTAAAAGTCGTTACATCACGCATATCTCTACGTTTTGCAATTTCTTCCTTATGTATACTCACATCCAATTCTTCGGATTCTTTCAGAACTTCATCGGGAAAAGTTAAAGGCAAACCATAATCCAATAAAATGGCGTGCATTTCTGTACTGGTTTCTTCCGGATCTCCTAAAATTTCCACAATTTCACCAAAAGGACTATCCGCATCAGATGGCCAGTCTTTGAGTTCAACAATTACTTTTTGTCCGCTTTCCGCACCGTTGAACTTATTTTTAGGGACGTAAAAATCTTCCAAAAGCGTTCGATTATTTATTACAACAAATCCGAATTTACCGTTGGCATGTTCTTGAAAAATTCCACTAAATAAAGTTTTAAATCGTTCAACGATTTCTACAACTTCCCCTTCTACCCGCTTTTTACTGCTACTTTTAGATGGAAGTAAGAAGATTCGAACGATATCTCCTTGAAGGGCATGATTCTTTTTGGTTTTCGGAATTAAGACATCTTCCTCCATTCCTTCCACCGTCACATAGGCAGTTCCACCTTGTGAAATATCAATTTTCCCAACTTTATAAAAATCTTCTTTATTGATTTCAAATCGTCCTCTTTCGGATTCTTTGATTCGTCTTTCGGCCAATAATCCTTGTAAATCTTTGATAAGTAATTCTCTATCAATACTTGTTTTAAGTTTTAATATAGATCCTAATTGTTTATAAGTGAATGATTTATCTGGATCCTTAAAGAGGACTTCAATCACTTTTTTTGAATATTTACCTGTAGAATTTTTCTTATTTCTAGGTATATTTTTTTTTCCTTTTGACATTTATTTCTTTAACTAATTAGTATTTGTATTCAAAAATAAAAAATATTGTTTTTTTGAATACTGTTTTTATTTTTTAAGAATCTCATTGTTTATGAACAAGATATTTTATTCACTCTTTTTTCATGTCTTCCTCCTTCGAATTCTGTATTCAAAAAGGTATCCACCATTTCAATGGCATATTCCAAAGCCACAAATCGAGCAGGAAGTGCCAAAACATTGGCATTGTTATGTTGACGGCTTAATCGAGCCAAATCATTGTTCCAACACAAAGCGGAACGAATTCCCTGGTGTTTATTGGCCGTCATATTTACACCTTGACCACTTCCACAAATTACAATTCCAAAATCTGCTTCACCTTTTTCAACCGCTTCTGCTGTTGGATGTGCAAAGTCTGGGAAATCAACACTCTCTGTTGATAACGCTCCAAAATCTTGAACTTCAAATCCTTTGATTGTTAAATACTCCTTTATTTTCTCTTTATAATGGAATCCCGCATGATCGGCACCTATTGCAATTTTCATATTTTTCCGCTTATTAACATCCATAATTAATGAATTCTTTAAGTGTTTCATTTTCAATACCAATTACTACTAACAAAATTGTTAATAAGTATTCAATTACTTTTCAAAGATTTTAGACTTATTAACTTGCTTTTCTCCTTTCTATTTCTACATAAAAATATATCGATTCAAGTCAAGTAAAACTTGTAATCTTGGCACGCTACTTTTACACATACTTATTGACAGTAGCACACAACCTATTTATTGACAAAAAGCAATATTAACAATCAACAATTAATGTTGATAACTAGCTAAACCCTTCACTAGCTAACAAAAATACAAATAATTCATTGTTCATACTCACCCGATAAAATAAATCCACTTTTAGTTATGCACATATTAACAGTGTATACATATACATCATATTCTTTTTTTAAAATTTTTAAAATTAATCTATATATAAATATAATGTGTGAATAATAAAAAATGAGCATCCCAATTAAATCTCTTATTTTTGCTATCACAAATTTCTAACCAAATGAAGACGATAGACGATTTTAATTTTAAAAACAGAAAGGTATTAATTCGCGTAGACTTTAATGTTCCGCAAGATGATAACTTAAAGGTAACGGATTCTTCGCGAATTCAAGCAGCCAAAGCAAGTATCGATAAAATTTTAAAAGACGGTGGATCCGTTATTTTGATGTCCCATCTCGGTCGTCCAAAAAAGGGGGTTGAACCACAGTTTTCGATGAAAAATATCGCCTACAAAGTGTCAGAAATACTCGGAGTCGATATTCAAACGGCAAACGATGTTGTGGGAGAAGATGCTCAAAAGAAAGCAGCAGATTTAAAACCGGGTGAAGTTTTATTGATAGAAAATCTTCGTTTTCATGAAGAAGAAACGCAGGGAGACAAAGATTTTGCTGAAAAATTATCAAAATTGGGAGATTTTTATGTCAACGATGCATTTGGAACTGCACATAGAGAACATGCATCCACAGCAACCATTGCTCAATTTTTTCCAAATAACAAAGCGTTTGGGTATTTGATGAAACAGGAATTGGAAGCGATTCATAAAGTGTTGAAATCGGATGAAAAACCGGTCACTGCTATTTTAGGAGGTGCTAAAGTTTCTTCTAAAATTACGATTATTGATAATATTTTGCCTGCAATTGATAATTTGATTATAGGTGGGGGCATGACGTATACGTTTGTCAAAGCACAAGGTGGGAAAATTGGAAATTCATTGGTTGAAGATGATAAGTTGGAATTGGCGCTTCATATTTTGGACGAATGTAAAAAGCAAAATGTAAAAGTGTATTTACCTCTAGATAATGTAGTTGCGGATGGATTTAGTAACGATTCGAATTTTAAAACCGTTCCTGTTGATGAAATTCCAGACGGTTGGATGGGAATGGATACTGGACCCAAAACCAATGAATTATTTGCAGAAGTAATCGCACAATCCCAAACGATTTTATGGAATGGTCCACTCGGCGTTTTTGAAATGTCAAATTTTGCAAAAGGAACAATTGCCTTAGGAGAAGCGATTGCAAAAGCCACGAAAACAGGTTCTTTTTCATTGGTCGGTGGTGGTGATTCCGTTGCTTTTGTAAAAGAATATAAATTTGATGACAAAGTGAGTTATGTTTCAACAGGCGGAGGTGCTATGTTGGAAAGTTTGGAAGGAAAGGAATTACCTGGCGTTGCGGCAATAATGAATTAAACTAAATTTAAATTTGGTTTAATTTTTCAGTCGATTTTAACTTCGAAAAGGAATGAATTAAATCAGTGCCAAATTTCTCGATTCTTTTTTTGTCTTTGGGTTTTGGATTCAATTCAATTTTAAGGACTTCAGCACCGCGAATCGCACCTGTAAATTCAAATTGTTTATCAAAATCGTCGACAGATTTGCAAAAATATCCATACAATTCTTCGCCCGATCCTAAAACACCAAAGACTTTTCCTTTTAAATTCAACTTTTCCAAATCAAAATAAATAGCTTCAAATTCAGCAGGTAAATCGCCTGCCGAACCAAAAGTATAGGTGGCAATTACACAAATATCAGCCGATAAAAAAGCAGATGCATCGATTTGTTGACATTCAATCCATTCCACTTCAATGGAAAGTTTAGACAAAGTTTCCGCTAAAATTCTAGCGATTTCTTCTGTATTTCCGGTCCAACTCGCATAAATAATTAGAGCTTTTGCCATAAATTATGATTAAAATGCATCTTTTTAAAGATGTATTTCAAAGTTAATCTTTAATATTTTAAAATATTGAATGAATAGGATATATTAGTTCAAAGTTTTAAGAAAATCGTTTGGGTTAAGCTTCCTTTTGCATAGTCGATTATAGCAAAGTAAGGAAAATTTACACTATAAAATTTAGTGATTTCTATATTTAAAGTTTTAACTTTGCATACTAAAACTTAGATTAATCTAAGTTTTAGATATTAAATATGAATTTTATGCAAATTATACGAAACACTAAGTGGAATACTATCTATAACAGGAGTTTGAATAAAATGGGAGTGATTGGATTTTCATTTCTTTTCGTTTTCATACTTTCCTGTCAGGAAACCAAAAATAAATCTGGGAAATTAAATGTAGTTTCAACTACCAATATTTTCACGGATTTGGTTCATCATATTGGTGGAGATTCCATTCAATTACAAGGACTTATGGGTCCAGGTGTCGATCCGCATTTATACAAAGCGAGTGAAGGTGACGTTTCAAAATTAGCCAATAGTGATATTATTTTTTATGGTGGATTACATTTAGAAGGGAAGATGGTTGACATTTTTGAACGAATGAAATCGACGAATAAAATCACCGTGGAATTGGGTGTTGCACTCGATACAAATCAATTGATAGAATCTGAAAATTTCGGAGGAAATTATGATCCACATATTTGGTTTAATGTTTCATTTTTTAAACAAATGGCGGATAAAGTAACTCAAGTTTTGTCTGAAGCTGATCCAGAAAGTGCCAACTATTACGCAGATAACAACGCAAAATATCAAAAAGAACTCGATGAATTGGATGTTTATATTCGAGCCAAAATTGAAACTTTACCCAAAGAAAAACGAATTTTAGTTACGGCTCACGATGCTTTTAGTTATTTCGGAAGAGATTATGGGTTTGAAGTTTTAGGTCTGCAAGGAATTTCAACTGCAACCGAAGCGGGTGTAAAGGACGTTCAAAGACTGAGAGATTTTATTATTGATAATCAGATAAAAGCTATCTTTATTGAAAGTTCCGTTCCCCGTCGAAATATCGAAGCTTTACAAAAAGCTGTGGAGAAAGACGGTCATCAAGTGGAAATCGGCGGATCTTTATATAGTGATGCCTTGGGAAGTACAGATTCACAGGAAGATAACTATATTGGCATGTTTAAATACAATGTAAATACTATCGTTGAAGCGCTAAAATAAAGCAGTATGGAGAAAGATAGAATTGCGATTCGAGTCGATGATTTAACGGTTGCTTACAACTATAAACCTGTTTTATGGGATATTGACTTGGTCATTCCAGAAGGAGTGATGATGGCTATAGTAGGACCAAACGGCGCTGGAAAATCAACCTTAATTAAAGCGATTTTAGATATTGTAAAACCCATTGCAGGAAGCGTCCAAGTTTTTGGAAAGCCCTATAAAAACCAACGAAAATTAGTGGCTTACGTTCCGCAAAAAGGAAGTGTCGATTGGGATTTTCCCACAACTGCGATTGATGTTGTGTTGATGGGAACGTATGGAAGTTTGGGGTGGATTAAACGTCCGGGATTGGCAGAAAAAAAAGCTGCTTTGGAAGCTTTGGAAAAAGTGGATATGCTTTCTTTCAAGGATCGTCAAATCAGTCAATTGAGTGGTGGTCAGCAACAACGTGTTTTTTTAGCGCGTGCTTTGGTTCAAAATGCATCGATTTATATTATGGATGAACCTTTTCAAGGCGTGGATGCTACTACAGAAATAGCGATTGTGAATATTTTAAAGGAATTACGAAAAGCAGGAAAAACCTTGGTTGTTGTCCATCATGATTTGCAGACTGTTCCTGAATATTTCGATTGGGTAACTTTTCTAAATGTTAAAAAAATAGCTACAGGACCGATAAATGATATTTTTAACGACGATAATCTCACAAAAACCTACGGAATTAATTACAAAGTAGCGATTCAGAAATAAATCAAAGAAACCAAAAATGTCCCTATTTAACATATTCATAGAATTATTTACCGATACAACTTTGCGTACCATTACCATTGGAACCATGGTTTTGGGTGCTGCAAGTGGTATGTTAGGTAGTTTTGCTGTTTTACGAAAAGAAAGTTTGTTAGGCGATGCCATTTCACATGCTGCACTTCCAGGAATCATTTTGGCGTTTATGTTTACAGGTTCTAAGGAATCGTACATTCTTTTAATCGGTGCTTTGATCGTCGGTTTGATTGGAACTTTATGGATTCGTGGAATTATTCACACCACCCAATTAAAAACCGATGCAGCTTTGGGACTAATTTTATCCATCTTTTTTGGATTTGGAATGCTTTTGTTAACGTATGTTCAGAAATTGCCAGATGCGAACCAAGCGGGTTTGGATAAATATTTATTTGGACAAGCTGCCACTTTGGTGTCCCAAGATGTGTATATTTTAGGGGGTGTAACGATGTTTGCACTTCTTGTTTTGTTTCTTTTTTGGAAGGAATTTAAAATCATGCTTTTCGATGCCGATTATGCAAAAACCTTGGGATTTAATGTAAAATTTATTGATATACTGATTACTTTTTTTATTGTTCTAACCATTGTTTTGGGATTACAAACTGTTGGTGTCGTCTTGATGAGCGCCTTGTTGTTAGCGCCCGCTGCAGCTGCACGACAATGGACAAACAGCTTGAGCAAAATGGTGGCTTTGGCTGCTTTTATTGGCGCATTAGCTGGTTTGATAGGAACGGGAATTAGTGCATCTGAAGAAAATCTCTCAACCGGTCCGGTGATTGTGATTGTCGCTTCCGCTTTGGTTTTATTTTCATTTATTTTTTCACCGATTCGTGGAATTTTATTTCAACAAATTCGATTGCATCAAAATCGAAACAATTTGGAACAGATGAAAACCTTGCAGCTGATGTTTAATATTGCAATTAAACACAAAGATTTCACTCATCCACATTCCATTGGTATTTTGAATAATTTCAGAGGATTTCCCAAATCTTCACTCAATAAAATGGTTGAAAATGAATGGATTCAAATTTCAGGGAATCAGTGGAATTTAACCGAAACCGGATTTAAAGAAGCGAAAGAAATGTTTCATTCTAACACCGAAAATCATGAGTAGTGCACAGATTGAAATTCAATTCATTGCGGGGATTGTCGCCATTGCATGCGCAATTCCGGGAGTGTTTTTGGTGTTGCGTAAAATGTCTTTAATTAGTGATGCAATCAGTCATTCCATCCTTTTGGGTATTGTCATTGGCTTTTTCATTACCAAAGACCTTAATTCACCGATTTTGATTCTTTTGGCCGCATTAACAGGCGTATTGACCATTGTGATGGTGGAAATGATCCAAAAAACAAAACTCGTCAAAGAAGATACGGCAATTGGTCTGGTTTTTCCGCTATTATTTAGTATTGGCGTGATTTTAATTGCTAAAAATGCAAGTGATGTCCATTTGGATGTGGATGCAGTTTTGATGGGTGAATTAGCTTTTGCACCTTTTGATCGATGGATGGTTTCAGGAAGGGATTTGGGTCCTAAATCCCTTTGGATGATGGGTTCGATTTTGATTTTAACGGTTGCCTTGCTTCTTCTTTTTTTCAAAGAACTGAAAGTAACTACGTTTGATACAGGATTGGCGGCATCCATGGGAATTTCACCTGTGATTTTTCATTATGGATTGATGTCGGTTTCATCAATAACCATTGTAGGAGCTTTCGATGCTGTTGGAGCTATTTTGGTGGTTGCATTGATGATTGCTCCTGCTGCGACTGCGTATTTACTGACAACGAATCTGAAGAAAATGATCGGACTTTCGATTCTTTTCGGTGTTATTTCTGCCTTCGCTGGATATTGGTTAGCTCATTATTTGGATGCATCTATTTCGGGATCCATGACCACAGTTTTGGGAATTATTTTTTTACTAACTTATTTATTTGCGCCGGATAAAGGTTTGATTGCGGTTCTGTATCGCCATAAAAAACAGAAAATTGAAGTTTCGTTGATTACGTTTTTATTGCATTTAAATAATCACAAACACGAAGAAAATGAACGACAAATCATTTATTTACAAGAACATTTCAATTGGTCGAAACCCTATGCAGAATCCGTAGTGGACTTGGCCGAAAAGAACAATATGATTCAGTTTGAGGACGATTTAATTTCGCTTACAGAAAAAGGTAAAAACTTCACCCAATTGACTTTGGATTACATTATTACCAATCGGGATGATCAAATCGAACATTTAAAGAGTGATTTCTTTTTGTTTAGAGGATGATTTAAATCTTAATAAACTCTGTAACCCTTTCAACAATATCGTGTTGACTTTGTTTTAAATCATCATTGACCAAGATGGTATCGAATTCTTTGGCCAAAAGAATCTCTTTCTCCGCCTTATCTACCCGCATCTGTATCTTTTCCTCGGATTCCGTTTTTCGACCTCTTAAACGGTTTTCTAATTCTTCAATCGATGGTGGCATAATGAAAATTGAGAGTGAATTTTCAGGATATAATTTTTTTAAATTAATTCCACCCACCACATCAATATCAAAAATAACGGAATTTCCTTTTTCCCAAATTCGTTCGATTTCGGATTTTAAAGTTCCGTAAAAATTATCGGTATATACTTCTTCCCATTCTGCAAATTCCTCGTTTTCAATTTTTTGCTTAAATTCTTCAGGGCGGATGAAATAATAATCTTTTCCGTCCAATTCATTTTCTCTTGGACTACGCGTCGCGCAAGAAATCGAGAATTCGATACCATCTACCGTTTCCAATAAATGTTTTACCAAAGTCGTTTTACCTGCGCCAGAAGGTGCAGAAAGAATAATAAGTTTAGAAGCCTTCATTTAAAAATATTTTATTCATCCTACGCTGTACTTTGTACGCCGTACTCTGTACAATTAAAGAATATTCAACATTTGTTCTTTGATTTTCTCGAGTTCATCTTTCATTTGAACTACAATTTTTTGCATGCCTGAATTGTTTGATTTTGAACCCAATGTATTGATTTCACGACCAATTTCTTGACAAATAAATCCTAATTTTTTTCCTTCGGATTCTGGAGATTCCAGTGTTTCAATAAAATAATCACAGTGATTTTTCAGTCTAACTTTTTCTTCGGTGATGTCCAATCTTTCTAAATAGAAAATCATTTCTTGTTCATACCGGTTTTGATCGTAGTCGACATTTAGTTCTTCCAAGTTTTTAACAAAACGTTCTTTAATGGTTTCTAAACGCTCTTTTTCAAAAGGTTCTACTTGTTGAAGTAAATCAACAATGTTTTGGATTCGTTGAATAAAATCCTTTTCCAAAACTTTTCCTTCGGTCAAACGAAATTCATTTAAATTATCAGTTGCTTCTACAATCAATTTAGAAATGGTTTCCCATTCATCCTCATCGATTTCATGGGAAGTAAATGCCATTACGTCTGGAAGGCGCATTACAATGCTTAAAAGCTCTGCATCACTTGCGTCGGGAGTGATTTGTTTGAATTCCTCAATATAGGCTTTTATGATTTCGCTATTCACCGATTGACTTTTTGTGTCTCCATTCGCTTCGGTATGAATCGAGAAATCCACTTTTCCTCTTTGTAATTTTTCAGAAAGAATTTTCCGAATTTCTAATTCTTTTTCTTTAAATAAATAAGGAATTCGTGTATTTAAATCCAGTGTTTTACTGTTTAACGAGCGGATTTCAATGGTAATTTTTTTATCGGAACATTCGGCGGTTGCTTTTCCGTAACCGGTCATTGAATAAATCATAAATAGGAATTGTTTGGGTCAAAAATACGGAAAACCAATGAAACTATCGGAAACTTGCAACATAGTTCTATTTGAAGTGGATGCGATTTCCGTTTTTCCAAACGCCATCTGCTTTCAATTGACCTTGATAATAAATAATATCTCGAAAATCATCGGTCGGAAACGAAATGAAATCGGCTTTTTTACCGATTTCTAAACTTCCTCTATCGGTCAAATTCAATGCTTTTGCCGCTCGAAAAGTAAGTCCACTCAGAACTTCAGCCATTGATAATTTTTCAAAAGTAGCCAAAATCGAAGCTTGTGTCAACAAATCACCCATGGGCGCAGAACCGGGATTCCAGTCTGAAGCTATCGATAAACAAGCGCCGGCATCCAACAGTTTTCGAGCCGGTGTATATTGCATACCCAACCCAATCGAAGCACCGGGCAGAGCCACTGCTACAACATCACTGTTTGCTAAAAGCTTGATTTCCTCTTCGCCTGAAAACTCTAAATGATCGGCACTCACCGCACCTACTTCCACCGCCAAACGACTTCCGCCGGGCGTGAATTGATCGGCATGAATCGTAATTTCAAACCCTTTTTCTTTTACTTTTTGCAAATAAACCCGACTTTCATCGACCGTAAATGCAGATTGCTCGGTAAATATATCTACACGTTTCGCCAAATTTTCTGATTGAATAAGCGGTAAAACTTCCTGAACCAACAGGTCTAAATATTCAGAATTCGTTCCGTCAAAATCACGAGGTTTCATGTGTGCACCTAAAAAAGTCGGAAATACATCGGCTTGGATTTGGGATTTCACATCGTTAATCGCTCGCAACATTTTCAATTCCCCTTCGACATTCAATGCATAACCACTTTTAATTTCTAGGGTTGTAATTCCATTGGAAAACAGATGATTCGCTTTTTCCAACGTAGATTTCACTAAATCTTGTTCCGTTTCTTTTCGGGTATTGGTTACAGTACTTAAAATTCCACCCCCACTTTCGGCAATTTCCAAATAGGTTTTTCCATCCAAACGCATCGCAAAATCTTTGGAGCGTTTCCCACCGAAACAGATATGGGTATGGCTATCAATAAAACCAGGTAAGGCCACTTTTTTTCCTTCTACTTCATCCCATTCTGCGTTTGGAAATTCGGTTTTTAAATCCGAATACTTTCCAATTTTTAGAATTTCACCATTTTCAGTTAAAATTCCTGCATTTTCCAAGACTTGAAGTTGCTCATCTTTTACTTTTCCTTTGAGAGGAATGACTGACATGGTAACGACTTGAGAAAATGGACCGCTTAATTTCATTGTATTTGTATTTATTTTCAAAGTTAAGTTATTTCTTAAAAACAAAAGAATTCCAAAAAAAAAGTCCCGCAAATGCGAGACTTTTTTAATTATGTGAGTTGAGAAATTACGATTTTTCAGCGATTACATTCACTTGAAGAACTACTTCATCTCTAATGATTGTTCCTTTTCCAGGTGCAAAATCAATTCCGAAATCCTGACGGTTGATTTTAAATTCTTCTGAATTTATAGTAACCATTCCATCTTCTTCCTTTACGTTTGCTTTGAATGTGATGTTTTTGGGAGCACCACGGAAATCAAGATTTCCTGAAATTTCCGAGTTGTAATCTCCTTCACCTAAAGCTTTTACTTCTGAAATTACAAAAGTAGCTACAGGGAAATTCTCAATATGCAAGAAATCAGCAGATTTAAGGTGATCTTCTAATTTTGTCTTGTATTCTGGACTGTCTACCATATCCGCACTTTCAATCGTAGCTAAGTCTGCACTGAATCTACCTGATTCCAATACACCATTTTTGAAAGTTACTTCACCATCTTTCATTTTGATAGATCCGTAGTGGCCTTCTTCCGGCTTGCTAGCATCATCAAAAATTTTGAAACCTCTCCATGTCGTAGAGCTGATATTTGTGTTCACAGCATACATTTGAGATTCATCTGAAGCCGATGCTTCTTGTTGAGCGTCCGTTGCAGTTACAGTTTCTGTACTACCTCCACATGATGTTAGAGAAATCAATCCGATTAATGTTAGACTTAATAGTATTTTCTTCATAAATATATATTTTATACAAATATACTGCAAATAGCTTGCCTTAAATCTTGACATAGGATAAGTAATGACTTGTTTTTAAGTAATTGTCATTTATTAGATGGAAATTTGGGTTTTTAAAATTCGGAGAATGTTAGAAGTAGAAAATTTAAGTTTTCAGTATGCAACCCCTATTAAAATTCTTTCTGAACTAAGTTTTCGAGTTCAAAAAGGAGAAATTTTATCGATTTTGGGTGAAAGTGGAAGTGGAAAATCAACTCTTCTCAAACTGATTTATGGTTTAGAAGATGCCCATTCAGGAAAAATTATCTATAAAAACGAAAAAGTAACCGGTCCAAAATCTAATTTAATTCCTGGTCATCCAGCTATGAAATTTGTTCCCCAAGAATTTGACTTACTCGATTCGATCCGTGTTTCTGAAAATGTGGGAAAATATTTGAGTAATACGGATTTAATTCGAAAAAAAAATACGGTTTTAAAAGCTTTGGAAGTGGTAGAGATGAGGGATTACAAGAATGAATACCCATCTAAATTAAGCGGCGGTCAACGGCAGCGCGTGTCAATTGCTAGAGCTTTGGCTGCCGAGCCAGAGGTTTTGTTGTTGGACGAACCTTACAGTCATTTGGATCAACCTCTGAAATTTAAAATTCGGAAGAATTTGTGGAATTGGGCAAAGGAAAAGCAATGTACCGTTATTCTCACAACCCACGATGTAAATGATGCTTTCGGATTTTCAGATAAAATGGGCTTGCTCAAAGAAGGAGAAATAGTTCAAATGGATTCACCTGAAAATCTGAGAGAAAATCCTATAAATGAGTATGTTGCAAGTATTTTGGGGGATTATTCTCTTTTAAATTCCAAAGAATTGAAAACTATTTTTGGATTAGAAATTCCAAAAGACAAGAAGATAATTCTTTATCCTGAAGAAATTTCGGAAGTTGAAGAAGGAGTTGAATTTGAAGTTCTAGATGTTCGATTCAGAGGAAGAGATTACTTGGTAGAAGCAAAAATCGGAAAAACCCGATTGTGGTTTTATTCGAAGGAAAAACCAATAAATAATTCCATAAACTTGAAGATTAACAATTTGCCGAACAGATATTTGTGAAACTCTCATTTTACATTTTCAAATAGAACTCTTTTGTGAGTTGAATGTAATCTTCGGTATAAACATTTCGATCGGTTTCAATAATCAATTCATTCTTTTCAATTTCTTTAGAATTTCGAGATAAAAGCAACAGACTTCGTTTAAATGCTGTGTTTTCATTACCTCTTACACGGGTAATTTTCTCTACGAATAATCCCACTTTTTTTGCTATTTTCATAAATTCAGCTTCATTTTCAAAAGGAAGAATAAATGCGGCTTTTCCATTTGAATTCAACAATTTTTCAGTGTGAAAAAGCAATTCTTCAAAATGCAATAAACTATGTTGTCGGGCGAAATTCCGAGCGGATTCTTCGGAATGCGTACGTTTGAAAAAAGGCGGATTACTTACAATGAAATCAAAGGCTTCATCGGTTCGAAAATTTTGAAGGGACGAATGAATCGCTTTACATCTGTCAGAAAACCTATTTTCTGAAAAGTTGAATTGTGTTTCTTGAAACGCATTTTCATTGATTTCGATGGCTGTAATTTCTGCATTGGGATAGCGTTGCGCCATCATCAATGAAATTAAACCGGTTCCACTTCCAATGTCTAAAATGGTTTTGGGCTGCTCAAAATTTGCCCAAGCGCCTAGCAAAACACCGTCCGTCCCCACCTTCATTGCGGATTTGGATTGGTCAATTGAAAATTGTTTGAATTTAAATACTGCTTTTGACATAGGGGATTCGGATCGTGAATTCTGTACCTCGACCTTTCTCACTGATGTAGCGGATTTCGCCGTTGTAATCTTCGATAATTTTTTTCACCATGGCTAATCCTAATCCCATTCCCCCCGTTGTAGTGGTAAACTTGGGTTCAAAGATTTTATCGCCTAAATGCGGTGGAATTCCCACTCCATTGTCCGAAATTCGTAAAACCACAAAGTCTTTCATTTGTTGCAAATGCAAATTCACTTCGGGTGTTCGCTCTGCAGGAACGGATTGAATGGCGTTTTTTACGAGATTCGTTACAATTCGAATCATATAAATCCGGTCGAAATTAACTTTTAATTCTTTGATGGATGTTTTAAAATGGGTTGAATTCTCAGGAAAAATTTCCAACGCAGTTTGAATAATTTCAACGACATCAATTTCTTCATCTTTCCGAATTGGCATTTTTGCAAAGTCTGAAAAAGCTTCCGCAATCGCTGACATGGTATCGATTTGAGTAATTAAAGTTTCGGATAAATCATTCAGTTTCTCTTTGGAATTCTCATCCATCGGATCGTATTTTCGCACATAATTTTGAATCATCATTCGCATCGGAGTCAACGGATTCTTGATTTCATGCGCTACTTGTTTTGCCATATCACGCCACGCTTCTTCGCGCTCAGTGAGTGCTAAAATATTGGATTGATGGTTTAATTTCTCAAGCATTTCGTTGTACGAATCGACCAAAGGTTTTAATTCGTCATTTTGATGATATTCAATGGGTTTGTTATGAATAACCACATCGGTTTGTTTGATTTTTTCTGCGACTAAATCTATTTTTTTTGTAATGTTTTTAGCAATAAACCAAGACACAAAAATTCCAGCAACTAAGATGAACAATAAAACACCCGCAAATTGGTTTAAAAGTTTATTCAGATTGTCTTTGAAAAAGCTATCGTCGCTTTTATACGGTAAATTAACAATAGCAACCGGTTCATTTTTAAAATTGGTTACATACCGGTATGTCGTAAGGGCAGCCATTCCATTTTTCTTTGCAACGGGGATTTCCAAGTATTCTAAATTCCGAGATAAACTATCCAAAACCTGTTTGGGAATTACTCGAGTGGTGGTTTCGTCGGGTTCTGTGGTTAGAATTAAATTTCCACGGGTATCAAAAACATTGATATCGGTTTTGTGAATATCTGCAATTCCTAAAATTGAATTCTGAAGAATGGTGAAAATATTTTCGGCTGTAGCTAATTCGGGATAGCGATCCAATTCATAATCAATCGATGCCAAGACTTCTTTTTCTTTGTTTTTCAAACTTTCTTCGGCAAAAATCATACTGTGCGCTCGGAAGTTGTAAATCGTTATCGCCACCACAAAAGCCGTTGTTAGTATAATAACTAATAACAGAGCTAAAAATATACGCTGTGATAACTTTAAACGATTAAACATAGGTTATTTTTTCATCAAACGCTGGACGTATTTGCCAATGATATCAAATTCTAAATTCACGGTATCACCTACATTTAATTCATTTAAATTCGTGAAATCCCAGGTGTAAGGAATGATTGCTACCGAAAACTCGCCCACTTTTGAATTAACCACTGTTAAGCTAATTCCATTGACACAAATCGAACCTTTTTCTACGGTTACATTGCCCGAGCTTTCTTCGTCATACTGAAAAGTTAGAATGTAACTTCCGTCTTCATTTTCAATCGATTTCAAAACGGCGGTTTGGTCGACATGGCCTTGAACAATATGTCCATCCAAACGCGCATTTAAAATCATACAACGTTCTAAATTCACATGTTTGCCTTCGATAAGTTCACCTAAATTTGATTTTTTCAAGGTTTCATCGATAGCAGTTACGCGGTATTGATTTTCTTTAATTTCAACTACCGTTAAACAAACTCCGTTATGTGCCACGCTTTGATCGACTTTTAATTCAGATGTAAAATCACAATCCAACCAAAAATGAAGATTTCCTCCCTCCTTTTCGATTTTCATAACTTTTCCTGTATTTTCAATAATTCCTGTAAACAATTTCTGTTATTATTTATGTTGAACAACTATTTTTTGACTGAATTCTCCCACTTTCAAAATATACGTACCATTCGGAATGGTGGAAGTATTTATTTTTAAATCCGAATGCAAAGACTTCTGATCTTTGTAAATAACTCTTCCGTTTAAATCCAATAATTGAATCGAAGTCAATTGATTGGAATCCATTTCTTGAATGAATAAAAACTGATCTGCAGGATTGGGAGCTACTTTTAGTTTCTGACTATCTAAATCCGAAACGGACATGGTTTGATACGCTTTTGCAAAATAACTAAGCGCACCCATTGTACCTTTTGCTACTTGGAAAAGATATTCGGTATCCATGTGAGCCATTGTATCTCCGGAAGTGTGTGGATAAGGCGATTCGTTGTATTCGTACAAACCTGTAATCACAAATCCTTCTTCTTGAAAAGGCACATAATCGGATCCATACGCATTTGAAATATGGGTGTCTAAATTGGAATAAAGCGACATACACGTTGCCAATTGTTGGGTTGCTTGGTTGGAGTCGGAATTGTTGTGGTTTGGAGAACTTTCGTCGCGCTCACACGTGATGGTATCGTTCACTTCTCCATTTACGCCACCCACTTGGTCGATGTTTAAAACCAGTTTTATATCTAAATTCTGAGGAATTACAATGTTGTCAACATATTGATAACTCCCAATTAAACCCCATTCTTCCGCTGTGAAATGAATGAATTTTATCGAATATTCAGTTGGAATGTTTTTTAAGATTTTTGCTAATTCTAGAATAATGACCGTTCCACTTCCATTGTCATTGGCGCCCACTCCATTAATGGTATCGTAATGCGCATCGATAACTATGAATTTGTCCGGATAAACCGTTCCTATTTTGGTGACAATTAGGTTGTAACCTATTATACCATACGCATTTACTTGTTGCTTTTCTATGCTGGTATATCCCCATGATTGATACAATCCTTCCATCCAATTCAATGCATTTTGTTGGGCCGTAGTTCCCATTTCTTTCACACCAAAATCCACAAAACTTTGTAGGTTTTGAACGATGTTATTTTTGTTGACTTGATCGACCAAAGTTTGGTGAAAGGGATTGTATTCTTGCGCATGAGAGGCGATAGAAAAGAAAATAAATAGGACGAGGGCGTATAATCGCTTCATGAATTAAATTTTGACTAAAAGTACAATAAAATCGAAATACAAAAACCCTTTAAGTCTTGCAAATTAAAGGGTTTTCAATAAATTTAACTTTTTGTTTTGCTCATGCAAATTCTTCGTAAGCAGACTTTAAATTTTCAGCGATTTGTTCTGCGGAATACCCTTCGATATGATGTCTTTCTAGCATGTGAACAAGGTCACCGTCTTTAAACAAAGCTACTGCGGGTGAACTTGGAGGGAAAGGCATCAAATATTCTCTTACTCTTTCTATTGCCTTCAAGTCAAAACCTGCAAATACAGTGGTCAAGTTGTCGGGTTGCTTTTCGCCTGTAAGCGATAGTAATACGCCTGGACGAGCTGCACCTGCGGCACAACCACAAACGCTATTTATCATTACCAAAGTAGTTCCGCTTTTTGTTAAAACTTCATCTACTTTTTCTATTGTTGTTAAATCTTCAAACCCATTCGAAGTCAATTGTTGCTTCATGGGCATTACAATTTCTGCTGGATACATTTTTAATAATTTTAATGAATTACAAATTTAAGGTTTTCTTTTATATTAGTTGGAATGATTTACCTTTGAAAAACCAATGAAGGTATAAGAGATAGTTATGAAATTAAGCTTAGGGTCGGATAAACGTTTAAAAAGCAAAAAGAAGATAGAAAGGCTTTTTTTGGACGGAAAGAAGCACCATAAATTTCCGATTCGTGCCGTTTATTTTTTTGAGGAAGAGGAATCCAATGCTTATCAAATCACAGTGAGCGTTCCCAAAAAATTAATTAAAAAAGCGGTGGACAGAAATCGTATCAAACGTAGAATGCGGGAAGCTTTTCGGTTGAATCAAATGAAATTAAAAAACAACCAAAAGTTGGAAGTCATGTTTATTTACACCACTTCTGAACTTAAAGATTATGCAACGATAGAAAAGTCTATCCTTGATTTGATCGACTATCTAAATTCGCTTTCAGACGGTAATATCTCAGAAAAATAACACATAAAATCAATCCACAGATTCCGGAACAAATTCCAATGACAAACGGACGATTGAATTTACTCAATAAACCGTCACTGAAATCCATGGAAACAAGGTTGAATACGAAGGATCCTAAAATTACGAAGAGAGCGATATAAACGAAAACTTTCATTATTTAAAAATTTTGAACAAATAAAGCGCCTATGTTTGAAACAAACAACTTTACGGCGATAGATAATAAAACAATTCCAAAAACTTTTTGAAGAACCGACATAATTCCAGGTCCCAATGTTCTTTCCAACCATTCAGCATTCTTCAATACAGCATACACAATAATCATGTTTAAAATAATGGCTACAATGATATTTATGTCTGCAAATTCTGCACGTAAAGTCAAAACGGTGGTCAAAGCTCCTGCTCCCGCAACCAAAGGAAATGCAATCGGGACGATGGATGCCGTTTCTGGACTTGTGCTTTTATTGATTTCAATTCCTAAAATCATTTCAACAGCAATAATAAAGATTACAAAAGCTCCAGCTACTGCGAAGGATTCAATGTCGATTCCAATTAAGCTTAGAATTTTGGTTCCGAAAAATAAAAACGAAATCATAATCACAGTTGCAACCAATGTTGCTTTTTCAGAGTCGATGTGACCTACTTTTTGTCGAATACCTACGAAAATAGGAATACTACCCAAAATGTCAACTACCGCAAATAAAACCGCGAAACACGTTCCGATTTCTTTGAGTGATAGTTGGGAAAAAATCTCTGTCATTGATTAATTTTTTGCAAAGGTACGAGTACAATGTGAAACCGAGCCTCTTTTTTATTTAGATTTTATACAGTTGCGTGTTTTTGAAAAGACTTCCAAACCGAAGCAGTTGTTTTGAATTTTTCTGCCAAATTGGAATCGGAATTCCCAAAAGCATATTTGGATTGTTTGCAATCCAACAACAATTTTTTCCATTCATCCGCTAAATTTCCAACCGATTGTCTCAGTTTATTCGCTACTCCATCTTCTGTGAAATCCGATAAATTTGCACCGCTGTAATGCATTCCTATCTCGGTTAAAATTTCTTCTTGGAGTGACAAGAAACCAGAATTATCTTGTTTCTGAGCTAGATTTTTCAAAGAACTCATTTTTTCTTTTGTCGTGGAAATAAATTGTTTTTCAATTTGTTTTGGATTTAATTTCTGAACTTCTTCTTTTTCTCTTCGTTTGTTTTTGAATAAGAAACCGACAATAATAACTCCCGTTAATGCAAGTACAGCCCACATCCAATTGTTATTATTGGAGACAGATTCGACCATTTGATCTTTTACTTTTGTCATTCTTTTAGTAGGGAGAATAGTCTTAAGCATGGATGTAGAGTCAGAATCCGCGTTTTGATCTCCTAAATCTTCTTGTTGGATAACGGAATCTTTTTTGGGAGGTTTCGGTCCATCCACCTTGATTATGAAAGGTTTGGTTTCCAAATTCACATATTTCTCACTTTCGGGATTGAAGAAATTAAATTCAATCGGCCCAATTTTATAATCGCCTCCGTATAGCGGGACTAAAATTTGATTTTCTACCAACTTTCCCTTCAACCCCGTTGGTCGTGCTTCAAATGCTTCTCGTTTTTTGGGCGCATAAACTTCAATCTCTTTCGGAACATTAACAGTAGGCATTTTTAACGTACTTAAATTCCCAGATCCTATGATTTCAACTTCCATATTAATCGATTGATTGGCTTTGACTTCATTTTTAGAAAGGGATGCATTCATGGTATAATTTCCAACGGCACCACTGAAGTTTTTTGGTTTTCCTCCCGGTAAGTTTTTCACACGTAAGGAAATGGGATCGGTCGATAACAAATGAGTTTCAGCCGCATAATATCCTGAAATCAAAACATCGACCGCAAAAGGCTGAATGGTGATTTCTCCTGCTTTTTGGGGAAACAGGATGTATCGTGCAACTTCTCTTGAAATAAAGGTGTTGCCGTTGATTAAAACCTGTTTTTCATGATCATTTACTTTTTCACTTACCGATTTTACCACCAAATCATTGAAATCCGGTTCTTGGTAATTTCGCATTCGATTGAGAATGGAATAGTCGCGTGCAAAAACTTTAACCACCAATACGACTTCTTGATTTAAAAACGGATTTCTTTCCGAAACTTCCGCCGTTAAAAAAGCACCTTGTAAATGCTGTCCCGATGGAATTTGAGGTTTCAATCCTTGTTTCACTGAAATTTTAATCGCTTCCGTTTTGTACTGTTTTCCATTTAAAACAATGGTTGCAGGTTTTATGGTATACTCTCCTTCTCTATCCGCAATCAAAATGATTTCTACTCCATTTTGATTGACTGCATTTCCGTTTGAAAACTGAAAACTATTGATTTGAGATTCTCCCAATTGATGCAATCCACCAAAATCAGGCAATTTCATCGATCGATCTACATTGATGTTTTCTTGACCGTATGTAAGCAAAAACTGAACGACAAATCGCTCGTTTACAGAAACCTCCGTTTTGCTCGCTTGGGCCTTAAACGATATTTGTTGTCCAAACACCATAAAAGGGAAAAAAGCGAAAATCACAAAAACTATCCCATTTCTACACATTACCAATCTTTTTCAGAATTTGATCTCACGTTTTGAGCTTTATTGCTAATTATTTTCTTTAACGTTTCTTGTTCTTGTTGACGCAATGCATCCAACATTCCTTCTTGACGATCTGTATTCACTGCGTTTTCGGATTCCGTACCTTTTCCATCAGAACCTTTGGTTATTTTTTGTTCTTGAGGTCTATCACCGTCTCCTTTTTCATTTCCATCTTCACCTCCCTCTTCATTTCCTTGTTGATTTTGTTGTTGTTCGGATTGATTTCCATCTTTTTGACTGTCTTGATCTTGCCCTTCTTTTTCGTTTTCAGAACCGTCGTTTTCTTTGTTATCTCCTTTTTGATCCGAATCTTCGGGATCCTGATTGTTTGGTTTTTCCTTTTCTTGTTGCTCTTCTAATTTCTTTTTTGCCAAAGCATAATTGTACCGCGTTTCGTCGTCTTCAGGATTTAATTTTAAAGATTTTTTGAAATTCTGAGCCGCTTTTTCAAATTCACTTTCATCGAAATATGCTTTTCCTGTATTGTGATATGCTTTTGCTTTGTCTAATTGGGTTGCGTCTTCATTTTGAATCACATGATCATAATGCGCTCGGGCTTCATCAAATTTTTTCTGTTGATACAGGGCATTTCCCAAATTGTAATTCGCTTTGACCGATTTCGAATCTTTTGATAAGGCGATTTTATATTGAGATTCTGCTTTGAGATAATCAGCACGACTGTACTCTTGATTTCCTTTAATGACATGCGCTTTTTCCTCAAATTTCTGAGCAGAAAGTTGAATAGATAAGGTCAATAAAATAAGAATGGACAGTATATATTTTATCATAGGCATTATGGGTACAAAACTATTGTATTTAGTTGTTAAAAACTTTATGGTCAGTTGTTAAAGTATCTATAAATATCAGAAGCAAGGCCAAACCTAAAAACCATTGGAAAATATGTTTTTTCTCTAAACTGAAAGCCGTGTCTTGCACTTCTTTGTCCAAAGTGCTTAAATAGGTATGTAGTTCATCCAGTGCTTGTTGATTGGTATTTAAATAGACATAAACGCCATTGGACGACTCAGCCAAGGATTGCATTGCCTTGGTATCCAACTTCGAAATGACCACTTCTCCTTGACGGTCTCTCTTAAAGTCTTCATAATCTCCTTGTTCAATCGGTATGGGCGCGCCCGTTTCGGTTCCAATTGCAAGCGTTGCCACATTTATTTTATTGTCTTTTGCCAAACGAATTGCTTTTTGAACACTTTTCTCGTTGTCTTCTCCATCTGACACGATAACCAATAATTTTCCAGCAGTCGGAGAGTTCTCAAACATTTTTACAGCTGTTTGAAGGACCGCTAGAAAGTTGGTTCCTTGATGGGAAATCAATTCGGGCGAAGCGGATTCTATATAGGAATCAATTGCCGCATAATCCGTGGTAAGAGGAGAAATGGTATAGGCATCCGCTGCAAAAACCAAAAATCCTACACGATCTCCACCCAAATTTTGCATCGATTCAGAAATGAGCTTTTTGGCGCGTTCCAGTCGATTGGGTGCCACATCTTCGGCATACATGCTGTTCGATAAGTCGAGTGCGTAAACAATGTCGATTCCTTCTCGTTTTAGTTTTAATTCTTCTTCGCCAAATAGAGGATCCATCAAGGCAAAAACGCTCAATAAAATTCCCAAAGATATCAGTATAACTTTGGTCCAATATTTTGAATCGGAATCGGTTGGAAAAAGACGTTTGAGTAAGCTTGAATCTGCGAATTTTTTACGTGCATTTACTTTCCATTGACTGACATAAATTGCCAAGCCTATGAAAAGAGGTAGAAATAATAACCAAACAATATTTTCAGGATGTGCCCAACTCATTAGCTAATTTCTTTAAAAACAGTTTTACGTAATAGCAATTCAAAAAACAACAAAAGCAAAGCCCAACTCAAATATTTTCCATACAACTCTGTATAGTTGTAGTATTTTACTTGATTGATTTCAGTTTTTTCTAACTGATCTATTTCATCATAAATTTCTTCCAATGATTCATTGTCTGTTGCACGAAAATATTTTCCGCCCGTTAAATTTGCAATGTAGCGCATCATCGGTTCATCGAGTTCATTGGGTTGCATGGTAAAGATGATTTCCCCTGTAAATAAATCTCTACTTGTTGGAAATGGCGCCAATCCTTTGGTTCCAATTCCAATGGTATATACCTTAATTCCTAAGTTTGCCGCGATTTGTGCTGCATCTTGCGGTGAAATATATAACAATCCATTTTTGTAATCAATCGATTCTACACCATCTGTAAGTAGGATAATAACCTTACTTGTCGCCTTGCTGTTTTTTAAATGATTAATTGTGGTCGCTAAACCCACACCAATAGCAGTTCCATCGGCCAATGCGCCGGTTTGTAAACGGTTGATTTCATCCACTAAAACACGATGGTCAATGGTTAGTGGAACTTTTAAAACGGCTTCTCCTGAATAATCAACCAAACCAATTCGGTCATTTGGACGTTCGGTTGCAAAACGATTGGCTACGATTTTTAGCGCTTCCAATCGATCGGGTTTTAAATCTTGCGCAAGCATACTGAGCGATGTGTCGACGGTCATAATGATGTCAATTCCTTTGTCAGAACGAACGGAAGTTGTCGTTTTTACAATTTGTGGCCGAGCGAGTGCAACCACCATTAAACCCAAAGCCAACAAACGAAGGACGAAAAGGTACGGTTTTAATTTCCCCAGAAAATCATCGGATCCTTCAAAAGGTTTTAAACTAGATATTTGGACAGACGGAATGGCTTTCTTCTTTTTGAGTCGCATGTACAAAAGCACAGGAATCAAAAGAAGCAATAGCAAAAACCAGGGATTCTGAAATTCAAAACTTCCTATCATTTCTCGTCAGTTTGTTTTGTTTCGGATTGGGAAGCGTCATCTTCCTCTTCCACTTCTATCGGTTTGATTTTTTCAATCAAATCCGCTGCCCATTTTCTATAATAGGGATGTTTACTTTCTTCGGGAATGGCTTTGGCGTATTTCACCAAATCCGAATCGTATAGAAATTGTTTTAAATTTTCAACTTCCGCTTTGTCTACAGGAGATGTTTTTTGGAAATAATCGACCAAATCATCCGATAATAATTCCAAGGATGAAAAACCATAAACCCTTCCCAAATACCTTCTTAAGATAAACGAAAGTTCGGAATAATAGGGTTTAATCTCAGACTTCGATAATAATTTCTTCTTGTCTAACGCTTTGAGTGCGTCGGTGGCTTCTTCGTACGGAGTTTTTATCGGTATAATTTTTCTTTTTCGCTTCTTTTTAGCCAAGAAATACAGGACGAAAAGAACCGCTAACAACAATAAAATACCTCCAACTATATATTTCCAATATTGATTCCAATAGTCTTTGAGCGTAAATTTTTCATCCATAATGGGCTTCACAGGAAACCCACCTAAATTGGCCGAATCGATTTTTACTTCATCCACTTTGATTTGGAACGAATGTGAAAGTAAAGTGTCTGAATCGATGATTACAGGAAGTGAACGAATCAAAAATTCACCTTCATCAAAACTTGTAATGCGCAAATGTTGAACGAGATTTCTTTTTTCACCATCAATCAACGTATCAATTTTTTGGTCGAGAATTTCAATATGAAAACTCAAAGTATCTTTAAGTATGGGTAATTGAATTTTGGATTTAGAATCGATGGGAACGCTGATGGAATACTGAATAGGTTCTCCAATTTTTATATGATTTCGATCAATTTTTGTATCGATTTGTGCGAATGAAAAGGAGGATGAAATTAAAAATAGAACTCCCCAAAACGCTGTCTTAAAAGCGGTTGACTTTGTAAATTTTATTTTAAAGAAACACTGCTTTCTCATTTCAATGCATGGCTTTTGAAATAGTTCAACAAAGGTTTTACATAATCCTCATCGGCACGAATACTTAAATTTCCTGCGCCGGATTGTTTAAAACTCTGATCGAATTCGTACTTCATTCGGTCATAATAATCTTTGTATTGTTTGCGAACAATGGGTGAAGACGTATTGACATACCGTTGTTCACCTGTTTCGTTGTCACTAAGTGAAATCAATCCCACATTGGGGAATTCTGATTCTTTTTCATCGAAAATTCGAATTCCAGTAATATCGTGTTTTCCAGCGGCGATCTTTAGATTTTTGAAATAATTACTTTCGTCAATAAAATCGGAAAGTATAAAAATATTTGATTTTCGTTTGAAGGCATCGATTAAAAATCGAAGTGCATTCGACAAATTGTTTTTCTTGTTTTTGGGCTGGTAATTAACCAATTCTCTGATGATTCGAAGTACATGTCTTTTTCCTTTTTTTGGTGGAATAAACAGTTCGATGTCTTCTGAAAAAAGAATTAATCCCACTTTATCATTGTATGTAATCGCTGAAAATGCGAGTGTTGCACATATTTCCGCGATGGTTTCGGATTTGAATTGTTTTCGCGTTCCAAAATCCGAAGAAGCACTTACATCGACCATCAAAATCATTGTCAATTCCCGTTCTTCTTCAAACACTTTCACATAGGGTTCGTTGTAATGCGCTGTGGTATTCCAATCGATATTTCGGATGTCATCGCCGTATTGGTACGGTCGAATTTCAGAAAAAATCATACCTCTTCCTTTGAAAGCGCTGTGGTATTCGCCCATAAAGAGGTTGTTGGCTTTGCGACGACTTTTCAGCTCAATTCGCTTTACACGTTTTATGATTTCTTTGATGTCCAAAATAAGGATTCCGTTTGGGTTTGTTGATTATTCGTTAAAAAAGGATGCGTTTATACCAATTTAAGGAATTGGAATTGCATTTAGGATTTCATCGATGATTTGGTCGGATGTAATATTTTCTGCCTCGGCTTCGTAACTCAATCCAATTCGATGGCGCAAAACATCTTTACTCATTGCACGCACATCTTCGGGAATAACATATGCCCTTTTTCGCAAGAAAGCATACACTCTCGCGGCCATAGCCAAATTGATGGAACCACGTGGTGAAGCTCCAAAAGAAATCATCGGCGTTAAATGCGACAATCGGTGTTCGGATGGCGTACGAGTAGCAGAAACGATGTCTAAAATATAACTCTCAATTTTTTCATCCATATACACCTTCTTCACGATTTGTCTTAATTTCAGAATTTCATCCAAACTAATTACTTTTTCAACCGTTGGAAACGATTCGTTGATGCTATTTCTCATCACCAGTTTCTCGGCTTCTCTTTTCGGATAACTAATCACCGTTTTCAACATAAAACGGTCAACCTGCGCTTCGGGTAACGGATACGTTCCTTCTTGTTCAACGGGATTTTGGGTAGCGAGAACCAAAAAAGGATTATCGAGTCGATAGGTTTCATCTCCGATCGTCACTTGTCTTTCTTGCATCGCTTCCAAAAGTGCGGATTGCACTTTCGCGGGTGAACGGTTAATCTCATCTGCCAACACGAAGTTTGCGAAAATTGGTCCTTTTTTTATTTTGAAATCGTTTTCTTTGATGTTGTAAATCAGTGTTCCTACCACGTCTGCAGGCAATAAATCGGGCGTAAACTGGATACGCGAAAAAGAACCACTTACGGCTTCAGATAGCGTTTTAATTGCCAAAGTTTTGGCCAAACCCGGAACGCCTTCCAACAAGATGTGACCATTGGCTAAAAGTCCTACCATCAGACTTTCTACCATTTTTTCTTGGCCGATTATTTTTTGATTTATTTCATTGGAAAGTCGAAATATGGATTGACTTTCTCTTTCAATTTCTTCACTTACTTGTTGAATGTCAAATGAGGTTAGTTCGTTTTGCATTATTTCTTTGATTAAGCACGCTAAGATGCGTATTTTGTTGCTAAGCTTCCGCCAATTATTTTATAGGATTATGTTAAAGTTTGTTAAGTCAAATTTTACGGATGCAAAATTAAAGAAAATATTTGCTAAGGTTTTGAAAATTAAAGAAAAAAAGTGCTAAAGACAGGTTCTAAAGTACTTTTTTTACGCAAAAGATACCTTTTAGTATTTTACTTTTATGTGAGTTCAAAGTGAATTTATTTTACGACTTATTTTTAGAACATTGAAAATTATTTGAAGCAGATCAAAATATCTATCTTTGTACCAACTCTAATTAATGGAATGATAAAAAAGCGCTTACTTTTAGTTATATGCTTGGCTTTTGAATTCGTGCTACATGCTCAAAATTTAGAGGCAAAAAAACTTTTGGGTCAAGCGGAAGAAATGGTTTTCTATAATCCGAGTGAGACCAAAACGATAGTAGCTCATATTCAAAAACTAAAAGAAAGTGACATTCAAAAAGAGGAATTACTTTATCTCAGTGCATTGGCTTCGTATGTAATGGGAAATTACGACGAGGCACTTGTTGAAGCTTTTGAAGCAGAATCTCTATCAGAAAAAAACAATCAACCTTTATTAAAAGCAAAGAGTTTGGTTTTAATCAATCGGATTTTAAATTTTTTGCAATTAAAAGAATACGATTTGGACAAAGAGCTGAATACAGAATCAACTCATGGTTCTATGTTAGCTGCTTTGTATTTACGAAAAGCCCATACTTATCTGCTGAAAAATAAAATGGATTCGGTGGATTTTTATGTGAAAAAATCAACTCCTTATTTAGACATGGAGAATTTGGGTTATTCTGAAATGATTTATTATTGTTTAAAAGGAGATGTGTTATTTAACAATAAAAAGTTTGAATCTTCCCTAGAGGATTATAAAATAGCGGAATCGATTGATGCTAAAATTAACAATCCTTTTTTGAGTGAAGGAGTTCATAACCGGTTAGCAGCTAATTATTTAGCCTTAGATAGCATCGCTCAATTTCAACAAAATAGCGAATCTGTAAAACGATTGAACACAGTGACAACGGATATTGAAAATCGAGCTTCCAATCAAGCGCATTCTCTGATGATAAAGGATTTAGATAGGGCTTTGGCTGAAAATCGACAAAAGCTTCAACTGTCTTTAGGAATTCTAGCTTTTCTTTTAGCTATGGGATTGGTCGTAAAATTGCTTTTTTATATCCGAAATCGTAATAAAATCAAGATGTTCAGTCGATTATCAGATTATTTAAAAGCGCAAGAAAAGCAAGAGTCGATTTCTACTGAAATTAATGAATCAAAACTTGAAAAAGAAGTTAAGTTAGAAAAATCATCCTCTAAATCCGGAAGTTTACTCAAAGAGAGTGAGGTGCATTTGCTTGCTGAGTTGGAGAAGTTTGAATCTACCAAGAAGTTCACGCATAAAGATATGTCACTGGGTAAGTTGGCAGCACAATTGGGCACGAATACAAAATATCTTTCCGAAGTCATCAATCGACATAAAGAGAAGAATTTCAATATGTATATCAATGAACTTCGAATTCATTATATCACTGAAAAATTAAAATCGAATCCTACCTATTTGAATTACAAAGTGAGTTATTTGGCAGATGAGTGTGGTTTTTCTTCACACAGTTCATTTACAACGGTATTTAAAACGATTGTTGGGGTATCTCCAAGTACGTTTGTTGAGTTTTTGAAGGAAGAAAAGGAAAGCGAAATATCAGAATCTGCATAAATGAGGTATTTATCAAAACATATTCGTCTTTTTTTATTTGCACTCTTTTTTTTGAGTTGGGTGATTTTACAAGCGCAAAAGCAGGATAGTTTATTAGAAATTGCGACACTCAGTGTATACGATAAACCTGAAAAAGCAATTGAGATTGCCGATCAACTTTTGAAAGATTCCGAATTATCTGCACATACAAAAATTCAAGTTTATTTGATTCTTTCAAATGCATATTCTTCTTTACGCGATTATGAAAAATCATTGGCTTATGCATTACAGGCAAAAGAAGTGAGCGCGACCCTAAAGAATCCGATTGCACAATATCAGGTGATGATAAAAATCGCTGCTCAATATCATTCGATGGGTGTCAATGATAGAGCGTTACAGATATTGGATGAGTCTGACAAAATCATTGAATCTCTACCCAAAACAGATTCTTTGCGATTTAGTATGGGAAGTAATTTTGCGATTCGTGGATTTATTTACAGAGAGCAACTGAGTTGTGATATCGCCATTGATTACTTGAATCGTGCGTATGAAGCTTTCTCGGTTGATAAAGAGTCGTCACGTTCACTTGCAAATAAAAGTGTAACTTCTTATAATAAAGGGAATTGTTTTATAACTTTAAATCAATTGGATTCTGCAAAATCGAATTTTAAAAATGCGCAGTCTTTGGCGTTTAAAGCGGGAGCGAATAGTTTGCAGGCTTTTTCAATGAAGGGATTGGCCGAGGTTTATACTCTTGAAGCAAACTATGATAAAGCCATAGAAAATTTGGAGTCAGCCCAGGGACTTGCCAAAGATGTTGGCGACCTGGTTCTAAATCGTGGAATTTACAAAGGACTGTCAGATAATTATTTAGCATTAAACGATTGGTCGAATTTTCAAAAGTACGATGAAGAATATATCCTAACCAATAGTCAGCTTAAAAGTAGCGAAAGATCGACCATCAACACGGTTTTGGCCAGTTATGGTCAAGAAATTAAGGAAAAAGAGAAATCCTTGTATACACTCTATGGCATAGGAATTTTGGTTGGCCTTATCTTGTTTATACTTTTACTGTTTTGGATTGTAAAAGGAGAAATGAAATTCAAGAAAGAGATTAATCTTCTAAAATCTCAGATTAAATTTTAAAGGACAAAGCGAAGGGCCTATTTTAAACAAGTTTTCTTTTGTCTTACTCAATCTTCTTCAATTATTTTGCATGCATCTTATTATGAGTTAGTTATGTGAGGCTGTAATTATTAAAATTCGTGAATTTAGCAAGACAAAAACATAGATTTTCACAAACCTAGTTTGTCAAATACGTATATTTGGATATAAATTTTAACTTAATTTAAAAACTATGAAGAAAATTTTAATTTTTAAAAGTAAAGGATTATTATTGGGGGGAGCCTTAATGGTAGGAGGATTAATATCTGCACAGGTTCAAGTAAATCAATTGGATGGTTTTGGAACTGCAATATATGATATAAACAGCCAAGGTAGGGCGGTACATGGAAATGGCTACTATGATTTTGCTACCAACTCCTCTACCAGTACGGAAACAGAAGTTGGTCAAACAGTGGCAATAACAAACTCAGACATTGTTTTGGGAATGATTATGAATGCCAATGAAGATTATGTTCCTGCCTCTAGAGTAGATGGAACGTGGGCAGCATATCCAGAAAGCGCATTTAATCCAAGTGAAGAATACACAATTTATGATATTTCTGAGAATGGAATGTATGTGGTAGGTCAAACAGGTTGGACGCCACAAAATGGAGTTTGGGGTTTTATTTACAATACAGAAACCGAAGTTTATACACTTTTATCAAGTGACTTGTATGAAAGTGGAGCTGCTTATGCAGTAAACAATGATGGAATCGCTGTAGGTTGGGTGGATGATTTGGAAGCAGGGACGATGAGAATGCCTGCTTACTTCTCAGAAGACGGTAGCATTACATTAATCCAAGAGAGCGATGGTGAAGCGTCAGGTATAAATAATAACAATGTAATCGTTGGTGCATTTGGAACCCAAGGGTTTATGTACGATATCGCAGCGGACGAGTTCACTGGCTTTAATCCACCTTCTGAATATTTGGGTCTTTCTTTTACAGGTATTTCTGAAAATGATGTTATTGTTGGATATGGGACGTATTTTGAGCCAGGTGTTGGATTCTTAAGAGATCCATTTATTTATTCCGCAGAGTTGGGGGCAGAAGCAATGCTTATTTCTGATTTATTGGATGATCTTGGAGTTGATTATGATGCAGCTAACTTTGAAGGGCAAGCATATAAAATTTCTACAGACGGAAAATATATTGGTGGATGGGGCAATGGACCTGCTTTCATGGCAATGGGTTGGGCTATTTATTTAGACGATTTGTTTGAAGACGACACCATTGAATACTGTGAGCCAGCATTGAACTGTACGGATGGTGATGTGATTTTGAATGTTACATTCCAAGAAATTAATAACGATACTACATGCAGTCCAAACGGTTACGGTGATTACTCAGATATGGTAGCAAGTGTTGAAGCAGGTGGAACATATACAATGTCAGTTACAGTAGGTGACGGTTGGTTTGAAAGAGTTTCCTTGTGGATTGACTTTGACGGAAATGGTTTAGACGAAGGTGATTTCATTGGTGAAATTGGTGATGGTGGACAAGGCGAAACCTTGACAAGCGAAATTACTATTCCGGCAGATGTTGCTACAGGTGAATACAGAATGAGAATTTTGGCCATGGCAACTGGATCAGACAATCCCGCAGAAACCGATCCATGCATCAATGATCTAGATAATTATGGTGAATACGAAGATTATACAGTAAACGTAGGTGAATTAGGAGTGAGTGATTTGACTTCATTTGACTTTGCATACTATCCAAACCCTGTGAAAGATGTATTGAACATCAACTCACAGAAAGCGGTGAAATCCGTAGAGGCATTTAATTTGACAGGACAAAAAGTAATTTCATCTTCCAAAGTGAACAACAGTCAAATCGATGTGAGTTCATTAACAATTGGAACTTATGTGTTCAAAATTACGCTAGAAGGTGGACAAATTGAAACTTTTAAAATTGTGAAAAAGTAAGATTTTCTCACAAATGAAGAAATTGAAATAGTAAAAAGGGCACGAATTCGTGCCCTTTTTTTATTTAATAAAACTGTTTTTAGTGTTTTATTTAAATGCTACGCCTAGGTCTTTTAAATAAGTGATAATCAGAGATGTATGCGGTGGGGTGTTCTTTTCAAATTCACGAATTTAGAAAGAGTAAAACAAAGAAAGGTTTGTTTTTTTGTATGATTGCTTATACTTTTGAAGTATCAAATTGATATTCCTAGATAATCTACTTGATGAGAGTAAAAAAAGTAATTAAGTTTTAGAGAGGTAATAGAGAATAATACACAAGGTTTTAGGTATTAGTTAGAGTTAGTTTAGAAAGGATGCTGAGGAGCATCCTTCTTTTTTTTGTAAAAGCTTGATCTGGATTGCTAAAAATTAGAATTTATTTTATTCTAAACAACCCTTAAATATTACTCGACTAACTTTTTCAAAGTCGCAATCATTTCTTTATCGTTCGCATGAACGGCGTAATAATGGGCGATATTTCCGTCTTGGTCAATTAAAAGATACCGCGGAATCCAATTTAATTCCAAAAAATTGGTGAAATCATTCTTCCATTCTGTATTGAACCAATAATGCTCTCCTTCCATTTCAAACTTCTTAATCGTCGATTTCCATATTTCTTCTTTTCCAATTCTATCCAATGAGAAAAATAGGTAAACTAGGTCTGGATATTGCTTTTGTATCGCTTTTAATTCAGGAAGTCCTTTGATACAATCTGCACACCATGAAGCCCAAATATCTAATAAAATCACTTTTCCTTTGTGATTTTCAAAGATTTCTTTTACGGTGGTTTCATTTCCTTCCAAGTCCAAAATAGTTTGACTTAAAGAAAGGCTATCAAATTCCGTTTTCACAGCTTCAGGCGCTTTTTGTGCGTTGACCCATCCAAAACTAACAGCCAAGAGGCCAATTAAGACTATATTTTTCATTTTTTTTTCGATTTTCGAGTGACCAAATTACAAAAACTTGGCCAAAATTGTTTTCTAAATTTTTATCTACAAGTTTCAAACTTGCTATCTTCGCATAAAATTTCATGAAATGTCTGAAGTAAGAGTTCGATTTGCACCCAGCCCAACGGGACCATTACACATTGGAGGAGTTCGTACGGCTTTGTATAACTATCTTTTTGCAAAACACCACAACGGTAAATTTCTTTTGAGAATTGAAGATACCGACCAAAATAGATATGTCGAAGGTGCCGAAGATTACATCATAGAATCGCTAAAATGGCTCGGAATTACACCCGATGAAGGTGTTGGTTTTGGTGGCGAATTGGGACCGTACAGACAATCCGATCGAAAGGATATTTATACGAGTTATGCCCAAGAATTAATCGATTCAGGAAATGCATATTATTCCTTCGATACCGCTGAGGAATTGGATGCAATGCGTACAGAAGCAGAAAAATCAGGACAAACCTTTATTTACAATTCTCAAAATCGGAATCAGTTAAATAATTCTTTGAGTTTATCTGCAGAAGAAGTTCAATCCAAATTAAATGCGGATATTCCCTACGTTATTCGATTTAAAATTCCTGAAAATCAAATCGTAGAATTGGAGGATTTAATTCGAGGGAAAATTACAATCGACTCCAACACATTGGACGATAAGGTTTTATTTAAATCCGACGGTATGCCAACCTATCATTTGGCGAATATTGTCGATGATCATTTGATGCAGATTTCTCATGTAATACGAGGAGAAGAATGGTTGCCTTCCTTGCCTTTGCACGAATTGTTGTACAAAGCATTTGGATGGACCGCTCCCAATTTCGCACATTTGCCACTGATTATGAAGCCAGAAGGAAAAGGAAAATTAAGCAAAAGAGACGGTGATAAACATGGATTTCCTGTATTTCCTTTGGAATGGAAAACCGAAGAAGGCATCTCGAAAGGATACAGAGAAGAAGGGTATTTGCCTCAAGCACTGATAAATATGTTGGCTTTATTGGGATGGAATCCCGGAACTGAACAAGAAATTTTCAACTTGGACGATTTGGTAACTGCGTTCTCCTTAGAAAAAGTAAGTAAATCCGGTGCGCGTTTCAATCCTGAAAAAACGAATTGGTTTAACCACCAATACATTCAAAAATTAGAGGCAAATGAAATTCTAAAGTATTACAATAATATTCTTGAAAAAGAAGGCATATCAGCGTCTGATGCGTTCAATTTGAAAGTAATTGAACTTCTGAAGGAAAGAGCAAATTTCATCCATGATATTTATACCCAAGGAAAATTCTTCTATTCAAAACCCGATTCTTATGACGAAAAAGCAGTGAGCAAGTCATGGAAAGATGATTCAAAGGATTTATTGACTGAGTTTTCAGAAAAATTAAAAGCACTTTCAACCTTTGATTCACATTCTATTCACGAAGAAATCAAAACATTTGTAGCGGAAAAAGAAATCGGTTTCGGAAAATTAATGATGCCGGTTCGATTGGCGATGGTTGGAAGTTTACAAGGACCGGATGTTCCTGTAATTATGGAACTAATTGGAAAAGAGGAAGTTTTGAATCGTTTGAATTTAATCTGTTCAAAGCTTTAAGTGACTCGTTTTTACGAAAATAAATTAATTCACTTCCCATGAAAAAAATGTTCAAGGTATTGAAAAATCTTTCTGCGGGATTGACTTGGAAAATGTTTCGAGCTTTGATGTCAAAACCTTTGTTGGTCATCCCAACCGTGTGGGGAACGGTAGAATCCGTTATTTTCTCGGAATTAAATTTCGCTGAAGCGCATGGTGGACAAGGAGTTGCCAACGCATTTCGACATGCTGCTTGGAATTTACTTATTGCGAAAAACTGTGCGCTGTTTACTTCGCATGAAAAAGCAGTGGATTGGGCAAAGTTTACCACCGATTTACATGAGGAGTATTTCCCCAATGAGCCTTTTGATCACCAAATGGATTTGCATAACAATCATATCGGTCGGTCGATTTACTTGGAATTGATACAGAAGAATGTCAAATCCAAAAATGAAATGATTGCGTTTCTGAAGAAGAAAACCACAACAGCAGTGGGTTTGGAAGATGAAAAAGAATTCCAAAACTATCCCCATGAATTGGTATTTCTAAAAAGTTACCGTTCCTAAATGTAAAGTGAAAACCCTATCATTCATTCTCATTCTTAAAGTGGAAGAAAAAGCGAAATTCCATCTATCTGATTAAGTTTTTCGATTCAGCTCATGGATTTTTATAACTTTACGACAATTCTCGATTGAGAAAAACAAACACACACTATGCAGATTTACGAAACGATTTCGATTGGTTTATATATGGCGCTGATGATTGGTATTGGGATTTATTCCTTTCGAAAATCCACAGCGACATCGGAAGAGTTTTTAATAGGCGGTCGTAAGTTAGGTCCTGCGGTAACTGCGCTTTCTGCCGGTGCTTCAGACATGAGCGGATGGCTTTTGATGGGTTTACCCGGCGCGATGTACTTTACTGGCTTGTCGAGTGCTTGGATTGCGATTGGCTTGACGACAGGCGCTTATTTCAACTATGTTTTAGTCGCTCCTCGACTTCGAATTTATACTGAAATCGCGCAAAATGCAATTACACTTCCTGTCTTTTTTGAAAACCGATACAAGGACAAACAACATCTTCTGAAAATCACCTCTTCGATTTTCATTTTGATATTTTTCACGCTTTATACTTCCGCCGGAATGGTTTCTGGTGGGAAATTATTTGAATCAGCCTTTGGATTGGATTATTCGATAGGCGTTTTAGCAACAAGTTTAGTCGTTGTTCTTTATACCTTTTTGGGTGGATTTTTAGCGGTTAGTTTAACTGATTTTATACAAGGAACGATCATGGTTTTGGCATTAATCATCGTTCCGTCGGTTGCGATTTTCCAAATTGGGGGAGTCGAAGAGACGATTTCCATCATTCAAAGCAAAGGCAATAATTATTTAAGTCTTTTTACGGGCACAACGATGGTGGGCATACTTTCTCTGTTGGCGTGGGGACTGGGTTATTTTGGTCAACCTCATATTTTGGTTCGTTTTATGGCAATTGACAAACCGCGGGATTTAATTAAGGCCAAGAAAATTGGAATTTCATGGATGATTTTAACGGTTTTTGGCGCTCTGAGTATTGGTTTGGTTGGAATTGCCTATTTAATCAAATTCGATACCACGACGATGCAGATTTTCGATAATTCAAACCGAGAAGCAGAAACGATATTTATTTACCTTGCCCGCAGTTTATTTCATCCTTTGGTGGGTGGATTTCTGCTGTCAGCCATTTTAGCCGCCGTAATGAGCACAATCTCCTCCCAGCTTTTGGTGACTTCCAGTTCATTGACGGAAGATATGTACAAAGCATTTATAAAGCCCACAGCGTCTCCCAAAGAATTATTGACCGCAAGTCGTTTGTCTGTTTTGGTAGTTGCCATCGTTGCTCTTTCGTTGTCTTTGCAACCGAGAGAAAGTATTTTGAATTTAGTCGGAAATGCTTGGGCCGGATTTGGAGCGGCTTTTGGACCGCTGATTTTACTTTCATTGATGTATAAAAAATCCAGTCGTGAAGGTGCATTTGCAGGAATGTTAGTCGGTGGATTGACAGTTTTGATATGGATTTATTTCGACCATCCATTCAAAGAATGGTACGAATTGATTCCAGGATTTATTCTTTCATTCATCACCCATGTTGTGGTTTCAAAATTCACGTACAAACCAAATCCAATCATCGATAATGAATTCAAAGAAGTTGAAAGGTTGAATAAGGAGGCGATGAAGTGATTTTAAGATAGTTGGTGTAAAGAATCCTACAATCTCTGATACACCTTTTCATCCCGAACAATGAAATTATTATTTTTCACATCTTGTAAATAATTCCTCATTTCTTCTTTGTCCTCTTCCGTCATTTCCGCTTTCTTAAAAGCTTTTGTTTCATACTCATCTTCTTGCGTTAAGATTCCATTTTCGAGTTTTGAACTGACTTGTGAGAACGCTAAAGTCATTTCTGCATAATAATTATGAAATATTCTTAAATCATTTATTCCCTCAAGTAAAACTTTTTCTGTAGAAATGATTTTATGGGTTTCGGGATTTTTATAACCTATTTCAATGGTTGTTGACTTGGGCATTTTCAGCGTTAATGAGGTTGAATCATTTTCGTTGAATGCTGGGAAATCGATTTTTTTTTCGTCGACAACTACAAACAATTTTTCCGCATTTTGGTCGTACGGACGTTGGTAGGTAAGTCGTAGATTTTTACTTTGGCATTTCTCATTCAAACCATAGACATACAGATTTTCAAGTAAATCTTTATTCGTTTCAAAAGTCAAAATATCATCATCGGATATTTTATATTCGCCAAATAATTCCAAATCCACATTTCCAAAGGAAGCATAGGTGTAAAATTCTTTGGTTTCTAAAAGATACATACCCGAACTCACTTCAAATGCAGACATATTGTAAAATCCTTCCGCCATTTTGTACTTTTCTTGCGCGAAACTGATACTTGTAAACAATACAAATAAAAGCAAGCTATAAGTCGTTTTCACTTTTCTGTTTTTCATAATATTTTTAAACGTAGGTAAATTTAGAATTATCCAAAATCGATTCTCCATCGAAACTATATGCCACTAGATGACCTCCTTTTGCAACACTGTAGTCCAAGCAACAAATATTGTTTCTGTACAACATGGGCGCTCCATTTAGCCAATAGTGGCCAAAGAAAACAGGTTTGTCATCGGCTTCGTAATACGCTGTGTTTTCTAAAAGTGAAACATCAATGCGATCGTTTGGAAGTTCTGACGTAGGAAGAACACTTATTTCTTGATAGGTTACCTCGAGTGGATTTTCCCACCATTTGATTCGGAAGTTTGTTCGTTCTGTGCCGTCTTTATCTAGGAATGACATTCCTTTGGGCATTTTTATTTCTTTTCCTTTCAATGTTTCGTCTATGGCACCATGAAGTTCCGTTTCTTTTTTTACCGATTCATAAATCAATGCATCGGTGAGGCGATTGTTTATTAAATGTTTCTTTAAGTAATCGATGTTTTTCTGATTCCAACACGCATGAACGGCTCTGAACTGATCGGATTCATAAAATAAGGGTAAAGTCATAAACCAATCCAAGTAGTATTCATACTCTTTTTGTCGGTTTTGAAATTGTTTAAGCGTATCGTAATGTTGAATGATGTTTTTAATCAAATGCTTTCGCAAATGACCGCCTTCGGTTTCTTGGATATGAAAACAAAGTGCGTTGTACTCGTGATTTCCCATTAAAGCTATGGCACTTTCGTTTTCCACCATGTTTTTAACGATTTCCAAGGTTTCTCTAATTTTCGGACCGCGATCGATGTAATCGCCTACAAAAAGAACTTTTCGTTCGGGATGCGAATAGAAATTATTTTGTTTTGAATACCCTAGTTTTTGAAGTAATTCTTCGAGTTTATCCGCATGTCCGTGTATGTCTCCAATTAGATCCATCATAAGTTTAAAGAATTTATAGTTGCAATAAAGCAAGCTAATTGAAAAAACTGTAACTAGCTACAATATTTTAAATGAATTTTAATTCTACACGGGTCAATTTGAATATTTAACATAGAAAATTTAAAATTGGAGCAAGTAAAAAGGCTGTTTCTCAGAGAGAAACAGCCTTTTGAATAAAACATTAAACCCTTATATATTATTGATATGTAGGATTCTGAACCATTAACGGATTTGTATTCATCTCATTCAAAGGAATAGGGAATACGCGTCTGTAATCGCTGAACGGCATAAAGCTGTTCACAGTGCTGTTTGCACCTCTTTGGATATCTAATTGATATCTATTCATGTCGAAGTATCTATGACCTTCAAAAGCCAATTCGATTCTTCTTTGCAATAAAATTTCATCCAACAAAGCTTGCCCCGATCCACTGAAAGTGTACGCAGGATCTCTGTTTGTTTGAACCCAATCAACCAATAGGGTTGAAGCTTGCGCTGGGTTTGTGAAATACATCGCTTCAATTTTGTTCAAAAGAACTTCTGTTGCTCTAATAACAACCACATCGTTGTCAACTCCACCAAATTTCAAAACACCGTAAGGAGATGGATTATCTGTTGTATTCCACTCTTGGTATAAATCTTTACGAATGTCAGTATCTGAAATTAAGTTATAAAATTCGCTGGTTGCAGCGGTATCTTCATAACGACCGATTGACCACGTTGCATACAAGGCATCATTTGCACCTGGATTATCCAAAGCGTCAAATCCAATTCCAAAAAGAGTTTCTCCTGAGCTCATTGAATTTAAGTAATAATTTACCAAATCTGTATTTCCCAATAAATCTGCTCCTGCCAATGCTAAATCAGCAAATTGAATGGCTTTTGGATAATCTTTTTTGTACAAATACACTCGAGATAAAATACCGTACGCTGCTTCTTTGGTCATTCTCGCTTTATTACCTGCCGTAGCTGAAGGTAAATTTGCGGCAGCCAACTCCAATTGGGTGGTGATTTCATCGTACACATCGGAAACAGAACTACGCTCAATGGCAGTGCCTGATTCAAAGTTCTTTGGGATTGGAATTCCTAGATCTTGGTTCACAGTTCCATAAGGACGTGCATAATAATTCACCAAGTTAAACAGTTCCAAAGCGCGAATTGCTCTGGCTTCTGCAAAACTTTGATCTACTGATTCTCCTTCAATCATTCCATCAAACCCTAATACAAAGTTTGCTCTTGCAATTACTCGGTATCCTATGGTCCACATATTTGCAATGGATCCTCCAGAAGAGATTGCATGTTGGTAACGGTAAAAATCTGTAAATCGATTCGAGTTATCAAACAATACAAACCCGTTGTCACTTAGTATTTCTTGTGCAGTGATGTAGTAATTACCATACGCAAAATTGCTTTGAAGGCCATCATAAATTCCCAATACAGCTGTTTCCAACTGTCCTTCGTTTTCAATGGCTCCGTTTACTTCTACCGAACTACTTGGATCGTATTCCATAAAGTCATCTTGACACGAGGTCAATCCCACCAATCCGATTATACTTAAACTTATTATTAATTTTTTCATTTTTCTTTCAATTTTTGAATTAGAAGTCCAATCTTACACCGAACATAAATTGTCTTAGATTAGGCTGGGTCATGTTGTACAATCCCATTTGCTCCAATCCTAAATAATCTGCGTCACTTGAAGAAGTTTCTGGATCAAACCAAAGATCTTTATCAAAGGTCCAAACCATCAAGTTGTATCCTTTCAAATAAACATATACACCATCCAATCCGGTTTTTTCGCCTAAGAAATCTTTTCCAAAACGGTATCCTATTTCAGCGGATCTCCAACGGATGTGATCTGCATCGTATAAATAACGGGTAGAACCAACGTTACTTTGCATATTTCCACCGTAAACAACTTGAGGTAAAGAAGCGTTTCCAGCATTTTCTGGTGTCCATGCTCCTTCAGCCCACGGCTCTCTTACGTTCAAATTTGCATACGCTCCATCACTGTTGTAAACAAATCCCCACTGATCGTATACCGAATGACCTCCTGCATACGTAAACATAGAACTCAATACAAATCCTTTGTAGTTAAGAGATGTTCCCAAACCAGCTGTGTGAACCGGTAATGCTTGCTTCCCTGTAAATACTTGAGATGCTTCAGCAGCATTACTTGTTGTAGTTGTTCTTGTTTCGTCTGTGTACCAAAGAGGGTTTCCATTTGCTTGGTCAACTCCTGCCCAAAGTCTTGTGTAGAATTCTGTTGGATTGTGTCCATTTTCCCACGCTTTTACTCCGTTTCTAATTGCAATGTTTCCACCGTTGATGTCCACAATTTTAGAATCGTTGTATGCATAGTTTGCATAAACACTCCATTCGAAATTATCAGTTTTGACAGGTACTACAGTCAAAGAAGCTTCTATACCTTTACTTTCCATTTCTCCATCGTTTGTCCAATACGTTGTAAAACCTGAAGAAGATGCGTTTGTAGGAATTCTATACAATAAATCATCTACTTTTTTCTCGTAGTAATCAACTGTACCTCTTAATCGATTTTGGAAGAATCCAAAATCAATACCTACGTTCAACTGTTTAGTGGTTTCCCATTTCAAGTTGGAATCACCCAATTGCGTAATAGCACCTGCTGCACCTCCTAAATAGGAACCATTTGCTGCACGGTACAAGCTTTTAGAAGCATAGTTACCAATCTCAGCATTTCCTACTGTACCGTATGAACCTCTTACTTTCAAATCATTAACATTTGAATTCATAATGAATCGGTTCACGTTGATTGCTGCACCTACACCCCAGAAAGTTCCCCATCGGTTGTCTGAACCGAAACGTGAAGAACCGTCTCTACGAATGTTTCCAGTAACAGAAAATTTTCCATCAAAATCATACGCTGCACGTCCAAAGTAACTAACAAAAGAGTAATCTGCTCGGCTTGAACCACCATCTGAGATATTGGCCGCATTGTCCAAAGTTGGTTTGGTATTTCCTGCTGGATACCCTCTTTTCTCTGCAAAAACAATGCTTTGTTCATATTTAATCGCTTCTGAACCAGCTGTAAGCGTTAGGTTGTGAAGATCTGCAATTCGTTTGTTGTAACGTAAAGCATTACTCCAGTTCCAAGTATTGAAATTTCTTTGAGAAGCATATCCGTATCCATTTCCTAAGGGATCACCTGTGTTCCCATCTCCAAAATCTGGATTCCAATATAACAACTCATCAAAGAAGTTATAATCTACTCCAAATTTGGTTTCAAAATTTAAATCTTTTGTCAAGTTATAATCACCTCCTAAGTTCAAAATTGCTTTGTAGAAATCTGAAGTTGAAGAATTTGCTCCTTGAAGTGCTACAGGGTTAAACTCAGGATTTAAGAAATATAAATCCATGTTGTATGAACCATCTGCATTGTAAACAGATTGTGTTGGTGACAATAAGTTTCCTGCAAATACAGGGTTAGAGAAAGCAGAACCGTCGGTTGGACCTACTTGTCTTGCTTTACTTACACTTACGTCAAAATTCAAATTCATTTTGTCGTTCAATTTCCAATCTGCACCTAAATATCCAGAAATACGGTTGTAATTTGCGTCTCTCGATATACCATCTTGATCGTTGTAACTCAAAGAGGTAAAGATTCGCATGGTTTCAGATCCTCCAGAATAGTTCAATACATATTTCTGAGAGCTAATTGCACTTTGACGGGTTGCTTTTCTCCAATCGGTATTGGTTTTTCCATCCCAACCTAATTCGTCTAAAGCAACTTCGTAAGCATCTTCTGGAGTCCATCCAAATCCATTTGCCAAGGCAGTTCCAAAATAATTGGCGTGTCCTTGTGCATCTAACCAATCTTTTTTCTCAAAAGCAACGGATCCAACTCCAAACTCAGAGTTGAACATAAATTGATTTTTGTTGTAAATCCCTTTTTTCAAGGTGACCAAAATAACACCGTTTGCACCTCGTGATCCATACAATGAAGTCGCAACCGCATCTTTCAATACAGTTACTGTTTCAATGGTTGAAGGGTCGATGTTTGCTAAAGGGTTTGATGTAGCTGCAATTCCTGACATATCATCTGTAGATACAGGAACTCCATTTACAACCACCAAAGGCATGGTACTTCCAGTTAGGGAAGTAATACCTCGAACATAAATTGGAGCCTGCGATCCAGGTTGACCACTCGCAGAACCAATGCTTACACCAGCGATTTGTCCTTGTAATGCCTGATCAAAAGATACAGATCCTATTTTTGTAATATCCTCTGCCTTGATATTGGTATAAGATCCCGTTTTTTGTTCTGCAGTTTCTTTAATACCATAACCCAAAATTACTGCTTCTTGAAGCATTTCAACACCAAGGGTTAGAACACCCATGTTTGATACAACGACGTTGAAATCTTTTGAGGTACCCATCATATCAGTTACCATCAAAACATCTCCAACTTTCGCATCAATCTCAAAAGAACCATTCTCATCGGTAAAAGTTGTAACGTCAGTTCCTCTGACTTCAACCTCTGCGTCCGAAACCGCAAAACCGTCCTGGTCATTTACTGTTCCTCTTACTTGCGCGTCTGCCATTTGGAAAACCGCAAATAAAAAGAGAAAACTTAATAACACATTTCTCCTCATCTTTAATTTATTTTTAAATTAGATGAGCAAAACAAGCGGTTTTCCTTAAGAATACATTGTATAATTCTTAAGGAAAACCAAAGTGAGTACTAGATAAGGACTCCTATTATAACTACTCACTTACTACTTACAATCCATATAATCTTAAGATTAACAGCGTTTTGTAAAATAGAAACTGGGTGTGACTTGAGGTTCGCTAACTTTTTGACTTGAAAACTGATTTCTCTTGAATTTTCTAGTAGAAGTGGACGAATTGTTTTTTTACTAAAGTAGAGTACTAGGTAAGTAATCGGAAAATTAATTCTTTGAAAAATAAGCTTTTCATTTGCATCATAATAGTTCAGAGAAATAAATTGTGTTTAAAAGTTAATTAATTAAGTAAATTGTTCCTCATGTTTCTGAATTTATTATAACATTATTATAGAGTAAGGGAGAATTCGTTCTCCCTTTTTTTATGTTCCTATTTTTCTTTCCTAAATAAGCGTGTATTTTTGCAAAATGGTAATGGTACAAAATTTAGGCGTTCATTTCGCCGGAAGTTATTTATTTGACAATGTTTCATTCCGGGTTAACAAGGGAAACCGAGTGGGCTTGGCTGGAAAAAATGGGGCAGGGAAATCCACCCTGCTCAAAATTTTAGCAAAAAGACAGGAGGCCGATGAAGGCGATGTTATTCATGAAGGGGAAGTAAGTGTAGGTTTTTTAACCCAAGACCTTGAATTTGTAACCGGAAGAACGGTTTGGGACGAAGCAGGACAAGCTTTCAAACAATTGAACGAAATTCAAGCGAAGATTGATTATACCAATCAACAATTAACAGAACGTACCGATTATGAAAGTGAAACTTATGCAAAGTTAATCGACGATATAGCTCATTTAACCGATCGCTTCCATCTGATGGGTGGATATACCAAAGATGCCGAAATGGAAAAAATCCTGATGGGATTGGGATTTAAAGCCGATGATTTCTCTCGTTTGACCGATGAGTTTTCAGGCGGATGGAGAATGCGTATTGAATTAGCTAAATTATTACTGCAAAACCACGATGTTTTACTTTTGGATGAGCCAACCAACCATTTGGACATTGATTCCATACTTTGGTTGGAAGAATTCTTACAAGATTATCCTGGCGCAGTAATTTTGGTTTCGCACGATAAGCAGTTTCTGGATACGGTTACCAATCGAACATTGGAAATAGCTAACAGACAAGTACACGATTACAAAGCCAATTATTCAAAATACATCCAACTTCGTGAAGAGCGTCGAGTTAAATTAGAGCAAGCACAGAAAAACCAAGAACAACAAATCAAACAGACCGAACAGTTGATTGAAAAGTTCCGTGCGAAAGCAAGTAAAGCTTCCATGGCGCAATCACTGATAAAAAAATTAGATAAAATTGACCGAATCGAAGTGGAGAATGAGGATGTAAACCGAATGAATATTCGTTTTGAATCAGCAGTTATTCCAGGGAAAATTATTTTTGAATTGGAAAATGTGGGAAAAGCCTACGGTTCTCATCAAATTTTTGATGGCGTTTCCTTCTTCGTCAATCGAGGAGAAAAAATCGCCTTTGTCGGTCAGAATGGGCAAGGAAAAACGACTCTTGCACGAGCAATGGTTGACGGATTGGATCATAGTGGAAAAATCAAATTAGGTCACAACGTGGAAGTGGGTTATTTCGCTCAGAACCAAGCAGATGTGTTGAATGAAAAATGGACCGTTTTGGAAGAAGCGGAATATGCAGCGACGGAGGAAACCCGAAAACGCGTTCGAGACGTATTGGGCGCATTCCTATTCAGAGGCGAAGAGGTAGAGAAGAAAGTTTCCGTCTTATCGGGTGGTGAACGTAATCGTTTGGCATTGGCAAAGCTATTACTTAAACCTTTTAACGTATTGGTAATGGATGAGCCGACCAATCACTTGGATATTCAGTCCAAAGAAATATTGAAATTGGCATTGTCAAATTTCGATGGAACTTTGATTTTGGTTTCACACGACCGTGAATTCTTGGAAGGATTGGTACAAAAAGTTTTTGAGTTCAGAGATGGAAGAGTCAATGAATTTTTAGGGGGAATAACCGAATATTTAACCGAACGAAAAGCAAAAGGTTTCAGAGAAATTGAAAAAGTAGATACAATAGCTGCTCCAAAATCAACGGAAACAAATGCAAATCAAGAAACCTATGCTTTGTCTCAAGAAGAAATCAAAGAGCAACGAAGAATAAAAAATAGAATTAGCAAAATTGAAGAGGAAATTGCAGATTTGGAAATGAAAATCGCAGAATTAGAGAAAATATTCGAAAATACCCATTCGGATGAAGATTTAAAAAGTTACCAAACTTTCCAAAAGGAATTGGAAGAAAGAATGGAGGAATGGGAATCGTTGAATTTAAACCTGTCCTAACATTCGCGTTTTCATTATTTAGTAACGATGAAGCACATACTCTTTATAAATTTGGCTAAACTACGATAGAATAGCAATTAAATCCTTCATATAAACGAAATGGAATGAAGATTCTTTTTGAGCTTAAGTGGGATTTTTGAAAGAAGAAAGTTACAAGTAAACAGCTCGTCACGACTTAACGGTTAATGTTTCAATATGAAAGCTTTGGATGAATCGATTGAGCTTTTCATCGGTAGATAGATTGAATTTTTTTCGAAGTTTGTACATTCGATTTTGAACAGTTCGCAAGGAGCTGAAGGTGATTTCAGCAATTTCTTTGGTTGAAAAGTCTAACTTCATCAAAGCACATAGTCGAACATCTGCCGTAGTGAGCTTTGGATATTCGGTAATTAGTTGATTGTAAAATTCAGGATAGACTTCAATAAATCGCGATAAGAAATTGGGAGAATTTGTTTCTGCTAATTCTACCACTTCATCAAAAGCATTGTTCAATTTCTTTTTTAAATTATGATTTTCCTTTTTTCCTCGAAGCCCTTTTCTCTTTTGTTTTTTGATGAAGTAATAAGCGAGACTTGAAACGATCGCTAAAAGTAAAAGTAAGATGAAAGCAATCATTTTGGTATGGGACTCCGCTTTTTCCAACCTGTGTTCGGCATCGATTTCTGCCAATAAAATCGGAACTTTTAGATTTTGTTTGCGAATGGACTCTAAACTATCCTTCGTGTGTACATATTTTTTTAAATACGCAGTAGATACTTCTTCTTTTCCCAATTTCTGATTCACTTCGGACAGTAAACGGAACAATTGGGGATTGGAACGATGAATGGAATGATTTAACTCCACAGAACTCTCCAAGGATTCGATGGCCAAATTATACTCTTGTTTTGCGATTAAATATTTTCCTTTCATTTCTTTGTACAAGGCTGCTGCGTAAGTTGTACCTAATTTTCGGGAATAGTATTTTGAATAATCCAAATATGTATAAGCCGAATCGAGCTGTCCTTTTTCAGAATACAATTCAGAAATACTGGCAGAGCTCACAAATTTATTCAATAAATCACGCGTTGAGGAATTGTACGCAGTTTTGTAAAAATAGAGGGCGGAATCATTCTGTTTTTTTAATTGGTACAAATCACCAATGTTGATGTAAACGCTATACGATTTGTCGATTCTATCTTCCTTGTCATTCAGTTTCGAAGCGATTTTCAAAGATTCTCTGTATTTCTTTAAAGCTTCATCATAGAGTCCAATTGTATGGAGATTTAAACCTTCTCTTACCGAAATCGAATACAAGATATTTGGATTGTTTTTAGCATAGGACTCTTCTCTTGCTTTGATTAAATAAGAAGTTGAAACATCCAGTTTTCCTATATTATAGAAAACACCTGAAATTCCTAAATAGCCAATAACCTTGCCTTCTGAATAATTCTTTTCTTCTGATAATTTTACAATGGAATTATAAATTTGGAGAGATTCTTTATACTCTTCATTGGAATATACAGTTCGTGCAACTTCAATTAAGGAATCAATTTCTACATTCTGTGTAGGATGGTTTGATAAAAAACCGAAAGTGGCACAGGCTGGATTGAAAAATCCAATTGCACTAAGTAGCAAACAAAAAATAAAATTTTTCTTTAACATGTAATCTCCCTCATTTTCAGAAAGAAAACCTACTAGAGTCTAAGTTTTCTGTTCTGATTAAATTTATACTCCTTGTGTCATGGAGTCTGCGACTATGCGCAATCTTTGTACCAATTCAAGTTGATGAATGTTAATAATTTCTTGTTTTGTGATAAAGTTTCATTCAAATTAGTTTATGGATAGATTCTTAATCCTAAAGCATTGAATCGAATCGTCGGATATTGGCTTCTTTTGGAATTTCTTTTCCTTTTTCCATGAAATCATAAAGAAACGTAGTCATTTGCGGTGCCAATAGTGTTCCACGTGTTCCCATTCCATTAAAAACGAATAAATTAGCATGATTTGGATGGTTCCCTAAAATGGGTCTTCGATCCACAACGGTTGGACGGATACCCGCCGTGTGTTCTAAAATCTCAAATTCTCCCTCATAAATTTCTTTTAGATGGTCCATGATTTCCTGTTTTCCCTTCTCTGTGGGCTCACACGTTAAGTCTTTTCTATCGTAGGTCGAAGCAGTGTAACAAATCCCGTCTTCCAAAGGCATTAAAAAGTTGAACGCTTTCCAAATTCCGCGTGGTAAAATTTCTTTCGTCTTAATTTTTAGAACTTCGCCCTTTACACCAATTATAGGTAAATAATTAAAATACGGATTGTTCTTCACACCGAATCCTTCGCAAAAAACGACTTTAGCGGCAACGGTGTTTTTATAAAGAATTTTTTTATTCTGAAATTTTAATTCGCAAAAGTCAAATTTTTCCTTTTCATATAAATCGCGTGAAATCAAATAGTCTTTGAATGAATTCACACATTCTTTTAGGTCAATTCGTCCGGTTTGTTTGATTTCTGTAAAACCTAAAGGCATTTTAAAAGATGAATTTGGATCTTTTATAATTTCTCCCGAAAGGAAATCTTTCATATCAGGAAGCCTCGCTTTTTTCTGTAAAGTAACGAGTTCTTGCTCATTATGAATTATTCGATACGTAGGAATTTTAGAAATAAATTTTTTATGGAGTAATTTTTCAAAAGAACCAAAGTAATCAAACATCTCATCCAATTGCTCTTTGGCATTCCAAATTTGTGCAAAACGCTTCAAAACCAAAGTATTGTAAACCCCTACTGCGACTGTGGAAGCTTTGTCTTTGTCTTCATCGATAACCCGAAACGATTTCTTTTCCTTAAGTAATTTAAGTGCCAAACAACTTCCCGCTACACCTTGCCCTACTATTAAATAATCTACTTTCATAAGTGAGGACAAAGATATTTTATTTAAAAAGAATTATATTTGAGAAATTTAAAAATTAAATAATTAACACATTTAGAATGAAAAAATTTAGTTTACTGGTACTTTTGATTTGCTCCACTCTAGTTTTTGGACAAAGTCGAGTAGTATCACAAAAAGTGCAGAGTCTGAACATGATGAAGCAGCAGTTTTCCAGTTATCAAATGTTTACGAAAAACAACGATACCGGAAAATCAATGAAATACAACAGTTCAGCCACGGATGTTACTGTTTTAAATCTGAACGCAGCTGAGTTGAATAGAATGATGAATGAGGCGCCAAATTATATTTCTTTGGCTATTCCTTATATGAATGAATCGATTGAAGTTCAACTTTATAAGCAAGATGTTTTGACCGATACCTTTTTCGCAACCGATGAGAGTGGAAATGCGATAAATTACACTCCCGGAAAGTATTACCGTGGAATTGTAAACGGAGATTATACGTCCATTGCTGCAATTAGCTTTTTTGAAAATGAAATAATGGGCGTGATTTCTACCGTGGAAAAAGGAAACATTGTATTAGGGAAATCCATGGACAACCAAGATTATATCTCTTATTCCGATGAGAATTTATTGGGACAAAACCCCTATGTATGTGGAGTGGATGCCATTGATTACAATCAGCAAATTCAAGATCAAATGAATTTTGACCCAAGTGTTCAAAATTCCCCAGAAAGTGTGAATTGCGTGAAGATTTACTATGAAATTGCCTATAGACCTTTCCAATTAAGAGGAAATAGTGTTCAAAATACCTTGGATTGGATTACAGGAATTCAAAACAACATTGGTACGTTATATAACAATGATGACATCAACATGGCATTAAATCAAGTTAAAATTTGGACATATCAAGATCCTTACAACGGTGATTATAGTGAGAATTTATACTTATTCCAGTCGACTGTAAAAGATTTTGACGGAGATTTAGCACACTTGGTGAATTACCCGTCCACGACAAGTGTAGCGTTTTTAAATTCATTATGTACCGATTATAATTATGCCTATTCTGGAATTAGTATGAGTTATGCAGAAGTACCTACCTATTCTTGGACAATTATGGCCATGACACACGAAATGGGACACTCTTTAGGCTCCCCGCATACGCATGCATGTGCTTGGAATGGAAACAATACCGCAATCGATGGTTGTGGTCCAGCTGCAGGATATGGAGAAGGTTGTAATGCTCCGCTACCTACAAACGGAGGTACAATTATGAGCTACTGTCATTTAACAAGTGCAGGAATTAACTTATCGCTTGGATTTGGACCTCAACCTTCTCAATTGATTCGAAATACAATTGACTCTAAACCTTGTTTGGGAACAGATTGTATAGAAAATCCAGATGTTTGTACCTATGCAATTCAAAAATTAGGTATAAATTATTTGAACAGCGGAAATGCGGAAATTACAATAACGGATCCGTATTCTTCTTCTTGGAAATACCAAGCTGTACCTTATGGAACTACGCCAACAAATAATTGGACCGATGTTGCTAATTCAACTTTTACAGTTTCAGGAATTCCTGTACATACCTATTATGAATTGTATGTAATTAATATTTGTGAGGACGGAAGTGCTGGAAGTATGAAGAAAACGGTTTTATTATTTGGAGATTTCTGTGATGGCACTTTATTTACAGATACCGGAGGAGTCACTGCAAATTATGGGAGTAATGAGCATTGGACAAAAACATTCTACCCTTCTTCAAACGGAGAGAAAGTAAGCTTGAACTTTGCAAAAATTGGATTACAAACGGGGTCAGATTATATGTATATTTATGATGGAGATAGTGTTAATTCACCTTTATTTATAGGCGGAACGATTAACGGTAACAACAATCCAGGACCAAGTTTCCAATCAACCCATGCAACAGGAGCGATTACCATTGAATTCAAATCCGATGGATCCGGGGTTGCTTACGGATGGGAAGGAACCCTTAACTGTTCGTCATTGGGCGTGGAAGATGTAAACGATTCTTTTGGAATTTCGGTGTATCCCAACCCAACAACAGATGTGTTGAATATTAGTTCTCAGAAAGCACAAATTCAATCGGCAAGTCTTACTGATACAGCAGGTAGAAAAGTTTTGAGTACGAAAATAGAAGGTCAAAATGGTCAAATTAACCTAGGTCATTTGCCAAAAGGAGTGTATGTTTTGAGGTTAAAAACAAAAAGTGAAACGATTACCAAAAAGATTATTAAGAAATAATCGGAGTGAATCATAAAATAAAAATGCCGTTCATTCGCAACGGCATTTTTTTATGGATTGAAACGAAATGTCATTTCGAATGATTTGAGCAATCTTTTTGTGCTTTTTGAACATAAGCTGTTCCGAATTTTATCAAACAAAAAAGGCGAACAATTCGTTCGCCTTTCTTATTGTACACGGTACGATTGTACCCTAAACTCTTACATCATCCCCGGCATTCCACCACCCATAGCTGGCATTGCTGGTTCATCTTTCTTAATTTCTGTAATTACGGCTTCGGTTGTAATCAACATTCCTGCAACAGAAGCTGCGTTTTCCAATGCTACGCGTGTAACTTTGGTTGGGTCGATAATTCCCGCTTCGTACATATTTACATAGGTTTCGTTTTTGGCGTTGTAACCAAAATCTCCTTTTCCTTCTTTTACTTTCGCAACAACTACAGAACCTTCTCCACCAGCATTCATCACGATTTGACGTAAAGGCTCTTCAATTGCTCTGCGAACGATGTTGATTCCTGTATTTTCGTCAGTATTATCTCCTTGCAGATTTTCCAAAGACTCCAATGTACGAACATACGCAACCCCACCACCTGGAACGATTCCTTCTTCCACCGCTGCTCTTGTTGCATGAAGTGCGTCATCGATTCGGTCTTTTTTCTCTTTCATTTCAATTTCAGAAGCAGCTCCTACATACAGAACAGCAACTCCACCAGCTAATTTAGCCAAACGCTCTTGTAATTTCTCACGGTCATAATCCGATGTAGAAGATTCAACTTGCGCTTTGATTTCGTTGACTCTTGCTTTGATTTGATCTTCTTCGCCAGCACCATTTACAATGGTTGTGTTATCCTTGTCAATCTGAACTTTCTCAGCAGTACCCAACATTTCCAATGTAACATTTTCCAAAGAATACCCTCTTTCTTCTGAAATCACAGTTCCACCCGTCAAGATTGCAATATCTTCCAACATCGCTTTTCTTCGGTCTCCAAAACCTGGCGCTTTTACGGCTGCAATTTTCAATGAACCTCTCAATCTGTTAACAACCAACGTTGCCAATGCCTGTCCTTCTACCTCTTCAGAGATAATCAATAACGGACGACCTGATTGTGCAACCGGCTCCAAAATTGGAAGAATATCTTGTAGATTTGAAATCTTTTTGTCATACAATAAGATGTATGGATTTTCTAATTCTGCAACCATTTTATCTGAATTGGTTACAAAGTAAGGGGACTGATATCCTCTGTCAAATTGCATTCCTTCCACAACATCAACCGAAGTATCCGTTCCTTTTGCTTCTTCAACCGTGATAACACCTTCTTTTCCTACTTTTTCAAATGCTTCTGAAATCAGGGTTCCGATGGTTTCATCGTTGTTAGCTGAAATGGATGCAACTTGTTTAATTTTTTCTGAACTATCTCCAACTTCTTTGGATTGCTCTTTTAGATTTTTAATAACCGCAAGAACAGCTTTATCAATTCCGCGTTTCAAATCCATGGGATTTGCACCAGCTGCTACGTTTTTTAAACCTTCACGAACAATCGCTTGAGCCAAAACAGTTGCAGTTGTCGTACCGTCACCCGCAACGTCATTGGTTTTAGAAGCTACTTCCTTTACCATTTGCGCACCTAGGTTTTCAATTGAATTTTCTAACTCAATTTCTTTTGCTACCGAAACTCCGTCTTTGGTCACAACGGGCGCACCAAAAGCTTTTTCTAAAACTACGTTTCTCCCTTTTGGACCTAAGGTCACTTTTACTGCATTTGCCAATGCATCGACACCTCTTCTTAAAGCATCTCTTGATTCCACATCAAATTTTATTTCTTTTGCCATAACATTTTTAAGATTTATGCAATAGAAAGTAAACTGTATACCTTGCCTATTGCGTTAATTTTTCTTTTAAATTTTTTATTGTTCTTTTTAATAGGTTCAAATTTTCCGTTTGGAAGGAAAGACTGAACTTTTTACTTCAAAGAATGGACGTAAAGTCAATTAATTATTAAACAATCGCTAAAATATCGGATTCTCTCATGATTAAATAATCCTTACCTTCCCATTTCAATTCAGTTCCTGAATATTTTCCATACAAAACCTGATCCCCTACTTTTACGGTCATAGGCTCATCAATTTTACCATTACCAATCGCAACGATCGTTCCTTGTTGCGGCTTTTCTTTTGCTGTGTCTGGAATGATGATTCCTGAAGCAGTCTGAGTTTCAGCTGCAGCTGGTAAAACTACTACTCTGTCCGCCAATGGCTTAATTGTAATTTCTGACATATTTTTTGATTTTAAATTGAATGTTAAATTAATTTTGATATTCTAAAAGTGACGAAAACTGTGCCAATGCAACTCACTTCATGCAATGGCAGTTTTTTCTGTCAAATTGAAATAAGTTGCATTTTAAAGACTGACAAACTGACGTAAAACGAGATAGACTTAGGATTTTAATCCAATTTTTATGGAAGTTTCTTTTTATGTACGCTACCTTAATTTTCACGAATTAATCAAACAAATCTCGCTGGGGTCCCACCTTGATTTTCCCTAAATGTTTGTATGCTTTTTCCGTTGCTTCCCGCCCGCGTGAGGTTCGCATCAAATATCCTTCTTGAATTAAATAAGGTTCATACACTTCTTCTAATGTCCCTATGTTTTCTGCCACTGCTGTTGCAATGGTTGAAATCCCCACCGGTCCTCCTTTGAATTTATCGATAATCGTCAAAAGAATTCGATTATCCATTTCATCCAATCCATTTTGATCGACTTTCAGAGCCGTTAGACTGTATTGTGCAATTTTTTTATCGATATTTCCTGTTCCTTTTATTTGAGCGAAATCTCGAGTTCTCCGAAGTAAAGCATTCGCAATTCGAGGTGTTCCTCGACTTCGACCTGCGATTTCAATCGCGGCTTCTTCGTCGATATTCGTTCCTAGAATTCGAGAACTTCGTTGAATGATTGTACTTAACAATTCTTGATCGTAGTATTCAAAACGGAAATTAATTCCAAATCGAGCACGTAAAGGTGCGGTCAATAAACCGGAACGCGTAGTAGCACCAATCAACGTAAACGGATTTAATCCAATTTGAACCGAACGTGCATTCGGGCCGGATTCAATCATGATATCGATTTTGTAATCTTCCATTGCCGAATACAAATACTCTTCAATCACGGGAGACATCCGATGAATTTCGTCAATGAATAAAACATCGTTTTCTTCTAAATTCGTCAATAATCCCGCTAAATCACCGGGTTTATCCAATACAGGTCCCGATGTAACAATAATTCCAACCTCCAATTCATTGGCAATAATATGCGCCAATGTGGTTTTTCCTAAACCTGGAGGCCCATGCAAAAGAACATGATCCAAAGCTTCGGCTCGACGTTTTGCTGCCTCTACAAAAACGCCTAAATTATCGAGAATATGCATTTGACCCGTAAAGTCGTCGAAACTTTGCGGACGGAATTGCTCTTCGATATGAAGTTCCTCTTCCGAAAAATTTTCACGGTTCGGATTAAGTAAGTCTGACATGGATTTGAAATCTAATTCACAAAGTTATAAAAACTAAGTCATCCCTTTCCGATTTAATTCGAATCCTTTTTTTTTGTGAATTAATTTTTGTGGGAAAATCGGCTTTTTAGTCGAATGAATCATTCCAAATACAAGATGCTATTTTGAAACCTCATTTTAAAAGTCGATTTTTGCACCATTCTTAAAAGTGAAAATTAAAAGCGATGAAAAGGGAAGATAAAGTAAGAGAAAGAAGTCAGGGCGTTTGTGAATTGACAGGTGAATCTGGAAATTTGAATTTTTATGAAGTTCTACCCAATTCAGGCACAGAGCCCGAAAAGTTGATTTTAATAAGCGACAAAGCCTTGGCTCAGATTGAAAAGAGCGAAGAGCCAGACGGTTCGTATTGGGAAAAACACTTACCTACCTCCATGTGGAGCGAAGTTCCAGGTGTTCAAGTCGTTGCATGGCGTTTACTCAATCGTTTCAGAAATGATTCGTGGGCAGCTGATGCTTTGGAAATGATGTATTTAGACGAAGAGAATTTAGAATGGGCAAAAGCTTCAGGTGATCATCTCGCGGATACCGATGTGGAACTTCACAAAGATTGCAACGGAAATATTTTACAAAATGGAGATTCGGTAACTGTAATCAAAGATTTGGATGTAAAGGGAAGTTCAATTGTAGCAAAAATTGGAACTGCAGTTCGAAATATTCGTTTGGTTCATGACAATCCGGAGCAAATCGAAGGGAGAGTCGATGGGCAGTCAATTGTGATTTTGACTAAATTCGTCAAGAAACAATAACTGGAAAGTGCGTTTTATTAGTTTGACGGTTGAATTTCTTTATTAGAGAATTTGATTTGTCCAAACAATTAAATAAAGTAGTCAAACTATGGCTGTCGTAAAACTTTCTCTTAATTTTGCTTGAAATTTCTGAAACAGAAAGAATGGAAAAAGGAGTTCTATTGATAAATTCGGGATCGCCCGATTCAAAAGAGGTTGAAGATGTTAAAGTCTTTTTACGTGAATACCTTATGGATCCTTTGGTTCAAGACTATCCGTATTTCTTTCGAAAATTGAAAACAGAATTACATATTCTACCTCAAAGAGCAAAGTCAGATTCTGAAGCGTACAAAAAAATCTGGTGGACAGAAGGTTCGCCTTTGGAGGTGATTTCAAAACGATTACAGAAAAAATTAGTTCAAAAAACTCAACTTCCCATTGTTTTGGGAATGCGTTATGGAAATCCATCGATTCAATCTGCCATTCAAGAATTGCAAGAGCAAGGCGTGAGTGAAGTTTTAGTACTTCCTCTCTATCCACAATATACGATGAGTTCCACTTGGACCGCGGCAGACAAAGCGATGCAACTTCAAAAGAAATATTTTAAGGATGTGAAACTTACATTCTTAAATTCTTTCTACAAACATCCAGATTACATCGCAGCTTTGGTCGATCGAATCAATGGAAAACTTCCGGCGGAATACGATAAACTTCTGTTTTCGTATCAAGGAATTCCTGAAAGACACGACCGAAAAGCAACAGAAAAAGCAAGACAGTATAAAAACACCCAATTTGAAACCTATCGGAATCAATGCTTGGAAACCACAGAATTGGTTCGAAAAGAATTGGGTTTACCCGAAGATAAAATAGAGGTTTCTTTCCAATGCCGAATGGTAAATAATTTGTGGATAAAACCACATACCCATGAGGTTTTGAAGAATTTTCCGAACCAAGGCGTTAAAAAAGTGGTGGTTGTATCTCCGTCCTTTGTATCAGACTGTTTAGAAACTTTGGATGAAATTTCAAACCAAGGAGATAAAATATTTAAATCCAACGGAGGAGAATATTTCGGCTATATTAAATGTTTAAATGACAACGAAGAATGGGCCAAAGTTTTGACCAAATGGATCAAGGGTTGGCAATTTAAAGACACTGAAATCGTATGAGAAAAATTGTAGTTTTAATCCTTTTAATAGGAATGATTTCCTGTAAAAAAGACATTGAGAGTTTATCGGATTTAAAATCTAATTTCTATGAAATGCAAATGAAACCTACCCATTTGGGAGAAGATTTAAATATTGAATTCAATGCGAATACAGAGAAAATCGACTCCGTTTCCTTGATTTTAAATGGAAAACCAATCAAAAATAACCAAAAACTAGATTTAACCAATTCTTTTTTAGGTTCCAATGAGTTGGAAGTTTATGTATATGTAGAAGGAAAACATGTGTACGGAAAAACGCAAATGGCAATTTTAAACTCAGAAAAAGAAACACCGATTGAATACACGGTTATCAAAGAATACCCCCATCCCACAGAATTATTTACCCAAGGTTTTTTCTACCACAACCATACGATTTATGAAAGTTCAGGTCAGTACGGAAAATCCAAATTGGTGAACTACGCTTTAGGTTCTACAAACTATCAGAATGAAAGTAAACTCGATCCAAAAATATTTGCCGAGGGAGCATGTATCCTAAATGGAAAAATGTATGTGTTAACCTACAGAGAACGAAAAATTCTGGTTTACAATCCCGATACGTTTGCGCAAATTGAAACCTTAGAAATGCCAGCCATCATGAAAGAAGGTTGGGGTTTAACCACCGATGGGAAAGATTTTATCGCATCGGATGGAACCCAAAATATTTTCTTTTTCGATGATAAATTTACATTTAAACGAAAAATTCAAGTGACCGGAAATGTATCCATTTACACCTACATAAACGACATGGAATACATCGATGGAAAGATTTTCGCCAATGTATGGCAAACACCTTATGTTTTGGTAATCAATCCAGAAACAGGTGCGGTTGAGCGCTATTACGATTTAAATCCTATCAATGAAGCCAAAGGCGCTGACGATGTGCTGAACGGACTTACTTTGTACAACGGGAATCTTTTATTGACCGGAAAAAATTGGACCAAAATATACGAAGTAAATTTGCCGGATTAGAAATCCCCTTCTCCGTCTAATTTCTGTTCTCCATCCACCCATTTTTGTAGCATTACACGCTCATTGGGTGAAGGATTTACACCACCTGCTAATATGTCTAAAATTTGATCCCAAAGATTTTTATCTTCGCGGAATTCGTTTTTGAATTCTTTCAACGCTTTTAAATAACGGGCTTCATATTCCAATTCCTCTTCTTTAGATACCTGATCCTTGGGAAAGTTGCTTGAAATAATTTCTGAAAGCCTGTTTAAGTGCGTCGGAGAATAGGTAGAAGAAAATCGGTATACCAATTTTGCTGCATCGCTATTCGTTTTTATTTCAGGATAAATAGTCTCTCTAAAAATGAGAAAGTTATTTTCCCAATTCCTTTTAGCTTCATCTTCTAGCGCATTTGATCCTAAATTCTCAAACTTTAAGGCAGAAACCTCCATATCCTTCAACTTTTCGTCCACTGTTTTTGAAAGATCCGAAGAGTTGGTGGGCACACCTTCTTCCACGTTTATTTTTTCGGTCGCCAAAACATGATTTAATTGATTGGAATGAACTCTAACTTCATTCAAAAACTCCCATGCTTTTTTCTTCACTTCTTCATCTGCATGCTTGTTCAATTCAGCATCTGCTAACTCGTATTTCCCAATCATAGTTTCGGTTAACCTTTTAATTCGATCTAACTGATGATCGATATTAAATCCTTCTTCGTTCAATGAAGCCAACTGTTTAATTTGATTTCCATAACTCGATTTTCCAACAGAGAATTTATTTTCATTTGTGTCCATATTTATAAAGTTTAAAGGGGTTATAATCTATATGTTATATGACAAAAATCACGCCTAAGATTTGAGTTAAGGAATAATTAACATCTCGACTAAGGTTTTTATTCGCTTTATCAGGCTATTTTGGGTCTTTCGATTTTTAAAGTCTCTTCTGAGAATATAAAAACCGGTGCTTTTTTAGGGGGGAAAGAACACCGGCTATACATATATGTATTGTTATTTTTTTATCTCAAGTCTAATGACTTTTGTCCAATTTTCATTCCATTTTGATACAAGTCAACTTTATACGTTCCTTTAGGAAATTCAAAATCTTCCCAGTCAAACGTTATATTTTGCTTGCTTCCACTTTGATAGTTGAAACTCACTTTATCTGAATATTCAATTGTTCCTTTATTCACAGTTTCTAATTCTCCGTATGATGCTCCTTTAAATTTTCCTAAAGAACCATCCGGCTTATAAATGGCAATGAATATTTCTTTTTGACCACTTTCTGCAAATTGGTTCGGATCTAAATCAAACGCAACTCTTAGTTTGTCAATTCGTTTTGCTTTATCGGTTTCAACTTCTTTTCCACTGTTTCTTACTTTTAAACCAGTGATCTGATAGTTGGAAATGGAGAAAGTAGATTTCATTTTTTGCTCGGTATCATCCGCTCTTTGGGTTTGAACGGCTAACTCACCACTCAATTGCGTTTGTTGATATTGCAAAGTATCTGTTCGTGCAATCAACGAATCATTTTTCTCAGTCAAAATTGAAATTTGCTTTTTATATTGCGCAATATCTGTATTCAATGAATTGATCATTCGTTGCGCTTTTTTCAATTCAGAAGCGGTTACATTGTCTTTGCTCAAAATGTTTTGAATCTCTTTTTGTTTGCTGAAAATTTCCTTGTCTCTTGTTGATAATAAAGAGTCTTTGGTTTCAATATCCACTTTTGCACGTTCATATTCCGCGGTTAAATCATCCAGTTCCTGTTGTAAAATTACTTTAGCACTCTCCGTATCTTTCAAGTCAATATTCAAAGTTTCAATTCTGTCTGCACTTTGATTATGTAGATACACGTTGTAGCCTAAACTACCCAATAATGCTGCAAATAAAATCCCAATGATTACATATTCTTTCGTCTTTGAAGTTTTTTGTTGATCATTGTGCTCCTCATTGTAATTTTCATTTGTTTCCATAAACCTATTTATAATATTTAATTTTCCTATTTATCAAATAGACAGGAGAACTATTCTTTGAGATTTCACATGAGATCCAATTGTTACTGTTATCAAACTCAAACTTAAATCCATAGATATCCTGTAAACCACTTACGTGGTTTACTTTCTTAATGACAGAAATCATGCCATTTTCTGAAAACGTTTCAGAAAATATAACTTTTCCCGTTTCATCCATTTTTAAATGCTGAGATACGTAATGAGGTCCATAGGAATAGGTATCTACTATTTTTAAGCGGCCAGAACTCGTTGTAAGCTTTACCGGCAAACCGCTTTTGTTGTTTTCATAGTGAATGGCTTTCCCTCCTTTTCCGTTGTTATGAAAGGTCTTTTCGGACACAGGATTGTTGTTCCAATCAAACTCATATTTTGTTCTAGAAAATATTTTATCCTCCATCCAAAATACTTTTTCTTTTAAATTTCCTTCTTCGTAAATTGAATTCATTACCCAAAATTGATCCGTAGTTCGGCCGAAATTGAATTCATCCATTCGTATTTGCTGATTTTTTAAGTAATAATAGATTTTTCGTTGAGAAACTTTTCGAGGTTCTTCACCGTTTTGAATCAAAGTGGTTTCTAGTTTTTCAATTTGATTTTGAGGATTGTAAGCATACGTTGTTCGATCAAAAATTCCCAAACGACCACGATAATCTAGAAAATTTTCTCTGAGAATTAAATTTCGTTTTCTATCAAACTTAATATAAATCGAGTCGAATTGTTCACTATCTAAAAAGCCCGAAACTGCAGTCTGATTGTGATTATTGTACGACGTGGTAACCGATTGAAGACTTTCTACCTTTCCCAATAAACCAAAGTCAGACGTTCTATTTTGGCTCAGTACAAGTGTACCAATAAATAATAAGACTAAATTAATTCCCTTTTCGTAATTTTTTATAAGCATTGATCAATCCGTTTGTTGATGAATCATGTGAATCTATTAAATCTGCTGATTCCAATTCAGGTAGAATTTCATTAGCCAATTCCTTGCCCAATTCTACTCCCCATTGATCATAACTAAAAATATTCCAAATTATTCCTTGAACAAAGATTTTATGTTCATACATCGCAATCAAATTCCCTAAAACTTTTGGATTTAATTCTTTGTATAAAAACGAATTCGAAGGTTTATTTCCATCAAACACCTTAAAATCTTTGAGGAATTCAATTTCATCTTCACTTTTTCCTTGTGCTTTCAACTCTTCAACTACTTCGTTTTCAGACTTCCCAAAAGCCAAAGCTTCAGTTTGAGCAAAAAAGTTAGACAAAAGTTTCGGATGATGATCACCCATTGGATTCAATGAATTTGCCGCTGCCAAAAAATCACACGGAATTAATTTGGTTCCTTGATGAATCAGCTGATAAAATGCATGTTGCCCATTTGTGCCAGGTTCACCCCAAAGAATCGGTCCAGTTGAATATTTAATTTTCTCTCCTTTTCGGTTGACTGATTTTCCATTACTTTCCATATCTGCTTGCTGAAAATAAGCGGCAAATCGAGATAAATACTGTTGATATGGAAGTAGAACTGTGGTTTCTGCCTCAAAGAAGTTGTTGTACCAAATTCCAATAAGTGCCATTAAAACGGGAATGTTTTCCTTAAAATCAGAATTCTTAAAATGAAGATCCATTTCATGCGCACCTTCCAATAATTCTTCAAACTTTTTAAAACCCACCGCCAAAGAAATACTCAAACCAATTGCACTCCAAAGAGAAAATCGTCCGCCCACCCAATCCCAAAATTGGAAAATAGAATCGTGCGCAATTCCAAACTTTTCAACTTCCGCCGAATTGGTAGAAATAGCTACAAAGTGTTTGGCAATATCAAATTGATTTCCTCCGTTTTTTAAAAACCAAACCCGTGCTGAATAGGCATTTGTCATGGTCTCTTGCGTTGTAAACGTTTTGGAAGCAATGATAAATAACGTGGTTTCAGATTGAATCTTTTTTAGAGTTTCTGTCAAATCGGCTCCATCAATATTGGAAACAAAATGAATATTTAATCGGGTTTTATAGTGTTTCAATGCATCCGTCACCATCTTCGGCCCTAAGTCCGAACCGCCGATTCCTATGTTAACTACATCGGTTATTTCCTTTCCACTAAATCCTTTCCATTCTCCTGAAATTACACTTTCCGAAAAAATTTCCATTTGATTTAAAACCGAATTTACTTCAGGCATTACATCTTTTCCATCCACAAAAACAGGCGAATTCGAACGATTTCGTAAGGCGGTATGCAAAACAGCTCTTCCTTCCGTCTCATTGATTTTTTCTCCCGAAAATTGACTTTGGATGGCATCTTTTACTTTGCACTCTTCGGCCAATTCAATCAATAAATCCAAGGTTTCTTGTGTAATTCGATTTTTAGAATAATCAAAAAGTATTTCTTGGAACCAAAGATGAAAGTTTTCAAAACGATTTTTATCTTCAAACAATTCCTTTAAATGCAAAGATTGAATCGAATCAAAATGAGTTTCTAATTTTTTCCAAGCCCGAGTCAGTGTTGGATCTATTTTGTGTAAGGACATTCGTTGTAAGGATTTAGGCAAAATTAGAAATTAAGAATGAACCGAAGAAGGAATTCAAGGAATTAAACCTATTTCAAAAGAAAATAGATGGAAAGGTGAATTTGTAGAATTAAGGATTGAAATGTTTTTTTTGACTTCCTTATTTGCTTACGTATCTTTGGACCTTAAAAGCAACTTTACCAATTAATATGGAAAAAGATAATTTAGTTCGCATCAATAAATATTTCAGTGAAATTGGATATTGCTCTCGTAGAGAAGCTGATAAACTCGTTGAACAAGGAAAGGTGACTATAAATGGTATTGTGGCTGAAATGGGAAGTAAAATTTCTCCGACGGATGAAATTCGATTGAATGGGAAATTGGTTGGACGAAAAGAAACCCAGTTTGTTTACTTGGCATTCAACAAACCTAGAGGAATTGTTTGTACCACAGACACCCGCAGAGAAAAAAACAACATCATCGACTACATCAATTATCCCGAACGTATTTTTCCTATAGGAAGATTGGACAAAGATAGTCAAGGCTTGATTTTTTTAACCAACGATGGTGATATTGTCAATGAAATCCTTCGGGATAAAAACAACCATGAAAAGGAATATTTGGTCAATGTCAGAGAACCCATAACCGATGAGTTTATTCAAAAAATGGGGAATGGCGTTCCAATTTTAGATACGGTGACCAAAAAATGTTTTGTAGAACAAATCAGTGAATATCAATTTCGAATTATTTTGACCCAAGGTTTGAATCGACAAATTCGACGAATGACTGAATATTTGGGTAACCGCGTAGTCAAATTGAAAAGATACCGAATTATGAATGTGGAACTGGATGTTCCGCTGGGAAAATGGAGACACCTGACTAAACAAGAGTTGGATGAAATTCAGTCTAAAGTGCATGATTCTGCAAAAGAGTCTAAATAATAACGGTAATTTTGGACGAGTAATCCAAAAGAAAATTTATTATATTTGCCAAAAATATTCGGGGCGTAGCGCAGCCTGGTAGCGTACTTGCATGGGGTGCAAGGGGTCGCTGGTTCGAATCCAGTCGCTCCGACAAGAAATAAGAGCCTGTCCAGAAGGATGGGCTTTATTTTATTCTATTCCTTTCCCTTCTCACACTTTTTCTTTTTAAAAATCAGACAGATTGTCGTAAATTTAACTTCGGATTTAATTTTGCATTAAGGTAATCAAAATTTACAAGCATGGATTTTAATCAATATACAATCAAATCAAGGGAAGCGATTCAAAAAGCACAGCAATTGGCTGCAAGTGTGGGTAATCAAGCGATTGAGCCGGCCCATGTGTTGATGGCAATGATGGAAGTCGAACAGGATATTTTGAGTTTCATCATCGAGAAGCAAGGTGGGAATGTGGACTATATCAAGAATGAATTAACTGACATTATTTCACGTTTCCCAAAAGTTACAGGCGGTTCTGGAAATCATCTTTCAAATGAAACCAACAAGGTTTTAACTTTGGCGATGGAAGAAGCCAAAAAGATGAACGACGATTTCGTGAGTTTGGAGCATTTGCTTTTGGGAATCGTAAAGAATATGTCCAACGTCTCTCAGCTATTGAAAGACCAAGGATTAAATTACAACAACTCCATTGAAGTTATTCAAGAGTTGAGAAAAGGACAAAGAGTAACGTCGGAAAGTGCAGAAGACAATTACAATTCCTTAAATAAATATGCCAAGAATCTAACCGAATTGGCGTCCGCAGGTAAATTGGATCCTGTAATCGGTCGTGATGACGAGATTCGTCGGGTTTTGCAAATTTTATCCAGACGTACTAAAAATAATCCCATCCTAATTGGAGAGCCAGGTGTGGGGAAAACGGCTATTGCAGAAGGAATTGCGCATCGAATAATTAGTGGAGATATTCCTGAAAATTTATTGAATAAGAAAGTTTTCTCGCTGGATATGGGAGCACTGATTGCTGGAGCAAAATACAAAGGAGAGTTTGAAGAACGTTTGAAAGCTGTTATCAAAGAAGTAACCGACTCTTCAGGAGATATTATTTTATTCATTGACGAGATTCATACCTTGGTGGGCGCTGGTGGAGGCGGAGAAGGCGCAATGGACGCAGCCAACATCTTGAAACCTGCTTTGGCACGTGGAGAATTGCGTGCAATTGGAGCAACCACTTTGAGTGAATATCAGAAATACTTCGAAAAGGATAAAGCCTTGGAACGGCGATTCCAGCAAGTTTTGATTGAAGAGCCGGACGAAGAGTCAGCAATTTCTATTTTGAGAGGAATTAAAGAGAAGTATGAAGTTCACCATAAAATTAGAATCAAAGACGAAGCCATTATTGCCGCCGTTCGATTATCAACACGCTATATTGCCGATCGTTTTCTACCCGATAAAGCCATTGACCTCATGGATGAGGCCGCATCGAAACTTCGAATGGAAATGAATTCAAAGCCAGAGGAATTGGATATTCTCGATCGAAAAATCATTCAGTTAGAAATTGAAATTCAGGCAATTAAAAAAGAAAGTGATGAAAAGAAATTAAACTTCCTAAAAGAAGAATTAGCCAATCTCCAAGAAGCTCGTAATGAACTCAATGCAAAATGGAGTGAAGAAAAAGGAAAAGCCGATCAAGTTCAGCAAATCAAAAAATCGATTGATGATTTGAAAATTCAAGCGGAACAGGCAGAGCGTGCAGGAGATTATGAAACCGTGGCAAGAATTCGATATGAGTCGATTAAAAAAGAAGAAGAAACCCTTCAGCAGTTGGAAAAACAGATGGCGGAAGAAGGTCAAAATAAATTGGTGAAAGAAGCAGTTGATGCGGAAGATATCGCTGAAGTCGTTTCAAAATGGACCGGAATTCCAGTAACTAAAATGTTGCAAAGCGAAAGAGAAAAACTTTTGCATTTGGAAAATGAGTTACACAAACGTGTTTTGGGGCAAGATGAAGCTTTGGAAGCGGTAGCAGATGCCATTCGTAGAAGTCGTGCGGGATTGAGCGATGAGAATCGACCGATTGGCTCGTTTCTTTTCTTAGGTCCAACCGGAGTAGGTAAAACAGAGTTGGCAAAAGCGTTGGCACAATTTCTTTTCGACGATGAGAATTCAATGACTCGAATCGATATGAGTGAATACCAAGAACGTCATTCTGTGAGCCGATTGGTGGGTGCACCTCCAGGTTATGTGGGTTATGACGAAGGTGGGCAATTGACGGAAGCTGTTCGTAGAAGACCCTATTCGGTGGTTCTTCTGGATGAAGTTGAAAAAGCACATCCCGATGTTTTCAATATTTTATTGCAAGTTTTGGATGATGGTCGTTTAACGGATAACAAGGGGCGTGTGGTGAATTTCAAAAACACCATCATCATTATGACTTCTAACTTTGGTTCGCAAATTATTTTGGAGAATTACGAAGATTTAGAAAATAAAGATTCAGAATTTGTGTACAACGATACCAAACAAACGGTTTTTGAAGAATTAAAACGTCATTTTAGACCCGAGTTTTTAAATCGTATCGACGAAACGATTTTATTTAAACCTTTGTTGAGCGATCAGATTGCCGGAATTGTAAAACTACAAATCGATGAGTTGGCTCAGAAATTAGCCAAACGCGATATTACTTTAGACATCACGCCGGAAGCATTGGCGTACATTTCAAACAAAGGCTACGATCCACAATTTGGAGCTAGACCGCTGAAAAGAGTCGTTCAACAGGATGTTCTGAATGAATTATCCAAAGAAATATTGGCGGGTAAAATACATGAAAACAGTGTGGTATTAATCGATTATTTCCCTGAAAAAGAAGGCGAACATAAATTGGTTTTTACCGTTAAGTAAGAAGAATTAAGAAAGTTATTACACATCCCGCCGAAGCAATTCGGCGGGATTTTTTGATGAGAATTCAATTCTTAATCTACTATTTTTATAGAATTAGTAAATTATGTTCTTTCAATTAGATTATTAGATAAGTGAAAACTAAATCAAGGCAACCCTTTGCAATAAGATAAGAATAAAATGTTTTTTAGAATTGCTGGATTTGCATTTCTCCAAGTCAAAATATTCATTTCTTAATACCCAAAACGTTTCAAATCTCCGTCTTTTTTACGCCAATCTTTTTTCACTTTTACATAAAGCTTTAGAAAGATCTTTTTATCGAAAAACTTTTCCAAATCTTCTCTGGATTCTTTCCCAACTTTGGACAAAGATTCTCCTTTGTGACCGATTAAGATTCCTTTTTGAGAATCTCTTTCTACATAGATATCCGTTTCAATTTGAATGAGTTCCAGTCCTTCTTTGAAAATTTGCGTAACTACTTCTACCGAATAAGGAACTTCTTTTTTGTAATTCAATAAAATCTTTTCCCGAATCACTTCATTCACAATGAAACGCTCGGTTTTATCCGTCAACTGATCCGCTGGAAAATACTGAGGACCTTCGGGCAATAATTGAATAATCTTCGCTTTTAACAGGGCGACATTCACATTTTCTAAGGCGGAGATAGGAAGGATTTCTGCTTGAGGTAACAACGAATGCCAGTGATCTACCGCTTCTCCCAATTTTTCTTGAGAAGTTTGATCAATTTTATTAATTAGAACTAAAATAGGTACATTTAATTTTTGAAGCTTTTCAAAAAACGCTTCGTTTTTGGGAACTTTTTCACCCACTTCTACCATATATAAAATCAAATCCGCATCGATTAGCGCTTCTTTTACATAATCCATCATTTTTGTCTGAAGCTCATAAGCCGGTTCCAAAATCCCAGGCGTATCTGAAAAAACGATTTGATAATCCTCCGTCGTAAGGATTCCTTTGATTCGATGACGGGTTGTTTGTGCTTTGTGGGTAGCAATTACCAATTTTTCTTCCATCAACAAATTCAGTAAAGTGGATTTACCTACGTTTGGATTTCCAAGGATATTGACAAAACCTGATTTGAATTTTTTTTCTTCTGACATGCTGCAAAATTACGAATTCTTGGGAGAATGATTCTATGAGTGTATGAGTTTCAATTCAAAAGAATGAATTTAATTCAAAAGTCGATTCTAATTTCTCTATTTAAATCAGTAAAACCTGATATGCAATCAAAAAATACAAATAGAAGTTCCAAAATCCTTAAATTAGCCGAATCAATCAGAATCGTAAAATAAAATGGCTGCACGGAAAGATTTTTCAGGTTTAAATTACAAAACGACGTCCAAAGAGAATTTTAAGAAAGTGGAATCTTTTGAGTTGGATAATCTTCAAATCAAGGATTTATATACGTTTGAGGACAACAAAGACTTCGTTTATTTGGATAATCTTCCGGGAATTTCACCTTTTATGCGCGGTCCGTATACAACCATGTATGCGCGAAGACCGTGGACAATTCGGCAATATGCTGGATTTTCAACAGCTGAAGAATCGAATGCTTTTTACAAACGAAATTTAGCTGCCGGACAAAAAGGATTGTCGGTTGCCTTTGATTTGGCAACGCATCGTGGGTATGATTCTGACCATGAACGTGTAGTGGGTGATGTCGGAAAAGCAGGTGTAGCCATTGATTCTGTGGAAGACATGAAGGTTTTATTTGATGAAATTCCACTGGATAAAATCTCGGTCTCGATGACAATGAATGGTGCAGTTTTACCGATTTTAGCTTTTTATATTGTTGCAGCCGAAGAACAAGGTGTACATCAGAATCAATTGAGTGGAACCATTCAGAATGATATTTTGAAGGAATTTATGGTGCGAAATACCTACATCTATCCGCCTACCCCTTCCATGAAAATTATTGCTGATATTTTTGAATATACCTCTCGAAATCTACCTCGATTTAATTCGATCAGTATTTCGGGTTATCATATGCAAGAAGCCGGCGCAACGCCCGTTTTGGAAATGGCTTATACATTAGCAGACGGATATGAATACGTGAAAACCGGGTTGGCTGCAGGTTTGGAAATTGATGATTTTGCACCCCGTTTGTCGTTCTTTTGGGCGATAGGTATGAATTATTTTCAGGAAATCGCAAAAATGAGAGCAGCTCGTGTGGTTTGGGCGCAAATGATGAAGGAATTCAATCCGAAAAATTCGAAATCTCTGATTTTACGAACGCATTGTCAAACATCGGGATGGAGTTTAACGGAACAAGATCCGTACAACAATGTGACACGAACTACCCTCGAAGCCATGGCGGCCGCATTGGGCGGAACCCAATCTTTACACACAAATGCTTTGGATGAAGCAATTGCCTTGCCTACCGATTTTTCAGCAAGAATTGCCCGAAACACCCAATTAATCATTCAAGAAGAATCTCAAATTTGCCGAACGGCAGATCCCATGGCTGGAAGTTATATGATTGAGGCATTGACGCAAGAAATGATGAGAAAAGCATGGGAATATATCGATGAAGTTAAAGAATTAGGCGGAATGACCCAAGCGATTGAAGCAGGAATTCCAAAGATGCGAATCGAAGAAGCCGCTGCTAAAAAACAAGCGAGAATTGATTTTGGTGACGATGTAATTGTGGGTATAAATTCCTATAAATCCAAATTAGACCAACAAGAATTAGAGATTTTGGATATAGACAATTCCGCCGTTCGTTTAAGTCAAATTGAACGATTAAATAAAATGAAAGCCGAAAGAAATCAAGAAAAAGTAGATGAAATTCTGACTCAACTTACCCAAGCTGCAAAAGATGGAAAAGCCAACTTATTGGAACTTTCGATTGAGGCGGCACGACGAAGAGTAAGTTTAGGTGAAATTTCAACCGCTTTGGAAAATGTTTTCGGACGACATAAAGCACAAACAAAAGCCATTCAAGGAGTATATGCTATGGAAGCCAATAACAACAATGCGTTTATTGAAGCTAGAAATTTAGCCGATGAATTTGCCGAACATTTTGGACGAAGACCGCGAATAATGGTTGCTAAAATGGGCCAAGACGGACATGACCGTGGAGCGAAAGTAGTAGCGACCAGTTATGCAGATATGGGATTTGACGTGGACATTGCTCCACTCTTTCAAACGCCTGCAGAAGTTGCAAAACAAGCGGTTGAAAATGACGTTCATATTCTGGGTATTTCCTCTTTAGCAGCGGGTCACAAAACTTTGGTTCCCGAAGTGGTAGAAGAATTAAAAAAATACGGTAGAGACGATATGTTCATTGTGGTAGGTGGTGTAATTCCAAAACAAGATTACGACTACCTTTATCAACATGGCGCCCATGCTATCTATGGTCCTGGAACAAACTTGGCAAATTCCGCAATTGACATTCTGGTAAAATTAATGAAATCGTAAATTTGTTTGCCGATTCAAACTTTCTAAATATCCACTGAATTTGAAAAAGACATCGACTATTTTACAAAGGATTTTAACGCTGGTATTTGTTTTACTCATCGTTTGGTACATTGCCTATTTCTTTTGGGGTGAACAAACATCGGTCTATTTTACCGATCGGGTTTTTGCTTCTTATTTTCCGCATATTTTGGTGTTTTCTACCGCCGTTTCTATCTATGGACTTTTTGTTTTATTGATTCGTTCTCAACGAAAAAAATGGATGAACTTCTTGTTTTTCTTTTTGGGGTTGATGTTTTCATCTTTGCCTTTATTGGCTTATCATGGTTATTTTCAATACCAAGATGGATTTTGGAATCAGAAAATAGAAAATTCAAAAACACTGTATATCAATAAATTAAAGAATGATGAATCTGTGAAAGAATTTCAATTTCGAAATGAAATGAATCAAGAAATTAAATGGGATACGGTTTTTTCAAAAGCGTTCACACCTTATTTTGAATTGAATCAACAAGTGGAAATTAAAGTTTCTGAAAAGGGAAATTGGACAGTTTCGGATTAAATTCTTTTAAAAACATCGAATTCGTTCCTATTTAATCAAGGCGGTCTCTACTTTTTTTATACCTTAGAATCCAATTAATACTTAACCGCATGTCTGTCTCAAAAGAAGCACAATTACGAAAACATAAACGAATCGCCACGGGCTTATTTTTTCTGATGGCACTGATTTATGCTGTGATGGTTTACTTACAGCATCGCTCTCCTGAATCGTGGATGGGTTATGTAGAGGCTTTCTCAGAAGCGGGAATGGTAGGTGCATTGGCGGATTGGTTTGCTGTAACGGCTTTATTTCGTCATCCTTTGGGAATTCCAATTCCACATACCAATCTGATTGAACGGAAACAAAAGGACTTGGGAGAAAATTTGGGAACTTTTGTGAAGGATAACTTTTTAAATCCTGAAAATATTCGACCGTATATTGAGAAGTTGGATGTAATCAGCATTGTTTCCAATTGGTTGAGCAAACAACACAACCAGAAAATTCTGGAAGACGAAACCTTACTTCTCCTAAAAAAAATCATTCTGGACTTGGATGACAAAGAGGTCGAAGACTTTTTAAACACAAAAGGAGTGGAACTTCTTCGGTCGATTGATTATCAAAAATTCGCATCGTCGGGAATTCATTATATCATTGAAAAAGAAGAACATCTAAAACTATTGGATCGTGTATTGCCTCAATTGAGTGAATACGTAAGTGAAAGTCGGGCGATGATTCGTCAACGAATTTCTGAAAATCGTCCATTTATCGCTTTTTTGGCTGGGAAAAAGATTTCAAGTGAAGTGACCGATGGTTTGCTTGCTTTTATTGAAGAAATCCAAATGGATAAAGATCATTTTGTCCGACAGAAGTTAACGGTCAATTTAGAGGAGTTTGCCAAAGATTTATTGATCGATCCAAAATGGAATCAAAAGTTCGATGATCTCAAACAAGAATTTATTTCCAAAGAAAATTTAGCTTCATATACCGAAGAGGCTTGGCAATCAATCAAGACGATTTTACTTGAAAACTTAGACGAATCGGAGTCATTACTGAAAGATTATTTGCGGAAAAACATTCAAAAACTCTCTTTTAATCTGACAAATGACCAAGAAATGGGAAAAAGAATCAACAATTGGATTCGTCATTTTCTGTATAGAATGGTTTTAAAAAACCGAAACGAAGTGGAACGACTTATTAGCAATACCGTTGAAAGCTGGGAGGGTAAAGACCTGAGTAACAAGCTAGAACTCGAGGTAGGAAAGGATTTACAGTATATCCGAATCAATGGAACTTTGGTGGGTGGTCTGGTTGGTTTGGTGATTTATAGTATAACACATTTTGTTTTTTGGTTATAAAATTTCAAGCAAATCCTTGTTTTTATCGCATTAAATGCTATTTTTGTTAGCTTTAATAATCTAAATAAGTATAAAATGAAAGATCTAGTTGACAAAATCAATGCAGAATTCGAATCATTCCAGACCGAATCAAATGCACAAATCGAAAAAGGAAACAAAGCAGCAGGAACAAGAGCTCGTAAAGCAGCCTTGGAACTAAGCAAAATGTTCAAAGAATTCAGAAAAGTTTCAGTAGAAGCTTCAAAGCAATAAATATTGGACTTTAAAAAATAAAGCCGTCTTGTTTCGTAACAAGACGGCTTTTTTATTTCCTATATTTTCTAAAATCTGTTTTACAATTCAAATTTTACGTACGAACCTTCGTGCCCACGAACATTCCATACTACACCTCCATCGAAAATCCAATATTGGCCTTTGATTCCAACCAAAGTTCCTTCAAATTCTTTCTCCTTCCGCAAATTAAGTGATTTTATCCTGGTCGGATATTCTTCAACTGGATAATGGAAATCGTACATCAAATTATCGTTGACATAAAATTGCGACTGCTCTTCGGGAATATAAATTTTGAATAAATCTTTTTGTTGAATTAAATCAATTTCTGGAACTTCATTTTTTAACATCCGTTGGTAGTTTGTTTTATCTGCAACATGTTCTTTTAAAGCCACTTCAATCATTCCTGCTTCGTATCGATTTTCTGTTTTTGCGAATACAATTGCGCTACTTGCACCTTGATCAATCCAACGTGTAGGAATTTGAGTTTCGCGCGTTACGCCTACTTTTACTTCGGAAGAAAGTGCCAAATAAACGATGTGTGGTCGCAATTCAAAATTCTTTTCCCACTCCAAATCGCGTTGTTCAATCCCCATATGAGCGGTGGACAATTCGGGTCGGATGATACTTTCATTCGCTTGAGGAAGTGTGAAAAAACAGGTTTTACAATATCCCATTCTAAAGATTTCCTTATTTAGCCCACATCCCAGACATTCATCATGGTCATGAATCAAATAGATTTTTTTTCCCAATTGTTGATTTACATCGAGATAATCGCCTTTTAAATTCAAATAATAACGGATTGGTTTTCCGTTTTCAGTAATCATCTTTCGAATCTGTCCTTCAATAGTCATTCTTTTGTTTAAATTTGTTGTAAAATTACAAAATTATGCCGGCACTAGGATTGGTCAATAAAGTGATGGAACTTTTGATGCGCAAACGTATGCGTCAAATTGAGCACTTCATCAAACATCCAATCGAAACCCAAGAAGGAATTTTATTTAATAATCTTTCCATCGCCCGGAATACCGAATACGGAAAGTTGTATGGTTTTGATGAAATTGATTCCTACCGATCTTTTCAATCTCATATTCCGTTGGTTACGTATGAGCAGTTTGAACCGTACATTGAAAAAGCGAGAAAGGGAATTCCCGATGTGAGCTGGCATGGAAAAGTGAAATGGTTTGCCAAATCATCGGGAACGACGAATGCGAAAAGTAAATTCATTCCCATAAGTGAAGAGTCTTTGGAAGATTGCCATTATTTATCAGGGAAAATGTTGTTTGCGATTTATTTAAATAACCATCCCGACACCGAAATATTTAAAAATAAAAATTTACGCCTCGGCGGAAGCAGTGAGCTTTATCAAAAATACGATACTCTTTTTGGTGATTTATCAGCAATTCTCATCGATAATCTCCCTTTTTATGCGGAATTAAGAAATACACCCAATAAGCAAATCTCTTTGATGACGGAATGGGAAACCAAAATGAAAGCGATTTCTCAGGCTGTGATTCAAGAAGATATCGGTTGCCTAACTGGAGTTCCATCGTGGATGTTGGTTTTGCTAAACCATGTTTTGGCCGAGACGGGACATGAAAAACTGGATGGAGTTTGGCCCATGTTGGAAGCTTTTTTTCATGGCGGAATTAGTTTCAAGCCTTACGAAGAAAATTACCGCGCATTAACCGATAAAAAGCTTAATTTCTATGAGATTTACAATGCCTCAGAAGGGTTTTTTGCCATTCAAGACCAAAGCGATTCCAAAGACATGCTTTTGCTTTTGGACAATGGAATTTATTATGAATTCATCCCGATGGAAGAATTTGAATCCGAAGATCCCAAAGTGATTCCGCTTGAAAATGTGGAGATCGGTAAAAATTATGCGATTGTCATTACGACCAACGGTGGGCTTTGGCGCTATGTAATCGGTGATACGGTTAAATTTACATCGACAAGTCCTTTCCGAATCGTAGTTACCGGTCGAACCAAACATTACATCAATGCATTTGGTGAGGAATTAATCATTGAAAATGCCGAAGAAGGTTTGAAAAGAGCGTGCGCTGTAACCGGAGCTATTATCAAGGAATTTACGGCAGCGCCTATTTTTATGGAAGGAAGAGAAAAGGGTGCACACGAATGGTTAATTGAATTTGAGAAATTGCCTGAAAATCTGAATCAGTTTGTAGAAGTCTTAGATAACTCTTTGCAGGAATTAAACTCGGATTACGAAGCCAAACGCTACAAAAACATAACCTTAAATCCGTTGAAATTAAATATTGCAAGAGAAGATTTATTTTTTGATTGGATGAAATCCAGAGGAAAATTAGGCGGACAAAATAAAGTACCTCGGTTGGCTAACAATCGAAAGTTTTTGGATGAATTACTTCGATTGAATTCCTTGTAAAACTGATTGTTTTAGTACTGTTTTATTTCAGACAACTGGTTCAAATCTCTACTATAACTATGTTGTCCAAAATCCTTATCGTAAATTTGTAAGCCTAAACATAGCCACAATGAAATTGAATAATTCAGAAGAAACCCATGTCGTTCTAATTGGAGCAGGCATTATGAGTGCGACTTTAGCCGTACTTCTGAGAAAATTAAATTCCAAAATAAAAATATCGATTTACGAAAAACTAGCTGTAATTTCGGGTGAAAGTTCAGATGCATTGAATAATGCAGGAACAGGTCATTCCGGTTTTTGTGAAATGAATTACACACCGGAAGATGAAAAGGGAAATATCGATATTCAAAAGGCAATAAACGTAGCTACTTCGTTTGAAATGTCACGCGAGTTTTGGGCGTATTTAGTCGAAACCGGATTTATTAAACAACCTGAGAAATTCATTGATTCCGTAGCGCATATGAGTTTTGTATGGGGTGAAGAGGATGTTGAATTTTTGAGAAAACGATGGCAGAAAATGATTCAAAACCCACTATTCAAAGGAATGCAGTTTTCAGAAAATTTTAATCAGTTGAAAGCATGGTTGCCATTAATAATGCAACACAGAAATAAAAGTCAAAAGGTCGCAGCCACACATATGGAAGATGGAACGGATGTGAATTTTGGAGATTTGACCCATCGTTTAATTATGAATCTTTTGATGAATGAGGAGGTTAAATTAAATCTAGCTCATGAAGTAAAAAAACTAAAGCAAAAGGACGGGAAATGGCAGTTAAAAATTAAAAACCTCGCAACGAATACGAAAATAAAAGTAGACGCTGATTTTGTGTTTATTGGAGCGGGTGGTGGTGCTTTGCATCTTTTGGATAAATCGGGAATTGAGGAAGGCGAAGGGTATGGTGGATTTCCAGTTAGTGGCGAATGGTTACTGTGTACCAATCCCGAAGTAATTGATAAACACCATGCCAAAGTGTATGGAAAAGCAAAAGTGGGAGCTCCTCCTATGTCGGTTCCGCATTTGGATTCACGTTTAATCGATGGAAAAAGACAGTTATTATTTGGGCCTTTTGCTGGATTTTCAACCAAGTTTTTAAAGAATGGATCGTATTGGGATTTGCCGCTTTCCATTGAGTGGAGTAATTTAAAACCCATGCTATCTGCGGGTTTGCATAATTTACCTTTGACCAAATATTTGATAGAACAAGTTCGGCAATCCAAAGAAGACAAAATCGAAGCTCTTAAGGAATTTTTTCCGGATGCAAAAGGTGAGTTTTGGAAAGAAGAAGTCGCTGGCCAACGGGTTCAAATCATTAAAAAAGATAAGGAAGAAGGTGGAGTTTTACAATTTGGGACCGAAATTGTGAGTTCAGCCGACGGAACAATTGCTGCTCTTCTAGGAGCTTCTCCTGGCGCATCTACTGCCGTGAAAATCATGCTCGATTTAATGGAGAAGTGTTTTCCGGACGATGTCAAAGAATGGGAACCAAAATTAAAATCGATGATTCCATCTTACAAAAACGCAAATGTAGGCGGAGATTACTATGCGGAAAGTAGAAAAAGAACCGCAGAATTACTAAAGCTTAAGTCATACTAATATTTAGTTTCCAACGTTAAAGTGGTTGGTAGTATGGGAAGTAACTTTTCACAGAGTTAAATATCTCGTTTTTCCCTACTATTGCAGATTAATCAAACAACTATGATTCAATTGAAAAAGAATTTTTTATTCTTCGTATTCACTGTTTTCTTTGGACTTCAACTTCCGGCACAAAACACAGTTATTATTTCAGGAACCGCGATTGACGATATAATTGATTCGCCTGTGGAAGCGGCGACGGTATATCTGTCCTTGAAAAAAGACTCAACTCTTATCGAATATTCTTTGACCGATTCTCAAGGGAATTTTAAAATGGAAGTTCGTAAAACCAATGAGGATGTGTTTTTTACTATTTCAGATGATTTGGTGGGTGAATATCAAATAGATTTTTCGGGATTAACAGAGAATATTGATTTAGGTCGAGTGAAATTAAAACCGTTGATAAATTTGGAAGGTGTTGTTATAACAGGCGCACCGCCGATTCGTATAAAAACCGATACGTTGGAATTCAATGCCGCATCTTTTAAAGTTCGTCCCGACGCGAATGTGGAAAGTTTACTGAAAGAATTACCTGGCGTAGAAATCGATGAAGAAGGAAAAATAACGGTGAACGGAAAAGAAGTCAATCAAATTTTGGTAAATGGAAAACCGTTTTTTGATAAGGACGGAAAAATTGCGTTGCAAAATCTTCCAGCAGATATTATCAATAAAGTGCAAGTTACCGATACCAAAACCAAAAAAGAAGAATTGGCTAAAGAAAAGGCGAGTTCCAACGAAGCGACTATAAATTTCACCATAGACGAGGAAAAGAACAAAGGAATTATGCTCAAACTTTTGGCGGGATATGGAACCGAAGATCGTTATGAATCAAGTATGCTGTTTAATTATTTCAAAGGAGACTCGCGGTGGAGTATATTGGGTTCTTCCAACAATATCAATTCTGTCGGATTTTCAATGAATGAGATTTTTGACAATATGGGCGGAGGTCGAAGTAGAACAACATGGATGGGTTCCGATGGGTCCTTTGGTGTGAATGGTATGAATTTCGGAGGAGGAAATGGGATTACGCAATCTCATTTGGGCGGAATTAACTATGCCGATTCGTTTGGAAAAGAAATCGATTTCAACGGAAGCTATTTCTATACCCAAAACGACACCAAAAACAACACCTTCAGTCGACAAGAAAATTTAATGCCCGACCGAACTTTTATTACAGAATCAAGAAATCAAACCCGAAATCAATCTTTCAATCATACGCTTAATACAAGTTTTGAAGTGAAAATTGATTCCACAAGTACGGTTTGGATTGAGCCCAAATTTGGGTACAATAAAACAGAATCTTCTTCCATCTTTGATAAATTTACCATCAATGAAAGCGAAGAATTACTGAATGATAGCCAGGGAAATACACATAATGAGACCTTGACGCAAAACTTCTCTAACGACATTAGTTACTTCAAATCATTTCGAAATAAATCGCAGTTGAGTGTGGATTTTTCTAATAAAAATAAAAAATACCAATCCGACGAAACCACGATTTCTAATACCTATTTTTATCAAACAACCGATCCCGATGATCTAAGAAATCAGTTTTCAAAACAAAGGAATACCGAGGATTTCTATGAGGTGGAAGTAGCATATTCATTCATGATTTCAGATTCTTTGAAATTTGGAGTAGGAGCGGAATATAATTTAAAGAATATTAAGAATCTGAAAAACACCTTGGATTACGATGCGTTTACCCATGATTATAGCCAAGAAAATGAATTTCTAACTTCGGAAATAAATTCGGATTTCAACAAAGTAAATCCTTATTTTTCATTGAATTTACAAAAAAAGAAGCTGTACTTCAATCTTTCGGCGGGTGCGAATTTTTTAAATCAAAACAGCAATGGATTTTACAGAGGAACACACTACGAATTAAAACAAGATGAAGTCGCTCCGTTTGTTTCCTTTAATGCCAACTATCGTTTTTCAGAAAGAGGTTCGTTTTACATGAATTATTCCTATGATTTGCGATTTGCTACTGCGGAACAATTGTTACCCATCGAAGATTTATCGAATCCGTTGTTTATACGTTTGGGAAATCCCGAATTAAATCCCATCAAAGAACATAGTTTGTACGCAGGATTTAATAATTATAATTTTCAATCCAAATCCGGCTACAATATTTATTTAGGAGGATCGTATGAAGCAAGTTCAGTGGTAGATTATCGGTTGATTGATGAGAACTTCAAAACGACTGCTACCTATGAAAATGTGGATGGAAATTACATGGTTTGGGGTGGATTCAATTTGAATAAATCTTTTTCAAAAGGAAGTCATAAATTTAGAATGGGCATAGGATTGGGTTCAAGCCATTCATACCGACAAGGTTTTGTTGATGGAATTAAATATGAATCCAGAAATTACAACCTACGACCGCGTGTGAATTTCAATTGGGATTTGAATAAAGTAGTAACCATCAATCCGAGTTATACCTTGAATTATCAATTCTCAGATTACAAAAACTATAGTATTGATCGTCGCGACAATGTGCAACATACCTTCAAAATTGAAACAACGAATTACTGGCCCAAGAAATTTGTATTTGGAAACGACTTTAGCTACACCTATAATTCGAATATTTCAGATGGTTTTAAAAAGGATTTCTTTTTATGGAATACGAGTTTAGCCTATAATTTCTGGCAGGATAAATTAACCTTCAAAGTGAAAATTTACGATATTTTAGGTGAAAACACAGGTTCCAAAAGAACGCTATCGGACACTCAAATCATAGACTATGAAAACGATGTTTTGACACGCTATGTGATGTTTTCCTTGGGCTTCAAATTGGATCAATTCGGTGGGAAGAAAAACGGAAGAGGGGGTAGATTTATGATTTTAGATTAAGTTCTAATTTTCTAAGCATCACTTCTGTCGGATTCCTTCCATCGACTGATAATCCATTTCTCTTCCGCTGAAAGAGGAGAGTCGCCCGAAAGGACTTCCAAAAACTTATTCCACATGTTTTGGGAATTTAGTTCGCGTTTTAACTGAGCAATCACTTTCATGTTCTGAACTTCGTGATTTTCCGTATCAAAATACTCCAAAACCAGATCTTGGTTTTCAGTAATGATTTTGGTTAAGAACTCTATTTGATAGGGAGTAAACCGCTCGAAAAGCTTGCTAATTAAATCAATGGTTTCAGCATATTTATCAAACGATTTTGCATATTTTTCATCAAAAATACCGAAATTAACTTCCCAAATTTTAATTTCATTTAAACCTAGATATTTCTTTCCAAACCTTTCAAATATTCTGGAATAGTCAAATAGTTTATCCTTACTGATATTAAATGATTTAGCTTGAAAGGAGAAAGTTGAGCTATTTTCGATTTTGAATTCTGAATCATCCATTCTTGGTAAGGCTTGATTCATAAGGTTTATATAGACTCGGATATGGTCTAATATCTTTTCTGCTTTCTCTTGATTATTCAGATTGACATGTTGACCTAAAAAAATCAACCCCGTGCTATATTCCTGAATCAAGCGCTCAGACAGGGATCGAATTTTCTCTGAAAACAGATTTAAATCCTCTTTAAAATCCCTTATTTTCATTAATAGGTTAAATCGATATTCTAGGTGGTGGTTAAAGCTTGTGCTAATCTTTGTCGTTTTCATATTCTCTCTATTTTTATGATTAAAGCTTACTTCATACATAGAGAAAATCATATCCAAACTATATGATTAACAAAAAGATAACATTTTATTTTTGAGTTTTTTTAATAATTATCCCGAACGTGTTCCAATAGTTTTTGTGTTTCTTGTCGAACTTGCCAATTTTCTTTCTGATAATGATTATTCATCACACTAAAAATCAAAGTTTTCCCAGATTTTGTAACCAAGTATCCACTTAAGCAATAATTGTTTGAAAGCGTTCCAGATTTTGCGTAGATATACGGCGTTTTCCCACCGTAATTCGAACGTAAAGTTCCCGTTCGTCCTCCTACAGCAAAGATGTTGAATAAACGCTCTTGGGGGAATTCGGAATACAATTTATCCAAAACAAAAACAAGGTCTCTCGGCGAAAAGAGATTGTATCTCGATAAACCTGAACCGTCTACCCAAACAGGATCATCGGGCATTCCTTTCAAGTATTTTGACTTCATGTAACTCACCGCTCTTTCTGAACTCATGGTGCCTGAAACTTGTGCGGAAACCATCAATAAGAGTTGTTCTGCCAAGAAATTATCACTTACTTCCATCATTCGTTTATACACCAAATCGGACGGAATACTGAATAGAGTTTTGGCGTTCTTAGATAACGGTTTATCGGTCAAAAACACTTCTTTTTTTATAGCGTCAGATAACATTTGTCGAATTAATTCATCCTTCACCACGAATGGAACGCGTGTAGATGCACCATTTCGAGAGCCGACATAGAATTTATTGTCATAAAAATCTCGGGTGAAAAGACTTTCACGGTATTCAACCGAATCGGCCAAAGTTAGCGGAAAAGCAGAAGGACCACCTCTTCCTTTTTTTACAGTTGCCATATTTCCATACAAAGGAAGCTCACTTCGTTCGGCGGAATAGTATTTTTCATAATCTTCCCAAGACCATCCAATTCCCATTCGGGAACCTTCAAATTTCCCCCAAAACAAATGGATCGAACCTTCTTCTTTTTTCAAGAAATCAAGCGCACGCGTCACAGATTTAAATTCTGGATGAAGAAAAGTCGGATCACCCAAACCTTCGATGTAAAGATTGCCGTCCTTCCGCTCGTAACGAAGCGCAGGAATAGAATCAGTCAAAACTTTCATTGCACTGTACAACGAAAGAATCTTTACATTGGAAGCCGGAGTGAAATATTTTGCACCGTTGTAATCTTCCAAAACTTGTTTGGTTTCAGGGTCATACAAATAAAATCCGGTAAATTGATTTTTATAAAAATCCGCTTCCAAATGACTTTTTACCCAAGTCGATTGGGATTGTCCAAAAATCGGAAGAAATAAACAAAAAATCAAAATTCTGAAAATCATATATTTAGGTGTTTTTGTTAATATGTAATTGAGAAACGGGAATCGAGATAGAAATGTTGTTCTTTCCTAAAATATCAATCGATTTCTTGTATAATTTAAAGTAGGTATCCCAATAATCTCCGCTATTCACAAAGGCCCGAACCGCTAAATTAATTCGTAAATCTGAAAAACTTAAAACTTCAACCGTTATTTCTTTGTCTTTGAGGATGGTTGGCTCTTCATTAAGCATGGTTTTAAGGGTTTCAATCGTTTTGTCCAAATCTTCACTGTACGGCAAACCAAGGTTGATATCCAGCCTTCGACTCGGTTTTAAAGAGTAATTCTTAATCGGATTATTTAGTAAACTGGAATTGGGTAAAATCACCACTTGCTGACTTGAAGTTACAATACTTGTGTAAAGAATACTGATTGATTCTACCGTTCCGCCTTCACCCAATGCTTCTATATAATCCCCAATTTTAAAAGGTTTAAAGAAAATAATCAAAAGTCCACCTGCAAAATTGGCCAAACTTCCTTGCAAAGAAAGTCCAATTCCCGCCGCTAAACCCGCAAGTATGGCCGCAAATGAGGTAACTTTTATGCCTACGGTACTGATGGCCGTAAGAATAACCATTAATTTGAATAAAACATCCAGAACGGGTATTAAGAATTCTTGAATGGTAGGTTCGACATTTCTTTTGGTCATTCGAATCCGTATGAGTCTTTTCAAACGGGCTACAAGCCAAAATCCAAAAGTAAGTACAATTATGGCAACGATTAATTGAAGCCCTAATCGAATACCTTCTTCAATCATCCATTCAAACTTTCCTAGATCCATAAATAAATTTTGTGCAAAATTAAAGCATAGCTTGGTACTAAACGAATTTATAGTCTTTTTTAAGAAATGTTTAAACATTGATAGATTTAAAATTTCGCGTAGGGAGAGGTCTGCATACGTTCATCAAGTTTTTTTTATGCAGAGTGCGCATGATTTTCAGAGATTTTTATGTAGAAAGTCAATAGAAAGTTCTTAGAATTAGAAACATCTTTATCTTTGTAGCAATGAAATTCGAAATTCTGGGTAAAGACACCCAATCCAAAGCAAGAGCTGGAGAGATTACAACCGCTCATGGAGTAATCCAAACTCCTATTTTTATGCCCGTGGGAACGGTTGCAAGTGTGAAATCCGTGCATCAACGGGAACTCAAAGAAGACATCAAAGCTCAAGTTATTTTGGGAAATACCTATCATTTGTATTTACGTCCGGGAACGGAAATTCTCAATAAAGTGGGCGGATTGCATAAATTCATGAATTGGGATCGACCGGTTTTAACCGATAGCGGTGGCTTTCAAGTCTATTCTTTAGCCACAAGTCGTAAAAAATCCGAAGAAGGTGTTCGATTTAAATCCCATATCGATGGTTCTTACCACATGTTCACTCCCGAAAAATCGATGGAAATCCAACGCCATATCGGGGGGGATATTATTATGGCATTTGATGAATTAATTGGAATTCCCGCTCGATTTGGCGATGCGAGGAGAGCGATGAACGTAACGCATCGTTGGTTAGAACGTTGCCGAACGTGGCTAAATGAAAATCCTGAATTGTATGGCTATGAGCAAACGTTATATCCGATAGTTCAAGGTTGTTCTTTTCCCGAATTACGCAAAGATTCCGCAAAATATATTGCAGATTTTGGTGCAGAAGGAAATGCAATCGGTGGATTGAGTGTGGGCGAACCGGAGGATGTGATGTATGAAATTACCGATTTGGTGACGGATATTTTACCTCAGGAAAAACCGAGGTATTTGATGGGCGTGGGAACACCCTGGAATTTGATTGAGTGCATCGCTTTGGGTGTAGATCAATTTGACTGTGTGCTTCCCACCCGAAATGCACGAAATGGAATGTTGTTTACGTGGAATGGAGTGATGAATATGAAAAACGCCAAATGGAAAGAGGACTTTTCTGCTTTGGATGAATTGGGAACCAGTTTTGTCGATGTGGAATATTCAAAAGCCTATGTGCGTCATTTGTTTGTTGCCAATGAATTTTTAGGAAAACAAATCGCTTCGATTCATAACTTGGCATTTTATTTAGATTTGGTACAAACCGCAAGAAAGCATATTTTAGAGGGCGATTTCACGGAATGGAAAAATCAAGTCCTACCTCGATTAAAACAACGATTGTAATTGAAAATATTTGATAAGTATATTGTAAAAAACTTTGTGACCACCTTTTTCTTTATGGTGATCTTACTTTCGACCATTGCGGTGGTCATTGACTTGAGTCAAAAGTTAGGTCGGATTGAGGACAACGGTTCAACGCCTATGGCGGCACTTATTCATTTTTATCCGTTTTGGGCCGTTTGGTTGGTCAATACATTTTTACCGGTCGCTGTTTTTATTTCAGTTATTTATTTCACTTCGAGATTGACGATGCAAACCGAGATTGTAGCAGCGCAAGCGGGTGGAATTAGTTTTCATAGAATTACAAAACCCTATTTATGGGTGGCTGCAATTATTGCACTTACCGCTTTGTTTGTCAATAATTTCGCACTGCCTTGGGCGAACATTAAAAAGAATAAATACCAATACGAATATCTTTTAAGTAATTCCAAGAATAGGGAATATTACGAACGCCAAAAGATTTCTTCCCAGATTGCACCCGATGAGTTTATTTTCGCCCTCAATTACGACCGAATTCAAAAAAGAGGAAATAGCTTTGTGTATCAAGAGTTTGACAAAGAGAAATTGGTATATCAAATTTCAGCTTCTTCCTTTAAATGGGATTCCAACGATTCGGTTTATCAACTTCAAAACGCTTACATCCGACGCGTGAAATCAGACTTTATAGATAGTTTGGGTTATCAATCCAAGTTGGAAAGGACTTTCCGCGCGACACCCGACGAGATTTTACCCGAAGGATATGTAGCCGAAACCATGAATTCCATTGAATTAAGTCAGTTTATTGAAAAACAACGATTTAAAGGGTCAGCGAGTATCAATGCCTATTTGAATGAATTTCATCAACGTAATAGTTCTACTTTTTCGGCATTTATTCTAACGGTTTTAGCGCTTTCCATTTCCTCTCAGAAAAAAAGAGGAGGACTTGGATTGAATTTAGCGATGGGTGTTTTGATGGCATTTATTTACATCTTCCTGAACCAAATCTCCTTAACTTATTCCTCCCAAGGTTACGTTTCCCCTTTTGTTGCCGCCTGGGGACCCAATGTACTCTTTGGAATTATCACTGCCTTTTTCTACATCAAACGTTCTCGACAATAATATTCTTACTGTCTGTATCTTTCAAAATGCGCTTTTTCCAAAATTTCTCGGTGATCGGGATGGGCAATGCGATCATTATTTTTTATAAATAGCTAAGATTCATTCTATTTCCATCAAAAACAATTTATATTTAATAACTCGTTATTATATCAAATTTAAGATTCAATGACTAAATCAACATTTCTAAAAACAGTTTATAAAGCTGCTGTTTTTTACTCAATAATAAGATTTTTGATCTTAATTGTATTTAGAAAAGCCGATTTATATGATTTCTTGTATTTCCATTATTCAAATGATTTTGCTTGGTTTTTTTTAACCATCCTCCTCCCTTTGCCGATTTCCATTTTCATTGCGCAAAAATTAAAATCTAAACTTTTAGCTACGTTGGGAAAAGTTTTTCTCCCATCTTTATTCTTATTGACTATTGTAGGCCTTGGATTTAATAAAAGTTATTGGGGATATTTTATAAAAAGACCGTCTATTTTTTATGAACTAAAAGATGCTACAGAAATTCTTTCCATTACAAAAGCTACTAAAGTATACAATAACATAGATTTCGAGATCTCAAAAGACACCACTCACTATTACCCAAACAACTATTCATTAGATCTGTATTATAGTGGTTTCGAAAGACCATATAGACTATTTAGCTAATTGGGACAGCGTGGAAATCTTTCCTCCTTTAAAGAAATAGCAAAAAACCCCAACCTTAAAATAACAGAAGATGAATTAAAACAATTGCAAGGTTTGATCTTGAATTCTAATTTTTTAGAAAAGCCTGAAGAAGGTTATGAAGAATTTGGTAATTCATTCAATATTCAAATACTTGAATTCACTACAAGCAAAGAGAGAAGCTACTTGCTTAGCAGAACGATTGAGGATAGAAACAAGCCACTTTTTGATTTTGATAAAAAATACTTTTTAATTTCGATAAATACTGGACAATTAAGCAATGACCACTTATCATTTTATGAGTTTTTAATTCAAAATAATCAAATCATTAAAAAACAAAAATACTTTTATGATGTAGCTGGAATTGAAGGCTTTGAATATCCTTTGCTTACCCCAATATTTGAAATTGCATTTTTAATTTTATCACTCTTCTTCTTCTTCTTAGGGATTTTTAAGCTGTTTATTAAACTAAAATTCTATATGAAAATTTAAATATTTTATTGTTGCTTAGCTTCCACAAAAAAGCTGTCTGAAATTATATATCGAGACAGCTTCTTCACCAAATATTTAAAAAACCATTATTTAAATCGTTCAAAATGCGCTTTTTCCAAAGCTTCTCTATGGTCAGGATGGGCAATGCTAATCAAAAGTTTCGAGCGTTGTTCCAAATTCTTTCCGTACAAATTCACCGTTCCATATTCTGTTACGATATAATGCGCATGACCGCGTGTCGTTACTACACCCGCACCTTGTTTTAGGAAGGGTGTAATTCTCGAAATGCCTTTGTTGGTCACAGAAGGCATCGCAATGATCGGCTTTCCACCTTCGGATAAAGCTGCACCACGCATGAAATCCATCTGTCCACCAATCCCTGAATATTGATACGTTCCAATCGAATCGGCACAAATTTGCCCCGTCAAATCCACTTCCAATGCACTGTTGATCGCAACTACTTTTGGATTTTCACGGATCACGCCAGAATCATTGACCAAAGCCACATTCATAAAAGACATGCTCGGATTGTCATCCACAAAATCATACACTTTTTGCGTTCCCGCCACAAAAGAAGTCACTGTTTTTCCTTTGAGCACTTTCTTTTTGGAATTATTAATGACACCCGATTCAATCAACGGCACGACGCCATCTGAAAACATTTCGGTATGGATGCCCAAATCTTTGTGACTCGTCAAACAATTCAAAACCGCATCTGGAATCGCACCAATTCCGGCTTGTAAAGTAGAACCATCTTCGATCAATTCTGCTACATTTTGTCCAATTTGGTTGATGATGTCATTAGTTTTTCCGCCATAATCCACGACCGGTAAATCTTCTTCATGCCAAACCATGGCAGAGAATTTCGAATGATGAATCGGTGAATCGCCCAAGGTTCTCGGCATTTTGGGATTGACTTGTGCAATCACTGTTTTGGCATTTCTTACCGCAGACCAAGCCGCATCCACCGAAGTGCCTAAACTACAAAAGCCATGTTTGTCAGGCGGAGAAACATGCACTATCGCTACGTCCAACGGCAAATAACCGCCACTGAACAATAGAGGGATTTCACTCAAAAAAATAGGCACATAACGCCCTTTGGAACTGTTGGCCCATTCGCGAATGTTGCTAGAAACAAACAAAGAATTCAAATAAAAACTATCGGTCACGCCTGGTTCTTGCCATTCCAAATCACCAAACATACTGATCGAAACCAATTCTACTTGGTTGATTTCTCCTGCTCTTTTCAACAAAGCGTTCAACAAATAGATTGGGGTAGCTGCACTACCATGTGCAAATACGCGGTTTCCGCTTTGGATGAGTTTGACTGCTTCTTCCGCATTCGTATACTTCATTTCATTCATCTTACTAAATAATATAGATCGACTTTTTTGTTTGTCAAATAAATTAATCAACAAATGTCTCTAAAAATTGTAAATTTGCAACTTTAAAAATCAATTTAAAATGATCAACATCACACTTCCAGATGGAAACGTCAAACAATTTGAAAGCGGAGTTAGTCCAATCGCAGTTGCAGCAAGCATTAGCGAGGGATTGGCCAGAAATGTAATTTCTGCCTTAGTCAATGGGGAACAAGTCGAAATAACGACCGAAATCACCCAAGATGCCACCGTTCAGTTGTTGACCTGGAATGATGAGTTGGGTAAAAAAGCCTTTTGGCATTCTTCTGCGCATTTGTTGGCACAAGCGATCATGGAGTTTTATTCTGACGCCAAACTAACAATTGGCCCCGCAATTGACAATGGTTTTTACTATGATGTCGATTTTGGTGAGGCAACTTTTTCGGACAAAGATTTTGATAAAATCGAAAAGAAAATGTTGGAAAATGCCCGCAAAAAGGCGGAATTTAAATTGTATGCCGTTTCCAAAGCCGATGCTTTGAAAGAATATGCGGACAATGCATACAAAACAGAATTGATCGAAAATTTAGAAGACGGACAAATTACTTTTTGTACGCACGACGATTTTACCGATTTGTGTCGGGGAGGACATATTCCCAACACCGGCATTGTCAAAGCAGTGAAAATTCTGAATGCGGCTGGTGCTTATTGGCGCGGTGATGAGAAAAATAAACAGTTGACTCGGGTCTATGGAATTTCTTTTCCCAAACAAAAGGATTTGACTGAATATTTGGAATTGCTCGAAGAAGCCAAAAAGCGCGACCATAGAAAATTAGGAAAAGAATTGGGCTTCTTTACTTTTTCAGAAAAAGTAGGACAAGGATTGCCTTTGTGGTTGCCAAAAGGCGCGGCTTTGCGCAAAAAGTTGGAGAATTTCTTGAGCAAGGCACAACAAAAAGCAGGCTATGAAACGGTGATTACACCGCACATTGGCCACAAAGATTTGTACGTGACTTCTGGTCATTATGCCAAATATGGCGAAGATTCCTTTCAACCGATTCACACGCCCAACGAAGGCGAAGAGTTTTTGTTGAAACCCATGAACTGTCCACACCACTGTGAAATCTACAAATCAGCCCAATGGTCTTACCGTGATTTGCCGAAACGCTACGCGGAGTTTGGAACGGTTTACCGTTATGAACAAAGTGGAGAATTGCATGGATTGACTCGTGTGCGTGGATTTACACAAGATGATGCGCATATTTTCTGTACGCCAGATCAATTGTTGGAAGAGTTCAAAAATGTGATCGATTTGGTGTTGTATGTTTTCAGTTCTTTAGGATTTGAAGATTTTGTGACCCAAGTTTCTTTGCGCGATCCCAACAACAAAGAAAAATACATCGGTTCAGATGAAAATTGGGAAAAAGCAGAAAAAGCCATCATACAAGCAGCAGAAGAAAAGAATTTAAAAACAGTGATCGAATACGGAGAAGCGGCTTTCTATGGACCGAAATTGGATTTCATGGTGAAGGATGCTTTGGGTAGAAAATGGCAATTGGGGACCATCCAAGTAGATTACAATTTGCCCGAACGATTTGAATTAACTTACATTGGCTCAGACAATCAGGCCCATACACCGGTGATGATTCACCGTGCACCTTTTGGTTCGATGGAGCGTTTTGTTGCAATTTTATTGGAACATACGGCAGGAAATTTCCCTTTATGGTTGTCGCCTGAACCTTTCATTGTCTTACCAATCAGTGAGAAATATGAAGAATATGGAAAAAAAGTTTCTAAGTTATTAGAAAATCACGATATTCGCGGACTAATTGATAATCGCAACGAAAAGACAGGCAAGAAGATACGGGATGCAGAATTGAAGAAAATCCCATATATGCTGATTGTTGGTGAGAAAGAAGCAGAAAATGGAACGGTTTCTGTACGTAAACATGGCGAAGGAGACTTAGGTGAAATGACCTTGGAAGAATTCAAAGAGAAGATTATCAAAGAAATAGAAATTAATTAAAATTATATAAACTATCGCAATTAGAAGAAAAGGTGGCGGCCGTAGACCGCTACGAGTGATCAAAGAAGATCAGCACAAGATAAACGAAAAAATTACCGTACCTGAAATTCGGGTAGTTGGTGAAGGAATCGAGCCTGGGATTTATCCAACGTCAAAAGCATTGGAAATGGCCAAAGAGGCGGACTTGGATTTGGTTATGATAACCGAAAAGGCAGTTCCACCCGTTTGTCGTATAGTGGATTATAAAAAATTCCTCTACGAACAAAAGAAGAAAGAAAAGGAACTGAAAGCAAAACAGCAGAAGGTTGTAATCAAAGAAATTCGTTTTGGACCCCAAACCGATGAACACGATTACGAATTCAAAAAACGGCATGCACGTAGCTTTTTGGAAGAAGGTTCTAAGCTGAAAGCCTATGTTTTCTTCAAAGGAAGATCTATCATCTTTAAAGATCAAGGTGAAATTCTTTTGTTGAAATTGGCGACAGAATTAGATGATATAGGAAAAGTGGAGCAATTACCGAAATTAGAAGGTAAGCGAATGATTATGATGATGGCTCCTCGAAAATAAAATTTTAAGTAGACTACTTAGAATAATAATAAGACAAACGTTTTAAAATAAACATACAATTATGCCGAAATTAAAAACTAAATCAGGGGCTAAAAAGCGATTTAAACTTACCGGAACTGGTAAGATTAAAAGAAAATCTGCTTACAAAAGCCACATTTTAACAAAGAAGACAACAAAACAAAAGCGTAGATTAACAGGTACAACATTGGTTCACAAAGCTGATGAAGGAAGTGTTAAATTGCAATTGAGATTAAAATAATTTAATCTCCGGTTTTATTAATTCATTATTTATTAACCCTGTACCGGTGCCTTTCAAGTGGTTGTAACAAACCCGCCCGTTACAAAAAAAATTAAAAATTATGCCAAGATCAGTAAATTCAGTAGCGTCAAGAGCGCGTAGAAAAAAGTTGATGAAGTTAGCCAAAGGCTACTTCGGACGTAGAAAGAATGTATGGACTGTCGCTAAAAACGCAGTTGAAAAAGGAATGGTTTATGCATACCGTGACCGTCGTGTTAAAAAGAGAAACTTCCGTTCTTTGTGGATTCAAAGAATTAATGCGGGAGCTAGACTTCATGGAATGTCTTATTCACAATTTATGGGTGCTTCTAAAAAAGCCGGAATCGATTTGAACCGTAAAGTTCTTGCCGATTTAGCAATGAATCATCCCGATGCTTTTAAAGCAGTTGTTGAAAAAGTAAAATAAATTAATCGATATAAAACGTTTGTAGAATCCCGCTCGAAAGAGTGGGATTTTTTTATGGATGAATTTTGGAAGGGGTATGAAATGAATTTCTCAGGAATTATCACCTAAATCTCTTGTCAAAATGAAGCGGCTCTTTCGAAATGACTTTGATCTTTTTTGAATCCGGATGGTTGGGATTGATTAAGTAATTATATTCCGGTGGAACTATGCTGCTCGGCACTTTGAGAACCGCAGCGTCGTTGGAATGCACAAAATCATCACCTATATATTGGGTAACGAGTGAAGGTGGTTTCGCATCCCATTCTAAGGGCAAATCCTTAAATTTTAATTCCAATATCTCCACGTCTTCTGGAATATCAATTTCCACATAATACCGATCGGTAGGCAAATCCTCACTTATGTCCAAATGAACCGAAACCTCTAATGTCGCAAGTGCACGTGATTCAGAAGTATAAACCAAATACGTATTTCTACTATTCCATCGAAAACCTTCTGACATAGCTGAACCAATTCCTTTCAAAGTGCCATTTAGATACTTTTCTCTTTCAATTCTGAAAACGCGCATTAGGCTAGGTTTCCGTGTTCAAGTCTATTGAGACTATTTCTAACTTCTTGAATGCCGGTTAATGAGTCAAATAAGCTTACTGGGGTGACGTTTCCTAGGGAGATGTTTGGTTTTTTTAACCAACGCTGGAATTTTTCTTTTTCGTTGTTGAATACGTCTAATCCAAAATCAAGAAGTTCGGATAAAACCAAAAGGATTTCAGTGTCTCTACCTGTTAATAAATCGTTGTCTTTTTTCTTTTTGTTGTAGGTAGTTTGTGGGATACCTAAAAGTTTTAAGATGTCTTTTACAGAAGAAGCTGTGCGGTCACTAATGTATTCAATGGTTCCGTAAGGCAAACCTTGTCTGATGATATCAAGCCTGTCCATGCACGTTGACCAAGTCAAAGCAGCAGATTCTGAAACCATGATGCTGTGCTCTTCTGGGTCAGGTTGACTGTATTTAACACGATGAATACTTGGTTCTGGATTAAATGCTTTGTTTTCTTTTTTTGATTTATCTACACTCATTACAACTGATTTGCTTCAAAGATACAACATATATACTGTTTTTCCAAATCAAATAAGGCACCCAAAATAGGTGCCTTAGTATAAAGATTACTTTTAAAAAGTAAGGGATTATAAAACACCTTTTTGAATTTCAACTACAACTTCTGGATTCAGAAGCGTTGAAGTATCGCCCATATTGGATGTATCATGACTCGCTATTTTCCGAAGAATTCTACGCATAATTTTTCCGCTTCGGGTTTTGGGCAAACTGTTTACAAACTGTATTTTATCCAGTTTCGCAATCGGTCCAATTCGGTCTGTAATCAATTGATTTATTTCTTTCCGCAAATTGGTCTGATCTCGGCCGCTACCTTCTTCTTTTAAGGTTATATATCCATAAAGAGCACTTCCTTTGATATCATGTGGAAAACCAACAATCGCAGATTCAGCAATCGCTGGATGTTCGTTTATAGCATCTTCAATAGGCGCCGTTCCTAGATTATGACCGGAAACAATTACTACATCATCTACACGACCGGTAATTCGGTAATAACCCACTTCATCCCGCAAAGCACCATCGCCCGTGAAATACATTCCTTTATACGTAGAGAAATACGTGTCTTTGAATCGTTGATGGTCGTTGTAAACCGTTCGGGCCATTCCGGGCCACGGATATTCAATACATAATCTTCCATCCACTTGGTTTCCGTGAATTTCACCGCCTTCGGGCTCCATCAAAATGGGCTGAATTCCAGGGATGGGTAAAGTAGCATAGGTTGGTTTGGTCGGTGTAACAAATGGAATTGGTGAAATCATAATTCCACCTGTTTCCGTTTGCCACCACGTATCGACAATGGGGCATCTTTTCTTTCCAATGTGATCGTTGTACCAGTGCCACGCTTCCTCATTAATCGGTTCCCCTACGGATCCTAATACTTTTAAACTCGATAAATCATATTTGTCCACAAAACTTAAGTCTTGTTTTGCCAAAGCGCGAATCGCTGTGGGCGCGGTATAAAACTGATTTACTTTGTGTTTTTCTATCACATTCCAAAATCTACCAAAATCGGGGAAGGATGGAACACCTTCGAACATTAAAGTGGTTGCACCATTGGCAAGCGGACCGTATAAAATATAACTATGTCCCGTAATCCAACCAATATCTGCTGTACACCAAAAAATATCGTCGTTTTTATATTGAAATACATTTTTAAATGTAAAAGCTGTAAAAACCATATAGCCCGCTGTGGTATGAACCATTCCTTTGGGTTTTCCTGTAGAACCCGACGTATAAAGTATGAATAAAGGATCTTCTGCATCCATTTCTTCAGCTTCACATTCAGTCGAAGCGTGCATCAATTCATCGTGCAACCATTTGTCTCTTCCTTCCACCCATTCCACTTTGTCGTGAATTCGTTTAGCAACCAAACAGGTTTTGATATTCGGCGTGTCCAACAAAGCTTCGTCGACTATTTTCTTTAAATCAATGGATTTATCACCGCGATACGAACCGTCGGAAGTCACAATGATTTTACAATCTGAATCATTGATTCGGGATGAAAGTGCTTTGGAAGAAAATCCTGCGAATACGACTGAATGAATCGCTCCAATTCGTGCACACGCCAACATGGTGTATGCTAATTCTGGAATCATCGGTAAATACACACAGACTTTGTCTCCTTTTTTGATGCCGTTGTTTTTTAGGACATTGGCCATTCGATTTACATTTTTGTGTAATTCGTTGTACGAAATATGTTGTGCTTTTTCTTTCGGATCATTGGGTTCAAAGATAATGGCCGTTTTTTCACCTCTCGTTCTTAAATGACGATCAATGCAATTTTCTGTAATATTAAGTTTGGCATTTTTAAACCATTCAACTTTACTTTCTTCTTTATCCCATTCCAAAACCGTATCCCACGGTTTTCTCCAGTGGAAATTATTGGTCGCAATTGTACTCCAAAAATCTTCGGGATCTTCTTTTGAAATCCGATAAACATCAATGTATTTAGCCAAAGAATCAATATTGTAATAACTGTCTGCCAACACTTTGAGCGATGCCGCGATGTCTTTTTTACCTTTGGCAAACGCTCCGATTTTTTCTTCTCTGAATTGTTCAATCAATTCATCCAAAACAAAAGGATCTTCAATGGTTGATGGAATGGTGAAATCTTTTCCATCGATCATTGCACGCATAGTTTTTCGTAGAATTTTCCCCGAACGTGTTTTGGGTAAGCGCTTCACGACAGAAATCGTCTTCAAAACGGCAACAGCACCCACTTTTTCGCGAACCATTTGAACTAACTCAGTTTGTAATTTGAATTTCTCGTAATCCTCTTGTCCAATTTTCAGAACAATCAAAGCATGCGGAACTTGCCCTCGTAAACTATCGTCCACACCCACAACTGCACATTCTGCTACGGCTGGATGCATAGCTACGACTTCTTCCATGGTTGAAGTGGCGAGTCGATGTCCTGCGACATTAATCACATCGTCCACCCGACCGGTTATAAATATATACTCTTCTTCGTCTTTGTATCCGCCATCGCCCGAGAAATAATAACCAGGAAAACGTTGCAAATAGCCTGCTTTGTATCGGTCATTATTTCGCCAAAGTGTAGGCATAAATCCAGGAGGCATAGGTAATTTAACGGCTACATTTCCTTCTTCATTTACTTGAGCAGCATAACCTTCGTCCGTTAAAATATGAATTTGATAGCCTGGAACCGCTTTTCCAGAAGATCCTACTTTGGTCGGGAACGGATCCATTCCCATAAAATTTGAAACCATCGGCCATCCGGATTCGGTTTGCCACCAATGGTCGATTACGGGAACATTTAGTTTTTCTTCTGCCCATTTTAGGGTTGCTTCATCGCATCTTTCACCGGCTAAAAACAAGGTGCGCATCGATGAAATATCATGGTTTTTAATTAAATCTCCATTTGGATCCTCTCTTTTTATAGCTCTAAATGCAGTGGGAGCAGTAAAAAGTGCATTCACTTTATGTTCTTCAATCACACGCCAAAATGCCGAAGCATCCGGAGTTTTGATAGGTTTTCCTTCGTATAAAATCGTTGTATTTCTATTGATTAACGGACCGTAACAAATGTAGGAATGACCCACAACCCAACCAACATCAGACGCCGCCCAAAAAACATCTCCTTCATTCATTCCGTAAATATGTTTCATCGAAAACTTTAGGGCGGTGGCATAACCTCCTGTGTCACGCAAAACACCTTTTGGTCTTCCTGTGGTTCCCGAAGTATATAAAAAATACGCCGGATGATCGGATGAAACCGGAACGCAATCTGCAGGTTCCACATTTTCAATCAATTCTTCATAATCTACATCGTACTCTTTTTCGGGCTTATCCGCTCCGAGTTGACGGTTGTAAACAATTACTTTTTCGGGTTTGAACGAAGAAAGAGAAATCGCTTCATCCACCATCGGCTTGTAAGGAATAATTCGGTCGATTTCAATTCCAGAAGTTGCTGTAATCAATACTTTCGGCTGTGCATCTTCAATTCGAACGGCCAATTCATTGGGAGCAAATCCACCAAAAACGACGGAATGTATGGCTCCAATTCGTGTACATGCCAGCATACTAAAAATCGCGTGCGGAATCATGGGCATATAAATAATCACGGTATCTCCTTTCTGCACGCCCAATTTTCGTAGACCTCCTGCGATTTTTTCAATGTTCATTTTCATCTCATTGTAGGTATACGGAATGGTGTGATGACGGACTGCGGAGTCATAAATCATCGCCACTTCATCGCCATATCCCTCTTCGATATGCTTGTCCACGGCGAGATAGCACAAGTTGGTTTCGCCATCGGGAAACCAATGATAAATTCCTTCTTCGTCTTGTGTTACCGCAGTTTTTGGTTCTTTAAACCATTTGAGTTCTTTTGCTTGTTCCAGCCAAAATTCATCGGGATTTTGGATGCTTTTGTCGTACGTTTCTTGGTATCTCATGATGTGTGATTAAGCAGTTTTATGCAAGGATATTCAATTTGAATGAATTGTTTTTCAGAATAATTAATACATTTTCGAGACTCATTAATTTGATTAAATGTATCAAATTCGCACTACAAATCAAAATTTAATAGACGATTTAGCGTTAATTTAGGGAACTGATTTTTAAATGAATAGTTTAAGGATTAAAATTTATACTTTCTAATCTATTTTCAAAATTAAGTACTTAAATTGGTACAAGCTTTTATTCAAAACAAATGGATCTTAAAACAAGTGAGCCTTTTTGGTTGGTGAAAAATGGATTGTTACATTCTTATCCTTCGTTACGAAAAAACATAAAAACCGATATTCTTATTGTAGGTGCCGGCATTACAGGAGCTTTGATGGCGAATAAATGCATGGAAAATGGATATAAAACTACCCTCATTGATCGGAGAGAAATAGCCAATGGAAGCACCTCAGCAACCACTTCTATGCTGCAGTATGAGATTGACGTACCACTTTGTGAATTGAATGAACTCATCGGAAAAAACGCAGCCGAGGCCAATTATTGGGCAGGACATGATGCCATTGACGAAATGGGAGAAATCATTCAAAAGATTCAGTCAGACTGTGGTTTTGAACGAAAGGAATCCTTGTATTATGCAGCTTTTAAAAAAGATGTTCCTGCATTAAAAAAAGAATTTGAAGCTCGAAAAAATTGTGGCTTGGAGGTGAAATGGCTTTCTAGTGCGGAAATAGAATCAAAATACCAATTGAAAGGTTCGTTTGGCGGGATTTTATCCAAACAAGGAGCGAGTATAGATGCATTCCGATTAACCCATGATCTGATGGCATACAATCACAAAAGAGGTTTGGAAATTTATGATAAAATGGAAATCACCTCCACCGAATATTCGAAGAATAAAGTAATTGTAACTACTGAATATGGAAACACAATTACCGCTAAAAAAGTAATTTATTGCAACGGATATGAAAGTACAGAAATGATTATAGAGAACTTTGTGAACTTACTTTCGACCTATGCCATTGTGGGTGAATGCAACTCAGAAGATCAATCGCATTTGAATGATACTTTATTTTGGAATACAGCTGAACCCTATATTTATATGCGTACGACCGCAGACAATCGTTTATTGATTGGTGGAGAAGATGAAGAATTCATTGCGAAAGACATTCGGGATGCAGTGCTCAGTGAAAAAACGAAAAAGTTAGAGAAAACCCTTCAAAAGATTTTACCGAATTATAATTTCCGAACGGATTTCAGTTGGGCAGGAACGTTTGGTGAAACCAAAGATGGATTGCCTTATATAGGTGAACATCCTGATTTTAAAAACTCTTATTTCTTGTTGGGATTTGGAGGAAATGGAATTACATTTTCGGTCATTGGTACAAATGTGATTTCGGATATGCTTTTGGAAAAACAGCATCCATTGGCACAGTATTATAGATTTGGACGTTGAAATTGTTTATCGGAAAGGACAGAGTCTGATGTTAAAATTCAAATTTATTGCAATCTTAAAAATTCGATGTCTTTTTTCTGACAAGCTTTAAAGTAAACCCAAACATTCAATTCCGAGCCCTCGCGTTTAAAGTAGATTCTTGCATTGTCCTTTTGCCTTGTATTAAAGGAGATTTCAAACCATTTGGTTAAATAATGTATTTTCTTGCCCCTTGATAAAGGATCCAATAAAGTTCTTGAATCTTTTTTAACGCAGTTTTATAATCACTTATTTCAATTTTTAAATCATCCAATGAATCCCGAATGAAGATAACTTCGGGTAAGAAAATAGCTGTCATTTTCTCAAATTGATGGATATAAACACCCTCTCTTTTACCAAAGTTCTCTAAAGATTTTTAAGAGTTTCAGAACAGTTTAGTAAAAAATACAGATTACTGTTGAAACTAAGTTCAAAAGCAGAATCGATTTCCTTTGATTTATCTCGTTTTACTTGGAACAGGAAGAGAATTCTTAACTCCGTACAATTCGTTTTTCAAATTGGATTGGATAGTGACTTTAATCCAACATTCTCAATTTCTTTTGAGTATGTGAATTGCGTATTTCCATTGCTGTCTTTTTCAACCGTATTACCCCAAGGATCGGTGGAATAAGTGATTTGTGCGAAATTGAAAGTTGCTACGAAAGCAAAAGCGAAAAATAGAAGTTGTTTTTTCATGGTTTAGGGTTTTAGTTTTTTTTAATAATCCAAATATCCTGTGGAAAGCTTTTTCCATCCTTTGGTTTTCTATCAATATGTTCCAAGATTTCCACATTTTTGAAAAGTTTTTTCATGAATTCAGGTGGATGAAATGCGGAATAAGTTCGATGGCCTTCTTTTACATTTCCGCGAACGACCAATTCATTTTCATTGTATTTTTTCAATTCTGAATCCGTCATTTTCACTTTGAAATTATCTCCTTGGGTTGATAAAAGCATAATTCCATTGGGTTTTAAAATTCGATATAACTCATTGTACCAATCATAATGCATTTGTTCTGAAAGATGAGTGAAAATAGAAAGACCATAAATCACATCCATTGAATTGTCCTCATACGGCAATTCAGCGATTAATGAATTCTTATTGAATTGAATATCAGGCAGGTTTTCTGAACACCATGCAATCGATTTTTCGTTATAATCGGTTCCAAAAAATGCACAACCATTTCCAATTTCTTCTGGAAAATGGCGAATAATACGACCAGGCCCACATCCCCAATCCAATATTCGTTTGTTTTTTAAATCAATATGTCGTCTAAAATGATCTGCAATTGATTTTGCAGATTCCTTACTTTCGGTATAATATTTATGATAATTCATCTGAAAAGATTCATAAATAAGATAATCAGGCGGTAATTTTACTTCGGGATTCTTGGATTTAAATTCCTTGTTAATCTTTCGATTTTTAAATTTTTGAATGTAAAACCTCCCCCAATCCGTGAAGTAAATCAATCTTAGACTTCGTAATAAATTAGATATTTGTCCTCTTTTCATGTTTTAATATAAATCTGAGTTTTATGAACATCGATTGAGCGTGCGGAAATTTTAGTTTACGCATCTTTAAGATTCAACTAAAGTAGGAAAGTTATTTTATATAAACCCATTTATTCAAGGTCCTTGTTTCTTACCAAATCAATGATTCTATTAAATAAGCATACAGAAATTATATACAAATAGTAGTAAGTATTTGTATAGTTAATTTTGAAAAAAATCAAGATTCTTTTGAATGGAATTTGTTATTGGTATGAAACTTGAATTTAGGTTACACGAACGACTAAATTTTAATTTAGTAAAAATTCAAAAAGATGAAAGTATTAAAATTAGCCCTCCTTAGTTTTGCGTTTTTTACTGCTACACAGTCACAAGCTCAGATTGCTGTAAATGTGAATTTAGGAACTCCGCCTGCTTGGGCGCACGGAAATGTAATTGCCACTCAATACTATTACTTGCCGGAAATTGACGCGTATTACGATGTGCCGTCTGAACGATTTATTTATATTAAAAATGGAAAGTGGGTTAAATCAAAAAAACTTCCCAAAAAATACAGCAATTACAATTTAAAAAAAGGTAGAATCATTTATTTAAGTGATTACAAAGGAAATGCTCCTTATAAATACCATAAAAAACACAAAGAAAAATACGTAATTGTTGGTCCGAATTCAAATAAAGTGATTCATGTGAAGACCCAACCCCACAAAAATAAACACAAGAATAAAGCTCATAAAAAGCGTTTAAAAGATTAGTCATTTTATTATAAATCCCACTTATATCTTTCAGTGGGATTTTTTTGTAAAATAAATTAGACTCGATTTTCCATTCTTATAATTTTAGAAAGAAACACAAAAATATTCCATCTGAAAATAATATCTTTGATTTACAAGAAGAGAATCGGGTTAGACATACATTTCAATTCACTTTTTCTATATTTTATATTTATGAAGAACCTTTTGAAACTCACCTCCATTGGCATTGTTGCAGGGATTGTATTGATGCTTATTTTAAAAGTAGTTCTATTATTAACAGGAAACACGGCGTATGTTTTACTATTCAACTTTGATTATGTGCCCCTTATCAATACCTTAAAACCGGTTTGTTTTTTTGGATATGTTTTTCATTTTGTTACGTGCATAGTGAGTGTAATTGCACTTTTCTACATTTTAAAAACCTGGGATTTACAAAATTCGATGTTGCCGTATGTTGTGGTTTATACCGTTGGAGGTGGCGCTTTGTTTTTTCTAACCGCTTTATCTAAGCAACCGCCAGCCGCTAACGATTTCATGGCATGGACATATTGGACTTTTGCACATGCGGTGTATGGATATGTAGTGGCAGTTTTGGTGAAGAAATGGGTTTGAGAATCTTTTTTGTTTCCCATTCCAGCTGATTATAAATTTCTCAAAGCATTTAAATTCGTCCGATTATTTTGCAATCCTTCCCTGATTTCGGGTAAAAAGAAATCCTGGGAACAACTGTATTCACTTTCAATCACCCCTTAATTTACCTTTCAAATTGATTTTATTCGTATTTGTTCTCTGACTTCAAATTTTTAGTTGAAATCAAAAGGACAGAACTCCCTCAAAAGATGCACTGTAAGTTCGTCTTTTTTGGAATTTTGAAATTTTTTAAGATTAATTTACGAATAGTTTGGTATCGTATCTTATTTGTATTTAACGTTTTACTTACGCTAAAGAATGTTCTTAACTCTTCCTACCTGTCCGTCTTCCAATCGAACTTTGATACCGTGGTGATGTTTCGGAGATTTTGTAAGAATGTCTTTTACAACGCCTTCGGTCAATACGCCTGTTCGTTGGTCTTCTTTCAGCACTATTTCCACCGTGTCTCCAATGGAAATATCAGCTCTTATTGTTCCATTCATACCGTAACTTCAATTCGTTGACCGTTAAATTCGGCGGTATCACCCGCACGCATTTTCTTGCGTTTCTGGAATTCCACTTGGTCATTTACTTTCACCAATCCTTCTTGGATTACTACATGAGCTTCTCCACCTGAGCCTACCAGTCGCATTAACTTGAGGAGTTTATCGAGTGTTATAAATTCATTATCATGAGTAAGTGTGAACGTATGTTTCGTCATGGAATCTAAAATTAATTTGCAAATATAGCCGTTCTATTAGGGATGACTTTTATATTTGATCTGATTTTTTGAAAAACATTCCTTAATTTTTATGGAGTGTCAAATGACTATCCATAATAAAAATCGATAAATGGCATTGCAAATAAAAGTGTGTCTATCTTTGTAAAAAATAATTAAATGGCCAAACCCCTCTCCGAATTAGGAATTAATTCACAAATTCAGCAAGCTTTAAACGATTTAAAAATAACGGAAGCGACCGATATTCAAGAAATGGTAATTCCATACCTTTTGAATAATACCGAAGATTTGGTTGTGCTTGCTAAAACCGGAACGGGAAAAACAGCCGCTTTTGGTCTTCCTTTGGTACAATTGGTAAATGCCGAAGAAAAGAATGTACAAACCTTAATTTTAACACCTACGCGAGAGTTAAGCCAACAAATTTACAACAACCTTATTTCTTATGCGACTCATCTTCCTGACGTGTCTATTGTTTTAATAACAGGGGGAGCGACCGTGAAAGCGCAAGTGGAACAATTGAAATCGACGGCGCATATCATTGTGGCAACGCCGGGACGATTTCTGGATTTGTTGGAAAAAGAAGCTTTAAGTATAAAAAACCTAAAAAATCTCGTATTAGATGAAGCAGATGAAATGTTCCTTGCATTGAAAGCCGATTTAATTCCGATTTTAAATCGTTTGCCTACAAAATGCCGAACATTTTTATTCAGCGCAACGATGCCCGGTGAACTGAAAAATTTGGTTCATAATTATATGTCCCAAAATGTGCTTTACATCAGTTCCGATATGGAAAAGATAGGCCATACAGGAATTGATCATCAATATACCGTCGTTGAACCGATTGAGAAATTGGATGTTCTATTGCATTTTCTGAGTACGCAAGAAGGGGAACGTGGAATCATTTTTTGTAAAACAAAGGCAGCAGTCAATAAATTAGCCAAAAATTTAGCGATTCGCAAAATTTCATCAGGCGCACTACACGGTAGTTTGACCCAAACCATTCGGGATCGAATGATGAATCAATTTCGGGATGGAAATATTGATATTCTTGTTGCAACGGATTTGGTTGCGCGAGGGATTGATGTCAAAGAATTGGCTTTTATTGTGAATTATCACCTTCCTGATACCTATGAAGCCTATGTTCACCGAAGTGGTCGAACGGGCAGAGCAGGCGCAAAAGGTCTTTCAATGACAATTATTCAAGAAGAAGAAATGGGAGAAATTGCTGAATTTAGTGAAGAATTAGGAATTCATTTCCAAAAAGTAGAAAAAGCAAATTCAGAAGAAATAGAATCAAACAATGCAGCCGTTTGGGCACGAAAAATTTTCAAAACAAAACCGAATCGCCAGATTCCTGAAGAGGTGAGAGCGCAGGTTAAAACAATCTTTCATCATTTAACCAAGGAAGAGTTGATGGATAAAATACTCACCAATTATTGGGCACAGTCTGTCAAAGAAGGGGAGCAACTTGTAACAATTAAAAAGTCAAAAAAACAAAAATAAGATGGCAAACGATCGAAAAACGCAGCAAGACATTTTAGATAAACTCCAAATTGAGAAGTTGAATCCAATGCAGGAGGATGCCATTGATGTAATTGAAAAAACAGAAAATACCATCGTCCTTTCGCCAACAGGAACGGGAAAAACATTGGCTTTTTTACTTCCTTTGTTCGAACTGCTTGATCCAACGACCGAAGGAATTCAAGCACTTATTGTCGTTCCGACTCGGGAATTAGCTATTCAAATAGAACAAGTTTTCCGACATATGGGAACGGGTTTCAAATTGAATGCTGTTTATGGAGGACGCTCAAAATCAAAAGATAAGATTGAATTGAAACATACACCCACGATTTTGATTGGTACACCCGGACGAATCTTGGACCACTTTACGGATGAAAGAATGGATACTGAGTCCATCAAATATTTAATTCTGGATGAATTTGATAAGATTTTAGAAATCGGATTTGAAGATGAATTGAGTCAAATCATTGAGTTTTTACCGAATTTGGAGAAGCGAGTTTTAACTTCTGCAACCTCAAGTATACAAGTGCCGGGCTTTGTGAATTTTAAAAATCCAACCACCTTAAATTATCTGAAAGATGCCGTGAATACGAATTTAACGCTCAAAGTGGTAGAAACCTCTGAAAATGAACGATTGCAAACTTTGGTGAGTTTGCTGAAACACATCGGAAATCAAAATGGAATTATATTCTGTAATCTGAAGGCAAGTATTGATCAAGTGAGTTCGTATCTTGAGGATAACCACATTGAACACAGTTGTTTTTTCGGAGGAATGGAACAAAAGAACCGGGAACGAGCCTTGATTAGATTTAGAAATGGAAGTACTCAGGTTTTGGTAGCCACCGATTTAGCTGCTCGTGGACTGGATATTCCGGAATTAAATTATATCATTCATTATGAAACACCGTATTCGTACGAAGAATTTACGCACAGAAACGGACGTACAGCGAGAGTTTCCGCCAAAGGAACCGCTTATATCATCCAAAATAAGGACAAATATTTGCCTTCCTTTATCAAGGATGCAGAACCCATGGGAAAACTAAAAACCGCAGGTATTGCAAAACCTATTTTTACAACTTTATTTATTTCTGGTGGACGAAAAGACAAAATTTCCAAAGGGGATATCGCCGGTGTTTTTATGAAAATCGGTGGATTGTCCCATGAAGAGTTGGGTTTAATTGAACTCAAACAAGATTGTGCTTTCGTTGCCGTTCCTACCAAGAAAGTAGATCAGTTGGTATCAACACTCAATAATACGCATCTGAAAAAGAAGAAAATTCGGGTCTATATTTTGTAAATGGATCATGAAAATTCCACTCCATTCTTACTATAATCTAAAGAGAGGGATCGGATTCATTTTTTTAGAAAACATTTATTCAGGCTAAATAGGTTTTTTGATTCAATTATTTTACTGATTTAGAGGTATTTAAGTGTATTAATATATTTTTAGGGTTAACCCCTAGAATCGCATGGTGTAGAATTTTCATTTTTGTAGTCCAAAGAATAGATAATTACAAATGAGAAAATCACTTCTTACACTACTTGCGCTAATGCTTGCTTTTTTATTCGTTTCCGCACAAACGTCTATTAAATTGCCTTACTCCAAAAGTAAGGAGTTAAATAATGGGAAATCAGAGAAAGGGTCCTTCGCAAATGGTAAGCATGACAAAGTAAATTTAGAAATGTATTTCATGGAATTGGATCAAGAAACTTTGTATGATATCAAAACCAATTCTCCCGATACGAAAACCGAACAAAATGATTTATATAATAGAAACAGAGTAGCGGAAAGTAATTATATAATCAGTTGGGTCCTTGCCTTCAATGAAACAGGGAGTTTTGCAAAGTATAATGGCTATTTACAAGCCCTAAAAATTAATTAATATGTGAAGTGTGTACGTATGTAAGGATTTCTAAGCTAACCTATTACCCAATCTTAAATTAACCTAACCTCAAAAAATGAAATCCTTATATACTACCCATTTTTCTTGTTTTCACATTCACCATTCGACGTTATTATAAATTTAAATCTTTTTAATGATTAAAATTATTTTATCCACCTTAATTGGTTTGCTGTTAATTTTCTCTTTTTCAGAAACACAGCTAGAAGTGAATCAGGAAGCACAAAACAAGTTCAGAAGATTAGATAGTGAAATGAATTTCCTTTATCTGAAAAAACTCAGAGTAGACCGTTCGGACTTTGCTTTCATCTCCTTGAATTCGGACTCAAACGGAAGATGTCTAATCATTTATTCCTTTCATTCTCATTCTTAGTGAGTTGCTTGATTGGATGGGACGTTCGCAAACATAATTTGAGTTATTGTATGACTTAAAAAACCGCTATATAAATACGCTTTTGGAAGTTTATAATATCATTTGTTCTATATATATTTGAAAAAATCCATTTCTAAAAAGTAATTTTAGGAATCCTTTGAAACCGAGGATTTTCTCAAAATAATAATGACGCTATGAAAAATTTATGTGTACTGTTTATTGCTTTTTTATTTTCTCTTCTCGCTTATAGCTGTGGGAATTCGGTTGAAAAGGAAATTTCGGAAGAGCAAAAAAATAAATTAGACGAATATAGAAGCAATCTTCCTGGTTATTCTTGGTTGGAAAATTCAGATAATTTCACCCATGAATCATTCAAAGACAGTGTTTTTTATTATTTCAATACAAACTTAAATGCGAAAAATTATGAAGATGCAGCGCTATATATTTTAGCGTACACCGAAGTTTTGCGTAATACAATGGTCTATGATAGTCTGTATTATCATGAAAGCGAGAATTTACTTAAAAATCACCAAGATAAATTAAGTGGAGAATCCCGGACGAAGTTAATGTACTATTTAGGAACACAAAGCTATCTAAAGAATAAATTGACGCAAAGTTCCGAATGGTTGAGAAAAGCGATGGCTATTCCTGTAGAATCCAAAGACCACAAACAGATTATAGGATTTTCAAACTTTGCCATTGCCCAGAACTACAGTATGCAACGAGAGTTTGAAAAGGCAGAAGAACACTTGGTCGAAGCCTTACGAATTTTTGTGGAAGTAGGGGATTTAAAAAATCAAGGAACCGTTAATTTGTTACTTTTCAATTTGTATATGCAAAAATCGGCATATAAAGAAGCGGAAGTTTACGTGGAAAGAGGATTGCAAATCGCTAAAGAACAAAAAAGCGAATCGCTTATTTTTTCGGCTTATTCCATGTATGTTAACTTAAATGTGGCGAAGACAGATACGCTTCGCGCCATTGCCTACATCGATTCTTTGTCACTTTTAGCAGAAGCTCATCCAACTATTCCCAACTATCACAAAACCATTGCAAATCAACTATTGGCTTTTAAATACATTGCAAAAAGAGAGGAGAAAGAAGCCGTGGAATATTTAAAAAAGGCAAGAGAACTTTCCGATGCGAGTCAAAGTCAGGACCTTCAAATGCGAACTCTTTTCCAAGAATTGATGTTGTGTGAAATCTTTGATAAACCTCTGGAAAATGTGGAAGAAGTAGAAGAATTCTACAATCAAATTGCTGCGAGTGATGAACCCAATCGACAATATATGAGTCAAATGGGTACGGCCTTGTTTAAATTTTATCGAAAAAAAGGCGATTACAATAAGGCAATTTTGTATGCTGATTTTTTAATGGAAGATAAAAACCAAGCATTGGAAGAGGCTGTAAATAGTAGATTGTTCGAATTGGAACAAAAATATCAAGCGGAACAAAAGGAAAAGAAAATATTGCTTCAGGAAAAACAATTGGAGGCACAGAAAAAGTGGATTATTTCACTGGTAGTGGCAGGGGCATTTATATTGTTGCTTCTAACTTTATTAATTGTTTGGAATAAAAACAGAAGCATCTTAAAGGAACAAAAATTGATGGAAAATTTTACTTCCCAACTTTTGACGAAAACAGAAGATGAACGAAAACGAATTGCCTCTGATTTGCACGACAGTGTCAGTAATGAACTTGTAAACCTTCGTTATGAATTGGAAAATCACAGTTTTTTATTCAAAGATAAAATAGATACGATTCTTTCTGAAGTTCGAAATATCAGTAGAAATTTAAGCCCGACTTTGTTTGATAAATTGGGATTGCAACAAAGTGTGGAGCAACTCACCGATCGCGCTCAGAATCAATATAGCTTTTTACTCACATCCGAAATTGATTATAGCGCATCTTTGAGTCCAGAAAAAGAATTGCAGTTGTATCGAATCATTCAGGAAGCTACAACCAACATTATTAAGCACGCCGATGCAATTGCGGGAAAAATTACCATTTGGGAAGATGCTGACTATGTGTTTGTAGAAATAAAAGACAATGGAAAAGGTTTTGATGCTGATAAAATGTTGGAGTCTGGAAATTGTTTTGGAATTTTAAATATTAAAGAACGTGCCAAATTTATGGGAGGTACAGTTCAGATAAAATCAGATAAAAATGGAACGGAAATTAAAGTTTCCCTACCCAAAAATAAATAAATTATGCACTTTGTAATAGCAGATGATCATCCTCTTTCGATTTTAGGCACACAGGTTTTGCTCGAAGGTATGGGACATGTTGTACTGGGTAGTTTTAACAATGGACGTGCGGCTTTTGAATCCATAAAAAGACTTCGACCTGAATTCGCGATTCTCGATATCAGTATGCCCGAAATGGACGGACTGGAAGTAGCAGAAAATATCCGATTGCACCAACTACCTGTGAAAATTATTTTACTGACTTCGCACAAAGAAAAAAGTATTTTCAAAAAAGCAGAAGAAATCAAAGTCAACGCGTATTTGTTGAAGCAATATGCGCTGGAAGAATTAAAAGATTGCATCAAGCATTTGATAAAAAATGACGTCTATTACAGTCCCAAGATTCGGTTTGAGTTGGAAATAGATGTGGACTATGTCAAAGGAGAAACACTCGGAAAACTGACTTTTTCTGAAAGGAAGATTTTTGAATTGATTGTTGAACAAAAAACGACCAAAGAAATTGCATCGTTGTTGTTTTTGTCCGAAAAAACAGTCGAAGCTCATCGAGCCAGTATGATTCGAAAACTGGAAATAGAACCCGGAAAAAATGCACTTTTGAAATTTGCTGCCAAATTCTACTCGGCGGATTGAGTTTTTAATTTAATAATCCTCTTGAAAAATGAAATGAAGTTTTAACGAAAAGATATATTCTTTCAATGAATACATCTCAATATGTATAAAAAACTCTATGAATAAGAAGAGAAGAATCCATATAAAATCCGTCAGAAAAGGATTTGTATATTATTTCGACTTTTTCTCTCTTTTTTCTGCTTTCTTTTCTTTGGGCGTTTTAGCGGCTTCTTTTTTAACGCTTTTCTGCGTGTTTTTACCTTTTGCCATAACCGTGATTTTTAGATTAAAACTTGTATAAATTTATAAGAATTTTACCGAAGAAATGAAATAATCTTTCCTCTATTTTTTTCGAATAAGAAAATTCTTAAAAAAGAACGATTCGTAAAGGGAAAAAAAAATCACTTCCTGGATTTTTATTTACTTAATTTGATCTGAATGGACGGATTGTTGGCATTCACTTGAAATTTACAATCTGAAAACGAAGGTTTGGAAAGTTTGGGTTTAAAATTATTTGAAAACCCATAGGGCTCAACAGGGAAACCAAAGAAATTTAAATTGCATTCATTGTCTGCATTAACATCGTGGTAAATCGCAACGGCATACTCAGCTTTGGGTAAGTCTTTTACGGTAATAACCATGGAATCTCCTGTGACCTTTTTCGTAAATGATTTATAAGCTCTTCCCTTTTCAAGAAACAATTTCGGATCGTTGTAAACGCCTAATTCAATGTTCCCTTTTAGTGTCTTTATATTGGTAATCGTGATTTCTAAATCTACCGTTTCCGATTGGGAAGACAGACTGAAAAATGATAGAAGTAAAAGCGTTAAAAAATTCATAGATTGTTTATTTAAGTTTATTTAAATCAATTATCAGTCCAAGAATTCATTTCTAAATCCTCTCATCAAACAACGCTCGAATCTGTGGGTCAGATGGTCGAGGTGCATCGGCAGTGATGATATTTCCTTCGGCATCGATTAAAATAAAGCGAGGAATTCCTATAATTCCATAGTCTTGTACAAACTGGGATTTCCAATCTTTATCCGCAAAAATCTGAATGCCTTGAAGGTCTTTTTCTTTCACCATTTCTTTCCATTTATCGAAATCTTTTTTCGGGTCAATGGACATTCCCACAAATTTAATTTTCTTGTCACGGTAATCTTTTTCCAACTTTTTCATACTGGGAATTTCTGCCAAACAAGGCCCACACCACGTCGCCCAAACATCGATATATACTAAATTTCCTTTCAAATCATCCAAAGAAACTTTCTTTCCATTGATGTCTGGGTATTTAAATTTAGGCGAAGGTTTTCCGGGAAGTAATTTTTGAATCAATGCAAAAGAATCCGAAGCCTTTTCTTTTAACTTTTTATCCTTTCCGTTTTCTTGAATGAATTCGTTGTAACGCTCTGCTTCAGGAGCTGCAGAAGAGATTTTATACAACAACAATTCCGACATTACCGCATCTCTAATTACTGAAGATTTAATTGCAGAAATCGACTTCTCAACTTCTTCAGGCGTCGTCAATTCTTCCATAGATTCGGAATATTTTGATAAAACTAAATCATGATACGATGGTACGGTAAGGAAATCCGCTTCGTCATCAAAATTCAATTCATTTAATTCAGCTTCAAAATCTTTGGGTAATTCCACCTCATTTTTCGTGAAATAACTGTGCGCCATTGGATATTGAGATAGCATCATATAATATTGATATTCAATGTTCTTTTTCTCTAATTCTTTGAATTTTTTAGACATTTCGCTCTTTTCCAATACAGCGATTTGATCCACTTTTATTTGAATTAGTTTTTCTTTGTACGCTTTGGGCGCCACCGAAAAGAAAAGTGCTGGATTTGCATAAACGGTGTTTAATTCATCCAATTGTTTTTTCGCTAAAAAGTTATTTTCCTCCGCCGAAGTTCCACCATATTTCAAATCCTCATCGAATTGAATCATATCGGTCGAAATAAATAAACTATCACCCGGACTTAAGAAGATTTGCGTACGTTCTCGACCTGAAATAAATTGATAATACGAACTTTCGTCTATTTTTAAAGTGTCTTTAAATTCGCCATTCGTCAATGCAAATGCTTTTCTGAAATTTTCTTTGATGATAAAAACACTGTCTGCATTTGTGTTTTCAATTTTACCATTTACTATAACTGTTTTTTTCTTTCCGCTACTTCCACATGACACCAAAAAGGCAGTCAATAAAGTGGTGATAATAATTTTCTTCATTTTAAAGTGTTTCTTGTGTATTAAAATTTAAAGTAAGGTCGGGTTTTTATGTTGATTTTCAAAAAAGTGATCGATTCCCAATTCTTTTGATTGGGCTGCTGCAACTGCGAGTTGGTCTGCACGTTCATTGAATTCGTTTCCTGCATGGCCTTTTACCCATTGAAGCGTCACTTTGTGTTTTCTATATTGAATCAAAAACCTTCGCCACAAATCTTCGTTTTTCTTTCCTTTGAAACCTTTTTTCTCCCACCCTAAAACCCATTTTTTTTCAATGGAATCACACACATATTTGGAATCGGAATAAATCGTGATTTCGGTCTTTGGTTGTTTCAACATTTCCAAAGCGATGATTACGGCAAGCAATTCCATCCGATTATTAGTGGTTAGACGATATCCTTTTGAAAATTCTTTCTTTATCATTTTCACGTCGTCCAAAAGAATGGTCGCATAGCCTCCTGGGCCAGGGTTTCCTAAAGATGAACCGTCTGTATATGCTATTATCGCCAATTGAAATCAAATAAATTTACCAAATTGAAAAAAAACTAATCCAATATCAAATCGTTGTATAACTTCTCATAACAACCTTGTTTTAGGTTTTCTTTATCGGCCAAAGATAAGTTTTCAGTAGGAATTACATCCACTAATTTAACTTTTACTTTCCCGGGATAGCCTTCGGTCCATGATTCGGGAAACATTTCTTTCAAACCCTTGATTGAATAGAGAACCAAAGGAACTTTTGCAGAAATCGCAATTGCAAAGGCACCGTCTTTAAATCGTTGCAATACCAAACTTCGATCATCTGAAATTCCACCTTCCGGGAAAATTACAATGCTATTTCCTAATTTAATCTTTTCCTTTGCCGACTTAAAAACATGCCCTCGACTTTTTAGACTGGATCGGTCAACCGTAATACTTACTTTCTGATAGAACTTTCCGATGATAGGAATTTTCACTAATTCTTCTTTGCCTACAAACACGATGGGATGTTGTTTATGTAAAATCAGCATCACTAAAATATCGAAAGGTGAATAGTGGTTAGAACTTATTATAGAAGGTTGATTTATACCCTGCTTAGGTTTATTTTCAACTTCCAACCGAAATCCTGAACCATAAAAAACGAGCATCGCCCACACGCGCATTCCTTTGTAAGCGAGCGGAAAAGATTTGTTGGAAAATGCCAATGGAAACGCCCAAAATACACCTATAAATAAGGCAAAAAGAGCTGCTAAAAATACGACCCATATTTTCCAAAGTACCACACAGGTTTTTTTTATTCTTTTCATTTCGAATTCAAAATTAAGTAAAAGACTTGGATAATGAATTCTATCCTTAAAAACGCGCTATTTTCATTATAAATCCTCTAGGTTTTTAATAGAATACCCAAAATCAAATTATTGTAAAAAAAACTTTGTAATTTTGCTCTCTTGATTGGAATAAGTTATGGCTGAAAAAACATTTAGAGAAGTCATTGCAGAAGCGATGAGCGAAGAGATGCGAAGAGATGCATCGGTTTACCTGATGGGTGAGGAAGTAGCAGAATACAACGGTGCGTATAAGGCATCCAAAGGAATGTTGGATGAATTTGGACCGGAAAGAGTGATTGACACTCCGATTTCGGAGGGAGGATTCTCAGGAATTGGCGTGGGATCAGCGATGAACGGTTGTCGTCCAATTATTGAATACATGACCTTCAACTTTTCATTGGTAGCCATTGATCAAATTATAAATAATGCTGCAAAAATGTACCAAATGTCGGGGGGGCAATGGAATATTCCCATTGTATTTCGTGGGCCTACCGGTTCTGCCGGTCAGTTGGGAGCAACGCACTCCCAGTCTTTTGATAGTTGGTATGCAAATACTCCGGGATTAAAAGTGGTGGTTCCATCCAATCCGTACGATGCAAAAGGTTTGTTGAAGTCAGCAATTCGTGACAATGATCCGGTTATTTTTATGGAATCGGAACAGATGTATGGCGATAAAATGGAAATTCCAGAGGATGAATACTTAATTCCCATTGGAGTTGCAGATATAAAAAGAGACGGTTCGGACGTAACCCTCGTTTCTTACGGAAAAATGATGAAAACGGTTTTGGCCGCTGCAGAAAAATTAGAAAAAGAGGGAATTAGTGCAGAAGTTATTGATTTGCGAACCATTCGTCCGTTGGATTACGATACGATTTTGACTTCTGTGAAAAAAACCAACCGATTGGTAATTGTCGAAGAATCTTGGCCTTTTGGAAGTGTGGCTACAGAGGTTTCGTACATGGTCCAACAAAAGGGTTTTGACTATTTAGATGCACCAATAAAAAGAATTAATGCACCCGATGTTTCTGCACCTTATTCCGCAGAACTATTTGCGGAATGGTATCCAAGTATCGATAAAGTAGTGAGTGCTGCAAAATCAGTAACCTATAAAAATTAATATGGAGCAATTTTTGTTCTTATCCAGAACCTTCGTTGTGCGAAGGTTTTTTTATGAAATATGAAATATAACAACCAACTATTATTCTTCTTTTTCCTTTTGAGCTTTGGATTTGTGAGTGCGCAAACTAAAGTTTCAGGGAAGGTTTTGAATGCACAAAACAAAAAACCCATTGCCTATGCAGATTTGACTTTGCCAAATACAATGAATTTTACTACTACCAATTCAGATGGAAGTTTCTACTTGGAAGCGGAATCCACGGATTCCATTTTGGAAGTTTCTGCGAATGGATTTGAATTTGTAGAAATTAAATTAACTTCCAAAGTAAACTATGATTTAGTCATTGAATTAATTCCCGAAGCAAATTACACAGAAGATTCAAAGGTTGAACTGCAGGAAGTTGTTATTCAAAGTAAATCCAAAAAGTATAAAAACAAAAAGGAAAATCCTGCCTACGCGATTCTGAGAAAAGTCTGGGAGAAGAAGAAATACAATGGGCTTAAGTCAACTCCTCAGTACGAATACGAAGAATATGAGAAAATGGAATTTGACCTGAATAATGTCGATTCGGTTTTAACTGGAAATCGATTATTCAAGGATATGGAATTTATTTTTGAGAACATTGATACTTCGCAAGTTACGGGAAAAGCGTATTTGCCCTTGTTCTTAAATGAATCGATTTATAAAGTTTACGGTCGAAATCTTCCCAATAAAAAAGAAAGAAAGGATTTAATTGCCAATAAAAGTTCTGGATTTGATAATAATGAAATCGTGATTCAAACTTTGAAAAATTTATACAAGGATTACGATATTTATGATAATCGATTAAATTTCTTTAATATTAACTTCGTTAGTCCCATTGCCAGAGACGGTTTTTCTGTCTATGAATATGAACTATCTGATACGGTGAGCATAGATGGAATAGATTGTTATCGAATCAAATACTTCCCCAAAAGAACAGGTGAATATACCTTCAAAGGAGAATTTTACATTGGTATGGAATCCTATGCTGTAAAGGAAATAAGTATGCAAAGTACACGAAGTATGGATGTGAATTTTGTTCGCGATATTTTTGTAAGTCATCAATATGATATTATTAGTGACAGCGTTTTTTATCCGAAAAGAGATTATATTTTATTGGATATGAGCTTGGTGAATAAAAAAGACAAGTCCAAAGGAATGTTTGCACATCGAACGGTCTCGTACAAGGACTTTGATTTGGAAAAACCTCGTCCCGATGATTATTACAACGAAAGAAATTACGATTCTTATTTGGAAGGAGCTTTTAATAGGGACGATTCTTATTGGACACAAGCCCGTCACGAACGACTTTCAAAAGATGAAGGTGGGATTTATGTGATGTTGGATAGTTTGCAGAAAGTACCTCGTTTTAAACGGATAGTGAAGACAGTTGAAGTTTTAGGCTCGGGGTATTACAATGTTTGGAATGCGATTGACATTGGAAATTTATATTCGAGTTTCGGATATAACGAGGTGGAGGGATTTCGACTAAGAGCGGGAGCAAGAACTTATTTTTCAGCCAATGATATGTGGCGATTGGAAGGGTATACTGCCTATGGATTTAGAGATCATCAATTTAAATACGGAGCAGAAGCTCGATTTATGTTTAATAAATACAACCGTTTTCAAATGGGTGTTGGAACCAAAAGAGACATTGAACAATTAGGCGTTCAGCTTACTTCTAGCGATGGCGTAATGAGCCGAAGTTTCGCTTCTTCATCTATTATTAGTAAAGGAAACAACGATAAATTGAGTCATATCAATAAAACCAATATTTACACTTCCATTGATCCTTTTAAGAATTTCACTCTACGTTTCGATGCGAATTACCAAACCATTCGGGCTGCTGATCCCAGTTTGTTTAATATCGGATACATACAAAACGGAAACTACCAAGAGCATTTAATCGATACGAATGTGAGTTTATCAATCCTTGCTTCACCCGGTGCAAAATTTTCGCAATTTGGGATTGATAGATATGAGCACAGTTCGTTGGCGCCTACTTTTATGCTGAGATATACCAAAGGATTTACGGGACTATTTAACAGTCAATTTGAATATGATAAATTGCAATTCTTATATCAACAACCGATCTTGGTGGGATCATTTGGACGAAGTAATGTGATTTTGGAAGCGGGAAAAACGTTTGATGGATTGCCTTTGTCGTTATTGAGTGTAATTCCTGGGAATGAAAGTTATGGACAGATTCCGGGCACTTTTACTCAATTGGATTATTACGAATTTGTAACCGATACGTATGTGACTTTTGGTATTGATCATCACTTCAAAGGATGGATTATGAATAAAATCCCATTGATTAAAAAATTGAAAGTAAGGGAAGTAGGATTTTTACGCGCTGCATGGGGAGATATTTCGCAAAAAAGTATCGATATGAATCATTCCGATGTGAACTATGAAGCACCCAAAGATAAAATTTATTTTGAATACGGATTTGGGTTTGAAAACATAGGGTTAGGAAATTTCCGTCCGCTTCGTATTGATTTTAACTGGAGAGGAAATTATCTGGATTTGCCTGACGTTCGTAAGTTTGGCGTAACCGTGGGAATGGATTTTACGTTCTAATTTGAATTCAACCAACTACAATTCCTGAACTATGGTCTTTGGACGCTCCCGTTACCAATTTGAATACATTAACTTGATTTTCAATTCGTAACAACCCCAATAGTCCAAATAATAAAGCTTCTTTAAATTCAATCAAATTTTCTTCGGGAAGAATGATTTCCGTTTCTGTTAGCGATTGAATGATTTCAATTAAATACGTATTGTATGCGCCACCTCCGGTGATTAAAACATTTTTAATTGAATTTTCATTGAGAACTTTTGCAATTTGCTGTGCGCTGTGTTGGGTATAAGTAGAAATGAAATCTTCGATGGGTAGATTCGTTTGCTCAAACAATGGAAATATATTTTCAATACACCATTCAATTCCCAAGGATTTTGGAGGCGGTTGATTGTAATAATCCAAATTATTCAATGTTTTCAATAACTCTTCATTTATTTTCCCCGACTTCGCAATATTTCCATCTTTGTCGAAAGGCATTCCGATTTTTTCAGCTAATTTATTCAGAACAATATTTACAGGACAAATATCAAAAGCAATTCGTTTTTCCATTCTTTTGAATGAAATGTTTGAAAAACCACCCAAATTCAAACACGCATCATAGTCCGAAAATAAAATCTCATCACCCATCGGAACCAACGGTGCACCTTGTCCGCCCAAGATCACATCTTGCGTCCGGAAATCATACACTGTTTTCAAGCCTGTTTCCTCTGCAATAGCAAGCCCATTCCCAACTTGAAGCGTATATCTATCTTTGGGATTGTGAAAGACGGTGTGACCGTGCGAAGCGACAAAGTCTATATCCTTAATTTCGTGTTTCTCCATAAAATCATTCACTGATTTTCCGAGAATGAAGCCATAATCGATATCCAGTTTTGTCAACTCTTCTCCCGAAAGGTGAATGGCATTTTTTAATTGACTTTTTAAATCGTTGGAATAGGGTAAGGTATCGGTTTTTAGAATTCGAAATTGAATGTTCGGATAGAGAAATTGGGCATAACAAATATCCAAACCATCCAAAGAGGTTCCAGACATAAGTCCAATACAATGATATATTTTCATTTGTAAATAGGTTTGATAGAGATTCTCAAACTGATATATCCCATCTAATTTAGAAGTCGAATCTAACAAAATTTCCGTACTTTTGGACATCAAATTTAAAAAACAATGGCACAAGATATTATTTTCGATTTGATCGAAGACGAAAGAGAAAGACAAACCATCGGTTTGGAGTTGATCGCTTCTGAGAACTATGTGAGCGATAATGTAATGAAAGCTGCGGGTTCCATTCTGACGAACAAGTATGCAGAAGGCTATCCAGGAAAGCGATATTACGGAGGATGTGAAGTAGTGGACCAAATCGAGACGTTGGCCATTGAACGATTGAAACATTTATTTAACGCAGAATACGCCAATGTGCAGCCACACAGTGGTTCACAAGCCAATCAAGCGGTTTATTTAGCGGTTTTAAAGCCAGGTGATAAAATCATGGGATTGGATTTATCGCATGGAGGTCACTTGACCCACGGATCGCCGGTAAGTTCTTCCGGACAGTTGTATCAAACCAGTTTCTACGGTGTTGATAGGGAATCGGGATTGATTGATTACGATGCAATGCGTCAAACGGCTTTGAAAGAAAAACCGAAAATGATTATTTGTGGAGCTTCGGCCTATTCAAGAGATATGGATTTCGCGAAATTCAGAGAAGTTGCTGACGAAGTAGGCGCTTTGTTAATGGCAGATATCGCGCATCCAGCGGGATTGATTGCCAGAGGGATTTTAAACGACCCTATTCCCCATTGTCATTTCGTAACGTCAACTACCCATAAAACACTTCGTGGACCACGCGGTGGAATCATAATGATGGGGAAAGATTTTGAAAATCCATGGGGTGAAAAATCGCCTAAAGGAGAAATCAAAATGATGTCAAACCTATTGAATATGGGTGTCTTTCCAGGAATTCAAGGTGGGCCTTTGGAGCATATTATTGCAGCAAAAGCAGTGGCTTTTGACGAAGCACTTTCTGATGGTTATTTCGACTACATTTTACAAGTAGTAAAAAATTCAAAAGCTTTGGCAAGTGCTATGATGGGACATGGATACGATATTGTTTCTGGTGGAACCGACAATCACGTGATGCTTGTTGATTTGAGAAATAAAAACATTACCGGTCGTGAAGCTGAAAACACATTGGTAAAAGCAGATATTACGTGTAATAAAAATATGGTTCCTTTTGATGATAAATCTCCATTTACAACTTCAGGAATTCGATTGGGAACCGCTGCGATTACAACGCGTGGATTGAAAGAAAACGATATGGAAATAATTGCAAACTTAATCGATGAAGCTTTGATGAATAAAGACAATGAATCGGTTTTGGAATCTGTCGCTGACAAAGTAAACGACATGATGGAAGGACTTCCGTTGTTTCAGATGTAAGAAAAATACTTAATTCTATACGAAAGGGTTTCAGTAAAGCGAGACCCTTTTTTTATTCCTTAGAAATTTATTTCAGTTTCAAATGATGTGAATTGCGTCAACGCACTGACTGAATTCACGTTAATTGCGTCAGTTGCCTGACTGAATTTACATTAATTGCGTCAGTTTAATTTAAAATCATCTCAGAACTCAGACTTAAATAATGTAAACCTCAGTCTGAAACACATATAAATTAACAGTATTCCGACCGATCATTCAATAATTAAAATTCAATTCACACCACAAGCTTCAAATTTCCGTTATTTGTACTATAAAATCATTCCGTGCGGTTAAAATTCCAAATAGCATTTGTTTTACTCTTGATTTTGATGGGATCGTTGAAAGCGCAAGTTCCAACTTGGCAAAACGATAACTTCAAACAGGATACGTTATTGGTTTTGTCGGACAGTGTAAAATTAAACGCTAAATTCATTCTTCCCGAAAAATTTCACATTCAAGATCAAGACGGTGAATTTCTATCCGACCTATTTTATCGAATCGATTACACCAATGGAATTTTGATTTTGGACGATTCTCTACGTGGTCAACGCTTGGTTATCAGTTATTTCATTCATCCGGATCTACAGCAAGAATCTTTATTCTCCAAAGACACGGCATTGATTCGTGAACCTTTTCAGGAACATCGGTATTATTCGTTGGGGAAGGAGCGGAAAGAGGCCAAAAAACCGTTTGATGGATTGAATAGCCGCGGATCTTTGGTTCGAGGAATTCGGTTTGGAAACAATCAAAGTGCGTCGGTTCAGTCGTCCTTGGATTTGCAATTGACGGGTCAGTTGAGTGAGGATATTGGAATCAATGCCGTAATATCGGATAGCAACGTTCCGATTCAAGCAGATGGTTATACCCAAACTTTGAAGGAGTTTGATAAAGTGTACGTGGAATTGTTTAATAAAAATTCAAAAATCCGAGCTGGACACATCGATTTGAATCAAGAAAAAGATTTTTTCGGAAATTTTAATCAAAAAGTGACCGGTTTACAAATTGGAACAGAAATAACTTATTCCAATGATTCCAAAACTCGAGTGGAAGTGGCCGGAAGTGTGACGCGAGGTGAATTTGCTACCAAGAAAATCAGCGGTCAAAACGGAAACCAAGGTCCATACCGACTTTCGGGAAATAATAATGAATTGTATATTATCATCATTTCAGGAAGTGAACGGATTTATTTGGATGGAATCATGCTGACACGTGGTGAAGATCGGGATTACGTCATCAATTACAATACGGGTGAGTTGACCTTTACAAGCAATCGATTGATTACCGATAATTCCCGAATTACAGTGGAGTATCTCTATGCCAATCGAACCTATTCGCAGTTTTTGTTATATGGAGGTGTGGAACACGAATCCGAACGTTTTCGGGTAGCGGGACATTTTTATTCAAATGGAGACTCCAAAGACAATCCGCTGAATGATAATTTGAGCGATGAAGACAAACAGATTTTGGCGGATGCCGGAAATGATACATCCCAAATGTTTAATACCACAGCGATTCCAACTGCTTATGATCCCGATCGTAATTTATATCGAAAAGTGATTATTGATGGCATAGAGGTTTTTGAATATTCGACAAATCCCGATGAGGAACTTTATCAGGTGAATTTCTCGTTTGTGGGAAAAAACAAGGGAAATTACCTTCAATCGAGTGTGGAAATCAATGGAAAAATTTTTGAATATGTAGCGCCTTTGAATGGAATTCCGCAAGGAAGTTATGATCCCATTCGTCAATTGGTTGCACCCAAACGATTGCAGGTTTATACCTTGAATTCGGAATATAAATTAAAAAAGAACGGAATTGTAGGTGTGGATTTGGCGATGAGTAATGAAGATTTGAATTTATTTTCGAGTAAAGATGATGGTGAAAATGTGGGATTAGCTGGAAGAATTTATGGAAATCAACAATTTGATTGGAACACATGGAAACTTCGTCCCCTTTTTGAAATGTCCTATATTCAACAAAATTTCCGATCGATTCAACGTTTACGAACGGTGGAATTCAGTCGGGATTTCAACTTGACGGAAGAATTTTCAGAAACGGACCAAACGTATCTTCGCGTGGGTCTGGAAGCGAATTACAAGGATTCTTTGCGTTTCAACTACAACCTTCATTATTTAGACAACAAAGACCAATATGTTGGAATTAAAAACGATTTGGGATTGAATTATCTAACTGGAAAGAATTTCGGTGAAGCAAAAGTTTCTTTATTAAATGCCAAGAAAAAAGATTTACTTAGTCCGAATTTGGAAGAAGATAAATCCCAGTTTGTACGGTATCAAATCCTAGGGAAACGAAAATTGGGTCAATCTTTTTGGGTGGGAGCGCAATATGCAGGAGAGAAGAATGAAATTGAAGATCATTTAACCGCAAGTGCTGGAAATAAATTATCGGAAAAATCTTTCCGCTGGGACGAAATCCAAGGAATGGTTGGCGTGGGTGACACAGCGAAAATTTATGCACAATTGACATATTATAACCGGCGCGATGATTCGGTTCGTTTGGGAAGTATGCAGCGCATTTCAAAATCGGATGGCTGGATTTTACAATCTAAATTAATCAACAAATCCAATCATCGTTTGGAAATGACGGCGCATTATCGTTCGGTAAATTATGTTTTTGAAGATGTACCGAATGAAGATTATATCACTGGAAACCTACGATGGTACAAAAGTTTTTTCAGAAATGGTATGACGGTGAATGCTTTTTATGAATTGGGAAGTGGTGTAGAACCGCAACGTGAATTTGAATACGTGAAAGTTACCGACGGAACCGGAATTTACAAATGGACGGATTACAACGGCGATGGAATTCAGCAATTGGATGAATTTGAAGTGGCTGAATATTCAGATGAGGCGAATTTTATTCGCGTTTTTACAAATACCATGAATTATGTAAAAACCAATAAAAACAACTTCAATTTCTCACTTCGATTAAAACCCAAAGAGTTATTGAATTCAGAAAACGAGTTTTTAGGACGCTGGTCATTGTTGGCTTCTTTGCTGGCACAAAACTCTTTACTCAAAGAAGGTAGAACTTTGGAATGGAATCCTTTTGCGCGTTCCGATGCGTATTTGGGGAAAACCAGAAGTTTTCGTTCAACCCTTAATTTCAATCAAGGAAATCAATACAAATGGTCTGCGGCGTACACCTATTCGCAGCAAGAATCTCAGAATTATGTATTTACAGGAGGAGAATCCAGAGATACGCAAAGTCATTTGTTGAATTTGAAATACAAACCGTGGGAGAACTTTTATTTCATCACCGAAGGAGAAAATATGAAAACCAAAAGTGATTCCGATATGTTTGAAAGTCGTCGTTTTACACTTGATTCTTGGCGGATAAAACCTCTCATCTCGTATCAAATTGAAAGTAAATTCAGTGCATCTATTCATTACACTTATCAGAATAAAAACAATGCAACCGGAATTGAAAAGTTGAACCAATCCAATGCAGGCTTTGAGATTCAATGGAATGATGGGTCGAAATCTTCATTGCTGGGGAATTTCAATTTCATCAAAAATAACTTCGACGGAAATCCACAATCGGTTGTGGGAAATCAAATGATGGAAGGATTAAAACCCGGAAATAACTTGGTTTGGCAATTGATGTTTCAACGTCAACTGAATTCTTTTTTGAGTGTGAATATCAATTACGACGGTCGGAAAACGGAAGACAATCAATCGATTCATTCAGGAAATGTTCAGATTCAAGCACGGTTTTAAAATCCGATTTTTCTATCTTGGTATTTTCTAAGTATAGAAATTAGCTGCAATTAGTCAGAAATTATGTCAGAAAACAAGTCAAACTCGACGTTTAGTGAAGCTGTGAAGAAATTCGCAAATTCCATTTTGGAAATTGTAAATTCATCGCTGGATTTTTATGCGAAGGAATTTAAAAAGATTCCGATTGGAAATTCTGAAAATTCGGATGAGTTAAAAAAAGAAAATCCGAATTCAATTAAAAAATCAAGCTCCCATTTCTTTGTGATGAAAGACGGTGATTTGGAAGAAGTTTCGCGGTATCGAAAAGCATTAAAAATCCTAACGAATTCAGAATTAGTGGATGCTTACAATGAAATAGATGAACTTGGAGAAAGTCACGATCAAGGATTGTATGTTACAGCTATGCATCAAGAATTTTATTTTCGGTTTGAAAAGTCGCCTTTCGACATCGAAGGAAGTCATTTAATCACAATGAAAGGAAAAATTAAATACGTAGAATCAAACGATACGTTTGTTGCAGAAAATTAATTCGTCCAAATAAAATCCAACTCTGAAACCAACATGGAATTATCAATCACTTGAATTTCCAATTCCAAAATAGACGAAAGTGCTTTGTAATCTATTTTATGGGCATCGTCACCCGTTTTATGGTAATCCGGATGTCCATCGGTATGGAAAAATAGAACTGGAATCTCTTTGTCATAAAAAGACGTTTGGTCCGAACCGCCTCTTCCGTCTTTATTTTTGGTGTAATTTATATCGGTTTCAATTCCTTCAAATATTTCTGGAAAACTGGAACCGGTTCCGTATCCGATAATCGAAAGTCCGTGGTCGGGATTGTATCGACCAATCATATCCATATTCAGCATCCAATGAATTTCGTCCAACGGAATCGTGGAATTATTTACAAAATATTTGGATCCTAAAAGCCCCAATTCTTCCGCAGCAAATGCAATAAATAGAATGTTATATTTCTCAACAATTTGATTTTGAGAATAATAGCGAGCAAGTTCCAAAAGTCCCGCTACGCCAGAGGCATTGTCATCCGCACCGTTGTGGATTTGTCCTATATTCAATGAGTCCAAAGAATTCCCCAAATCACCGTATCCAATATGATCGTAATGCGCGCCGATTACAATGGTCTTTTCGGCTTTGTTATCCAAAAATCCAATGATATTTTCTGCTTTTCGAGTACTGTCTTTGACTACAACACGATGAATTTTCGCATCAAACGGTTGCCAAAAACATTTTTCACCCTTGGGTTCCAATCCGTATTTCTTGAAGTGTCTTTTAATATATTTTCCTGCTTTTTTTAACTCTTTACTTCCCGTTTGTCGCCCTTTCATTTTGTCCGAAGCCAAGTAATAGACATGCTTTTCTAAATTTTCAGTAGAAATTTGTGCTTCAATAAACACAAAGTTTAGTAAGAAGATAAATGGAAGGATTTTTTTCATTGGGTAATTTTTCGAATTCGGCTAAAATAATATTTCTAAAATTAGTATGTTTATGCCCAAACAAAAAATAATGAAGAAAACGATTTGCTTTTTCCTTTTTCAATTGATTTTTATTCCCTTATTTGGACAATATCCGGGGTATTGGCAGCAATCTACGGATTATACGATGCAGATTGATGTGGATGATGTGAAATTTAGGTACGACGGAAAAATGAAGTTAATTTATTCCAATAATTCACCTGATGCATTGGACAAAGTCTATTTTCATTTGTATTACAACGCGTTTCAACCCGGAAGTGCCATGGATCATCGACTTCAAAATATCCAAGATCCCGATTCGCGAATGATGACGACCGATTCCAACGGAAAAAAAGTGAGTAAAATCTCTACAATGGGAAAGGACGACATAGGTTTTCAGAAAATTAATTCCATCAAACAAAATGGGAAAGATTTGAAATTCAAAATCAGTGGAACCCTTATGGAAGTTGAATTGGCAGAAATCTTAAAATCCGGTCAAAAGACAACTTTTGAATTGGATTGGAAGGCACAAATTCCAGAAATGGTCCGAAGAGGTGGAAAGAATTCACCGGAAGGAATTGATTTCTCTATGACGCAATGGTATCCAAAAATCGCACATTATGACCAATTCGGTTGGCATTTGGATGAATACATCGGTCGAGAATTTGTTGCGCCTTTTGGGAATTATGATGTGAAAATTAATATTCAAAAAGACTATGTCATCGGTTCTTCTGGAAAACTTCAAAATCCAAACGAAGTGAAAGGATATGTTTCCAATTCAAAATTAAAAGAATCGAAAGGAAAAGTAAGTTGGCATTACAAAGCAGAAAATATCCTTGATTTTGCTTGGGGTGCGGATAAAAATTTTGTGGTTTCATCTGAAAAAGTTCCAAACGGACCTTTGGTTTATTTTGTTCATTTGGACGATTCGAGTATCAATGCAAACTGGGATAAAGCCAAACCGATTACAGTTGAATTCTTTGAGTTTATGAGTAAAAAATTCGGCCAATATCCGTGGGAAACCTACACCATCGTTCAAGGCGGAGATGGAGGAATGGAATACGGAACGGTAACCTTGATTACAGGCGGTCGGAATTTGGAGAGTTTGGTGGGTGTGATTTTCCATGAAGTTGCCCATTCGTGGTATCAGCAAATGTTTGCTATCAACGAAACAGTGCATGAGTGGATGGACGAAGGTTTTACATCCTACGCACATCAATTGGCAGAATTACATATTACCAATCAAGTTACTGAACCAAATCCAAATCCAGAAGCTTACCAAAGTTATTTTCAATTGGTAAAGGCCGGAATTGAAGAGCCGATGAGTTTGTTGGCAGATTATTACAATTACAATTATGCATACGGAATTCAAGCCTATGTAAAAGGACAAATTTATTTGATTCAATTGGGTTATATCATTGGCGAAAATAATTTGGATAAAACCTTCTTAGAATTCTACAAAGAATGGAAATTCAAACATCCAGAACCCAAAGATTTCACTCGAATTGCAGAAAAAATATCGGGATTGAATCTGAAATGGTATGACAATTTGTTTGTGAACACGACACGAACCATTGATTATGGAATAAAAAATGTGAGTAATTCAGAAATTGAACTTCAAAACTTAAGTAATTTTGCCATGCCGATTGATTTGTTGGTAGAATACAAGGACGGATCCAAAGAATTATTTTACATACCGAATCTGGAATTGCGAGGAGAGAAAAACGCAGAGGATTTAGAAATTTACAAAGGAGTAAAACGAACGGTTTTAACACCTTGGGCTTGGACCAATCCAAATTACGCGGTCAAGATTTCAAAAGAAGTAAAATCGGTAACGATTGATCCTACCCAACGCTTGGCAGACCTAAATTATTCAAACAATACATTTACAAAATAAAACATGCTATTAGCTGTCAACATAGGAAATACCAACATTCGATTTGGGGTATTTAGCGAAAAAGGAGAAATTACGACCTGGATTTTAAACTCCAAACCGTATCGAACCGAAGATGAGTGTTTTGCGAAATTCAGTAGTATGTATGCTCCGTTTGGGCTTGATAAAGAGGGTGTTACAGACATTGTGATAGCGTCTGTTGTTCCGCCATTGACCAAAAATGTGGGAAATGCTTTGCATACTATTCATGGAATTGAACCGATGATTGTAAACCGAGAAACGCCGTCGAATGTACAGCATACGTCCAATCAAATGGGAACGGATTTGTATGCAAATGCAGTAGCGGCTCAATCGTTTTACAAAGGGAAAAAGTTGGTCATCGACTTTGGAACTGCGCTTACTTTTATTGCCATTGGTGAAACCGGAGAAACGTTGGGTGTGGTGATTGGACCCGGTGTAAAAACAGCCTTGAATTCCTTGGTAGGTGAAACCGCTCAACTTCCCGAAATTGATTTAATCGCTCCAAAAAAAGTCTTAGGTATGGATACCGAAAGCTGTATGCAGAGCGGATTGGTCTTTGGATTTACGAGTTTGGTCGAAGGAATGATTGACCGAATCAACAAAGAAGTGGGAGCGGAATGCCAGGTTATCGCTACGGGTGGATTGAGTTTTACCTTTGCGCCTTTGACAAACAAGATCCATGTGCAGGATCAATTACATACGTTAAAAGGAATTGCAGAATTGTATCGGTTAAATAAAAACAAGAAATAATACCTTATAGTATGAAACGAATTTTTAGTTATCTGTTGGTTGGTGGGATTCTGTTCACAGCCTGTAAATCGACAAAAGAAGAAAATGATACTGAAACCGCTCCTTTGGAAACGGTAGAAAATAAAACAACGGCCAAAGAATCGGTAGATATTTTAGGCACGTATAGAGCAACTTTGCCTTGTGAAGATTGTAAGGGAATTCAAACCGAAATTACAATAAGTTCCGACGAGACTTTTCGAATAAAATCAAAGTATTTAGGAAAGTCAGAAAAAGTCAGTGAAGACCTCGGAGACTATATGTGGCAAGAAGACGGCAATACTTTAATGCTGGAAGGGATTGATAGTGAGCCCGTTTTATATGAAGTTATTGAAGGTAAGTTAATCCAGTTGGACGAAGACGGAAAGAAAATAAAAGGAAAACATGAGAAAAGTTATGTGTTTTTAAAAGACTAAAAACATCTTTGGCACACGCTTTGTATATGTAGATAATAGATTTAGTAAAATAAATTGTTCTCATGTGTTAATTAAGATTAAAAGCCCACTCTCACGAGCGGGCTTTTTTTCGGTGTTAGTGTTTCATGAATTCTTCAGCTTTCTCGACCATGTTTTTGGATCCACAAAAGAAAGGAACACGTTGATGAAGTTCTTCGGGCGTGATATCCATAATTCGTCGGGAACCATCCGAAGCTTTTCCACCCGCTTGTTCCGTTAAAAAGGCAATCGGATTGCATTCATACAACAATCTCAATTTACCATTTGGACTTTTTGTTCCCGAAGGATACATATAAATTCCCCCTTTAATCATATTTCTATGGAAGTCAGCACACAAAGAACCGATGTATCGGGAAGTGTAGGGACGATCTTCTTCCTGTTTTTGACAATATTTGATGTAATTTTTTACGCCTTGCGGAAACAAACTGTAATTTCCTTCATTGACCGAATAAATATGTCCGTCTTCCGGGATTTTCACATTCGGATGCGATAGGTAAAAAGTTCCAATTGTTGGATTCAAAGTAAAGCCTTGCACACCGTGTCCTGTTGTGTAAATCAACATGGTAGAACTTCCGTAAACCACATATCCAGCGGCCACTTGCGCACTTCCCGGTTGGAGGAAATCCTCCAATTGAACCGGACTTCCATCGGGACTAATTCGACGGTAAATCGAGAAAATCGTTCCTACCGAAACATTCACATCGATGTTTGAAGAACCATCCAACGGATCAATCAAAACTACATATTTACTCTTTTCAGAATTTAGACAATTTTCGATTTGAATGAAATCCTCATTCTCTTCCGAAGCAATTCCACAAACGACTTCACGCTGAGAAAGAGTTCGAATGAAAACCTCATTGGCAAAAACATCCAACTTCTGTTGCTCCTCGCCTTGCACATTATCCGTTCCGTATTTACCGATAATATCGACCAATCCAGCTTGATTTACTTTTTGGTTTACTATTTTTGAAGCGAGTTTTATCGAACTCAGTAAACGGGTTAATTCTCCAGATGAATATTGGAAATCTTTCTGATTTTCGATAATAAATTCACCCAAGGTTTGGCCTGATTCTACATTCATTTTTATTGGATTTATTGAATACCACAAATATACAATTTCCTACCCGTCCTGAAAAAAATGATTCACTTGCAACATGCGAAATTATCGACAATCCAAAATTTCTGTGAATTCACGGCTATATTATTTTATCTTTGCTTTATTCTAAATATGAATTTCAGAGTGTATGAAAGTTTTCAAATTTGGTGGAGCATCAGTCAAAGACGCAGCTAGTGTTCGGAATATAGCTACCGTTTTAAAGACTACAGGTTGCCAAGATACTTTTATGGTAATTTCAGCTATGGGAAAAACCACCAATGCGTTGGAAGAAGTGGTCAATTTGTACATTGAAAAACAAGATTATTCTCAAAAAGTTTCTGAAATTCTACATAAACATACAACGATTGCGGATGAATTGTTTGAAAATTCCGAAGAATTACATCAGAAAATCAATTTAATTTTTGAGGATTTGAATGATTTTCTCGAACGAAATAAATCCCCGAATTATAGCTTTATTTACGATCAAGTAGTGGGTGTTGGCGAATTGGTTTCAACCAAAATCGTTAGTTTTTATTTGAATTCCATTGGAATTGAAAATACTTGGATTGATGTGCGTGATTATTTGAAAACCGACAGTACCTATCGCGAAGGAAAAGTGGATTGGGAAACGACAGAAAAGAATTTCAATCAACTTGAAAAAGAGCGTTTTTATGTGACCCAAGGATTTTTAGGATCGGATTCCAATCATTTCACCACCACTTTGGGTAGGGAAGGATCGGATTATACGGCTGCCATTATTGCCTATTGTTTGAATGCAAAGAGTATGACGATTTGGAAAGATGTTCCCGGTGTTTTGAATGCAGATCCACGGTATTTTGAAGAAACGCAGTTATTAAAAAAAATCTCCTACGAAGAAGCAATTGAACTTGCCTATTACGGCGCTTCTGTCATTCATCCAAAGACGTTGAAACCTTTGAGACAAAAAGGAATTCCCTTTTTTGTGAAATCTTTTTTAGATCCCGAAGGCGACGGCACTCAAATTCAAAGTGAATTGACGCTGAATCCATTTGTGACTTGTTATATTTTGAAAAAGCAACAAAATTTACTAACGTTAACTTCGGCAGATTTTTCATTTATAACCGAAGATAAAATCAGTAAAATCTTTCATTTACTGCATGAATTAAATCTCAAGGTCAATATGATGCAGAATTCTGCGATTTCATTGTCGCTTTGTTTGGAAGATAAATTCAATCATCTGCAGCAATTTCTGGATAGGATGAAGGGAGAGTATGATATCGAGATTGAAAAAGATGTATCTTTATACACCCTCAGACATTTTGATGAAAAGTCAGATTTTGTTTCTGGGAGCGGAAAAGAGTTGCTGCGTCAACACATTAAGAATACTTTACAAATAATTGTAAAAGAATAATGGCTTTAATTAGTACAAAGGATATTTACCAAGTTTCAGGATTGAAAAAAATCGGCCCTTTTGGCTATCCAATTGCATGGCTTTTTAAAAGTATAACGGGAATTAATAAACTGAATAATTTGTATTCAGGAGGATTGGGAAAAAATACGCCCGATTATTTAGCCTATTTGCTAGACGATTTAGCAATTAAGCATGAATTGCATGAGGTTGATTTAAATCGAATTCCAAAAGAAGGTCCTTTTATTATTGTTTCCAATCATCCTTTGGGTGCGTTGGATGGGATTTTAATGATGCATATTATTGGTCAAGTCCGTCCGGATTTCAAAATAATGGGGAATTTTTTATTGCAAAGAATTGAACCTTTGGCTCCGATGGTAATAGCGGTCAATCCTTTTGAAGAGCGAAAAGACGCATACAGTAGTACCAAAGGAATGAGGGATACTTTTCGGCATATAAAGGAAGGAGGTTGTCTCGGAATTTTTCCTGCCGGTGAAGTTTCAGCCAAGGATGAAGATGGAAATATTGTGGATAGACAATGGCAAGAAACTGCGATTAAACTGATTAAAAAGTTGAATGTTCCTGTGATTCCCATGTATTTCCACGCCAAAAACAGTCCGTTGTTTTATCGATTGGCCAAATTAAGTGCAGATTTACAAACCGCGATGTTACCTCGTGAAATGGTTCGCCCACGCTATAATCCCATTCAAATTCGAATTGGAAAACCGATTTTACCTAAAACACAACTTGAATTTGAAGAAGTTGAATCGTTTTCTGAATTTTTGCGGAAGAAAACCTATTCACTTTCAACCTATTATACCCAAAAGAGATCGTTGATGGATAGTTTGAAAATTCCAACGAGTATTCCCATCAATACAAAAAGTAAAAAGCCAAAAGAAATCGTTGAGCAAACAGAACCGGAATTGATTCTGAAAGAAATTATTGGCTTAAGGGAAAAAGAAGATTCGTTGTTATTTAAAAATAACAATTACGAATGCTATTTTTCGAAAGCACAAGAAATTCCCAATATCCTTCGTGAAATTGGACGGATGCGCGAAATTACATTTCGGGAAATCGGAGAAGGAACTAATTTAGAAATCGATTTGGATCGGTACGATGTGCATTATCATCATTTGTTTTTGTGGGATGATGCCAATCAAAAAATTGTAGGTGCTTATCGAATGGCTTTAGGAAAAGAAGTTTATGAGCAATATGGTGTAGATGGTTTTTATCTCAATGAACTTTTCCATATCGAACCGGAATTGTATCCCTTATTGAAAAGTTGCATAGAAATGGGTCGTGCTTTTGTCGTTCCAGAATACCAACAAAAACCCATGCCGTTATTTTTGCTGTGGCGTGGAATTGTGTACGTTACACTTCGGAATCCGGAGCAGAAATACATTATCGGAGGCGTGAGTATTAGCAATCAATTCTCCGAATTTTCAAAGTCATTGATGATTGAATTTATGAAATCTCATTATTACGATCCGTACATTGCGCAATATGTTCGACCGAAAAATGAATTCAAAATTAAGCTGAAAGATGCCGACAAAGAGTTCTTTTTTGACGAAGCGGAATCCGATTTGAATAAATTGGATAAACTTATTGATGAGTTGGAGCCGAATCTTCTCCGAATCCCCGTTTTAATTAAAAAATATATCAAGCAAAATGCGAAATTAATTGGATTTAATGTCGATCCCAAATTCAATGATGCCATTGATGGACTGATGTATATACGAATCAGTGATTTACCCGAAAGTACGGTAAAGCCTGTTTTGGAAGAGATTCAAGCTGAATTAATGAAACGTTTGGAAAACAACGGAAATTTAGAGATTTAAGCATTTAAAAAACAACAAGATTACCCCTCATTCTTTTAAAAATCCTAAAAGAACTTTTTCTTAGTAGGTCTAGAATTATCATTTGAAACTTCTAAGAAGTAAATCAAACTACATCCAATAAGAAAAGACCAAATTTGATTGATTTCAAATTCGGGACCTAATAGTTTTCCCAGAACTTGATTTTCATGAAAATAATGTGATTTAATTCCGTCGTTTAATTTTGAGAATTCGGTGAGTAGAGCCAGCGCACCTACAATGAAGACTAAAATTAATTTATCAATTTCTAGAAAACTTTGAATCAAACAATAGAGAATCGCGACAAATAAAATTCCACCAAAACTGATTTTTGCCATAGGATCTGTAATCCATACCAAAACGGCTATTTCCATGAGTACGGAAAGAATAAAAAGGAAGGCATATTTTTTATGGAATCGGAATTTCATAGATTAAAAGTACAAAAAAATCTTGGTTTCACCGAAAGACCGTGAATTCCTAATAGAAAAAAAGCTATTTTAATTGCTTAATAATTTCCAGTACTTTGTCCAAGGTTTCTTGCGGTGTCATATTTCCATTATCGATTACAATTGCGTCATCCGCTTTTCGTAAAGGGGAAATCTCTCGAGTCGTATCCATTTCGTCCCGTTCGTTGATATTTTTCAGTACTTCTGTGTAAGTTGAAGGATGTTCCGTTTTTAGTAATTCTTCGTACCTTCTCACAGCACGTTCATGAGCGGAAGTAGTTAAAAATAGTTTCACATCCGCATTAGGGAAAACGGTAGTTCCAATATCTCGACCATCCATAACGATTCGTTTCTTTTCGCTCATTTTACGTTGCAGATCCACTGCAAAATCTCTGACTTCCGCTATTTTAGCAATGATACTCACCTTGGAAGAAATTTCCATTTCTCGTATTCGCTCTTCGACATTTACACCATTGAGTAAAATTTCATTTTTACCATTTTCGGGATTGAATTCAAAACGAATATCGATCAAATCTAATTGATCTAACAACATGGATTCATTCACCAAATTCGCGTTAATTAATCCATTATCAAGCGCATACAAAGTTATGGCACGATACATAGCACCGCTGTCAATGTGGATGTATCCCAACTCTTTGGCTAATAATTTGGCAAGAGTACTTTTACCGGTCGAAGAATGCCCATCTATGGCTATAATTAAATCACGCATTTCACAAAGATAAATGTTCAATTAGATATTGAGTGAAATTTCTGTGGAAAAGTTGAATTTTGATAAGGAAATGGTATTCTTCGCTGGAAATTAATAATACGGATTCGAACGGTAATAATTTCGCCCTTGAATCAAACGATCCAAGTTTACAGTTAAACCAAAGTGATTGGAACTGGCACCTTCATAAAAATTCGCATGTGCAAAATCGAATTTAAACGCATTAATCCGAAGTCCAAAACCATAGGTAAGACCAGCAAAGGTGCGGACTCCATCGAGTTTTAATTCATTTCCACGTTTGAAGTTGTATCCCAATCGAACATTAAAAGCTTGCCCTGGAAATAATTCTCCTCCCATCGAAATATGGTCAATAAACTTACGACCAAAAGTCGTTTTTTGACCGTTTTCATTTTCTGGAAGAGAATTGTCGAATTTCTGTAAATCGCGAAGACTTAAACTTAATTCGATCGGAACGTGTTCCAAACGATGGGACATTCCTAAATTAATTTGAATCGGCATTTTCTCCTTTTTGCCGGCATAGGTTTCCAGTTGAAATCCTACGTTTCGTACCGCCAAAGACACATTTGTATTGTAATCAATATCGTGAAAAACCAATCCGAAATCCGCAGCAATTGCATGTGAATTGTAAGTTTCAATCCGTGAATTAATGTATTTCACACTCGCTCCAACCGAGAAAAAATCACTTAAAGTTCGGGCGTATCCCAACGAAATTGCCGCATCTTCTGCGCTGAAATTTCCGGTGGAAATATCGTTTTCATCGTATCCTCTGAAATCACCGTAATCTAAATATTGACCGTGAATTGAAAAATATTCATCGTCATCGTATTGATAAACCGCAGAAACAGTTCCAAAGCTCACATCGGCGAGGTAACTGATGTAATTCATTCCCAATTGACCGTGAGACTGCTCATTGGCAAGCGCTGGATTCCAATAGGACATATTCGGGTCCGAATCCCACATGGATTGCGCATTTCCGCCCAAAGCTGCTTGTCGAGGTGAAGTAGTGATATTTAGGAATTCATAAACACGCGTACCATCTTGTGCCATTGTCAGGACACTCCATAAGAAAAACAGTAAGCTGTATTTTTTAATCATTTGGCAAAAGTAACAATAATGTAGATAACGGAATTAGTAAAACTTTCGTGTACTCAAATTCATTCTTAACAAAAAAAGCCCAGATAACTTTCCGGGCTTCTCACTAAATGTTTATAAAAAATAAGGTTTAATCATTAAAACCAAAATCATTCGGCAGGAATCCTACCGAGTAATCGTTCAGTAAATTCCCTGAAGTAGAATACACATAAACAGTTCCGTTGGAAATATAATCTCCTGCATCGGCTACATAGATTTTCCCGTTATTCACTGCAAAACCATACGCTCCAAAAGCGGATTGGTCAGCCATTGAAAATAAGGGAGTAGTTGAGTGCACTGGATTCGTTAAACTTGTGCTGTAAACATTTCCATCCATGGTATAGTACAATTTCCCATCATCTTTCACCAAATGGGTTGGATGTTGGTTCGAAATTGTTGAAACAGAAAGCATAGCATTGGAAGCGATATGATACGCAAATAGTCCACCATCTGTTTCCTCTCCTGTCCAAGCTGCTTTTCCACTGCATAAAACATACAGAATTCCATTATCTTCCACCATTCCGTGCGGAACATCGCCTACTTCGATACTTCCAGAAATACTGTTATTCGCAGTGTTTATCACACTTACTGAATTTCCATATCCCCATCCGCCCATGTGCGCAACATAAATTTTCCCGTTTGCTTTTGTCATTTTTTCGGGACCTTCAACTACGGGAATAGAAGCTTCAACGGTATACGAATTTAAATTAACCACGGCAATAAAATCATCAGTTGTGTCCGACGGATCTCCCCAGTTTGAAACATATCCTTTTCCATTTTCGATAAGGATGTAGCGCGGATTGGATAAACCACTTGAAATAGTTCCTACATGTTCAAACGTATACCGATTTACAACTTCTACCGTTCCTGAACCGTTCAAAACAATGTATGCTTTGTCGTCATCCATATACATACTTTGCGCGACATCGCCCAAGTTTTGTCCTCCATTTGCCGCTTGGAAAATAGAGTTAATCAAACTTCCATTGTCACCAATGAAACTAACCGATGCATTTCCAGCACCGAAATTCCCTTCGTTCAAAACCACGACACCTTCTATGTAATCTGCGTCAGGTTCAAATGTGTAATTGTCATCATCACTGCTACAAGCGGTGAATAACAAAGTAGAAACGGTAAGTCCAAAGACGAATAATTGATTGATTTTCTTCATTTTATGTTAGAATTTTAAATTTATATATACATTGTAATTTCTACCTGGCATGGGACGATTCAATACATTTTGATAATCCTCGTTCCATAAATTCAATACTTGAGCGCCAATTCGATAGTTTCTTTTTCTTCCCATATTTAATTCCAATCCCAGATTTGAAATCGTATGGTCTTTTAATTCGTACCGATTATTTGAATCGGTAAATACTTTTCCGTTGTAGAGGAATTGATAGTAGGCCGATAACCATTTTCGGGAATAGGCTAAAGAAGCCGTTGATTTATGGTAAGGTACATAAATCAATTGTTTCGATTTTCGTTGGTCTTCTGAATGATTGTACGTATACGTTAAATTGATTTCCATTTGTTGATTGCTCCATTTTTTCAAATAATTCAAGGTGGATTCTACACCCAAAATTTCTACTTTTCCTACATTTTCTGGAACTGAAATACTTCCCATAGGAATCCATTGAATTAAATTTTTAATCGAATTGTGGTAAGCAGTTATTTCAAAGTTAACGTCAAAAAAACGGAATTGATTCCCGATTTCAGATTGAATGGATATTTCTGGATTCAAATCTGGATTTCCACTTCCCGGCCAATACAAATCATTGAAAGTGGGCATTCGGAAGTTTTTGGAAGAATTGATTCGAAGCTGATAAAGCGAAGTCGCATCCCATTTCATACCCAACGAATACAAAAACGGTGAATTATATACATCCGAAATTTCTTGACGAATACTCGCTTCATACAAAAGGTTTTTCTTCAATTTATGTTTCAATAATAAACCTGCAGATGCTGTTTGTCTTTTTGCGAATTCGATTTGTGAACCACTTCCTTCAGCATAACTAAAGTCAAGTAATCCATTGATTAAAAGATTTTTATGTTCATAACTCAAATCATATTTTGCAATCCAAGTTTCGCCATTTCCTTGTTCATAATTTGTGGAATTGATGGTTGGGAAATAACGATATTCCTCACTCAAATGCGCTGTTTTTACAGTGGAATTGAATTTCCCAAAAATGGAATTCCACTCAATCAATAAACGGGTATTGTAGTCGTGGTATTTTGTAGGGATGGAATTGGGCGATGTGAGCGAAAAATGACGTTCTCCATCGAATATATTTCCATAAAGCCGCACTGTATTTTTAGAATTTAATTTATGTGCAGCGGACATGCTGAAGGTATTGTTGTAAAACTGACCGTTTAAATTTTTTCGTTCTGAATTTTGATATGGATAATCATTTTCTGATCCATTTCGTCCTACATTCAATTGAAAACTTGATTTTTCATCCGAAAACGTAGATTTATAATGTACGCCATACAATCCAAAATCGCCTGCATTTAGGTGAAGGTTATTTTCAAAACCTTGGTTAAATGAAAGTTCATTGTTTAGGTGAATACTTCCACCGACAGCACCACTTCCGTAGGCCACACTTCCACCACCTGATTTAATGATAATTGAATTAAAAGCAGTGGTATTAACCGTATTAAAATCGGCTTGTCCTAAAAACTGGGAATTGATATTGATTCCATTCCAAACAACAGCAGTTTGTGAAGCGGTTGTACCTCGGAAAGAAGGCGAAGAAACCATTCCGGCACCGGATTCTTTGAAGAAAATCGTTGAATTAAAATTCAGCAAAGAGGTAAGAAGCGGTCCATTTCTTTGAAGGACGGAATCCGAAAGTAGAATTTTGGATTGGGTTTCGGAAAAACGCATTAAGAAATTGTCTGAGAGACTCACGGTCTTCAGTTCTATAGTATCCTGCTGCGCACATACTAACTGTATTTTCAACAGTAAAAGCACCAAAAAAACAAATTTTTTCATAGTGTTCTATGCTTTTCCTCCGAAAGCAACAAAGCTTAAATGTTAGTGAGTAGGCAGGTTTCCTGGCTTGTTCTGCTTTTTCCCTTCCCATGTAATCAATTACACAGTGGATTGTAGAAAAGCATTTTTTATGAACTTACAGTTGCGGGGACAGCCACGGTTTTTCACCGTTATTCCCTTTTAATCCCGAATTTATGCGGGACACCTATTCGACGCAAATATAGAAATTTTCATTGAACTCAAGTTGCCCTTTATTTATATTTATTGGAAAACCCAAATAAAACGTTAAATTTGTTTTCAACTAAAATTTAAAATCATGGATGAAAAAACTTCAGGAATCGTGTCCTATTTAACATTGATAGGATGGATAGTGGTCTTAGCAACCCGAAAGGAAAAGACAGAATATACCAGTTTTCACTTAAGACAAATGCTTGGAATCATGGTATTGGGGATTGGTATTTCAATTATCGGATTTATTATTGGAATGGTGAGTTCTACTCTTGGTGCCCTTTGGAATTTCGTTTCTTTTATTCCACTTATTTTGTGGGTTCTGGCTTTTATAGGCGCTTTGAACGAAGAAAAGAAATTGGTTCCCGTAGTAGGAGAGCAATTTCAGGAATGGTTTAAATCAATTTAAAAATTATTTTGTATTAATAATAGTATGGAAGAAAATAACTATCAAAAAGAAGTGACACAACCCAACTCAGACAAAAAATTAATCGCAGGCTTATTGGGTATTTTATTGGGAGGCTTTGGCGTTCACAAATTTTATTTAGGTTATACCAAAGCAGGTATAATTCAAATAATTGTGACATTTTTAACGTGTGGAATCGGGAGTGTTATTGGATTAATCGAAGGTATTCTCTATTTGGTGAAAACCGATGAGGAATTTGAAGAAACTTACGTGAGGAATACTAAAGAATGGTTCTAAGCATCAAATAGAAAAAAAAATCCGCTTTTTTTTTGAAAGCGGATTTTTTTATGTTTAAAATTTAAAAGAAATGATTATTCATTTAATCATTCAACTTTAAAACGGCCATGAAGGCGGATTGTGGAACTTCTACTCGTCCGATTTGACGCATTTTCTTCTTTCCTTCTTTTTGCTTTTCCAGTAGTTTTCGTTTTCTAGAAATATCACCTCCGTAACATTTTGCTGTCACGTCTTTACGCAAAGCTTTGATGGTTTCTCGGGCAATAATTTTTGCACCAATGGCAGCTTGAATCGGAATGTCGAATTGTTGTCTTGGAATTAATTCCTTCAGTTTTTCACACATTTTCTTTCCGATATTGTGCGCATTGTCAATATGAATCAAGGCAGAAAGTGCATCTACTGGTTCTGCATTAATCAAAATATCTACTTTCACTAATTTAGAGGGACGCATGTCCAAAGGCTGATAGTCAAACGAAGCATATCCTTTTGAAATCGACTTCAATCGATCGTAAAAGTCAAAAACAACTTCTGCAAGTGGCAATTCAAAAATCAATTCCACACGATGTTGTGTTAAATAAGTTTGATTCATCAAATTCCCTCTTTTCTCAATACAAAGATTCATTACTTGTCCCACAAAATCGGATTTTGTAATGATGGAAGCACGAATGTAGGGTTCTTCTACGCGGTTTAATCCCGAAGGTTCCGGCAATTCAGAGGGATTGTTTACCAAAATCATTTTGTCCGGATTCTTCTCGCTATATGCATGATACGAAACGTTAGGAACGGTTGTAATCACGTTCATATTGAATTCACGTTCCAAACGCTCTTGGATAATTTCCAAGTGCAACATGCCTAAAAATCCACATCGAAAACCAAAACCTAAAGCAGCGGAGGATTCCGGCTCAAAAGTTAAGGATGCGTCATTCAGCCTTAATTTTTCTATGGAATACCGAAGGTCTTCATATTCATCGGTATCTACCGGATAGATTCCCGCAAAAACCATCGGTTTCACTTCCTCAAAACCATCAATGGCTGTATCTGCTGGATTCTCAGTGGTAGTCAAGGTATCACCTACTTTTACTTCACTTGCATCTTTAATTCCAGAAATAATATATCCTACATCTCCGGTTGAGATGATCTTTTTTTCCACTTGTTTTAATTTCAAGGTTCCAATTTCATCGGCAAAATACGTCTTATCTGTCGCCATGAATCTTACTTGTTGCCCTTTTTTTATTTGACCGTTTACAACCTTGAAATAGGCTTCAATTCCTCGAAAAGAATTGTAAACCGAATCAAAAATCAAAGCCTGAAGAGGTGCTTCTGGATCTCCTTTTGGCGGTGGAACTTTATTTACGATGGTATCTAGTAATTCTTGAACTCCTTCTCCGGTTTTACCACTTACTCTCAAAATATCTTCATAGTCACATCCCAATAAGTCTACGATATCGTCGCTTACTTCGTCCGGATTCGCGCTTGGTAAATCGATTTTATTTAAAACGGGAATGATTTCCAAATCATTTTCCAACGCCAAATATAAATTCGAAATGGTTTGAGCTTGAATACTTTGTGCGGCATCTACAATGAGAAGTGCGCCTTCACATGCTGCAATGGATCGGGAAACTTCATACGAAAAGTCAACGTGACCGGGTGTGTCGATTAAATTTAAAATGTATTTTTCACCGTCTCTTTCATACTCCATTTGAATGGCGTGTGATTTAATAGTAATTCCGCGTTCTCGTTCTAGATCCATGCTGTCTAGGGTTTGCTCCTTCATTTCGCGGGCGGTAATCGTATTGGTAATTTGCAACAAACGATCGGCCAACGTACTTTTACCATGGTCGATATGTGCGATAATACAGAAATTACGGATATTTTTCATTGATTTATTTAATGTATGCAAAAATACGTTAATTCGCTTAGACTACAATAATTTTGTGAAGTTGGATGGAACTTAATAGAAGACCGAAGGAATTTTTTAGTGCATCTAATTAAAAAAGGATGGAAAGGAACTTTCCGTTGAAATCAGAGCATTGAAAATGCAATTATTTAGGGGGAATTAAAAGATTTTATAAAAACTTAAACCTATCCTGATCCTCTAAAAAACCATATTTCTGCCGAGTTTTCTGCACATTTTTTTTTGAGATTTTGGTTTGAAGAAGGAAAGCTTTTTTCGATTCGAGAAGTAATTCTTCACCCAGTGGATCAAAAACTTTGGAATTTCCATTGTATTCCAATTTATAACCATCGATTCCCAAGCGATTAACTCCTAAGGTGTAAGCCAAATTTTCAATGGCTCGCGCCTTCAATAAAGCTTTCCAAGGCTCTACACGGACGGCAGGCCAACTCGCAGGACATAGCAGCGCATCGTATTCATCTGTATTTCTGCACCAAGCGGGGAAACGTAAGTCATAACAAACAATCAAACGGAATTTCCATCCCAAATAATCTACACTTATTTGATTTTCGCCGGAGGAATACACTTCAGTTTCTTTTCCATAGCCAAAAAGATGTTTTTTGTCGTAAATCACGGTTTTATTGGGTGTTACAAAATACAGTCGGTTGAAGTATTTCCCATTTTCAACTGTGGGAACACTTCCGACTACCGCGCAATTTCCTTCCCTTGCTTTGGATTTCATCCATTGGTAACTTTCGCCTTCCACTTCTTCGGCCATTTCTGCAGGATTCATTGTAAATCCAGTCGAAAACATTTCGGGAAGAAGAACGAGGTCTGATTGGTGATTATCTATTAAAGTATCGAGAAAATTGAAATTTGATTTGGGGTTTTCCCATTCCATATCAAATTCTACAAGGCTGATTTTCAGTGTGTTTTTCATTTTAGTTTTACTATCTTTTGGTCTAATTTTTCATTGGGTTTTACCCAAATCAAATAATAGCCTAAGATAGCAAAAAATAAACCTAACATACTTCCACCGATGGTGTCAATCACAAAATGTTTGGATAAATAAACCCTTCCTACAGCAACCATTCCCATCATTATACAAATCAGGAATTGAATCGCCCGGTTTTTGGTTTGCATACACAGATAAAAACAAAGGATAATTGCCAAAACAGTGTGTCCCGATGGAAAAGTATAGGGAATCTGAGATTCCACACCCTCGATAAGACGGAGTTTGATTTTCTTTAATTCAAAATAATAAGTAGGTCTGTGACCATGAACAAAGAAGAAACGTTTAATGATCGTTCCGGCGATGCTCGAAAATAGGGTGACGGCCAATAAATAACCCAAATGACGCCATGTTTTCTTCAGTAAAATATACAGTAAAGTTCCAATCAACACATAGGTTGTGGCTATATCCGTATAATATTTAAAAAAGATGTCAAATCCTTTGTTGTGAAAATGTTGGTTGAAATAAAGATGAAGTTCATCTTTACCAAAATACGCAATGACCAAAAGCCCTATGAAGTTAATCACAAAAAAGGATAGGAAAAAGGGCCACTGCCATTTTAATAAATCTTTATTTTCGTTCATCTTAAATTTGTAGCAAATTAAATGAAAAAAACAGATTCTGTAAAGCTAAAAATGAATTATTATCACTTTTCATTTTTAATTCGATTCGTTATGTAAGGTGTTATTCTTGTTCAAAAAGTTGAATTGAAGATACTTGTAAGAGTCTCTTGGGACAATTTTAACCCACTTTTTGTATTTAAAATACCACTTCTGACGGATGCTTGGAATTCCTTTGGTGAGGTATGCTGCCAAAAATGGATGGACATGAAGTGAAATATCGGTCACCTTTTTCCCTTTCGTTTCGACGATGTTTTTCAGAATTTGTTCCATTCGACTGATCAATATTATCGGTGCTTCTACTTTTTCTCCCGCAGGATTTGGATTGTCTTCTCGGGTCATAATGCTCAATTCAGGTCGAACACGTTGACGTGTAATCTGAATTAATCCAAAACGGCTCGGTGGCAAAATCTTGTGTTTTGCTTTGTCCTTTTCCATTTCACTTTTCAAATGATCGTACAATTCCACTTTGTGTGAATTTACGGTCATATCTATGAAATCAACCACAATAATTCCTCCCATATCACGCAATCTCAACTGACGCGCAATTTCGGCTGCGGCAACTTTATTTACTTTCAATGCAGACTCTTCTTGATTTCCTGAAGTTCTTGAAATATTTCCTGAATTCACATCGATTACGTGCAAAGCTTCGGTATGTTCAATAACCAAATAAGCACCTTTGGATTGGGGAATGGTCACGTTTTTACCAAATGAAAACTTGATTTGACGCTCAATTCCAGTATGTTCAAATAACGGAACTTCTGTCGGTTTAAGAAGTTTAATAATCTTCGATCTTCCGGGGTCAATTACATTTATGTATTCTTTCATGTCATTTGCCAAATCTTCGTCATCGACGGTGATTTTGACAAAATCCTCATTGAAATTATCTCTTAAAATGGCAGAAGCTCTGTCCATTTCACTCAATAATTTAGTGGGAACTACTTTCTTTTGAATGTTTTTAACCACCGTTTGCCATTTGTTGATCAGAAAATTCAAGTCCGCATGAAGTTCAGCGACTTTTTTTCCTTCGGCAACGGTACGAATGATAATACCAAAACCTTCCGGTTTGATACTTTCAATCAAAGCAATTAATCGGTCTTTCTCAGACTTAGATTTAATTTTCTGAGAAACCGATACTTTATCTGTAAAGGGTGAAAGGATTAAAAAACGGCCTGCGATAGAAATTTCGGAGGTAATTCTTGGTCCTTTTGTATGGATGGGTTCCTTTGTAATTTGAATCATTATCTGATCCCCAGGTGAAAGTACTTTGTCTATGGTTCCATCTTTCTTAATCAATTCTGATTTTTGAAAAGATTTTAAACCGGAAGACTTGAACTTTCCATTGGCGACAAGTTGGGTATAATTCAGCAATGATTTTACATTGGGTCCCAAATCATGGTAATGTAAAAAGGCGTCTTTTGCATACCCTATGTCCACAAAAGCTGCATTTAAACTAGGCGCAAGTTTTTTAACCTTACCTAAATACATATCACCCACCGCGAAGTTGAGGTCAATGCGTTCTTGGTGAAGCTCCATTAACCGGCCTTCTTCCAGTAAAGCAATATGGACGAAATCCTCGTCCGATGAAACGACTAACTCTTTATTCATACTATTAGATTCGACGAATATAAAACAAACACAAAAGCACTTTCCAATAACTCGAAAGCTTGGAAAGTGCAAAATCATTCTAAGATTAACAAACTGAAATTAAACCGTTTTCAAATCCAAATCATACAAAAAAGTCCTTCTTTTTTATTTAATCTTCTTCATTTTAAAATAATGATTTTCAATTAGATGTGGTTTTGTTTGCAACGGTTTCATGGGAAGATGAATTTTAGTTACTAAAATTCAAATACTTCTTATTTTTTCTTTTTATGTCTGTTTAATCTACGTCTTTTCTTGCGTTTGTGAGTCGCTACTTTATGTCTTTTTCTTTTCTTTCCGCTTGGCATAATACAGTTATTTTACTTTTACTTTTGATTTTACACTTTCTATGAAAGTTTTTGCAGGCTTAAATGTTGGAACATTATGTTCAGGAATTAAAATAGAAGTTCCTTTTGAAATATTTCTACCTGTTTTTGCTGCTCTCTTTTTAACGATAAAAGAACCGAATCCACGTAAATAAACGTTTTCTCCGGACTCCATTGCAGTCCTTACCTCATCCATGAAATGTTCTACAACTTTCTGAGTCTCACCCTTTTCAAGTCCTAACTTGTTTGAAATGTTATTCACAATTTCCGCTTTCGTCATGATTAAATATTTTAGTTGCTAAATTTGCTAAATATGAATTAGCGTGCAAATATACCATTTGTACCAAAACAAAAAAAGAATTCTAAACATATTTATGACTTTTAACTCTCTGATATTGTATTGGTTTGATAAAAATGGAAGAAATCTCCCTTGGAGAAATCAAACCGATCCCTATAAAATATGGCTTTCTGAAATTATTTTACAACAAACTAGGGTGGCACAAGGTACTGATTATTACCTTCAATTCGTTGAAAACTTTCCAAATGTAAATGAATTGGCCAATGCGTCCGAACAAGAAGTCTTGCGTTTATGGCAAGGGTTGGGTTATTATTCCCGAGCGCGAAACCTGCATTTCAGTGCGCAATATATTACACACGACCTGAAAGGCATCTTTCCTTCCAACTATTTCGATTTGTTGAAATTGAAAGGTGTGGGCGAATATACCGCTGCGGCTATTGCTTCCATTGCATTTCATGAAGCGGTTCCTGCGATCGATGGCAATGCTTTTCGGGTTTATTCGCGGTATTTCAATATTCATATGGACACTTCTACTTCAAAAACCAAGAAATATTTTTTTGAATTGGGGAAAAAAATCATCGATGTCAATCGTCCAGGTGATTTTAATCAAGCGATTATGGAATTGGGCGCAACGATTTGTTTACCTCAAAATCCGAAGTGTATGATTTGTCCAGTCCAAGATTCGTGTGAAGCACTTGCCAGAAATACAGTGAGTCAATTGCCTATAAAACTTCAGAAAACAAAAGTGAGAAACCGAAGTCTTCATTTCTTAGAAATTTCAGATTTAGAAAAAATCTTGATGGTAAAAAGAGTGGAGAAGGATGTTTGGAAAAATTTATTCACATTTCCATTGATTGAAATTGATTCTGAAAAGGAAATAGAAGCTGAATTGCAAGCGATCGATGGAAATTTCCAGAAAGTTCATCAGGAAATTCATTTATTAAGTCACCAACGATTGACAATAGTTTTTTGGCGAACTGTAGTTAGTTCAGAGCGTTTGATTGAATTGGAAAAAATATTGAAGGCGAAGATTTACTTCCCGGAAGAATTGGATTTTTTACCCCTTCCTCGACCGATTGAGAAATTTTTAAAACAAGAAATATAAAGCATAGATATACGTTATTTTGTATATTTGATAAAAGTTAAAAAAATGAACGGTACCTTAAATAAAGTTATTTTAATCGGTAATGTTGGAGCCGAAATGAAAGTGCATCAGTTTGATAACAACGATAAAATCGGACGACTACCTATTGCAACCAGTGAAAGTTATACCGATCGAACCACCGGTGAAAGAATTTCAATTACCGATTGGCACAATATTGTTGTCCGTAATAAATTGGTCGATGTATTTGAAAAATATGTCAGCAAGGGAGATAAGCTCTATATAGAAGGAAAATTAAAAACTCGGAAATATAAGGATGCGGAAGGGCATGATCGCTATGCCACTGAAATTATGGTTAATGAATTTACTTTTCTAACCCCAAAATCAGGACAGGCAATGGATGCAAGTGACGAAAGACAACAAGAAGCATCCAATGAATCTTCTGAAACTTCCATTCATCCAAGTTCATCCACATCTCTTTCAGAAGAAGAGGAGGGCGATTTGCCTTTTTAATTTACCTACATTTATGAAATTTCCCCTTTACGCCATCGTATTGCTTTTTGTTTTTTCGTGCAAAGACGATTATTCCATTAAACCTGTAGGCCAAGTTCGGTTGGAATATCCTGAACCTTCTTATCAAAAGTTTGCTGCTGATTGTCCGTATACTTTTGAATATTCTACATTAAGTATTGC